>WBZL01000035.1_pt1 | contig 118449 bp, 110 predicted proteins | sample 5204291 | NCBI WGS metagenome assembly WBZL01 (sample SAMN12344345, study PRJNA552823) | activated sludge metagenome | biome: Activated sludge suspended growth; feature: Nitrification reactor; material: Wastewater; isolation source: activated sludge from nitrification reactor of wastewater...
GACATATTCACTTCTCGGCGGTCTGCGATCCAGCGCCCAGATGATCTCTTACGAAGTGGCCATGGGGCTTTCATTCGTCGTGGTCTTCTTGTATGCCGGATCCATGTCGACTTCGGAGATCGTCGAAGCCCAGACCAAGGTCTGGTTCTTGTTCCCACTATTGCCTTCATTCATCATCTATGTGATCTCCATGGTCGGAGAAACCAACCGAGCACCATTTGACCTGCCAGAGGCCGAGGGCGAGTTGGTCGGCGGCTTCCACACGGAGTACTCCTCCTTGAAGTTCGCGCTCTTCTTCTTGGCCGAATATGTCAATATGGCCACGGTGAGCGCGATCGCGACCACGCTGTTTTTGGGTGGATGGCGTGCTCCGTTCGGCATTGGCACCATTTGGCCTGGAGCCAATGAGGGCTACTGGCCGGTGTTGTGGTTCTTCGGCAAGGTGATGGCCTTCATCTTCATGTTTGTCTGGCTGCGAGGCACCCTGCCGCGGTTGCGCTATGACCAGTTCATGCACTTCGGTTGGAAGGTGCTGATCCCGATCTCGATCGTGTGGTTGCTGGTGCTTGCCACCTATCGCGCAATCGAAAACACCGGTGGCATCAACCGCTCGGTCATCTACGTGATCATGGCCGTGCTGGTGATCTTGATCGTGGGACTGCTTTTGCTCGATAGCAAGGCTGAGCCCGAAAAGGTCGGTCCGATCGAAGATGAAGGCGAGTTTGATGCCTTCGCCGGTGGTTATCCGGTGCCTCCGATGCCGACCTTCTCAACCACCGGCAAGACCGGACGAGAGACCACGGCCCCCATGGCGAGCAGCAGCCAAGGCGGGGGCTCAGTCGAAGGCGAGGAGCGCTGATGCCCACTCTGAAAGAGTCGTTTTGGGATCCGATTGCGGGATTCGGGGTCACCTTCCGGACCATGTTCCGCAAGCCGGTCACCGAGCAGTATCCATTCGAAAAAGAACCCACTGCACCTCGCTTCCATGGACGCCACCAGCTCAACCGCTGGCCAGATGGTCTGGAGAAGTGCATTGGCTGCGAGTTGTGCGCGTGGGCCTGCCCAGCCGATGCGATCTATGTCGAGGCTGACTCAAATACCGACGCTAAGCGCTTCAGCCCCGGCGAGCGCTACGGTCGCGTCTACCAAATCAACTACCTGCGCTGCATCCTTTGTGGCCTGTGCGTCGAGGCCTGCCCGACCCGGGCGCTGACCATGACCAATGAATATGAGTTGGCAGACAACAACCGGGCCGACTTGATTTATGAGAAGTCCGACCTGTTGGCGCCACTCCTGCCCGGCATGGAGCAGCCTCCTCATCCGATGCGCTTGGGTGAGACCGACGGTGACTACTACCGCAATGCCACTGGAGCGGTCGACGATTCGACCGCCAGCGAACAAGGGGGCAACCAGCAGTGACTGCCTTTTGGATCTTGGCGCCAATCATGGTGCTCAGCGCATTAGGGCTGCTTTTCGTACGCAAAGCGGTGCACTGTGCCCTGCTGCTCGCCGTGGTGATGATTTCGCTGGCCATCTTGTATGCCGTGCAAGAGGCACCCTTCTTGTTTGCGGTGCAGATCATCGTCTACACCGGGGCGATCTTGATGCTCTTCTTGTTTGTGGTCATGCTGATCGGTGTGGATGCCAGCGACTCGATCGTCGAGACAATCCCTGGTCAACGCATCGGTGCCGCGGTCTTGGGTCTCGCCTTGGGCGCTCTGCTGGTGATCGGCGTACTCCAAGCCGGCATCGGCACAGCCGTGGGCCTGTCTGAAGCAAACGAGGGTGGCAATGTGCAGGCCATCGCGAAGGTGTTGTTCTCAGAAAATGTCTACGCCTTTGAGGTGACCTCGGCCCTGCTGATCACCGCAGCCCTGGGAGCCATGGTGTTGGCGCATCGAGAGCGCCTCTTCCCGAAGGTCACCCAAGCAGATCAGGCCAAGCAACGCATGCGCGATTACGCCGAAACCGGCAAGCATCCCGGCAACTTGCCGGCCCCGGGCACGTTTGCCAGGCACAACTCCGTTGAGACACCAGCACTCTTGCCGGATGGCACTGCGTCGTCGGCGTCAGTGTCGCGGGTGCTCTTGGCGCGTGGAGATGTCCGCAATGCTGAGGTGGCTGCGGCGGAGTTTGATGACCTCGTCCAGGCCCAACTCGAAGATGCCGATGAAGCACCCACAGGGTCGGCCTCGCAGTCGAAGGAGGATGTCTGATGACCACTCCATTCATCGCCCTATCGGCGATCTTGTTTTCGATCGGTGCGATTGGGGTGCTGATCCGCCGCAATGCCATCGTGGTGTTCATGTGCGTGGAGTTGATGCTCAACGCCACAAACTTGTCATTGATCACTTTTGCTCGCACCAATGGCAATCTCGAAGGTCAAGTCGCGGCCTTCTTCGTGATGGTCGTCGCCGCAGCTGAAGTTGTGGTCGGCCTGGCCATCATCATGACCATCTTCCGCACCCGACGCTCGGCTTCTGTCGATGACGCAAGCTTGCTGAAGTATTAGGGAGCCAAGGACAATCATGCTGAATTCGCTTTCCGTGCTCTCCAGCCAGAGCCCTGTGGTTGCACCCCAAGGTGCGGGGGACATGACCATCCCGTTGATCTTGGTGTTGGCCCTGCCAGCTGCAGGTGCGGCGATCCTGCTTCTTGGTGGGCGGCGTACTGACCGTTTTGGACATCTGGTCGGCACTGCAGCAGCCTTGGGTTCCTTCGTTTGTGCCCTGGTGCTCTTTTTCAATCTGTTGGGGCAGCCCGCTGACTCACGTGCGATCCAGGTCGACCTGTGGACTTGGTTCAGTGCCGGAAGGTGGCAAGTTGAGCTCGGTCTGCTCTATGACCAACTCTCCGCGCTCTTCTTGTTGTTGATCACCGGCGTCGGATCCCTGATCCATGTCTACTCGATCGGCTACATGGCCCACGATGATCGGCGTCGGCGCTTCTTCGCCTACCTGAACCTCTTCGTGGCGGCAATGCTGATGTTGGTGCTGGCCAGTGACTTCGTCGGCCTCTTCCTCGGCTGGGAAGGCGTCGGCTTGGCGTCGTACTTGCTGATTGGCTTCTGGCAACACAAGCCAACCGCTGCGGCCGCCCAGAAGAAGGCCTTCGTGATCAACAGGGTCGGCGACATTGGTCTCTCGCTTGGGATCAGCTTGATCTTGGCCACCTTCGGTACGACGTCATTTGCCCAGGTCTCTGAGCTGGCCCACGAAGCCAATACCGGTGTGCTCACCGCGATCGGGCTGCTCCTGCTGCTGGCCGCTTGTGGCAAATCGGCGCAGTTCCCCTTGCAGACCTGGTTGCTTGACGCCATGGAGGGCCCCACGCCGGTGTCAGCGCTGATCCACGCTGCCACCATGGTGACCGCAGGTGTCTACCTCATCGTCAGGTCCAACTTCATCTTCGATCTGGCTCCTGATGCTCGTTCAGCCGTGGTCGCCGTTGGCACGATCACCCTGCTGATGGGTGCTGCGATCGGTTGCGCCAAGGACGACATCAAGAAGGTGCTGGCCGGCTCGACCATGAGCCAGATCGGCTACATGATCATGGCCAGTGGCCTGGGCACTGTCGGCTATGCCTTCGCCATCTTCCACCTGCTCACCCACGGCTTCTTCAAGGCCAATATGTTCCTAGGGGCCGGCTCGGTGATGCATGGCACCAATGACGACGTCGACATGCGGCACTACGGTGCACTTCGCAAGGCAATGCCGGTCACCTTCTTGACCTTTGCGATGGGCTACTTAGCGATCATCGGCTTCCCGGGCTTCTCCGGTTTCTGGTCGAAGGACAAGATCATCGAGGCTGCCCTGGGTGAAAACCTCCTGGTCGGCATTTGCGCCATCATCGGCGCTGCAGTCACCGGCTTCTACATGACCCGCCTGATGCTGATGACCTTCTTCACCAAGCCGCGCTGGGAAGAAGACGTGCACCCGCACGAGTCGCCCAAGGTGATGACCGTGCCACTGATCGTGCTGGCAGCCTTGTCCGTGCTTGGCGGGCTGCTCCTGATCAACGACTGGATCGTGAAGTTCTTGGCACCGGTCGTAGGCGAAGTGCACGAGCATCACCCGCCGATCCCTGCGGTGGCAGTGTCGGTGATCGCCGTACTCGTGGTCGCCGTCGGGGTGGCGCTGGCGTGGTTCCTGGTAGGCAAGAAGGACGTGCCTCGTGAAGCCCCAGAAGACGTCTCACCATTCGTCACCTTGGCCCGCAACGAGTTCTTCGCCGATGCTTTCAACGACGAAGTGATTGCCCAACCTGGTCTCAAGATGATTAAGGGATTGCATGCCTTTGACGACGGAGTCGTCGACGGCGCGGTCATGGGTGGCGCCTCGGCCGTGGGTGGTCTCGCTGAAGTGTCGCGCAAACTGCAAAACGGCTTCGTTCGCTCTTATGCCCTTTCTCTGGTTGGAGGTGCAGTCCTAGTGCTGCTCGCCCTGTTGGTGGTGAACCTCTGATGAGTTTGCCGTGGCTAACAATCTTGTTCCTGCTGCCCTTGTTGGGTGGCCTCGTGGTCGCCATCCTGCCCAACCGGCAGGACGGCTCCGCGGAGACAGCCAAGCGTGCTGCACTGCTCGTCTCGTTGTTGACCCTCGTGCTCGCGATCGTGATCGCCGTACGCTTCCAGGCAGACGGCGGCTATCAGTTCACCGAAGAAACGATGTGGATCCGTCTCTTCGGTGCCCACTACGCGCTCGGAGTTGACGGCTTGGGGCTGAGCCTCGTCGTACTCACCGCGATCCTCACCCCTGTGGTCATCCTTGCCGGTTGGAATGACGGCGCCAACGGTCGCTTCGGCGAGCGAGCCTTTTTTGCCTGGCTGCTCATCCTCGAAGCGCTCTCGCTCGGCGTGTTCATGGCGACCGACGTGTTCTTGTTCTACGTCTTCTTCGAAGCCACCCTGATCCCGGTCTACTTCTTGGTCTCTGGCTTTGGCGGACCCGATCGGGTCAAGGCCGCCTTGAAGTTCTTGATCTACTCCTTGGCTGGCGGCCTCATCATGCTGGCGGGCGTGGTCGCTCTGTATTGGCAATCCGCCAAGATCACCGGCACTCCCACCTATTTGCTCAGTGACCTGGCCAATATCGACTTCGGTACTTCGGTGGGCCGCTGGATGTTTGTGGCCTTCTTCATCGCGTTTGCGATCAAGGCGCCAATGTTTCCAGTGCACACCTGGCTACCCGACACCACTGAGCAAGCCACCCCCGGCACCTCGGTGATGCTGGTCAGCGTGCTCGACAAGATCGGCACCTTCGGGATGATCCGTTTCTGTCTGGAGCTCTTCCCTGAGGCATCGCGTTGGGCCACGCCAGTGGTCGTCGTACTCGCGATCATCTCGATCTTGTACGGCGCGTTGATGGCGATCGGCTCGAAGGACATCATGCGACTGATCGCATATACGTCGGTGTCGCACTTCGGCTTCATTGTGATGGGCATCTTCGTGATGAACAGTCAAGGACTCTCTGGTGCCAACCTGTACATGTTCAACCACGGGCTTTCGACTGCGGCTTTGTTCCTGGTGGCGGGCTATCTGATCTCCAGGCGTGGCTCGGCTCTGATTGCCAGTTTTGGGGGAGTCGAAAAGGTAGCTCCAATCTTGGCTGGACTCTTCCTTGTCGCTGGTCTGTCTTCGCTGTCCCTGCCCGGCCTGGCGCCATTTGTCTCTGAAATGCTGGTGATCGCCGGGTCATTCGTCTGGTCGCCGTGGGCAGCAGCCTTTGCGATCCCAGCGATCGTGTTGGCAGCGATCTACATCTTGTGGATGTATCAACGAGTCATGACCGGTGAGCCCGGTGAGGGTGTGATCGGGATGCCCGATCTCAACATCAGGGAGATCGCCGCAGTGGCGCCGTTGTTCTTGTTGATCGTGGTGTTGGGATTCTTCCCCAAACCGTTGCAAGACGTCTTGAATCCTTCGGTTGACCACACGATGAGTGAGGTCCATCTCCAGGATCCACCGGCCAAGGTTGGCGGGGAGGAAGTCAAATGAACACCATTCCAACTCCCCAGATCGACTACTTCCAGGTCGCTCCGATGCTGATCGTGTTGGGGGCTGCGGTGATCGGCGTGCTCGCCGAGGCGATCTTGCCGCGTAGACAGCGCTATCTGGCTCAGGTGGCAATCTCGTTTGTGGGTCTGCTCAGCGCGCTGGTGATGGCCGTGTTCGTCTTCAAGCGTCTTGATCCCAACTCCTTGTCTCCCAAGCGTGGCCAAGTTGTGGCGATGGGTTCGCTGGCCATCGATGGACCGACCCTGTTCACCTGGGCACTGGTGTTGATCTTCGGTCTCTTGGCGTTGATGATCTTCGCGGAGCGTCACCTCGAAGGTGGTGTGCTCGCCTTTGCCGGTCAGGCTGCAGCCATGCCGGGCACCGAGGCCGAGCGTGAGGCATCGAGCCGAGGACTGGAGCACACCGAGGTCTTCCCACTGCTGTTGTTCGCAGTCGGCGGCATGATGATGTTTCCTGCCTCCACCGACATGTTGGCGCTCTTCGTGGCACTCGAGGTCTTCTCGCTGCCCCTCTACCTGCTTTGCGGTTTGGCACGGCGTCGTCGTTTGCTCAGCCAAGAGGCTGCGCTGAAGTACTTCCTGCTCGGGGCCTTTTCCTCCGCATTCTTCGTCTATGGCATTTCCTTGGTTTACGGCTTTGCCGGATCGATGTCTTATGCCGGGATTGCTCAGGCGGTCGCGGGTAGCAGTGACTCCAAGGTCTTGCTCTATGGCGGACTTGGGTTGATGGTGGCGGGCCTGTTGTTCAAGGTTGGTGCCGTGCCCTTCCACAACTGGACCCCAGACGTCTATCAGGGCGCGCCCACCGCTGTCACTGCCTTCATGGCTGCAGGCACCAAGGTAGCGGCCTTCGTGGCGCTGCTGCGCTTGATGTACGTCGCCTTCGGTGCCATCCACGTCAACTGGGCACCGATGATCTGGATCGTGGCGATCTTGACGATGGTCATCGGATCCGTGGTGGCTGTTGCCCAGACCGACGTGAAGCGTCTGCTGGCGTATTCCTCGGTCGCACACGCCGGCTTCATCCTTGTGGGACTGCTCGGCATCCGAGCCTTGGGTGAGGTTGGCCCTCAAGATGCAGACGGCGTGACCGCAGTGCTCTTCTATCTCACGACCTATGGCTTCATGACCTTGGCGGCCTTCACAATTGTGACCTTGGTCAGGGATGCCAACGGTGAGGCAACTTCGATGAAGCACTGGGCCGGCCTGGGGAAGAAGTCGCCGCTGCTTGCTGGTGTCTTTGCCTTCTTGTTGCTCGCCATGGCCGGACTCCCGCTGACCAGTGGATTCACTGGCAAGTGGGTTGTGTTCGCGGCGGCGATGTCAGCAGGAGCTTGGCCGCTGGTCGTGGTGGCTGTGCTGATCTCTGTTGTTGCCTTGGTCTTCTACATCCGTATCATCGTGGTCATGTTCTTCGCAGACAGCGAAGACAATGGCGTCAGTGTCGCGATTCCATCGCCGCTCACGTCGACGGTGATCATGATTGGCACGGCGGTGACCTTGGCACTTGGTTTGATCCCGGGGCCGCTGCTTGATCTCCTTAGTCGCGTGGGAGTGTTTATCCGGTGAGTTCACTTGCCTTGCCGGTCACCGACCCTGAGTTGGAGGCGCGACTAAGGGCTCGGATGGCTGTGGTCGAGGAGGCTCTGGACTCGCACGTCCGGAGCGAAGCAGCATTCGTGACCGAAGCCGCACGTCACCTCATGCAGGCAGGGGGCAAGCGATTCCGCCCACTGCTGGTCTTGTTGGCGGCCGAGACGGGTGACCAGGCGGATTCTGACGACATCATCACTGCTGCATGCGTTGTTGAGCTGACCCACCTCGCTTCGCTCTACCACGACGACGTCATGGACGAAGCCGATTTGCGTCGAGGTGCTGCCTCAGCCAATGCCCGGTGGGACAACCATGTGGCCATCCTCACCGGCGACTTCTTGTTTTCCAAGTCGTCCGAGCTCACCGCGGGCCTAGGGCCTGGTGGGGTGCGGATCCAGGCGCAGACCTTCACCCGGCTTGTGGAGGGCCAGATCCTGGAGACCTTGGGGCCAGGGGAGGGTGATGACCCCTTGGAGCACTACTTGCGGGTGGTTGCGGGCAAGACCGGTTCGCTGATTGCAACCTCTGCTCAATATGGGGCCATCTACTCAGGAGCCACCTCCGATGTTGAGGCGGCCCTGACGGAGTACGGCGAGAAGGTCGGGGTGGCCTTCCAGCTCTCCGACGACATCCTCGACATAGCCAGCGAGTCGCACGAGTCAGGCAAGACTCCGGGCACAGATCTGCGTGAGGGCGTGCTGACCCTCCCCACCTTGATTGCCATGCGTTCCCAGGACCCCGCGGACCACCGACTCAAGACACTGTTGTCTCAAGACCTGAGTGACGATGACTTGCATGCCGAGACATTGGCACTAATTCGGCAGCACCCCGCGATGGACGAGGCTCGGCGCTATGTCAGTGGGTTGGCCAACGAGGCCAAGGAATTGCTCAAGGTGCTTCCGGATGGCCCTGTGCGAGCGGCATTGGACGCATTTGCCGACGTCGTTGCAACGCGATCCGCCTGATTCGCAAGCTCTATCCTCCTGGCCATCGAGGCCCAGCCGGCTACATTCTGATTCTTTACGTTCGTTAACGCCTCGTAAAGTGGACTGGACCAATTTGGGTCCACAAAAGGGGCATTATGTGACTTATAGCGAGCGATTCCGTTGGTGATACAGACCAGAAACTGTGAATTCGCTCGTGGGATTTCCCATCTTTGTGGAGGTGCGAGAAAGTTGCATCCTCTCAGGGCGAAACTTCTATGAGTTGGGAGGCTCATCGAACATGACTGCAACACTTCCTGATCAAGACAACGCCATCTTCGAGCGCTTGCTGCGTGGCTCGGCCAAGCAATCCTATGACCCCGAGGTCGACGTCGACTGGGATGCGCCCCTGGTCGATGGCAAGTGGGGCATCACCCCGGAGCGGATCTCGATCTATGGCACCGAGCTGTGGGATTCGCTCACCTTGGAGCAGCAGATCACCCTGTCCAATCACGAGGCCGGCTCAATGGTCAGCGCAGCGGTTTGGTTCGAACTCATGTTGATGCAGGTGATGTTGCGTGACCTGTACGACGACGACATGAAGAGCGCGCACATGCACTACGCGCTCACCGAAGTTGCCGATGAGTGCCGCCACTCCACCATGTTTGGCAAGACCACCACGAAGCTGGATGTGCCTGCTTATGGCCCGGCCCCGAAGATCCACGCTGCCGGGCGTCTCTACGTCAAGCATGTCAAGGGCCCGGCTGCCTTCGCTGGCATCTTGGTTGTCGAAGAGATCCTCGATGTCTGGCAGCGCGAGATGATGAATGACGAGCGGGTCCAACCGCTGATGCGTCAGATCTCCCGTATCCATGTCATCGAAGAGGCTCGCCACATGTCATTTGCCCGCGAAGAGGTACGTCGCGGCATGCATGGGCTGTCACGTCGTCAACTCATGACTCAGCGGGCCATGGTCGCCCACGTGGTCACCTTGGTGACCAAGGCACTGGTCAACAGCCAGGTCTATGCCTCGGTCGGCATTGATCCCAAGGTCGGTCTCGCTGCTGCTCGCAGCAATCCCAACTACCAACAGACCCTCAATGAGTGGGGCGCAAAGTCGGTGGCCTTCATTCGTGAGGTCGGCCTGTTGGGCAAGCGCAACGAGAAGGTCTGGCGCGGCGCCTTCCTGATCCCCTGATCGGGCAGAGCAGGTCAACTGGCCAGCAAACTCAAGACCAACCGAGATGGCAACGGGCCCAGGTCGGTGCGGCATTCCTCCTAATCGATGTCGACTGATCTGACGGCGTAGGCCCGTTGCCAACTCGGTTTTGTATTTGTCGGTGAGCAGACGCGCGCCGAATGCTCGTTGGCGCTACAGGGCGGCGCTCTGGGCCGCGTCGAGGAGCGTACGTCGGTGTTGTCGGATCGCCTCGAAGGTGAAGATCACCAATGCGATCCAGATCAGGGCAAAGCCCACCCAGCGCAGTGCAGACATCTGCTCTTGGAGCACCCAGACGCCGATCACGAACTGAATGACTGGCCCTAGATATTGCAAGATCCCCAAAGAGGTCAAGCTGAGTCGTGTGGCTGCAGCTCCAAAGAGCAAGAGCGGCACCGCGGTGACTACGCCAGTGGAAACCAGCAGTAGAGCGTGTTGGATGCCTTGGTCAAAGAAGGTGTTCTTTGCGCCCGGGGACAAGAACTGCAAATAGATGATGGCCAGTGGCGCGATGCTGAGAGTCTCGAAGGTCAAGCTCACCACGGCGCCCATGTCGGCCTTCTTCTTGGCATAGCCATAACAGGCAAATGAGAATGCCAAGGTGAGCGCGATCCAGGGAGGATGTCCATAGTCAACTGTCATGATGCCCACTGCGACCGTCGCGATCGCCATGGCCAACCACTGCGCACGCCTCAGGCTCTCACCCAGCACCAGGATCCCAAGGAGCACTGTCACCAAAGGGTTTATGAAATAGCCAAGGGAGGCCTCGACCACGCGATCCGTGGTGACGGCATAGATGTACATCCCCCAGTTGACCGTGATCACAACTGCGGCCAGCAGCAAGTAGTTGCGGGCCGTGGAATTTTTCAGGAGTTCCCTGAGTCTTTGACCAGGCCTTGTGATCAACAGTACGACGGTCATGCCGATGGCCGACCACAACACCCGATGGGCCAAAATCTCCAGTGGCGGGGTGTCGCGAAGCAGCCAGAAGAACAGCGGGAACAGCCCCCACAGGAGGTAGGCGCCGGTGCCGTAGATCAGGCCAGCCGATTGGCCTTTGGTGCTCGTGGCGGGATCTTCTAGACGATCGTCCACGTGTCAGCGCCGGTAACTAGGGCGGCAAGCTTCGTGGCGGGGTCTCCGAGATCCTTGGCAGCGTCTGCGACCTGTGCGCGAGCCTGGTCGTCGTAGGTCGGGCGTGGCACGTCGCGGAAGATGCCGATCGGCGACTGGTGTAGCACGCCAGCGTCGGTGAGGCGCGAGACCGCGAAGGCCAAGGTCGGATCGGGGTTGTGAGCATCGAAGACCACGATTTGGTCTTCACTCACTGCAGAGGTGTTGGCCACCTCGACACCACCGGTCTTCGAATGGATCACGCACTTGCTGCCGTCGACGCCGAAGGTGATCTTTTCGCCCTGTTGCAGCGGGATGATCGCATCAGCCTTGGTGTCGCTGTCCTTCAGTGACTCGAAGGCGCCGTCGTTGAAGATCGGGCAGTTCTGGTATATCTCGACCAACGCGGTACCACGATGAGCGGCGGCGGCAGCCAACACCGAAGTGAGATGCTTGCGGTCAGAGTCGATGGTGCGGGCCACAAAGCTCGCTTCAGCTCCCAACGCCAAGGACACCGGGTTGAATGGGTGGTCGACCGACCCCATGGGCGTTGACTTGGTGATCTTGCCTGCCTCTGAAGTGGGGGAGTACTGCCCCTTGGTCAGGCCGTAGATCCGGTTGTTGAAGAGCAAGATCTTCAAGTTGATATTGCGCCGCATGGCGTGGATCAGGTGGTTGCCTCCGATGGAGAGGGCGTCACCGTCGCCGGTCACGACCCACACCGACAGGTCTTCACGCGCGGTTGCCAAACCGGTTGCAATCGCCGGGGCCCGTCCATGGATCGAGTGCATCCCGTAGGTGTCGAGGTAATAGGGGAAGCGTGAAGAGCACCCGATACCGGACACGAAGACGATGTTCTCGCGGCGCAGGCCCAGATCAGGCAGGAACGACTGCACAGCCTTGAGCACGGCATAGTCTCCACAGCCAGGGCACCAACGCACCTCTTGGTCGGATGAAAACTCCTTGGCCGTCTGCTTGCCTTCTGCGGCGGGCACTCCCTTGGTGCCGGCGAAGTTGGTGGGCATGGGCAGATCGACACTCATCGGGCTAGCTCCGTGTTGTTGGCGGACGAGACGTCCGTGGACGAGATCAAGTTGTTGATTGCGTCAGCGAGCTCAGCAGCCTTAAGAGGCATGCCGTTGACCTGGTTGTAGCCGACGACATCGACAAGATATTTCGCGCGTAGCAGCAGCGAGAGTTGGCCGAGATTCATCTCCGGCACCAGGACCTTTTCATAGCCCTTGATGATCTCCCCCAAGTCGTTGGGGAAGGGATTGAGATGACGCAGGTGCACCTGAGCCACGTCGTTGCCGGCTTTGCGCACGCGCCGGCATGCGGCACCAATCGGGCCATAGGTGGAGCCCCAGCCCAGCACCAGGACCTTGGCCTGTCCGGATGGGTCATCGACCACCAGTGGCGGCAAGGAGTCGGCAACCCGGTCGACCTTCGCCTGGCGGGTGCGGACCATGAGTTCGTGGTTGCGGGGATCGTAGGAGATGTTGCCGTGACCATCGCCCTTCTCGAGGCCGCCGATGCGGTGCTCCAACCCCGCCGTACCCGGGACAGCCCATGGGCGAGCCAGGGTCTCCTCGTCGCGCGCGTAGGGCCAAAATGCCTCGGTGCCGTCGGGATTGGTGTGGTTGGGCTCGGTGGCGAAGTTGGCCTCGATCTTGGGGAGATCTTCCACGTCTGGGATCCGCCAAGGCTCAGAGCCATTGGCCAGATAGCCGTCAGACAGGAGCATCACCGGCGTGCGATAGGTGACCGCGATCCGGGTCGCCTCGATGGCAGCATCGAAGCAGTCGCCGGGAGACTGGGGAGCCACGATTGGCAGCGGGGCCTCGCCGTTGCGGCCGTACATCGCCTGCAACAGATCAGCCTGCTCGGTCTTGGTGGGCAGTCCTGTGGAGGGGCCACCGCGTTGTACGTCGATGACCACCAACGGAAGCTCAGTCATCACGGCCAGGCCGATCGCCTCTGACTTCAGGGCCACTCCTGGACCCGAGGTGGTGGTCACGCCGAGTGCGCCGCCGAATGACGCGCCGATCGCGGAGGCGACGCCGGCGATCTCGTCTTCGGCCTGGAAGGTGGTCACGCCGAAACCCTTGTGCTTGCTGAGCTCATGGAGGATGTCGGAGGCGGGCGTGATCGGATAGGTGCCGAGGAAGACCGGCAGATCTGACTGGACGCCGCTTGCCACCAAGCCGTAGGCCAAGGCGAGGTTGCCGCTGATATTGCGGTAGGTGCCAGGTGTCATCCGGGCAGGCTTGATCTCGTATTGCACGGCGAAGACCTCGGTGGTCTCGCCGAAATTCCAGCCGGACTTGAAGGCCTTCACATTGGCATCGCGGATGTCAGGCACCTTGGCGAAGCGCTTCTCCAGGAAGGCGATCGTGGTCTCGGTGGGTCGGCCGTACATCCAAGACAACAGGCCGAGGGCAAACATGTTCTTGGCGCGGGCGGCGTCTTTGCGGGAGAGACCAAACTCCTTGACCGCCTCGACGGTCATGCCGGTCAGGTCGAGCACATTGAGGGTGTAGTCACTTAGGGAGTCGTCCTCGAGTGGGTCGGCGTCGTAGCCGGCCTTTTGGAGGTTGCGGGTGGTGAAGTCGTGGCGGTCCACGATGATCGTGGAGCCCTTCTTCATGTCGGCCAAGTTGGCCTTCAGGGCCGCGGGATTCATCGCGACGAGCACGTCGGGTGAGTCGCCGGCGGTGAGGATGTCGTGGTCGGCGAAGTGCACCTGGAAGGACGAAACGCCCGGCAGGGTGCCCTGTGGAGCCCGGATCTCGGCTGGGAAGTTCGGGAAGGTCGACAAGTCATTGCCGAAAGCCGCAGATTGCTGGGTGAAGCGGTCCCCGGTCAACTGCATGCCATCACCGGAGTCGCCGGCGAAACGAATGATTACCCGATCGAGTTGTTTGACCTCTTTGGCCACTTGGAGTCCTTAGTCTTTGTCCGCTGCCGGTTGACCTGATCGCACTATTGGTTGACATACCGAAAGTACGAAATAACATCCTACGCCCAACTTGTGACGCAGACCATGTCGATGTCACAGCCTGGTCATTCTGGTCTAGCCAGACAACGAAACCGGCCTGCCCTTGGTTATCCGCCGCCCCCGAATTGCGTCATACGAACGGTGCATTCTGGAGCGTTGCGTCATACGAATGGTGGCCTCTCGCCCTAACGTCATACGAGTTGAGGGTTTGTGGCCACTTTTCGTACGACGTTGAGCAACTGGGCGCGGCGCCTAGCGGTAATTCGTAAATTGGACCGCGAAGTCGTAGTCCTGGCCCTTGACCAGAGCGATCACGGCCTGCAGGTCGTCGCGCTTCTTGCTGGAAACCCGCAACTCGTCGCCCTGGATCTGGGCCTTGACGCCCTTGGGGCCCTCGTCACGGATCAGTTTGGCGACCTTCTTGGCATCTTCGCTGCTGATGCCTTCCTTGAGGTTGATCGTGATCTTGGACTCCTTGCCAGACTGGCGAGGCTCTGAGGCATCGAGGATCTTCAGTGACTGCTGGCGCTTGATCAGTTTGTCCTTGAAGACATCGAGTACGGCGCTGGCGCGATCATCGGCGTTGGCGGAGATCTCAATCGCTTGATCGCCCGACCACTTGATCTCAGCCCCCGTGCCCTTGAAGTCGAAGCGCTGGGAGATCTCCCTCGCAGCTTGACTCAATGCGTTGTCGACCTCCTGGCGATCAATCTTGCTCACGATGTCGAAGGATGAGTCGGCCATGTTTACTGCCTCCAAGGTGCTGATTTCAGATGCGGGTCATTGCTGCGCTAACATCGGTGCGCTACTCGGCCCAGCCTATCGGGCCAGTCGCGTTGGCAGGTTGCCCGAGCGGCCAAAGGGAGCTGACTGTAAATCAGCCGTCACTGACTTCGCAGGTTCGAATCCTGCACCTGCCACGCAGCAGACGCCTTGCACCATCTCGGTGTGAGGCGTTTCCTGTCTGATCACCAGTGGAGGTTTGATGCGCGCGATCGTGGGGGATGACGGCTTGGGCCGTTGCCCTTGGGGAGCCAACGATCCGCTCTTGCGCGACTATCACGACACCGAGTGGGGGGTCCCTGTCGCAGGTGAGCAGGCGTACTTCGAAAGACTCAGCCTCGAGGCCTTTCAAGCAGGATTGTCCTGGCTGACGGTCTTGGCCAAACGGCCGAGATTGCGGCAGGTATTTCATGATTTCGTCGTCGACGAGGTCGACTCCATGTCCGATCACCAACTAGAGGCAGTCCTAGCAGATCCGGGAGTGATCCGCAATCGCGCGAAGGTCTTCGCGATCCGACACAATGCGAGGGCTGTCCTCCGCTTGCGTGACCACGGTGGACTGGTCGACTTGATCGAGGCGCACCGCCCCGCGGAGTCGCCGGCTCCCACAGACTCCGATGAGGTCGCCGCAACGACATTGGCTTCCACGGAGCTGAGCAAGTCGCTGAAGGCAGTGGGCTTCAAGTTCGTGGGGCCAACCACCTCTCAGGCATTGATCGAGGCGCTCGGCCTGATCGACCCGCATCTGATCGGGTGTCATCGCAGAGGATCGAGCCGGCGATGATCCTTGGCCTGGTCGCGATCTTGCTGTGCCAACTGGCCGGCGAGTTCGTCGTACGCCTGCTCGGGCTGCCCTTGCCCGGACCAGTCGTGGGGATGATGTTCATGCTGGCGATCTTGCTGATCCGTGGCGCTGATTCGAGGCGCGGACGAATCGCAACGGCCGCGGCCCCCCTACTCAAGCATCTGCAGTTGCTGTTCGTGCCGGCCGGTGTCGGGATCGTCGTACTACTGAGTGAGCTGCGTGACGACTGGCTCCCGATCAGCTTGGGGCTGTGGGGCTCCTGGCTGGTGGGTCTGCTCGTGACGGGCTGGGTCGTGACTGTCCTGATCAAGGTCTTCGAGGGCCGTCGAGGTGAGGGCTCATGAACTGGGCCGAATCTGTCGAGTGGTTGCGGACGTCTCCATTGCTGGGGATCACCGTCACCGTCGGCGCCTACGCGATCGGGCGTTGGCTGCATCGTCGTACTGGATCTCAACTGGCGCAGCCGGTGTTGGTCGCGATCATCTTGGTGGCGCTCTTCTTGTGGGTCTTTGATGTCGACTACGCCGACTATTTGATCGGCGGCGCCTATGTGGGCTTTTGGCTGGGGCCGGCCACAGTTGCCTTGGCGATCCCACTACATCGTGAGTGGGGGCACGTACGCCGACACGCGATCCCGGTTGGCGTCGGCATTGTCGTCGGCGCCTTTGTCAGCGTGGTGTCAGCGGTCTTGTTGGTGCAATGGTCTGGTGGGGACGAGTTGATCCAACGCTCGATGGCCCCCAAAGCAGCCACGACGCCGGTGTCGATCGCGTTGGCGCAGACGCTGCATGCGCAACCAGCTCTAACTGCTGTGGTCACGATCGTTGCCGGCATCACCGGCGCCGTTGCTGCCCCGGCAGTGCTGAGGCTGGCCAGGGTGCGTGATGAGGTGGCCCGAGGACTCGCGATTGGTGCTGCCTCGCACGGACTCGGCACGGCCCGTGCCTTGCAGGAGAGCCCGCGAGAGGGCGCCTTTGCTGCGCTGTCGATGGGTTTGTCGGCCCTGGCGACGAGTTTGATCGTGCCATGGCTGGTGCCGTTGCTGTTGCAGTGAGATGCTCAAAACATGAATGAAATCCCAAGCCTGGAGCTTCTGCCCGAAAACTGGGATCGCGCGCTCGCGATCGTGGCCCACCCCGACGACATGGAGTATGGCGCAGGCTCCGCAGTCGCGCGCTGGACCTCCCAGGGCAAGTCGGTGACCTATTGCATGGTGACCTCAGGTGAAGCCGGCATCGACGCGATGCATCCAGACGAGTGCGGTCCGCTGCGGGAGAAGGAGCAGCTCGAGGCCTGCGCCGAGGTTGGCGTCGATACCTGCGACTTCCTGCGACTGCCCGACGGCATCTTGGAGTACGGCGTGCCGCTGCGGCGAGCCTTGGCTGAAGTGGTGCGGCGACACCGCCCCGAGATCGTCTTGACCATTAATCACCATGAGACCTTCGGTGGCTCCAATCTCAATCAGGCCGATCACATCGCCGTGGGCAAAGCCGTGCTTGATGCAGTTCGTGATGCGGGTAACCGGTGGGTTTTCCCGGAGCAGCTCACAGATGGGCTCGAGCCTTGGGGTGGGGTGCGTGAGGTGTGGGTGTCAGGGTCACCAAAGGCCACCCACGGTGTGGACACCACCGACAGTTTCGCGGCCGGAGTGCGGTCTCTGCAGGCGCACCGGGCCTATATCGACGGTTTGGGTTGGGAGGGATGGGATCCTGAAGAGTTCCTCGAGGGGATCGCCCGTCCCGCCGGTGCGCGGATGGGTGTGAAATACGCCGTACCCTTCGAGGTGTTCCCGATGGGCTGGGGTGACTGAGCGCCGCTAGACCGCGACAGGGCGTCGCGTGCCGGGTGTGGCGCACGCAGTTATGGTGACTTCATGCCTGTCCCCAAGCGACCTGCGACGCCTGCTCGCAAACATGTCCACGCCTTCACCGACGATGCGCTCGGCGATCATGATGCCGTTGGCCTGGTCGAGGAGATCAATGCTGGGCGCGTCTCACGAAGTGAGGTCGTCGATGCGGCCATCGCTCGGGTGGAGCAGGTAGACCCAATCCTGGCGGCTGTGGCTGCTGAGCGTTTCGAGTTGGCCCGTAAGGAGAGCATCGCTCCTGCGTCGGGCTACTTCTCCGGCATCCCTGGCTTCGTCAAGGACAACAGCGATGTTGCCGGCCTGCCCAGTCAGCACGGATCCCGGGCGTTCACTTCAGCCCCGAAGGAGGCCGACGGCGACTATGCAGCGGCCTTCAAGGGGGCCGGGATCACAGTTTTGGGCAAGACTCGCCTGTCCGAATACGGCTTTTCGGCCAGTGCGGAGTTCATCGACGAAGAAGACGTCCACAACGCCTGGAGTACGGCGCACTCCAGCGGCGCCTCCTCGGCAGGGTCCGCCGTACTCGTCGCAGCGGGGGCAGTGCCGATCTCGCACGCCAACGACGGTGGCGGCTCGATCCGGATCCCGGCTGCCTGCAACGGGCTGGTCGGCTTCAAGCCCAGTCGGGGCCGCACTCCGCAAGACAAGATGCTGCGTGAGATGCCGGTGCAGATCGTGTCAGATGGAGTCGTGACTCGCTCGGTGCGAGACACGGCTGCCTATTTGCGTGAGATCGAGAGGCGCTATCGGCGGCACCGGTTGGCTCCAATCGGTGATGTGACTGGGCCGAGCAAGAAGCGCTTGCGGATCGGTTTGCTGACCGATTCGATCGAGCGTGACAGTGATCAGGAGATCCGCGATGCCGTGCGCAACACCGGCCACCTGCTGGAGAGCATGGGGCACACGGTCGAAGAGGTGGTCCCATTTGTGCCGGGCACCTTCCAGGAAGATTTCTTGACCTACTGGGCGCTGATGGCTTTGGCGATTGAGGTCAACGGCAAGCGGTCGATGGGGGCACCCTTCGACAAGACTCAAGACAGCAACTTGACTCGTGGCTTGGCCAAGAGGGCACAGAAGAACCTCGCCAAACTGCCCGTGGTGATTGCCCGGCTCAAGGCTTCACGCATTGGCAGCGCGCAGTTCTTCCGCCAATACGACGCAGTGCTCTCCCCGACCCTGGCTCACGTGACCCCTGAGTTGGGCTGGCTCGACCCCGCTCAGGACTATGAGACTGTGATCGAGAAGCTGATGGACTGGGTTGCCTTCACCCCCTTGGCCAATGCGACCGGTGACCCCGCGGTGTCATTGCCCTTGGCCACCGACAAACGAGGTCTGCCGATCGGCCTTATGTTGAGTGGTGGGCGCGGTGGCGAACGCACCCTGCTGGAGTTGTCATATGAGCTCGAAGAGGCCCTGCCCTTCCGCCGCATCCAGGACCAGATCTAGCGCCGGATTTCAGGATCGTCGGCTGGCTGTGTAAGCTACTCGTCGGCTCAACGGCCACTGTGTGGTTGCTCAAGATGGACTCATCCAACAGCAGCCCACGCCCCTTTAGCTCAGTCGGCAGAGCGTCTCCATGGTAAGGAGAAGGTCTACGGTTCGATTCCGTAAAGGGGCTCGGGGAATCTCCTCGTCAGTGCGGGTTCCCGCGGCGATGTGCGAGAGCCCAAGGGCGGGATAGCTCAGTTGGTTAGAGCGCACGACTCATAATCGTGAGGTCGCGGGATCGAGCCCCGCTCCCGCTACCAGACATAGATACGAAGTAGAGCAGGAAGAAGGCACGACAGTGGCCAGCAAGAGTTCAGATGTACGCCCCAAGATCACCTTGGCCTGCGTGGATTGCAAAGAGCGCAACTACATCACCAAGAAGAATCGCCGCAACGATCCAGATCGCATGGAGATGAACAAGTTCTGTCCTCGTTGTCGCAAGCACACAGCTCACCGCGAGACGCGCTGAGCTGTTGCCAACTTGCGGGCGGCCTCTGGATCATTGATCTGGAGGCCGTTTCGCTTGCCCGGTAATCTTCAGACCTGATGACTTCCTTCGCCGAGCTCACCACGACCCAGGTCGGGGGGCCGATCACCGACTTCGCCGAGGCCACCGATGAGGCGGAGTTGATCGCAGCCGTGCGCAGTGCCGACGCTGCCGGCATCCCACTTCTCGTGCTGGGTGATGGCAGCAATCTGATTGCCGCAGACGAGCCCTTCGAAGGTCGAGTCGTGGCCGTGCGCACGTCTGGGATGAAGGTTGATGCCGATGACTGCGAGTCAAACATGGCCATGTGCGGCGGAGTCTTGGCCGACATCGCGGCGGGCATGGTCTGGGATGACTTCGTCGCCAACGCCGTACGCCGTCAATGGGTCGGCATCGAAGCCTTGTCGGGCATCCCGGGCCGGGTTGGTGCTGCGCCCATCCAAAACATTGGTGCCTACGGCCAGGAGGTCGCCCAGACGATTGCTCGGGTGCGCACCTTCGACCGCGCCGACCAGCAAGTCCGCACTTTTGCCGCGGCAGATTGCGGCTTCGGCTATCGCAACAGCATCTTCAAGCGTGAGCGCGGTCGCTTCGTGGTCCTCAATGTCACCTTCCAGTTGAAGATGGGTGACCTCAGCGCCCCAATCGGCTACGACGAACTCGCGCGAAGCCTTGGGGTGGAGCCGGGGCAGCGCGCCGACTTGGGCGCCGTACGTGAAGCTGTGCTGGGCCTACGTCGGGCCAAGGGAATGGTCGTAGACCCTGCTGACCCCGACACATGGAGTACCGGCTCGTTCTTCGTCAACCCGGTCGTGGGTGCCGACATGGTGCCGGCGGGGGCTCGCTCCTGGCCCGTGGCTGGGGGGCAGGTGAAGCTGAGCGCTGCTTGGCTGATCGAGCAGGCTGGCTTCACCAAGGGCTATGGCTCGACTCACGCTCGCGTCTCGACGAAGCACACTCTCGCGCTCACCAACCAGGGGGGTGCCAGCGCTGCAGAGGTGATTGCTCTAGCCCAAGAGATCCGGGCTGGTGTGCAGAAGCGATTTGGGGTGCGCCTGGATAACGAGCCGTCCTTGGTCGGCTTGGAGTTGTGACTGAGGCCTGAGAGTTCGCCTGGATAGGCGAGCTCAGGTGTTGACCACTCCAAAGTACGCGCTCTGGCCGGCTATCCCCGCCAGGAGAACGAAGAAGACCACCGTGCCGACAATGGCCAAGGCCAATAGCACCGTGCCGATGATGCCAAGCACTTGGCCGATCCGGGCCTCGGTCTCGCCACGATATTGGCCATTGCTTGCCTTCACCGCATTGATCGCTTTGGTGCCAGAAATCCACGCGAAGGGGCTCGCGAAGATCGGCAAGAAGCAGACGAACGCGCCGGCCAACGCGATCACACCGATGATCAATGCAGTGTTGGCTTGGGGCAACACCGGCACCTGCACGGGTGAATAGCCCGGCGTGACGGCCGGAGGCACCTGGCCGTAGGGCTGCTGGGTGTACGGCGAAGCCGGCGGTGGCATGGGTGGCTGTCCGCCGGACGCTGCCATCGGGGCCGGAGGCGGGACGACTGGTGGCACGCTGCCGTAGGGCTGCTGAGACGTGGGATTCCATACTGGCGCCGATTGCTCATAGGCAGCAGTCGGCTCACTGCCCTGCTCTTGTGACTGCCAATAGCCAACTTCTTGGGTGGGTTCGTCTGCCCCTGCAGGGGTTGGACTGGGCTGGTCGGCTGGGTTGACGGGCTCGCCCGGATAGTTGGTCATGGCTCCATTATCCAGTAGGTCGGCCTGCGAAGAGAAGAGTGCCGACATCTGGATGTGTCCTGCTTCACACCGTCGGCTAGGGTTCGGGGTACTCCGTCACACGAGCCTCAAGGATTCAAAATGACCGAACAAATCACCGGTGGCACCACGATGGGGGCCAGCCGAGACACCGAGATCCAGTTCAACCTCGCCGACGCCTTTGAGGCCGTGGCTGCAGCAGTGCCTGATCGCACGGCCATCATCTTTGGTGACCAGCAACTCACCTACGCAGAGCTCGATGCCGAGGCCAACAAGTTGGCGCACTTCTTCGCCGACCTAGGTGTCGACAAGGGCGACCATGTGGCCCTGTACTTGATGAACAGCATGGAGCACCTGATCTCCATCGTCTCGTTGATCAAGATCGGTGCCCCCGCGGTCAACGTCAACTATCGCTACACCGGGCCGGAGTTGCACCACATCATGCATGACTCTGACTCGAAGGTCATTGTGGTCGAGTTGCCTGAGCATCAAGACTTGTTGGCCACGCTGGTCGATCAACTGCCTGAGCTCAAGGCATTGGTGGTCTTGGGAGATGCGACGAAGTCGCTCAAGGATGCCGCCCAGGCTGCAGGCGTCACCGTGCACAACTTCAATCAGTACTCCCAGTTCGGCGACCAAAACGACTTTGGTGAGCGCACCGGCGATGAGCACTTCATCATGTACACCGGAGGCACCACCGGCTATCCCAAGGGCGTCTTGTGGCGCCACCACGACTTCTTCATGAAGCCGCTCTCGGGCGGCAACCCGTACGGCGACGCCCGCCGCAATCTCGAAGAGCTCGGCAAGGGCGCGGCTGAGTTCCCCAGCATGGTGATGCTCAACGCCGCTCCACTCATGCACGGTGCGGCGTCGTTCTCGCTGTTCACGATGTTTTTCCTGGGTGCCACCTGGATCATGACTCGCCAGTTCGATGCCGAGGAGCTCGTGCGCCTGATCGACAAATACAAGGTGCAGGTCTTGGTGATCGTGGGTGATGGCATGGGCTCGCCGATCGCCGACAAGATGCATGAGCTCAAGGATGAGCTCGACTTCTCCTCTCTCTTCTCGGTATCCAGCGGCGGGGCGATCTTCTCCAATGCGGTGCGCGATCGGATGGCTGAGATCAAGGCAGACATCTACTTCCGTGACAACTTCGGCGCCTCAGAGTCGGGCAACGATGGCGAGTTCACCATCGACGAGCAGGGCACCTTGCGGATGCCCTCCAATGTCAACACCGGAGTCATGGGTGAAGACGGCAGTTTCCTGGAGCCGGGCTCGGAGGAGATCGGCATGATCGCCCGCATCGGCAATGTGCCTCTGGCCTATTACAAAGACCCCGAGAAGACCGAGCGCACCTTCGTGACCCTTGCCGATGGTCGCAGGGCCTCGCTCCTGGGTGACATGGGTCGGATCGAGGCTGACGGCAGCATCGTCTTCCTTGGTCGTGGCTCGGGTTGCATCAACACCAAGGGCGAGAAGGTCTTCCCCGAAGAGGTCGAGGCCGCGCTGAGAGCCCATCCTGACGTGACCGATGCGCTCGTGGTGGGTGTTGATGATGCTGGCTTTGGACAACGGGTCGCGGGCGTGATCTCCTTGCGCGCTGGGGCGGCGACTCCGACTCTGGAAGACATCCAGGCACACTGCCGCACCATGCTTGCTGGCTACAAACTGCCACGCTCCATCGACGTGGTTGATGAAGTACGCCGTACTCCCGCTGGCAAGGCCAACTACAAGTGGGCCAAGGAAGTCGCCAGCGGCTCCTGAGGGTCATCGGCCAGCCATTGGTCGATATCTTGCAGCCAGACGTCCTTGTCGGACTGGCTGGCCGTCGATCCGTGGACGGATGACTTGGCGAGCTCGGCCAACTGCGAGTCGGTGAGCTCGTGGGCGGCCCGCATGGTGGCGTACTGACTGGCCAGTCGGGCGCCGAAGAGCAGCGGGTCGTCTGACCCCAGCGCGACACTGACCCCTGCTTCCATGAGTTGGGGGAGCGGCACAGAACTGAGGTCGGAGTAGACCCCCAGCGAGACATTCGACACCGGGCACACCTCCAAGGTGATGCCCCTGCTCGCGATCTCGTCGAGTAGGGCTGGGTCTTCGCTCGCCCGGATGCCATGGCCGAGCCGGTTGGCGCCCAAAGACTCCAGGCAGGTCCGCACCGATTGCGCTCCGAGGAGTTCGCCTGCATGGGGCGCCAGCATCAGCCCGGCCCTGTCGGCGATGCGGAATGCCCCTGCGAACTCAAGAGTGTCGCCTCGGCGCTCGTCGTTGGAGAGCCCAAAACCGACCACTCCTCGTCCGGCGTATTGCGCAGCGAGACGTGCCAGTGCGCGAGCATCCAAGGGATGCCTCGTGCGATTGGCCGCGAGCGTGACCGCCATGTCTAGCCCCGTTGTCGCCGCGGCATCTGACACGGCATCCAGGACCAATTCGGTGAAGGCCGTTATGCCACCGAATTTGGCGGCATATCCGCTCGGATCGACCTGGATCTCGGTGCGGACCGCGCCATCGGCGCGGTCGTCCTGAGCTGCCTCCAGCACCAATCGGCGTACGTCGCCTTCGGTGCGCAACACTGACCGAGCGATGTCGTAGAGACGTTGGAAGCGGAACCAACCCTTTTCATCAGACGCAGACAGTTGCGGTGGCCAATCATCGACCAAGGCGTCTGGCAGATGGTGGCCATCGCGGGCAGCCAACTCGAGCAGAGTCTCGTGCCGCATCGACCCGGTGAAATGCAGGTGCAGATGGGCCTTTGGCAACGACCGGAGGTCCCGGCGCTGGGTCACCCTTGGGCCAACAACTTCTGCAGCCGACTGATGCCTTCCACAAGGTCTTCATCGCCAAGGGCATAGGAGAGTCGCACATAGCCTGGGGAGCCGAAGGCCTCACCGGGTACGACGGCCACCTCGGCCTTCTCCAAGAAGATCTCGGCGAGTTCGGCGCTGCTGGTCGCTACTGCCCCATCGATGTCTCGGCCCAGCAGGCCCTTAACCGACGGATAGCAATAGAAGGCCCCCTGTGGCACTGGGCAGACCACACCGTCGATCTCGTTGAGCATTGACACCATGGTCTTGCGGCGCCGATCGAAGGCGACCTTCATCTCATCAACCGCACTCAGGTCTCCCTCGACGGCAGCGATCGCGGCTCGTTGCGCGACATTGGCGACATTGGAGGTGGCGTGACTTTGGAAGTTGGTGGCGGCCTTGACCACATCAGGCGGGCCGATCAGCCAGCCCACTCGCCAACCGGTCATCGCATAGGTCTTGGCGACCCCGTTGACCACGATGCAGGTGTCTCGTAGGCCGGGGCACAGCACCGGAAGCGAGCCGGTGTCGACATCGTCGTAGAGCAGGTGCTCATAGATCTCATCGGTGATCACCCAGATGCCGTGCTCCTTCAGCCACGCCCCGATCTCCTTGATCTCCGCGGTGCTGTAGACCGAGCCGGTGGGGTTTGACGGTGAACAGAAGAGCAGGGCCTTGGTCTTCTCGGTGCGGGCTGCCTCGAGTTGGGCGACGGTGACTTTGTAGTCCTGGGTCTCATCAGCGAGCACCTCTACCGGGACGCCACCGGCCAACCGGATTGCCTCGGGATAGGTGGTCCAGTACGGCGCGGGCAGGATCACTTCATCGCCCGGGTCGACGATGGTCATGAACGCGGCGTACACCGCATGCTTGCCGCCATTGGTGACGACCACCTGGCTGGCGTCGATCTCGAAGCCGCTGTCCCGCTTTGTCTTTGTCGCGATCGCCTGTTTCAGCTCTGGCAAACCGGCAGCGGGGGTGTAACGGTGGTTTTTGGGGTCGCTGCATGCTGCCACTGCAGCCGCAACCACATAGTCGGGTGTCGGGAAGTCGGGTTCGCCGGCGCCATAGCCGATCACCGGTCGCCCCTCGGCCTTGAGCGCCTTCGCCTTCGCGTCGACCTTCAAGGTGGCTGATTCGGCGATGCCTCCGATGAGTCGGGATACGCGTGGCTTGTCTTGGGATGCACTCATGAGGACTATCGTAATCAGGCGCACTTTGGTGGTTCAGTTCGACTTGTTGGCACCCGACTGCGTACACTCCTCATTTGGTGGATCGCGCCATGCTTTGTCATGCCCGGATCACCGAAGGGCACTAGCTCAACTGGCAGAGCATCGGTCTCCAAAACCGAAGGTTGGGGGTTCAAGTCCCTCGTGCCCTGCGAGAAATGTTGGATCGATTGGATTGGACGGTGATGTGGTCATGGCCGAAGGCACTACGACCAAGTCAGAGCGCACCAGCCCGCTGACCTTCTATCGGCAGGTCGTGGCGGAGTTGCGCAAAGTCGTCTGGCCGACCCAACAGGAGTTGGTCACCTACCTGATTGTCGTCCTCGTCTTCGTGCTGGTGCTCATCGCCTATGTTTCGTTGCTTGATCTGGGCTTGGGCAAACTGGTCTTCAAGATCTTCGGCTGACGTCAACGAGTGAGTTTTAGGGAGTAACAAGGAAGTGTCTGTGTCTGATCAAATCGATGAGCAGCCCATTGGCGACGACGTCGAGACCGCTGAGCCGGCCGAGGCTGTCGACCAGGACGAGGCTGTGATCGAGGGCGCCAGTGAAGCTGAAACGGTCGTCGAGACCGAAGAGGCCACTCCTGTAGACCCCCTGGAGGAGTTCCGTGAGGCACTCCGCGCCAAGCCAGGCGACTGGTTTGCGATCCACACCTATGCAGGCATGGAAAACCGAGTCAAACTGAACCTCGAAAACCGGGTCACCTCGCTCAACATGGAGGCCTATATCCACGAGATCGTGGTGCCCACCGAAGAGGTTGCCGAGATCAAGAATGGCCAGCGTAAGGTGCGCACCAAGCCGTCACTGCCTGGCTATGTGCTGGTCCGGATGGACCTCGACGACGAGTCCTGGTCGGCCGTGCGTCATACGCCCTCAGTCACCGGCTTTGTCGGCACCAGCCATGACCCAGTGCCTCTCACGCTTGACGAAGTCGAGCGCATGCTTGCGCCTGCAGTGCAGGCCGAAGCCGCAGCAGCCGAGGCTGAGGCGGATGCCGCCAGTGCAACCAAGGGTGGGGCTGCCCCGAGCCAGGCGCGCCCGGCGGCCACGACCGACTTCAATGTCGACGACTCCGTGATGGTCATCGACGGGCCATTCGCCACGATGCACGCCACCATCACTGAGATCAATGTCGAGGGCCAGCGCGTCAAGGCTCTCGTCGAGATTTTCGGCCGGGAGACCCCGGTTGATCTGAGCTTCAACCAGATCCAAAAGGTCTAGACGAAGCTCAAAACCAAGTGGCAGAGCCGGTCCGGCTCGTTTGACCACAACGCAACAACAAAGAAGGACGAAGGAATGCCTCCAAAGAAGAAGATTGCTGCCCTGGTCAAGGTGCAGTTGCAGGCTGGAGCAGCCACTCCAGCACCCCCCGTGGGCACGGCCCTGGGCCCCCACGGCGTCAACATCATGGATTTCTGCAAGGCCTACAACGCCCAGACGGAGTCCATGCGCGGCAATGTCGTGCCAGTCGAGATCACCATCTATGAAGATCGCACCTTCGACTTCATCACCAAGACGCCTCCTGCGGCTGAGCTGATCAAGAAGGCTGCCGGTGTGGCCAAGGGCTCCGGTGTGCCCCAGAAGGACAAGGTCGGCAAGCTCACCAAGGATCAAGTGCGCGAGATCGCCGAGACCAAGATGCCTGATCTCAATGCCAATGACATCGACGCGGCGATGAAGATCGTCGAAGGCACTGCCCGCTCCATGGGCGTTCTCACCGACTGATCCATCCCATCCAAGTGGCGGGGCTTGCATGGCCCAGACCACAACTTCAGCCTTAAGGAAGATTCACATGCAACGCAGCAAGACCTACCGTGCAGCCGCGGAGAAGTTCAACAAGGACGAGCTCCACAGCCCGTTGGCCGCCATCAAGATCGCCAAGGACGGCTCGAAGAAGAAGTTCGACGAGACCGTTGACGTGTCGATGCGTTTGGGTGTTGACCCGCGCAAGGCAGATCAGCTGGTGCGGGGCACCGTAAACCTGCCCCATGGCACCGGCAAGACCGCCCGCGTGTTGGTGTTCGCCAATGCAGAGAAGGCCGATGCGGCCCGTGAAGCTGGCGCTGACATCGTCGGTGGCGACGAGCTGATCGACAAGGTCAATGGCGGCTGGACCGACTTCGACGCAGTGGTCGCCACCCCAGACATGATGGGCAAGGTCGGCCGTCTGGGTCGGGTGCTCGGCCCGCGTGGCTTGATGCCCAACCCCAAGACCGGCACGGTGACGCCAGATGTCGCCAAGGCAGTCACCGACATCAAGGGCGGCAAGATCGAGTTCCGCGTCGATCGCCATGCAAACCTGCACTTCATCATCGGCAAGGCCTCGTTCGAGGAGGCCAAGTTGGCAGAGAACTACGCTGCAGCCCTCGAAGAGGTACTCCGGTTGAAGCCAGCCAGCTCAAAGGGGCGCTACATCAAGAAGATCACGGTCTCCACGACCATGGGCCCCGGCATTCAGATCGATCCCAATCGCACTCGCAATGTCGCCTCGGACGACGACGCGTGAGCCTGATCTAGCCCAGATTCACCGAACTACCCGGCCGCTTGTCTCGGCCGGGTAGTTTCGTCTTTACGAGTCCATCCCCACAGCACACTCGGGAGCACCTAGATGCCAAGCCTGACTGCCCGTCGTACGACGACACTCGCCCTGATCGTCCTGCTCGGCCTTGGCCTGACTGGATGTGGTGACAAGGGGTCGACGGCCGGCGCCGAGCCGAAGGCGAGTGGGCAGACCAGCACGAGCTCCTCCCCGGCAACGCAAGCGGCTGCTCCCAGCGAGACACCTTCCACCTCAGCGCCCACGGCTGTCGAGTCTGCCGCCCCCACCGTGCCTGCGCCGACGCTCAATGCGCAGACGATGCCGATGCGCCTGGCGGCTGCGCTCGCCCGGGCCAAGAGTCTCCACTTCGAGATCCCCAAGGCGGCCTTCGGCGGGATGCAGGTGTCGTCCAAGGGTGAGGCGACGCTCAGCAAGGACAACCCAAAGGCCGTGGTGAGCATCAACATGATGGGCCCCTGGAAGATGATCTACGTCGATGGCCAGACCTATGTGAAGCCACCGATGCAGGCCCCGAACAGCAAGACCTGGATGCTCCTGCCGGACAACGAGATGGGGATGGGGCTCAGTGGACCTTTGTCCTTCTTGAACCCGACCCAGTTGCTTGTCTCCCTGCAGAATCCAGGGGCCTTCAAGCGGATCGGGCCCGCTGTGGTCGACGGTGTCCAAACCATGCAATACCAGATCACGATGGATTCGGCCGCGATGAAGAATTGGCTGAAGATGCCCAAGCAGATGCAGCGTTTCATGCCCAAGAAGGCGATCGTCAATGTCTGGATGGATGCCAATGATCTGCCGCGCCAGGTCTCCCAGCGCTTGCCTGTCGAGGGGCAGTCTCTCGACCTCACCATGAAGCTGAGTAACTTCGGCACTCCAGTCAACGCCGTGGCTCCCCCCAAGGATCAGATTGGCAACTTCGGGATGGGCATGCCGTCAATGCCGCGGTAGCCCGTCAATGCAGAAGTAGCGCAGACGTTCAGGCGTTAACATTTGCAATTGTCAACTAGGCGCGCCGAGCTGGACTAGACAGATTTACGGAACTATTGGGGTTCTATGTCCAAGTTCATGCATTTATGCTCCTTCGGGCAATTGAAGCCTTCATAAGTCGCCATTGCGCTTGAGCGCACCCCCGAGCATCTACTTTCCTCAAGGAGTCAAGTCTTGGGGGATGGCACTTGGACTCGGGTTTCGAGGCCAATCCCAAGACCGGCATACAGCTAGGTCTAGGGGGACTGAGCGATGAACACCAAACTCTATTCGCGACGAGACCAACAGGGCCTTCTGGGTGCCCTCAGGACCTTCCAATATCGCCGCCGTCGGCCGATCAGTCTGCTGTCTGCATTCATGTTGATGGCAGCGGTCTTGGTGCCGATCACCTTGATCGCTTCTCCAGCAGATGCCGCTACGGTCACCCTGACCGATGTGCAGGCTCAAGTGCGTGACCACAAGGGAACAAAGTCGGACTACACGACTCCAGACGGGAGTGACTCCGACAATTGCATCAAATATGCCACGCGTACACCCCAAGCGGCGGGTTCGGGGTCGGCCTCAGGCTTCATCAGTAGCCCCAAAGAAGCGTTGACTGCTCACGGCAATAACTGGAGTGGGTGCCCATCCAACTTGGACACAAGTGTGCAATCTGCAATAGGTGTCTCGCCTGTTGCTGGATCGGCCGTAACCGTCGGCACCCCCTTCCCGCTGTCATTGGTGACCCACTACAACAACCCGATCAACGGCGGGGCCACCTACTACACCGGCAAGCTCGACGTGAAACTCTTTGGCTTCGCCTCGACCCCGACGTTGACCTACGACTGGCGACTGTGGGAGACCGACAACGGCGCCAACCCTTGCGCATTTCCGAGTGGGCCCAACGACAATGGCTGCGCAGACCAGGTGGTCTTCACCAATCAGATCCCCAATCAGACGCTGACCAAGGACGGAGCGACCTACAAGTTGGTGGTCAACGGCTTCAGCCCGGTGACCGGCAGCACTTGCCCGGCCACGATGCCAGCCAACACCACGACTCAGTTCCTCACCAAGGAGTCTGGGTCCTCCAAGGCTTGCATCTACGCCACTTTGGCCAGAGTGCGCTCTTTGGTGATCAAGAAGCAGGTGACCACGCCCGTCAGCGGCGCCACTATCCCGAGCACCACTTTTGCTTTCACCAGTGACAGCGATCGCTTGGGGTCACCTTGGGACAATCGTTCCTTCAACCTGACGCCCACCCAGTCGACTCCCGACCAGACTGCTGCGTCGGAGCTCATTCAGGGCGAGACCGTCACTGTCGACGAAGCCGTCCCGAGCGCCGACACCTGGGAGTTGACCGACATCGTCTGCAAGGACGGCACTGGCGCCAATGTGCCAATCAGCAACAAGAACCTCGCCAATGGTTCCTTTGCTCTCACAGCAGGCGAGCCAGCCACCGTGTCTGCAGAGCCGATCACCTGTACCTACACAAACACCTACACGCCCAAGGCCAACCTGACCTTGAAGAAGACCGTGGATGGGGGCAGCGCGCAACCAACGGCATGGACCCTCACGGCCAATGGGCCATCGCCGATCTCAGGAGCTTCGGGCGCTGCGTCTGTGACCAACAAGCGGGTCACGGCAGGCACCTATGCGCTGGGCGAGAGTGGTGGGCCGGCAGGCTACGTGCCCGATGGCTGGTCCTGCAAGACGGCAGCAGGCGGCAATGTGCCGGTCACCAATGGCAATGTCAACATCGCTGACGGCGCCAATGTCACCTGTACGGTGAACAACCGTTATGCCCGTGGCAAGTTCCAGATCACCAAGACGGTGACCGGTCCGGCGGGTGGCTTCACTGGCACCAACAGCACGCCATTCACCGGCACCTACACCTGCACGGGAGGGATCGGTCCAGTGGCCTTCTCGGTCACCCAAGGCACGCCGTACCTGAGCCCGGAGTACCCCGCAGGCACCACCTGCACGGTGACCGAGACCCAGCCGACTGGCCACTTGGCGGACTCGTCGTGGTCGTGGAATGCCCCGAGCTACACCCCTGCCAACAAACAGGCCACGATCGTCGACGGCCAAGTGCCGACGGTTGCGATCGCAAACACCTTCGCCCAAGACACCGGAAGTCTCAAGGTCACCAAGCGGGTTGATGCTCGACCAGGGGCGGCTGTGTCTGACTACACCGGTGGCCCGTCACGCACCTTCCCGATCACCTACACCTGCAAGATTGGTGCCACCACGGTCAAGACGGGCACAGTTAACTTGGCCAAGGACGGCACCACCACCATCACTGGTGTGCCAGCCACTGCCTCATGTGCCTTGACCGAGCCGACCCAGACCACGCAACCGGGTGATTTCGTCGGCCCAGACGTGGCTTGGGATGGCTACTCGACCTCCGCGGTCACAGTGGTCAAGGGCCAACTTGCCTCGGCTGAGCTGACCAACTTCTTGAAGCGTGAGACTGGCACTTTGACCATCGCCAAGCAGGTCGACGGGGCCGGTTACACCGGCGGAAGCGCCAAGAACTTCAAGGTCAACTGGACCTGTGGCACCGCCAGCGGTCAGGTCAGTCTCGCAAATGGTGGCAGCGCGAGTGTCACTGTGCCAGCCCGCACGGCGTGCAGCGTGGATGAGGTTCCTCCCACAGGAAATCTGCTGCCGGCATACGAGTGGGGCGCAGCCACCTATGATCCGTCTGCCACACCGACTGTTCCTGCGGGTGAGACCAAAGTGGTCACCGTGCACAACCACACCGTGCCGATCTTCGGTCAGGTAAAGGTGACCAAGAAGATCTCTGGCCCCGCAGGAGGTGTCAAGGCATCGGCGGTCTTCCCAATCACAGTCACCTGCAATGCCCCGGCGCAAGGTCAGGCAGGCAACTACTCAAATACCTTCAACCTCAATGCCAACGGCACCGGGACTACTCCCAACTTGCCGGTTGGCACGGCATGCTCGGTCTCCGAGGCTGCCCTCAGTCAAGGACAATTGGTCGATGAGTCTTATGCCTGGGCACCAAAGCCCGGCGATCAGAATGTGACCATCTCCGCCAAGAACCAGACCGTTTCCGTTGACGTGACCAACACGGTCCAGCGGGCCCATGGCACCTTGAAGGTGACAAAGGTCGTGCAAGGTATGGATGGCCACAATGGTGCTGGAGTCAACTTCAGCGGCACCTGGTCATGCCAATATGGCAATGACCCGGCGGTCACCGGGAGTTGGTCGACCACAGGCGCTGGCAGCGACACCGTGAGCACCAACATTCTGCTCACCTCAGCCTGCTCGGTGACCGGTGAAAACGCGCCGTCGGCGCCGCCGGCTGCAGGAGATGCGTCGTACATCTGGGGATCACCCACGGTTGGGTCACCTGTCACGCTGACCAAGGCGAACTCCACCGGTGAAATCACCGTGATCGATCCGGTACGCCGCACCTTCGGAGCCTTTTCAGTTGGCAAGACGGTCACAGGTGGCGCAGCTGGAGTCGCCTTTGAGGATGGCAACTTCACCTTCCACTATGTCTGCACGCCGAAGTCGGGGTCTGCGATCAGCGGTGATCTGACTGCCAAGGCTGGCCAGACGGCAAATGTGGCTGCTGGGCTGATCCCCAATGGCAGCGACTGCGTGGTGACAGAGACCGGCAAGCCGGCCGCGAAGAATCCCTTCACCTGGGATTCCTCCACGATCACCCCGAACAATGGTCATTTCACGGTAACCGACGGACAGGCTGTGTCGGTCACGGTGACCAATGCGATCAGTCTCAAGACGGTGAAGGTCAACCTGAAGAAGGTCGTGCAGGACACCACGCCTCCTGGCCACACTGGCAATATCGACTTCAAGTTGAGCCTGGTTTGCTCCCTGAACGGCGTGTCCACGACCTATGGCCCCATCGATGTCAAGGCTGGTGCCACCGGACAACTTGACGTGCCCCTCGGATCTGATTGCTCAATCACCGAGGCAAACCCAACGCCCGGCCAAGGTTTGGCGGACGCATCATTTGCTTGGGATGCGCCGACATTCTCCGGCTCGCAGGTGGTCTCCAGCACGACCGGAAGCTATACCTTCACGGCCACCAACCATGTCAAGCGAGTTCGGGGCCCGATCGCGCTCAACAAGGTGCTCACCGACCCTGATGGAGTGGTTGATCCGAATCGCACCTACTCGGGTGGTTGGACCTGCAAGCGTGCAGGTGATCCGGATGTTTCAGGCACCTGGACGATCAACGGAGCCGGTGCGGCGACCCTGAGCGGAGTTCCTGCCGGTGGGATCTTGTTGAACTCGACCTGCACGCCAACTGAGGCCGCCTTGGGCACGCCTCCGTCGGCTGATGGCTCCTACTACTGGGATGCCCCGACGCTGGCTGCTGGCACAACCCAAGCGGGCAAGACTGGCACCATGACGGTCACCAACAAGGTCTTGCGTCACACCGGCAAGTTGACAGTCAAGAAGGTTTTGACTGGTGAGACGTCCGGCTACGTGGGCACCGGGCCGCAGTTCAAGGTCGCTTACACCTGCAACAAGAAGTTGCCCAGCCAAAGCGACATCATTGGTGATGTCACGATCGCTGCCGGAGCCGCTCCGGTGACGCTGGTGGACAATGTGCCCGTCGGCTGGAATTGCAGCATCGCCGAGGCACCCCTTCCTCCCGGACTATTGGCTGACGCTTCGTTTGCTTGGGGTGCGCCATCGGTCAGTGATGGTGGATCGGTGACGGTCGCTAGCACGCCCACCGAAGTCACGGTGACCAACCCGATCACACGGGTGACCGGCAACTTCGGGGTGACCAAGGCGATTGTCGCTGATCCTGGAGTCGTCAAGTCCAGTGCGGTGTTCACCGGCACCTACGAGTGCAAGTACGACGGGCAAGTGGTCAAGAGCGGCACGTGGAGCGTGACCGGATCGGGAGCGGCCACAATGAATCCGGCCACCACTGGATTGCCGGCCACCACCAAGTGCACGGCGACCGAAAACACACCTTCAGAATCGGGTCTGGTGGACGAGGGCTGGACTTGGGACACCCCGGTCGTCAGCGCCGACGTGACCGTGGGTGGTGGCGGACCAGTGGTGATCACTGTGACCAACAAGCCCAAGCGGGTCTACGGTGCGCTTTCGGTCACCAAGAGCTTCCAGGGCAACGACAAGGTGCTCGTGCCCGGCGCCAAGGTGAACGGGGTCTGGTCCTGCAAGGTTGGCGCGACCACGGTTGCCAATGGCGTCTGGGAGTTGCCCGCGGCCGGAGGTACGGTTGCGCTGTTCAAGGCAGACGGCAGCATCGGAGACATCAAGGTCCCGGTGACGGCTGACTGCACCGTCTCTGAGGTCACCCCAAGTGGTGGACTCGTCGATGGGTCCTATGCCTGGAATGCCCCGAGCTACAACCCAGCAAACGGTCAGATCACTTTGACTCGCAATGGGCCCAACCAGGTTGGCGTGACCAACTCGGTCAAGCGGGTCTACGGCTCCTTCGAAATCACCAAGACAATCGCACTGCCAGAGGGGGCTACCAAGGCAACCGGCCAGACCTTCACCGGCACCTACCAGTGTGTGTACGGCACCGACGCGCCGGTCACGGGCGACTGGTCGATCACCGGAGAAGGCTCAGATGTGATCGACGGGATCCTGATTGGCTCTGAGTGCAAGGTCACCGGCGAGGGAGCACCCAGTGGCCCGCCGTCGACTGATCCGTCGTACGTCTGGGATGGCCATTCGCTCTCACCGGCCACGGTGACCGTTGGCACAGGTGCGGCTCCGGTGAAATTGCAAGTCACCAACAAGACCAAGCGGGTCAGCACGGGTCTGAGCATCACCAAAGAACTCGCTGGTGACACCGAAGGTGAGCCTGATGGGCAGACCTATGCCATGTCATACAAGTGCACCGACGCCAGTGATGGGGAGTGGACCGGTTCGAAGTCGATCTCGGCTGGGGAGACTTGGGAAACGGCCGCGAACATCCCATTGGGAAGTGGCTGTGAGGTCACCGAGGGTGCCTTGCCAGACGTGTCACCACGCAATATCTGGGGCCCAGTCAGCTTCACGGTGACCGGTGGTCAGAACTCTTCTGTGACCGGGCAGAAGGTCACCTTCGACCTGCCGTCCAGTGCTGGGGAGAACGGGCCCACTCGCGTGGGCGTCAAGGTGACCAACACCTTGATCCGCCAAGCCAATGGATACATCGTCAACAAGTCGGCCAACCCGCCGTCAGGCACCGAAGTGCAACCCGGTGACACCATCACCTACACGGTCACCGTCACCTCTACCGGTGAAGGCACAGTCGATGGCGTCACCATCACTGATGATCTCAGCGAGGTGAATCCTTATGCTTCGCTGGGCAATGTTCTGACGGGCACCGGCACAGCTGCCCTGGAGGATGGAGACGACGAGTTGACCTGGTCGTTGGGCACGATCTCCGGGCTTGGCACCACCTACACGCTGACCTACGAGGCCACGGTGGATGACGATGCATGGGGTGCCAAACTGAAGAACCACGTGACAGGGCTTGGTGAAGGTGAGCAGCCGCCTGGCGAGTGCGAGACCTGCACCACGACCACGGAGCATCCGGTGCCGCCGAAGTGGACTCTGGAGAAGTCATCCGACCCCGAAACAGAGTCGATGGTTGAGCCAGGCACTGTGGTCACCTACACCCTGAAGGTCACAAACCGCTCTGGGACCACGCCGCTGCCAGCAGGCACAGTCATCTCCGATGATCTGACGCAAGTGCTCAACAACGCGGCATGGGTCGGCTTCGTCGATGGCTATCCCGGAACAGCCACCCAGTCGGGCAATGGGCTGGCCTGGACCCTGCCAGCGGTCGCTCCTCAATCTTCGGTGTTGTTGAGTTATCAGGTCCATGTCAATGACGAAGCCTGGCTGGTCAAGTTGTCCAATGTGGCCACCGGGGCTGGCGTCAGCCCACCGTCGACGGATTGCACGCCGATAGGTGACAGGCGGATGCCAGCGGATGCGGAATCGCCAGGGGAGGACATGGTGGAGTGCAAGACGAGCACCAACCACTACACGCCAGCCCAGGTGCTGCCACCAGTGGTCAATCCGCCCGCCCCGCCAGCCCCGGGACTCAAACCGCCAAAGCGGTTGCCCAACACGGGTGGCCCGGGGGTCGGCTGGATCTACGGTGGCGCAGTCATGGTGTTGCTGGGAGGTGGCGTGCTGCTCTTCCTCCGCCGACGCAATCAGCCTGAAGGCTGAGCCAAGGCGCGGAGCGGGGGCAACCCTTGGTCTGGCCTGTCGGATCTGCAGATCCGACAGGCCAGACTGCTTCTTGGCCATCCGAAGTCGATTTGTTCAACCAGCGCCTGAGCGTCTAGACTCCTGCACTGGAGCCGAAGACCGCCGGCGGATCCCGCAAGGATCCTTAAGGTTCGCAAGACGCGGACGACCAGCGCAGGTGCCACAGTAGGACCGCTTTTCGATCACTGAGATCACCTGCGCCCGCCCTGTGCACCTGAGCACGGGGCGTTTTTGTTTTGTGAGGTCTTTCTCCCTGAGTCGCCCACCTGGGCGCTCAGTAGATGTTGGAAGGAGACCCATGGCGCGGCCAGACAAGGCAGCAGCCGTAGCGGAGATCGTTGGCCAGTTCAACGATTCCTCCGGTGCTGTGCTGACCGAATACCGCGGTCTCACCGTGAAGCAGTTGCAGGAATTGCGACGAGCCCTCGGGGAGAACGCCAACTACGCCGTGGTCAAGAACACGCTGACCAAGATTGCAGCCAAGGAGGCAGGCGTCGAAGGCTTCGACGAACTGCTCACCGGCCCGACCGCGATCGCCTTCATCAATGGTGATCTGGTCGAAGCAGCCAAGGGTCTGCGTGACTTTGCCAAGGCGAATCCTGCTCTTGTTATCAAGGGCGGTTTTGTTGACGGCGCTTCGATGGACGCCAAGGAGATCGCCAAGTTGGCCGATCTGGAGTCCCGCGAGGTCCTCATGGGCAAGCTTGCCGGCGCCATGCTGGCTTCGCTTTCTCAAGCCGTCTACCTGCTCAATGCCCCCGTCTCGCAGGCTGCCCGGCTCGCCGGTGCGCTGCAGGCAAAGGCCGAGCAGGATCCCTCAATCCTCAAGGGTGGTGCCGGCGAGCCGGCAGCAGCAGCCCCGACCGAGGAAGCAGCTACCGAGGCGCCAGCCGCGGATGCTGCAGCCGATGAAGCCTCACCCGAGGCTGCAGAGGCGCCGGCCGAAGAGGCCTGAACACCACCCAAGTAATGACCCGGTTCGACTACATGTGAACCACCAACGAAAGGAACGCCACCATGGCGAAGCTCAGCACAGACGAGCTACTCGACGCGTTCAAGGAAATGACTCTCCTTGAGCTCAGCGAGTTCGTGAAGCAGTTCGAAGAGACCTTCGGCGTGACCGCAGCCGCTCCGGTTGCCGTTGCAGCAGCCCCAGGTGCAGCCGCAGCCGGCGGTGACGCTGGTGACGGCGGCGGCGAGCAGGATGAGTTCGATGTCATCCTCGAGTCTGCTGGCGACAAGAAGATCAACGTCATCAAGGAAGTCCGTGCGCTGACCAGCCTCGGCCTCAAGGAAGCCAAGGAGCTCGTTGAGGCTGCTCCCAAGGCCGTCTTGGAGAAGGTCAACAAGGAAGCTGCTGACAAGGCCAAGGAGTCCCTCGAGGGCGCCGGCGCCAGCGTCACGCTCAAGTGACCCACTCGGCGGATGCCGAGAAGATTCAGGCTCAGCGGTCGTCCAACTTCGGGCGGCCGCTGAGCTGTTTCAAGGTCGGAGTCGATGGGCAAATAGCTAGATTTGCCCCAACCGGCCCAGACAAGGGATGGACAGGCGTAGCGCGAAGGTGGGTTCGCGCGTTAGCTTATCCGTCGAGCCTGACTGTGCGTTGAGCCACAGTCAGGGGATCGTACTTATTTAGGAGCATCTGCATGGGTGTCGAGATCGAGGTCAACAACCTCACCAAGTCCTTCGGGAAGCAGCTGATCTGGGGTGGCGTCACGCTGACCATTCCGGCGGGAGAGATCTCGGTAATGCTCGGCCCTTCAGGCACCGGCAAGTCGGTGTTCTTGAAGGCCCTGATCGGTCTGCTCAAGCCTGATGAGGGCGAGATCATCATCGAAGGCGTCGACATCGCCTCGTGCTCGGAGAAGCAGCTCTACGAGATCCGCAAGCTGTTCGGCGTACTCTTCCAGGACGGAGCCATGTTTGGCTCCATGAACCTCTACGACAATGTGGCATTCCCATTGCGTGAGCACACCAAGAAGTCCGAGTCCGATATCAAGCGGATCGTGATGGAAAAGATGGGCATGGTGGGCCTGGTTGGAGCTGAAGACAAGCTCCCCGGCGAGATCTCCGGTGGTATGCGCAAGCGTGCCGGCTTGGCTCGCGCCTTGGTGCTCGACCCCGAGATCTTGTTGATTGATGAGCCTGACTCCGGCCTCGATCCGGTGCGTACGGCGTTCATCAACCAGCTCTTCGTTGACCTCAACGCCCAGATCGACGCCACCTTCTTGATCGTGACTCACGACATCAACACGGCTCGTACGGTGCCTGACAACATCGGACTGCTCTACCACAAGCACTTGGCCATGTTTGGTCCGCGCGAGATGCTGCTCAGCTCTGAGGAGCCAGTTGTGCGCCAATTCCTCAATGCCCAGACGGTCGGACCGATCGGCATGTCGGAGGAGAAGGACGCCAACGAGCTCGAGGCGGAGAAAGACATGGACATGCCTCCGCTCCCGCCGATCCCGATGCAGTTGGAGCCCTCGAATGGCGTGCCGCGCCGCAGCCAGCGCCCGCCTGGCGGTTGGTGTCGCGACAATGGCGTCACGCCCCCTCCTGGTTCATTCCAGGAGAACATGTCGATGGCTACCAAGCTCTGACCCAGCTCCACAGCAAACCCAGCCTCCACAGCGAGTGTGAGGGGATTGACACCCCCGCGCTTGTGTGCATCGGGCGAGTGGGGTAGGTTAGATCCTTGCGCCCTCCTTCAAATGCTTCCTGCCTGCCCGGTGGCTGGTTTGTGGTCGGATGGTGCGCGCCACCTGTGAGCCTTGGAAGGACCCCTCTTGGCCGCCTCGCGCAGCAAGAAATCGCTAGCCCCTAACCGTATCTCCTTCGCCAAGATCGCCGAGCCTCTTGAGGTGCCGCAACTGCTGGCCCTCCAGACCGACAGCTTCGACTGGCTGATCGGCAATGAGCGCTGGGCCCAACGCGTGGAAGAACGCCGCGCAAATGGTGAAGACGTCTCGAGCAAGTCGGGCCTCCACGAGATCTTCGAAGAGATCTCCCCGATCTCCGACTTCAGCGACACCATGCAGTTGTCGTTTGAGAACCCTGTCTTCCTTGACCCGAAGTACACCGAGGAAGAGTGCAAGGACAAGGACTTCACCTACTCTCGCCCGCTATATGTCTCGGCTGAGTTCATCAACGGCGAGACCGGCGAGATCAAGGGCCAGACGGTCTTCATGGGTGAATTCCCCATGATGACTCGCAAGGGCACCTTCATCATCAACGGCACCGAGCGTGTCGTCGTGTCTCAGCTCGTGCGCTCACCGGGTGTCTACTTCGAGCGCTCAGCCGACAAGACCTCCGACAAGGACATCTTCACCTCAAAGGTGATCCCCAGTCGGGGCGCCTGGTTGGAGTTCGAGGTCGACAAGCGCGACTTGGTCGGCGTACGCCTCGACCGTAAGCGCAAGCAGCACGTCACGGTCTTGCTGAAGGCCTTCCAGGCGTTGGCTGCCGAAGAAGACTGGCACGAGGAATACGACTACGAAGCCGTGATGGCTGAGTTGCGTCAGTATGAGTCGATCCAGTTGACCGAGGAGAAGGACAACACCGAAGGTCCTGACGACGCGCTGCTCGACATCTACCGCAAGCTGCGTCCGGGTGAGCCGCCCACGCGCGAGGCTGCGTTGACGCTGTTGAAGAACTACTACTTCAACCCCAAGCGCTATGACTTGGCCAAGGTCGGTCGCCACAAGATCAACCGCAAACTGGGCGCCCATGAGGCCTTCGACAAGCAGACGCTGACCATCGCCGATGTGGTGGCCACCATCCGCTTCATCGTGCAGTTGCACGCTGCCGATCAAAACGACGTCAATCACGACAAGATTCACCTGGTTGATGCCAAGCAGGCCGAGATCTTGGATCCGGCCGGCGACCCGATCGTCGTACGCCCCGATGACATCGACCACTTCGGCAATCGTCGGATGCGCACCGTTGGTGAGCTGATCCAGAATCAACTCCGCACGGGCCTGGCCCGGATGGAGCGCGTCGTACGCGAGCGGATGACAACTCAAGACGTCGAGGCGATCACGCCGCAGTCCTTGATCAACATCCGCCCCGTGGTGGCTGCGCTCAAGGAGTTCTTCGGCACCTCACAGTTGTCGCAGTTCATGGATCAGACCAACCCGATTGCCGGCCTGACCCACAAGCGCCGACTCTCGGCTCTGGGCCCCGGAGGCATCAGCCGTGACCGGGCACAGATGGATGTGCGCGATGTGCACCACAGCCACTACGGCCGGATGTGCCCGATCGAGACTCCTGAAGGCCCCAACATCGGCCTGATCGGTTCGTTGGCATCCTACGGTCGGATCAACCCGTTCGGCTTCGTGGAGACGCCATATCGCGTGGTCAAGGGTGGCAAGGTCACCAAGGAGATCCACCACCTGACGGCCGATGAAGAGGACTACAAGATCATCGCCCAGGCCAATGCGCCGATCGATGACAAGGGCAACTTCATCGACGACCGAGTCTTGGTCCGCACCCGCGGCGGCGAGGCCGTCGACGTGCCGCGTGAAGACGTCGAATACATGGATGTCTCCCCGCGCCAGATGGTTTCGGTCGCCACCGCACTGATCCCGTTCTTGGAGCACGACGACGCAAACCGCGCACTCATGGGTGCCAACATGCAGCGCCAGGCAGTGCCCTTGATCACTACGGATGCGCCTTTCGTCGGCACCGGCATGGAGTTCCGTGCCGCCGTCGACGCCGGTGACGTGGTGGTTTCCGAGGTTGCTGGCGTGGTCAAGGAAGTCTCTGCCGACGAGATCGTGATCATGGACGATGAGGGTGGCAACAAGAGCTACTTCATGGCCAAGTTCACCCGCTCCAACCAGGGCACTTGCATCAATCAGCGCCCATTGGTGCGTGAAGGTGACCGGGTCGAGATCGGTACGCCGATCGCGGACGGCCCCTGCACCGACGAGGGTGAGATGGCCCTGGGCACGAACCTGTTGGTGGCCTTCATGCCATGGCAGGGTCACAACTACGAAGACGCGATCATCTTGAGCCAACGCTTGGTGCAAGAAGACGTGCTCACTTCGATCCACATCGAAGAGCATGAGGTCGACGCCCGCGACACCAAGTTGGGCCCCGAGGAAATCACCCGCGACATTCCCAATGTCTCAGATGAGCTCCTCGCCAATCTCGATGAGCGCGGCATCATCCGGGTGGGCGCCGAGGTGACCACCGGCGACATTCTGGTCGGCAAGGTGACCCCCAAGGGCGAGACCGAGTTGACCCCCGAAGAGCGCCTGTTGCGGGCGATCTTCGGTGAAAAGGCCCGCGAAGTCCGTGATACCTCGATGAAGGTCCCGCACGGCGAGTCCGGCACCGTGATCGGCGTACGCGAGTTCAATCGTGAAGACGGCGACGAGTTGCCTCCTGGCGTCAACCAGTTGGTGCGTGTCTACGTCGCTCAGAAGCGGAAGATCTCGGTTGGTGACAAGCTCGCTGGTCGCCACGGCAACAAGGGCGTGATCGCCAAGATCCTGCCGATCGAGGACATGCCCTTCATGGAAGACGGCACCCCGGTTGACGTGATCCTCAATCCGCTTGGTGTGCCTCGCCGGATGAATATCGGTCAGATCCTCGAGATCCACTTGGGTTGGCTGGCCAAGAATGGCTGGGATCTCAACCTCAGTGACAGCAATGAGGAGTGGAAGCAGCGTCTGATCGACATCCACGCCGAGAAGTCCGATCCCGACACCAACTTGGCCACGCCGGTCTTTGATGGTGCTCGTGAAGACGAGATCGTCGGCATGTTGGGCGCCTCCTTGCCCAACCGCGATGGCGTGCGGATGGTCGGCGAGAATGGCAAGGCCAATCTCTTCGATGGCCGCTCAGGTGAGCCCTTCCCCGATCCGGTTTCGGTGGGCTACATGTACATCTTGAAGTTGCACCACTTGGTCGACGACAAGATTCACGCCCGCTCCACCGGCCCGTACTCAATGATCACCCAGCAGCCGCTCGGCGGTAAGGCCCAGTTCGGTGGCCAGCGCTTCGGTGAGATGGAAGTGTGGGCGATGGAAGCCTACGGCGCTGCCTATGCGCTGCAGGAGTTGCTCACGATCAAGTCCGATGACGTGCCTGGTCGTGTCAAGGTCTACGAAGCCATCGTCAAGGGCGAGAACATCCCCGACTCCGGCATCCCTGAGTCGTTCAAGGTGTTGATCAAGGAGATGCAGTCTTTGTGCCTCAACGTTGAAGTGTTGAGCCAGGACGGCAGCGCCATCGAGATGAAGGACACCGAGGAAGAGATCTTCCGGGCAGCCGAAGAGCTCGGTATCGATCTGTCTCGCCGCGAGCCCAGCTCGGTCGAAGAAGTCTGATGACAGGTGGTCTGCGGCCGCGGCTGCAGACCACCTGCCCCAGTCCCCAAGTCATCCACAAACCTGCGAACCACGAGGAAAGAAGCCAAGGTGCTCGACGTCAATTTCTTCGATCAAATCAAGATCGGGCTGGCCACGCCTGACGACATCCGCGACTGGAGTCACGGTGAAGTCAAGAAGCCAGAGACCATCAACTACCGCACGCTCAAGCCCGAGCGCGATGGTCTGTTCTGCGAAAAGATTTTCGGTCCCACCCGGGACTGGGAGTGCTACTGCGGTAAGTACAAGCGAGTGCGCTTCAAGGGCATCATCTGTGAGCGTTGTGGCGTCGAAGTCACCCGCTCGAAGGTACGCCGTGAGCGCATGGGGCACATCGAGCTCGCTGCTCCCGTGACCCACATCTGGTACTTCAAGGGCGTGCCCAGCCGGTTGGGCTACCTGCTCGACCTGGCCCCGAAGGATCTTGAGAAGGTCATCTATTTTGCGGCCTACATGATCACGGCCGTCGACGAAGAGGCCCGTCATCGTGACCTCTCTGAGCTCGAGGGCAAGATCGGTCTGCAGCGCAAGAGCCTGGAGAACCGCCGGGACAACTCCATCGAAGAGCGCGCCAAGAAGCTGGAGGCCGATCTTGAGGAGCTGGAGAAGGCTGAGGCTCGGGCCGACGCCAAGCGCAAGGTCAAGGATGGTGCCGAGCGTGAAATGGCTGCCATCCGCAAGCGCTCTGACGCCGAACTCAACCGCCTTGATCAGGTCTGGGACACCTTCAAGAGCTTGAAGGTCCAAGACCTCATGGGCGACGAGATGCTTTATCGCGAGATGAAGAACTGGTTCGGCAAGTACTTTGAAGGGCACATGGGTGCCACTGCGATCCAGAAGCGCCTTGAGACCTTCGACGTCGCCGCTGAGGCGGAGTCGCTGCGCGACATCATCGAGAATGGCAAGGGCCAGAAGAAGGTCCGTGCCCTCAAGCGCCTCAAGGTCGTCGACGCCTTCGGCAAGACCAACAACAGCCCGCTTGGCATGGTCCTCGACGCAGTGCCGGTGATCCCACCGGACCTGCGCCCGATGGTGCAATTGGACGGCGGCCGGTTTGCGACCTCTGATCTCAACGACCTCTACCGTCGCGTGATCAACCGCAACAACCGCCTCAAGCGTCTCCTTGATCTTGGTGCCCCCGAGATCATCGTCAACAACGAGCGCCGCATGCTCCAAGAGGCTGTTGACTCGCTGTTCGACAATGGACGCCGTGGCCGACCGGTGACGGGTCCGGGCAACCGGCCCTTGAAGTCGCTTTCCGACATGCTCAAGGGCAAGCAAGGGCGCTTCCGCCAGAACCTCCTCGGCAAGCGCGTTGACTACTCAGGTCGTTCGGTGATCGTGTCAGGTCCGCAGTTGAAACTGCACCAATGCGGCTTGCCGAAGTACATGGCCATCGAGTTGTTCAAGCCCTTCGTGATGAAGCGCTTGGTCGATCTGTCCCACGCCCAAAACATCAAGTCGGCCAAGCGGATGGTCGAGCGGGCCGTGCGTCCGGAGGTCTGGGATGTCCTCGAAGAGGTTATCGCCGAGCACCCTGTGCTGCTCAACCGTGCACCAACCCTGCACCGCTTGGGCATCCAGGCATTTGAGCCGCAGTTGATCGAAGGCAAGGCCATCCAGATCCACCCATTGGTGTGCACGGCATTCAACGCCGACTTTGATGGTGACCAGATGGCGGTGCACCTGCCGTTGTCTGCCGAGGCTCAGGCCGAGGCGCGCATCTTGATGCTGTCAACCAACAACATCTTGAAGCCTTCGGATGGTCGCCCGGTCACGATGCCGACGCAGGACATGATCATTGGCTTGTTCTTCCTGACGCGTGAGACGCCTGGCGCCAAGGGTGAGGGCTCGTCCTTCTCCTCGATGGGCGAGGCGATCATGGCCTACGACATGGGTGAGATCTCACTGCATGCCCGGATCAACATCCGCCTCTCGGGTGTCAAACCGCCGAAGAGCGTGACTCTGCCCGAAGGCTGGGAGCCCGGTGACGAGATCACCTTGTCGACCACCCTGGGTCGGGCTTGGTTCAACGAAGCGCTGCCTTCGAAGTACCGCTTCGTCGACGTGCCGGTCGGCAAGAAGGAGCTTGGCCGGATCGTCAACAACCTTGCCGAGCGTTACACAAAGGTCGAGGTCGCCGCGGCACTCGACTCGCTCAAGGAGTTGGGCTTCTACTGGGCCACGCATTCCGGGGTCACCGTCTCGATCGACGATGTCGCCACGCCTGACTCGAAGAACGAAATCCTGAGCAAGTACGACGAGAAGGCCGCGAAGATCCAGTCGCAGGCCGAAATGGGCCTGATCACCGATGAAGAGCGCCGTGAGGAGCTTGTCGACATCTGGACCAACGCGTCCAATGAGGTCGCCAAGGCCATGGAGGCCAACTTCGACGCAAATAACCCGATCTTCATGATGGTGGATTCGGGTGCATCAGGAAACATGATGCAGATGCGTCAGGTCGCTGCCATGCGTGGTCTGGTGTCAAACCCGAAGGGTGAGATCATCCCGCGTCCGATCAAGTCCAACTTCCGTGAGGGCTTGTCGGTGCTGGAGTACTTCATTTCCACGCACGGTGCCCGCAAGGGCCTGGCAGACACCGCACTGCGCACCGCAGACTCGGGTTATCTGACTCGACGCCTGGTCGACGTCTCTCAAGACGTGATCATCCGCGAGGACGACTGTGGCACCGAGCGGGGCATGTCAAAGGTCATCGGTGTCAAGGATGAGACCGGTGTGGTCATCCGTGACGAGAATGTCGAGGCCAGTGCCTACGCGCGGAGCACCGCGGTTGACATCGCCGACCCGAAGACCGGCGAGGTGCTGGTCGAGGCTGGCTCCGACTTGGGCGATGTCAACATTGCTCAGCTGATCAGCGCTGGTGTCGAAGAGGTCAAGGTGCGCTCGGTGCTCACCTGTGAAGCACGCACCGGCACCTGCGCGAAGTGCTACGGCCGCTCGTTGGCGACCGGCAAGTTGGTTGACATCGGCGAGGCCGTCGGGATCATCGCGGCCCAGTCGATCGGTGAGCCTGGCACGCAGTTGACGATGCGTACCTTCCACACCGGTGGTGTGGCATCAGCCGATGACATCACGCAGGGTCTCCCTCGTGTGGTCGAGCTTTTCGAGGCTCGGGTGCCCAAGGGACGTGCGCCAATCAGCGAGTCTGCTGGTCGAGTCGAGATCGAGGACACCGACAAGTCGCGCAAGATCATCATCACCCCAGATGACGGATCTGATCCTGAAGAGCATCCCGTCTCCAAGAGAGTGCGTCTTTTGGTCGCCGATGGTGCCCATGTCGAGGTTGGTCAGCAGCTCACCCAGGGCACCCCTGACCCCCACGATGTCTTGCGCATCTTGGGCATCCGCAAGGTGCAGGAGCACTTGGTTGCTGAGGTGCAGCAGGTCTACCGCAGTCAGGGTGTGTCGATCCACGACAAGCACATCGAGATCATCGTGCGGCAGATGCTCCGTCGAGTCACCGTGATCGAGTCGGGTGACACCAGGTTGCTGCCTTCTGATCTCGTCGATCGGGTGCGCTACGAGGAGGAGAACCGCCTTGCGGTCTCCGAGGGTGTCAAGCCCGCCTCGGGTCGTCCGGTGCTGATGGGCATCACCAAGGCGTCCTTGGCCACCGAGTCGTGGCTCTCGGCGGCTTCCTTCCAGGAGACCACTCGAGTGCTCACCGACGCGGCGCTCAACGCCAAGTCTGACTCCCTGATGGGTCTGAAGGAAAACGTCATCATCGGCAAGCTGATCCCTGCCGGCACCGGCCTGGAGCGTTATCGCAATATCCGGGTCGAGCCGACCGAGGAAGCTCGTCAAGAGGCATATGCCGTCACCTCATATGGCGATTATGGAGATGAGTACTTCTCGGCTCCGGCCACGGTGGCTCTTGATGACTTCGACTTTGGTTCCTACCAGAGCTGATCGATTCACCACCTTCGCTGGCCCCCTGGACTTCGGTCTCGGGGGCCAGCGTCGTACTCAGGGGCGATTGTGGTTTCACTGGTTAGCCAGTGAAGTTGGTGGGTAGCACGGGAAATTTCACGTGTTAGGTGCCAAAACCTCTGGTTAACCAGTGAAACCGAAGAGCCGGGACGCGACTCAGCGCAGGGTGTTGGCGATGGTGTCGACGAGGCGAGCGGCGACTCTGGCTGTGCGGGAGTCAATGTCGTGGGCCGGGTTGAGCTCGGCGATGTCGACCACGGTTAACTTCTGGCTCGCTGCTAGGAACTCGCAGATGGCTGCGATCGTCTCGAGGGGTACGCCGTACGCCGCTGGGGCGCTCACCCCGGGAGCGGTGGCGGCGGGTAGCACATCAAGGTCAATGCTCAGGTGGATCACATCTGCTCGAGCGATGACCTTGGCCACCGAGTCGAGGACTGCTGGCAGATGCCGTGGGGTGCACTCGACATCCTCGATAAAGCTAACTCCCAGCGACTCGGCCTCAGCAAACAACGCCCGGGTGTTGGCGCTGCGGGCAATCCCGTAGACCGTGTAATCGATGTTCCTTCCTGCGGCGGACTCGGCTGCTGCTATCTGACGGAATGGAGTGCCTGAGGTCGGCTGCTCGGCAGCACGAAGATCGAAGTGAGCGTCGAGATTGATGATCGCAAGCCGCTTGCCTGAAAGGCGGCCGCTCAACTGCCCTCCCTGATATGTGCTCCACGCGATGTCGTGGCCGCCACCGAGCGCGACCACGAGCCGATGCTGATCGAGCAAGGACCCAACTCGTTGTGCAAGTGCGTCTTGGGCTGACTCCAGATCCTGATCGAAGACCTCGATGTCGCCCGCGTCGTACAAAGGGATATCGGTGTGTCTGGCCAAGGGAGCCAAGGCGCGACGGATCGCAGCAGGCCCGTCCGCGGCGCCAGCGCGCCCCTTGTTGCGACGTACGCCCTCATCGCTGGCATAGCCGACGAGCGCAATCCCGGGAGGTGCATCCGGGTGTGCCTCGATGATCTCTTGATGCCAGCGGGCGTGCTCGGCGCCACTGCCGTCGGTGCGGCCAGTCCACAAAGATTGCATGGCTCCATTGTGTCGGGGTCGCCGTGCTGCTTTCAGGAGTATCGTCTGGAATCCCAGATGAAGGAGCGGGGATGGCCTCCAAGGTGCCTGCGGCAGAGCACACGCTGCGGATCTTGCGTTATCTGGCAAGCAGGCAGGGGCCGGTAACGGCGATGTCTGTCGCGCGAGACCTCGACCTGCCCAGATCGACCACCTATCACCTGCTCACTGTGATGAAGGAGAGCGGGTTTGTCACCCACTTACCCGAAGAACGCCTCTACGGATTGGGTGTTTGGGCAGCGGAGTTGTCGTCAGCATTTGAGCGGCAAGTGCCGATCGCTCGGATCGGCCGGCCGATCCTCGAATCACTGGTCGACCAAGTCGGCGAGAGTGGCCATCTGGCCGTCCTCCATGGGCGCGAGGTCTTCTACGTCGTGGAAGCCCGAGCTCGCAACCGCACCTCCCTGGTCACCGATGTCGGGGTGCGACTCCCTGCTCATCTGACCGCCACTGGCCGGGCCATGCTTGCTTCGCTTTCGGCGGCCAACGTGCGCGCGCTCTACCCAAATCGTGATGCCTTTGTGGCCCTGGACCCAACTGGCGGCGCTTGGACGCCCGCTCGGCTGCGGGGGCTCTTGCAGCAGACCCGACAGCGTGGGCATGCCGTGGAGGAAGGGGACATCACGCCTGGGTTGTCATCCTTGGCGCTGCCCGTCTTCGATCATTTGGGACTGCCTGCGGCTGCGCTGGGCATCACCTTTCCCGACCAGGAGGCCGATGCCGGTGATCGCCAGCACATCGTGCTGGCCCTGCGCAAAGCGACCAAGCGCCTATCGATGCGACTCCATGCCCCTCCTCAGTCTGGAATCCCAGACGCAACCCGGAGATAAGGGTCGACTGTGTCGACGGGTCGCGATTGCATGGGAGACAAGAGGAAAGGACACCCAGATGACACTTCCCGGCGCCCGCGAAGTCCGTGCCCCGCGCGGTACGCAACTCACCGCCCGGTCTTGGCAGACCGAGGCCCCGATGCGGATGTTGATGAACAACCTGGACCCAGAGGTGGCAGAGCGTCCTGATGATCTTGTGGTGTACGGCGGTACTGGTCGCGCCGCGCGGTCATGGGCGGCGTACGACGCGATCATCAAGACCCTCACCGACCTTGCTCCCGATGAGACCCTGCTCGTGCAGTCCGGCAAGCCCGTCGGAGTCTTCCGCACCCATGAGTGGGCCCCGCGAGTGCTGATCGCAAACTCCAATCTCGTCGGTGACTGGGCCAACTGGCCGGAGTTTCGCCGCCTCGAGGCCGAAGGGCTGATGATGTATGGCCAGATGACCGCTGGCTCCTGGATCTACATCGCCACCCAGGGCATCCTGCAAGGCACCTTCGAGACCTTTGCTGCCATTGCTCGCAAACTTCACGCTGCTGGGCGATTGTCACAACCCACTCTCGCCGGCACGATCACTCTGACCGGAGGGTGTGGGGGCATGGGCGGTGCTCAGCCGTTGGCCGTGACCCTCAACCAGGGCGTTGCCCTTGTTGTGGACGTCGACATCACCCGCCTTGAGCGACGCAAGAGCAAGCGCTATCTCGATGTTGTCGAGACTGATCTGACGAAGGCGATCGAGCGAGCCAAGGCGGCGAAGGCGGCCAAGGAGCCCTTGTCCATTGGTCTACTCGGCAATGCAGCCGATGTTTTCCCCGAGCTGCTTCGCAGGCACCGAGCCGGTGAGATCACCATCGACATCGTCACAGACCAGACCAGTGCCCATGACCCGCTCAGCTATCTCCCTTCAGGCATTGCGGTGGAGGACTGGGCTGCTGAGGCCGAAGGTGATCCTGAAGGCTTCACCAAGAAGGCTCGTGAGTCAATGGCCACCCAGGTCGAGGCGATGGTTCAGTTCCAAGATGATGGCGCCGAGGTCTTCGACTATGGCAACTCCATCCGAGACGAGGCTCGCCAGGCTGGCTATGGTCGGGCCTTTGCCTTCCCTGGCTTCGTGCCGGCGTACATCCGCCCACTGTTTTGCGAAGGCCTTGGTCCGTTTCGCTGGGTTGCCCTATCCGGCGACCCCGAGGACATCAGAGTCACCGATGCGGCGATCAAGGAGTTGTTCCCTGACAACGAGCATCTGCATCGCTGGATCGATGCCGCAGGGGAGTACGTCGAGTTTGAGGGTCTACCCGCCCGGATCTGTTGGCTGGGCTACGGCGAGCGTCACCGTGCCGGACTCCTCTTCAACGAGCTAGTGCGCACCGGCAAGGTGAGCGCTCCGATCGTGATCGGCCGTGACCATCTGGACTCCGGGTCGGTGGCTTCGCCCTATCGGGAGACTGAAGCAATGCTCGATGGCTCAGACGCGATCGCAGATTGGCCTTTGCTCAACGCCTTGACGGCGACCAGCTCGGGGGCGACCTGGGTGTCTATCCATCACGGCGGTGGAGTGGGGATTGGGAGGTCCATTCACGCCGGCCAAGTGGGTGTCGCAGACGGCACCGACCTTGCCGCGCAGAAGCTTGAGCGATTGCTGACCAATGACCCTGGCATGGGTGTGATCAGGCATGCGGATGCAGGCTATGACCGCGCTGTGGAAGTAGCCCAAGAGCGTGGCGTGAAGATCCCGATGCTGGAGGCCTGATGTCGTCTTTGTTGATCACCGGTATCTCCGAGCTGACCACGGTCGACGTTGAAGCGCGCGTGCTCGGTGACGCGGCGGTGGTGATCGAGGCAGAGACAATCAAGTGGATCGGGTCTGCGAAGGCAGCGCCGACAACTGACCGTCGCGTGGACATCGGTGGCCGGGCGATGCTGCCCGGCTGGGTCGACTCGCATAGCCATCTCGTCTTCGCTGGGGATCGGGCCGCCGAGTTCGTCGCTCGGATGGCAGGTGAACCATATGCGGCTGGCGGCATCGCTGTGACGGTCGATGCGACTCGTACGGTGGGGGCCGATCAGCTGCGCGAGCTGGTCGAAACTCGGGTCTGGGAAGCGCTACTCGGCGGCACCACCTGCATGGAGACCAAGACGGGCTATGGACTCGATGTTGAACATGAGCGGCAAGCAGCCATGCTTGCGGAGGAGTTCGTAGACGAAGTGACCTTCTTGGGCGCTCATGTGGTGCCTGATGGGATTTCGGCTGACGACTATGTCGACCTTGTCTGCGCAGAGATGCTCAGCGCGGTGGCTCCTCATGCCGGTTGGATCGACGTCTTCTGCGAAACGGGCGCCTTCGATGTCGATCAGTCTCGACGAGTGTTGGAGGCAGGCCGCGCGGCTGGTCTCGGGCTGCGGGTCCATGGCAACCAACTCGGGCACAGCGGTGGCGTAGCGCTTGCCGTGGAGATGGGGGCGGCCAGCGTCGATCACTGCAACTACCTTTCTGAGGGCGATATCGCCGCGCTGGCCCAATCCGACACGGTCGCCACGGTGTTGCCTGCTTGTGATCTTTCGACCAGAGCTCCCTTCGCCCCGGCGCGACAGTTGCTTGACGCGGGGGCCAGTATCGCGATCGCATCAAACTGCAATCCCGGCACCAGTTACACAAGCTCGATGAACTTCTGCGTGGCCACAGCCGTCTTGCAGATGGGGCTCACCCTCGATGAAGCGGTTGCCGCGGCGACGCGAGGCGGTGCGAGGGCGCTTCGGCGTAGTGATGTCGGACAGATCGCAGTTGGGAGCCGCGCTGACCTGCATGTGCTCGATGCCCCGTCAGCCACCCACCTTGCCTACCGACCGGGGATGCCGCTCAGCTGGGCGGTCTGGCGTGCCGGGGTGCCCTATGGCATTGAGATCCCGGGGCATTGAGGCCTAGCTAAGTGGCTTGCCGAGGGCGGCTTCGGCGTCGGCAATGACTTGGCCGGAGCCGACGTACTCGACGGCCGCCTCGATCTCTGGAGCCAACCAGCGATCCGGCCCCGGCCCAGGCCAACCCGCCTGACTGAGGCCTTCGATCACCGCTGCATGGGCTGGAGAGGGTTTTAGTGGCTGACGGAGTACGAGTGCTCTGGCTGCCGTGAGCATCTCGATGGCAAGCACTCGGGTGAGGCCGTCTATCGACCGACGCAACTTGCGCCCGGCCGACCAGCCCATCGAGACGTGGTCTTCTTGCATTGCGCTGGAAGGGATGGAGTCGACGCTGGCTGGAGCAGCGAGTCGCTTGAGTTCGGAGACGACCGCTGCCTGGGTGTACTGGGCGATCATGTGACCTGAGTCGACTCCGGGGTCGTCGGCCAAAAACGGATTGAGCCCGTGATTGCGCGACTTGTCGAGGAAGCGGTCCGTACGACGCTCAGAGATGCTGGCCAGATCGGCGACCGCGATCGCCAAGAAGTCCAAGACATAGGCAACGGGAGCCCCATGGAAGTTGCCATTCGACTCGACTCGGTGGTCTGGCGTGATCACCGGATTGTCGATCACAGAGGAGAGTTCGTGTCCGGCCACGGTGGCTGCGTGGGCCATCGTGTCGCGTACGGCGCCGGCGACCTGGGGGGAGCAACGCAGGGAGTAGGCATCTTGCACGCGGGTGCAGGCATCTGGATCACGGTGGCTGTCTCGGATGCCACTCTCGGTGAGCAATCGGCGTAGGTTGCTGGCCGAAAGAGCCTGGCCTGGCTGCGGTCGCAGGGCCTGGAGATCGGCAGCAAAGACATCATCGGTGCCGAGTTGACCTTCGACGCTCATCGCGGCGCAGATGTCTGCCGTGCGCAGCAGGGTGGCTAGATCGGTGAGGGCCAGACAAAGCATCCCGAGCATGCCGTCGGTGCCATTGATCAGCGCCAGTCCTTCCTTCTCATGCAACTCGACGGGGGCTTGGCCCACCTCGTCCAGGGCGCTGGCAGTATCTACGAGAGTGCCATTGCGGGTGCGGACCTGCCCCTCGCCCATCAGCGCCAGTGCGCAATGGGCAAGCGGGGCCAGATCTCCAGAGCAGCCAAGGGATCCGTATTCGTGGACCACCGGCGTGATGCCGTGGTTTAGCAGTCCTAGATAGGCACGTAGGGTCTCTTCGCGCACTCCAGTGTGACCGCTCGCCAGGGTTGCTATCCGAAGGAGCATCAATGCTCTGACTACCTCGCGCTCCACCTCGGGCCCACTGCCAGCGGCGTGACTGCGGATCAGCGAGCGCTGCAATTGCGTGCGTGACTCCTTCGGGATGTGGCGAGTGGCCAACGCTCCAAAGCCAGTGGAAATGCCGTAGTGGGGCTGGTCGTCGTTCGCGAGCGCTTCGATCACCTGACGGCCCTGTCGAACGGCATCCCATGCGGAGGCGGTGAGCTCGACATGGGCTTCGTCGCGGGCAACTTCAGCCACGGCTTCGATGGTGAGGGGGTGTTGGCCTAGCCAGACGGTGTGCGCCATGTGTCTATTGCAATCGTTCGCGCTTGTAGACACGACCCCTCCACTGGATTAGTTGTCTGAGATCTCAGACAACGCGAGATCGTTGCTCACCTCGGAGCGGGCGGCACGGCGTACTTGCACCGCTCCCAACAGTCCCAACAACAAGAAGGCAGCCGACCCCAAGACCGCCCATCGAGTGGCACTGGCAAAACCATCGGTTAGGGCTGTGATCAGTCGTGGATCTGCGTGCTCCAACCGGAGTTGCGTCAAGATCGCGCCGCCGGTGGTGCGGGTGAGTTCGTCGTACTTCGTGCCGGTGTCGAGGCTGGCGGCCAAGCCGATTGAAAGCAAGGTTCCAGCCACGGCGGACCCGATCGCAGCCCCCAACTGCCGTACGGTGCTTTGTGTGGCCGAGCCTTGACCAGACTGGGCAGGCGGCACTTGTGAGAGCACAAGGCTGGTGAGTTGGGCCGAGGCCAGACCCAGACCCACGCCGTAGACCATCAGAGGCACGGTTGACCACCAAGGTGAGAGTGCGGGATGAATGGTCAACGCCAAAACCACAATGCCAACCACTTCGAGGCCAAGACCTAGCAAAACGACATTTGCCGGACTGAGCTTTGTGGCGAGTCGGCGGGCTTGAGCCCCGGACACGAATGCGCCGGCCGCCATGGCTGACAAGACCATGCCAGCGTGAAGCACACTCATTCCCATTGCGTTGACGAGGAAGAGTGGGAGCACAAAAACCAGCGAGAACTCCCCGATCGCAACCGTGCCGGCGGTGACATTGCCCCAAGAAAATGACGTATGACGAAACAAGTTGAGGTCAAGCAAGGCCGAACGACCCACCTTGGCCCGATGACGCTCCCACAGCACAAATAACGCCAAGGCGATCAGCCCAATGCCACCCACGATCGGCACGATCGAGATCGGCGCCGTGGCGGGATAGGTCCAACCGAAGACATGCAGGTCGGCCTTGGGCGTCCACCACCCCAGAGTCGGGCCCTCAATAACCGCGAAGACCAGGCAACCAAATGCGATTGCGCTCAGCTGGAAGCCATCCACGTCTGCTCCGGGCTCGCTGACTCCAGTGGCAGTCTCGGGCACCAAATAGGCTGCGGCAACGATGATCGCGATGCCGATTGGGAGATTGACCAAGAAGATCCATTCCCACGAGAAGGCCGAGGTGAGCCAACCGCCCAGCAGGGGGCCGATCGCCGCCATACCGGCCATGACGGCACCCCAGATGCCAAAGGCGGCTGCGCGCTCGCGGTCGCGAAAAAGGGTGTTCACTGCTGAGAGGGTGGTTGGCAAGATGAATGCTCCGCCAATGCCTTGGATGAAGCGAGCCGTGATCAATGGATTGGCGCTCGTGGCCAAGCCAGCCATCAGGCTGCCTGCCAAAAAGACCACGACCCCAGCTTGGAAGAGACGCTTGCGTCCCCAACGATCACCTAATCGCCCAGCACTCAACAGGAGCGCTGCGAAAACCACCGAGTAGATGGCATTGACCCATTGCGCCTGAGTGAGATCTAGATGCAGATCTTGGATGATTGCCGGCAATGCGACCCCGACGATGGTGCCGTCGAGCACGATCATGGCCAAGCCTGCGGCTAACACCCCCAAGGCGGCCCATCGTCTTGGATCAGGAGCGGGCAAGTCGGCGGCGTTGGATTGAGAGCCTGCGTGCGTGGTCAAGTTTGTCCTCACTTTCACATCCACTCTGCCGTCTGTGTCGCTCCGCTGCATCAACCGAATGGTTGATCTTGGAATGGAATGTCAACGGCACATGATTTGGATCGCTGGTCAGCTGATCGGCGAGCCTGATTGACATCATTCGGGGGGGGCTAGCTTTCGATTTCCATTTGTCGTGGAACTTGGAATTCGGGGTGGTCTTTGTGGGTCGTGTTTTCGGTCGTAGTTCAGTCGTTCGCCTTGTTGCGGGGGCCTTGGTTGCCGCTGGACTGGCTGTGACGCCGGTGGCCAGCGCTGAAACTTTAGGTGGTGGTGGGGGAGAGTTGTCCCCTGATGGGGTGGCGAGGGTTGTCGGTGCGGCTGCTGCTGATGCCCAAGTTGCGCCTGGGGCTGACGCAGTACCGGTTGTGGACACCAGGGGTGGTGTCACGGTGCCTGACTCGGACTCGGGTATTTCGTTTGGGCTTCCCGGCGCTGATGTGCTGGCTGAGACTGAGTCTGCGACTGTTGTTTCCGGGGCGGGTGCGAGTCAGGCTGCAGTGCAAACTGTTGGTGAAGATGGCATCCGGGTTTCGTTTGTGATCAACAGTCCGTCTGACCCGACGGTCTATAAGGTGCGGGTCGGTGGTGCTGGGCAGCTGGTCCAGGCTGCAGGTGGCAGTGTCTTGGTTATCGGCGAGTCAGGTGATGTGGAGGCGGTCATTGCTGCGCCATGGGCCAAAGATGCGACTGGGGTAGATGTCCCGACTCGATATGTGATCGAGGGCAACACCCTGACCCAAGTGGTCGACCACCGCGCTGGAGACTTCCAATACCCAATCGTGGCAGATCCATGGAAACGTCACTGGTGGGGCATCCAGTTGGTGATGAGCAACAAGGCGACTAACAGGATCGTGAAGACTCTCGCTGGGGGTGCGGGCGCCGCTGGCGTGGCTGCTGCTCTGGCTGCCGCGGGGGTGATTAGCTCTCCAGGAGTTATCCCAAGTGGACTCGCCGTAGCGTTGCTGACCTTCGGTGCCACCTCGTTGGACCTGTGTAACTTCAACGATCGAGGCATAACATTTAACTTTACCTATACAGGCCAGGTTTGGTGTTGGCCAAGATGAGTTCGTTGTCAAAGGAGGCAACAATGAATAATGCAGCCACCGGTGCGCTACGTGTTTTCCTGCTTGTCTTGGCTGGTGTCTTTGCTGTTAGCTGTGTGGTTGTCGGTGGCTCACTATTCTTTGAGTCTGCAATCCCCGATTGGGCAGTGAAGATAGCGATGAGTTCTATTTACATCGGGACCCCGATACTGTTGATTATCATCTACAAGCTCAATCGAGGGGATGGATCGAACGGAAAAAAGAGCGGTCCAGTGCCACGGCGCTGACGAAGGCGCGGTGGACGCCTCACATCATTGCGGCGAGGCGGACAGCCAGTAGAAATTGCCGCGGTTGCAGGAGTCTGTTCCCGAGATGACCGCTCCCATGCCAGGCCGACGCAGAGGCTTCACCCAGGCAAGGTGAAGCGTAATGATGGGGACATGGCGACCGACAAAGATTTCGACATCAAGTCCACGCTGGGCCAACTCCCAGATTGGCGAGTTCTGGTCAGACAACTCGTGACCCGCTATCGCACCGGGAGTTTTGTGACGGGTTTGGAGTTCGTGAGCAGGGTCGCGAGTGCGGCCGAGGCTGCCAACCATCACCCAGATGTCGATCTGCGCTACGGCCACGTCGACATCAGGCTCTTCACTCACGATGAGTTCGCGCTCACCAAACGCGACACCGACCTCGCCACGCAGATCAGCCAGATCGCGGCCAACATGGGTCTCACGTCTGAGCCCAGAGTGCTGTCACGGATGGAAATCGTGCTCGACACTCACGACATGGTCCAGATAAAGCCCTTTTGGCAGGCAGTGCTCAAGATGCAGGGACACCCGAAGTACGACGAAGAATTGCTCGACCCGACAGGGTGCCTTCCGGGGTTGTGGTTCCAGACATGTGAGCCGCACGAACTGCCGCAACAGCGATTCCACCTCGACCTCTGGGTGGCTGCCGACGAAGTGCAGACCCGGATCGATGCGGGTCTTGCTGCGGGTGGGGTGGTGGTCTCCACAAACAATGCGCCGGAGTTCACTGTGCTTGCTGATGCCCAAGGCAACAAGGTGTGCGTGTGCACTGTGCCTGACAAGTGAGACAATGCCGCAGTGACGGTGACCAAGACAGACGTGCTCGTAGTAGGGGCAGGCCCTGCCGGTGCCGCTGCAGCAACTTGGGCTGCTCGGGCGGGGCGCGACGTCGTACTCGCCGATGCTGCGGTGTTCCCGCGCGACAAGACTTGCGGCGACGGCCTGACTCCTAGGGCCATCGCGGAGCTGGAGCGACTAGGGCTCGGCGAGTGGGTGCGTGCCCACACCGTCAACTTCGGTCTGCGCGCGCATGGCTTTGGCCAAGTGCTCCAACTTCCGTGGCCGGGTGGCAACTTGCCTACATATGGATCGGCCGTCTCACGCATGGAGCTCGACGACCACCTGCGCACGCATGCCTTGAAGGCGGGTGCGCAAGGTGTCGACGGCGCCCGCGCGGTCGATGTACGCCGCAGTGGCCAACAGGTCGATGGGGTCATCTTCAAGACCGCCGAAGGCGTGATCGAGATTGAGTGTGAGCGACTGATCGTTGCTGACGGGGTGCGCTCGCCGTTGGGCAAGGTGCTGGGTCGCGAATGGCATCGCGACACGGCGTACGGCGTGGCTGCTCGCTCATATGTGGCCAGCGAACTGCACGACGACCCCTGGATCTCCAGCCATCTTGAGTTGCGTGATGAGGCCGGAGAGCTGCTGTCTGGCTATGGCTGGATCTTCCCCCTGGGCAATGGCAAGGTCAACCTCGGGGTCGGCACCCTGGCCACAGCAAAACGACCCGCAGCGCTGAAGATGCGTGACCTGATGGCCCACTATGGTCACCTGCGCCAAGATGACTTCAAGCTCACCGGTGAGCTCGAGCTGCCCACCTCGGCACTGCTGCCGATGGGTGGGGCGGTCTCCAATGTCGCCGGTGCCAACTGGGCCCTGATCGGAGACGCGGCCGCGTGTGTGAACCCGCTCAATGGCGAAGGCATTGACTACGGCATGGAGACGGGTCGGATGGTGGTCGACCTGCTTGATACCGATCTGGCCGCGACTTGGCCGGCGTACTTGCGCGAGCATTATGGCGAGGCATTCTCGATCGCCCGGCGTCTTGCCGGCATTGCGACCGTGCCTGAAGTGGTGGCCACGCTTGGCCCGCCCGGCATGCGCACCCGTTGGCTGATGGTCTTGGCGCTGCGCTGGATGGGCAATTTCATTACTGACGCCGACCGTGATGCGGCGGCCCGGCTGTGGCGCTTCGCGGGGCGCAACTCGATCAGACTCGATCACCGAGAGCCCTTTTCCTAAGTCAGATGAGCAAGCACTATCTGGCCGCAAATGCGGTCTTTCGGACGGCCATGCGGGCCCTTGATGTAGAGGTGCGCCCAGAGGGCCTGGAGCACATTCCGAACTCTGGGCCGGTGATTTTGGCCTCCACTCATGTGTCTTATCCCGACTTCGTATTCGTGCAACATGCCGCGTCAGGTAGCAAACGCAAACTGCGTTTCATGAGCCGCTACGACGTGTGGAACAAGCCCTGGGCGGCGGCATTCATGGATGGCATGAGGCATATCCCGGTCGATCGCGATGCCCCCGCTGCAGCGCTCTTGAGGGCTCGAGACATGCTCGACGAGGGCGAGGCGCTAGCGATCTTCCCAGAAGCAGGGATCAGCTATTCCTACACCGTGCGACCCCTGATGCGCGGGGTGGCCGCGCTTGCCCGGGCCACGGGAGCGGCCGTCGTACCAACTGCGATTTGGGGGAGTCAGCGGATCTATTCGGTCGGCAATCCTGAGCCGCCCTTCGACTACAGGCGCGGTCGCAAGGTCGATGTCGTCTTTGGTACGCCGATCCAGGCCGCCCCCGACTCAGACCCCACCGAATGGACGCGTCAGTTGGGGCACACGCTGACCGACATGCTCGAAGAATTGCAGCAACGGCCCGAGCATCGGCCGCGACCCGGAGAACTGGCCACCTGGTACCCAGCGCATCTAGGGGGCCATGCCCCGACCCGTGAGATGGCGCTCGGCCTTGACGTGTGGCCCCATTCTGCGGTGCTGCCTACCTGGGGGCCAGATCCTCAGGTCTACCGAAGCTGAGCATCGATAGACCTGAGCATCCGTTGCCTGCCGTGGCCTTCCTCATTGATCGATCAGGACTGGCGCTAGTTTGTCGATGCTGGTTCCGTCTCCGAGCACGCCATCTTGGTTGTTTCCCCAGCACCAAAGGGACTGGTTTGTCTTGATGGCGCAGGTCTGCTGGATTCCTGCCTCTGGATTGGTCCAATCATGGTCACTGCCCACTTGAGTTGGGGTTAGTACTCGAGGGCTCCCAGTGCCGTCGCCGACCGCCCCTAACCAATTCTGGCCCCAACACCAGAGGGTGTTGTTCGACTTGCGGGCACAGGAGTGGTAATAGCCAACGGAGACCGATGCCCAGTCCGTGGCGTTTCCGTACACCTGTTGAGGCGTTCGGAATGAGCCGTATTGGTCGCCATTGCCGATGCTTCCATCCGAGTTGTAACCCCAGCACCACAGGGAGTGATTGCTCTTGATTGCGCAGGTGTGCTCTGCCGAGGCCGAGATGCTGGTCCAGTCGGCGTCTTGGCCGACTCTGGTAGGCACATAACTGTCGGTGAAAGTGCCGTTGCCGAGCCGTCCTACACTGTTGTAGCCCCAGCACCACAAAGACCCGTTTGTCTTGATGCCACAGGTGTGGAAGTTGCCAGCAGCGAGGGTAGACCAATCTGAATCGGTGCCAATCTGGATCGGCGTACTGCTGCTTTGATTGGTGCCGTTGCCGTAGGTGCCGCTGCCATTTGCTCCCCAGCACCACATGGTGCCGTTGAATTTGATGGCGCAGGTGTAACCAGCCCCCATGGCAATGCTGGCCCAATCGGTTGCTTCAGTGATCTTGATGGGCACCCCTCGGTCGGTGGTCGTGCCATCGCCTACTTGACCGAAGCTGTTGGCACCCCAACACCAAAGAGTGTTGTCTGTCTTCAAAGCACAGTTGTGTGAGTGGCCACTTCCCGTGGCCAGTGTGGCCCAGTCATTGTCAGTGCCCGCCCTGACCGGGGCGAATTGCCTAATCGATCGGTCACCTCCTGTGCCAAGTGATCCCTGAAGGTTGCTGCCCCAGCACCACAGGCTCTGATCAGACTTGATCATGCAGGAGTTGAGTGTGCCAACTTCAACCTGAACCGGATGAGCAGCGGGAGTTGGTGTCGGTGTTGGTTCCGGTGTGGGTTCTGGCGTCGGGGTTGGTGTCGGGGTCGGGGTTGGTGTCGGGGTCGGGGTCGGGGTTGGTTCGGGAGTTGTAGTCGGCTCCGGGGTTGGTTCCGGTGTCGGGGTTGGTTCGGGAGTTGTAGTCGGCTCCGGGGTTGGTTCCGGTGTCGGGGTTGGTTCGGGAGTTGTAGTCGGCTCCGGGGTTGGTGTCGGGGTCGGGGTCGGGGTTGGTTCTGGTGTCGGTGTGGGTGTGTCGGGCCCGCACGGGCCGGTATTTCCGGTGAGTCCGCCAGTCATCGGATCCGCGGCATAGTTCTTGCCTGTGCCGATCGGCAATTGGTGATTGACGAAGGTCTCGCGCCATGGCGTTCCGCCTGCAGTGTTGATCTGACCAATCAGTGGCGCTGGGCCCCAATAGGCGTCGTTCTGACAGGTAGCTGGAATCGTTAACTTCAGCGGTGTACCAGAGTCTTTTGTCAGGGTGATTTCCTTGGCCGTAACCACCCGTTGTGGCCAACGCGCTGGATATGCCACCTGCTGCCAACCCACCAATGAAACCGTCACGTCATCACAACGCACTCCAGACTCATTGATTGGCGTCAGGGTCAAACTGACCTCAGTGTTGTTCCACGCATAGGCATAGGACACCCCATCCTTCACAGGAACACATGCGCCCGTTGACTGCCCCGGAGTCTGAGCAGCACACCCAGACCCAAACAGAGCCAGTGCCACTATCGGCAAGACCAAGCGCCAGAAGATCCGCAACATAATCGTCTCCAAGAAACTCGAACCAGTTTCATCGCCCCCCCGAAGAGAGATGATCTTGCCGCGAGAATAGAAGGTGAGACCATCCTCGGCAAATAGTTAGGGGCGCTGCCTATTCATCGGTATAGACAGCGCTTTGGCGCTCGATTGGTGATGCTTGAAGAATGCGATTCTCTGTGATTTCTTTCGTCACTTTTCGAGACATATACGTCTCGAAATACTCCGCAATCTCAAGCCTTTCAGGGCCGTTTTCGCCTCCCCTTAATGTGCTGTTTGAAGTCCTGGTCGCCGGCAGGCGCCGGGGCATGGGGTACCCGGCTTGCGGTGGTGCGTCATACGGTCGGTGCTGGCGCTCCTTGACGTCATACGGATAGTGGCCATATGGCCTCGCAACGTACGACGCAAGCCCCAGCCGCACGCAATGTATGACGCAAGCCCCAGCCGCACGCAATGTAGGACGCAAGCCCCAGCCGCACGCAATGTATGACGAAGGTGGCCGGTCGGGCTGGTGAGTAGGGCTAGAGTCCGAGGGTGAGATCGCACTTGCAATACCAACGCGTTGCCGCCTACGCAGTGATCATTCGTGATGATCAGATTCTGCTTTCGCGACTGGCCCCCAGCATCGCTTCGCGAGAGCTCTGGACTCTCCCGGGTGGCGGCATCGATTTTGGGGAAGACCCTGCAGATGCTGTGGTGCGTGAAGTCCGCGAAGAGACCAGCCTTGATGCCATTGTTGGTCGACCCATCCACATCGGTTCAGCGCAACGCGTCATCGACGAAAATGTCGATATGCATTCAGTGCGGATTGTCTATGCGGCATCAGTGGCTTCCGACTCGCCACCGCCAAAGGTCGTCGAGGTCGATGGGTCGACGGTGGATGCGCGCTGGCATGACTTGCGCGACGTACATGAGCACCGCGTGCCATTGGTGGAGTGGGCTCGCCCAGCCATTGATGCACAAGGCGAGTTGTCCTGATCACGTGATCACCGACAAAGACAGTCGCTCAGCAAAATTTGTGTTGCCGACCTTGTTGGCCGCCTGTTCGATGCTCGGCCCCTTCAGCATCGACACGGCCTTCCCAGCCTTCGAGGTGATGGGCCGCGACTTCGCGGCCAGCGCCAACTCCATGCAATGGGTGGTCAGCGCATATCTATTTTCTTTTGGGGTGATGAGCCTCTTCCATGGACCTCTCTCCGACGCTCTGGGTCGCAAGCCAGTGATGATCGGTGGCATCGGGGTCTATGTGGTGGCCTCGATCGGCTGTGCGCTGGCTCCCAATCTCGCCATGTTGATCGTCTTCCGCTCATTGCAAGGCCTGAGCGCCGGCGGGGGCGTGATCGTCTCGCGCACTCTCGTGCGGGATTTGTACGACGGTCCGGCCGCGCAAAAGCTGATGGCCACGGTGATGATGATCTTCGGCCTGGCCCCGGCGATCGCCCCGATCGTGGGGGGCTGGATCCTCCAGTTGGGCTCATGGGAGTTGATCTTTTGGTTCTTGAGTGCCTATGGCACTTTGCTGGTGCTCGCGGTTTGGTTGCTCCTTCCCGAGACCCATCCCACCCACTTGCGCACCCCCTTCACGGCTAGGGCCTTGATGGCTGAGTTGGTGCAGGTGAGCAGGAGTGGCCGCTTCCACCGGATGGCCTGGAGCGGGATCTTGCTCTTTGCGGCCTGGTTCATCTACGTCGGTGCCGCGGCGATCGTGGTCTTTGATCTATTGCGCAAGGGATCCAATGACTTCTGGATCCTCTTTGTGCCCCTGATCGGTGGCGTCGTGCTCGGCGCGTGGGCGAGTCGGCGTACGGCTGGGAAGATCCCAGACGCCACTTTGATCAGTGCTGGCGTGTTGATCGCGCTGGTGGGTGCGCTGGTCAATGTCTCGGTTGCCCATCTGGGCCTGCCCTGGGTGGTGTTGGCTCCGGCCGTTTGCTCTTTTGGTGCTTCTTTGGCTTATCCAAGTGTGCAGATCGCGCTCTTCGACATGTTCCCCAAGGCCAGGGGGGCGGCCGCGTCTGGTTTCACATTCGGCCAACTCCTGGTCAACTCCGCTGTCGCTGTGGCACTGGTGCCTTTGATTGATGCGACTAGCACGACGATGGCGACGGCTTGTCTGCTGATCACCATGGCGGCGGCAGCCCTGTGGTGGTGGACCCTGCGTGCGGATCTGTCTGCATCTTGAGTTGTGTGCTTTGATCGGGTCATGGATGCAGAGGCAGTCTTCACCTACGGTGCGCCGGCACTGAAGTTTGGGGCCGGGGCCAGCGACGAGATCGGCTTCGACCTCTCCCAGTACGACGTGCAGCGCGCCCTGGTGATCACTGACGCCGGCGTGGCTGCCACCGGGCACCCACAGCGAGTGGCCGATCAGTTGGGGCAGTTCGGGATCTCCGCCGTTGTTTTCGACGATGTGCATGTAGAGCCAACCGATGAGTCGATGGCGGCAGCCATTGCCTTCGCCAAGGAGCACGGCCCTTGGGATGCTTTCGTAGCAGTGGGTGGCGGCTCGAGCATCGACACCGCAAAGGCGGTCAATCTCATGTCGACCAACTCGGGTGAGTTGATGGACTACATCAACGCTCCGGTCGGCAAAGGGCGTCCACCGGCCAACCCTTTGTTGCCACTGGTCGCGGTGCCGACCACGACGGGGACGGGGGCTGAGTCGACCACTATCTGCGTGCTCGATGTCTTGGCGCAAAAGGTCAAGACCGGCATCTCTCATCCGCGATTGCGGCCCACTCTCGCCGTGGTTGACCCTGACTTGACCCTGAGCCAACCCGCAGGGGTGACCGCTGCGGCGGGCATGGACATCTTGTGTCACGCGCTGGAGAGTTATACGGCGCGATCTTTCGACTCTGTTGCCCGCAAACGACCCGAGCAGCGGGTGCCATATTGCGGGGCCAACCCGATCTCTGACATGTGGTCGGAGCAGTCGATGAGCCTGTTGGCCAAGGCCTTTCGTCGCGCCGTACATCACGGAGATGACGCCGAGGCTCGCCACGAGATGGCGCTGGCCGCCACCTTCGCGGGCCTGGGTTTTGGTAATGCCGGGGTGCACATCCCGCATGCCAATGCCTATCCGATCGCCGGTCGCGTGCGCGACTTCCGACCAGACGGTTATCCCGATCGCGAGGCGATCGTGCCCCACGGCATGGCCGTGTCGCTGACCGCGCCGGAGGCATTCCGCTGGACCTTCGAGGCCTCGCCCGAGCGGCACCTGAGAGCCGCGGCCTTGCTCGACCCAGATCATCAACACAGTGGCCCCGATGCCTTGCCCGGGGTGCTAGCCGACTTGATGCGCGACATCGGGATCCCCAATGGCTTGGGGGCGGTTGGCTATGGCGAGGCAGATATTGACGACCTTGTTGCAGGCACGATGAAACAGCAGCGTCTCCTCGACACAGCGCCACGAACGGTGGACGAAGACGCCGCAGCAGGCATCCTCACTCGTTCGTTACAAGTGTGGTGATGGGATAATCGTCGCCATGTCCCAATCCTCTGCTCTGGCGCAGGCTCTGCTTGGCAAGGGGATTGTCGATATTGATGACAGCGCCCTGGCCAAGTCGCTTTATGCCAGCGACGCGGGGCTCTATCGGATCCTGCCTCAGGTCGTCGTACGCCCGCATGATGACGCCGAGATTGCAGCCGCCTTGAGCGTGGCGCGTGAGCAGGGTGTGCCGATCACCATGCGCGGTGCCGGTACGTCGATCGCTGGCAATGCGATCGGGCCAGGCATCGTGCTTGACACCTCCAAGCACTTCAACCAGATCTTGAGCATCGATCAACAAGCGGGTACGGCGCGAGTCCAGCCCGGCGTCGTACACCGGCAGTTGCAGGCCCAAGCAACCCCACTGGGTCTGCGCTTTGGTCCAGACCCCTCGACTCACACGCGCTGCACGATCGGCGGCATGATCGGTAACAATGCCTGTGGCTCGCGCGCTTTGGGCTATGGCCGCACGGTCGACAATGTCGAGGCGATGCGGGTGCTCTTGGCTGACGGCAGTGTCGTCGAGACGACCGATGCGCTCAACAAACTCGTTGACGACAACTTGGGTTTGATCCGCACGGAGTTTGGCCGTTTCGGGCGGCAGGTGTCTGGCTACTCCTTTGAACATCTCCTGCCCGAGAATGAGCGCCGATTCGATCGCTTCCTGGTCGGCACCGAAGGCACTCTCGGCATCGTGTTGGATGCGACCGTCAGGCTCGTGGAGGATGCGCCCTATCGAGCATTGGCCGTGTTGGGTTATCCGTCAATGGCAGCAGCGGCAGACGCCGTACCTTCTTTGCTTGAGCACCCACTGGTTGCCTGCGAGGGGCTTGACGACCGGATCGCTCGCCTGGTGCCTGGGCGCCCGGATCTGCCAACTGGGGCCGGTTGGCTCTTCGCTGAGGTCACTGCTGATAGCGCGGGCGAGGCCCAGACAATGGCGCAGGCCGTCGCGAAGACCGCCGGGGTGCCAGCGCAGATCGTCACCGATGTGGCCCAACAGGCTGCCTTGTGGCGGATCCGCGAAGATGGCGCCGGATTGGCAGCCAAGACCCTGGAGCGTCAGGCCCAAGCAGGCTGGGAAGACGCAGCCGTGCCTCCGGAGGAGCTCGGTGCATATTTGCGCGATTTCGATGCGCTGCTTGATGACTACGGTCTAGGTGGTGTGCCCTATGGCCACTTCGGTGACGGGTGCGTGCACGTGCGCATCGACTTCGAGTTGGCCACCGATCAAGGACGCGCCGGCTATCGGAGCTTCATCGAAGACGCAGCTGACCTGGTCGCCAGCTATGGCGGGTCGATGTCGGGTGAGCACGGCGACGGGCGAGCCCGATCAGAGCTCTTGCCCAAGATGTACTCCCCAGCAGCGATCGCCTTGATGGCGCAAGCAAAGCGCATCCTCGACCCCGAAAACATCCTCAATCCAGGCGTGCTGGTCGACCCGGCACCCTTCGACGTTGACCTGCGTTTGGCCGCGCCGATGAAGGAGTTCAAGCCCGCGCTGCGCTTGGTGCATGACGGTGGCTCCTTCGCCCACGCCGTACATCGGTGCACGGGTGTGGGCAAGTGCCTGGCCGACAACACCGGCACCGGTGCGGTGATGTGCCCGTCGTACACCGCGAGTCGTGACGAGAAGGACTCCACTCGTGGCCGCGCGCACGTCTTGCAAGAAGTGGTGCGTGGTGAGGTGTCGGTCAACGATCCCGCTGTTGCCGATGCCCTTGACCTTTGTCTGTCCTGCAAGGGCTGTTCGAGTGATTGCCCCACGGGTGTTGACATGGCGACCTACAAGTCGGAGATACTGCACCAAAAATACAAGGGCAAGTTGCGCCCTGCCTCGCACTACGCGCTGGGTCAGTTGCCACGGGTTGCCCGGCTCACGCCCCCGGGCTTGGCCAACACGATGATGAAGAGCAAGTTGATCGCTCGCGTGATGAAGGCTGGGGCGGGCGTCGATCAGCGTCGGCACCTACCGCTGTTTTCCACTAGGCGCTTCCGCAAGAACAGCCCAACGGTCGACCAGCCTGATGTCTGGATCTGGGCCGACTCGTTCACCGACTGCTTCGCTGCCGATGCCGGCCGCGATGCTGTGGGTCTCCTCGAATCACAAGGCCTCAAGGTGGGGGTCATCCAAGAGCCAGCCTGCTGTGGACTGACCTGGATCACAACCGGCCAACTCGATGCAGCCAAACGGATCGTCGCCAAGTCGGTCGACATGCTCCATCCCTATGTGACCAGCGGGGTGCCGGTGATCGCACTGGAGCCCAGCTGCCTGGCCGCGATGCGTGAAGACGCCACTCAACTACTCGACGACCCGCGAGCAGAGCAGGTCGGGCAAGGCATCCAGTCGTTGGCGGAATTCCTCCTCGAGCGCAACTATGCGCCCCCTTCGCTTGCCGGTCGACAGATCGTCGTACAACCGCACTGCCATCAGCATGCGGTGATCGGTTTTGAGGCCGACCTGGCCTTGCTCAAGGCGACCGGAGCAGAGGTAGTGCGTCTAGGAGGTTGCTGTGGTTTGGCCGGCAATTTCGGTGTTGAAAAGGGGCACTACGAGACCAGCGTTGCTATCGCTGAGCATCAGTTGTTGCCCGCGATCGCGGCGGCCGGTCCGGACCCGATCGTGGTGGCTGATGGTTTCTCCTGCCGCACTCAGGTGCACGACCTCAGCGATGCCCGAGTGATCACGATGGCCCAATTGTTTGCTGGCCGACTCGATGGTTGAGCAGGCGGCGCGACCCTACCTGAGCCTGGAAACGCTGAGCCCAGGCACTGAAGAGGACTTCGTGGTTGGCCGCTTGCACGAGGGCCTTGCCTTCGAAGGGATGGATCTTGCTGGAGAGGCACTGCATGGTCGTGAAGTGATCGACTGCCGGTTAAGTGGATCGCGTCTTGACGATGTGATCTTGTCGGGCACTCGGATGACCTCGTCGAGTTTGACCGATTGTGAAGCGAGTTCTCTGACCGCCGCTGAGGTGGTCTTGCGTGATGTGGAGTTCACCGGTTGTCGATTCGGTGATCTGCAGATGTACGACGCACAGCTGCGCCGGGTTGCCTTCGTCGGCTGTCGGCTCGGCTATGTGAACTTGCGTGGTGCCCGCCTGATCGATGTCAGCTTCGTTGACTGTCAGGTTGACGATCTTGATCTGGGCTCTGCCCTGGTCACTCGTTTGACCATTGGGTCGGGTGTGATTAGCCGCCTGACTGTGGGGGAGTCGGTGCTCAAAGATGTTGACTTACGTGGCGCACAGCTCGGCGAGGTCGACCAGATTGCTGGCCTACGTGGCGCCACGATCAGTCCAGCCCAGTTGCTCGAGATCGCCCCAGATCTGGCTCGTGAGTGTGGCATCGAGGTCGGATAGTCGCCGGTTGCCTAAAAAGTTCTCCTCAATACCTCTACAAAAAGTAACAAACGTGGCATATTGGACAAATAAGGATTCTCCAGGGAAGGTGTCCCCGATGCGCGTTTCGATCAGAGCTCTTATTGCCACCCTCATCTCGCTCTTGCTTGCGCTGGGCGGCATCGCGCTCATCGGCGGTGCGGCAAATGCTCAGACCACTCCTGGTGCCAGCTCGGTCAGCCCAGTGGCAAAGCAGTTGAAGAAGAAGCCAAAGCGCAAGAAGAGCGCCAAGAAGAAGGCCAAGAAGGCCAAGGGGGGCCTCATCTCGATCAGGCCAAGAGTCGACGACGATGGCTTCTGGCAACCTCACGTCAACCCACGTCTTGACCAAGTTTCGCCAGGCACCAGCTCGGGCACCCCCAATTGGGTCGACCAGCTCACCGACGAGCAGAAGCAGTGCTTGTCCACCAAGGCGGCAGAGGTCTTGGCCGCTGCCCCATTGGCTCAGCTCAACATGTTTACCGTGCTCAACTATCTGCCCCAGTTTGAACAAGCAGCCACGGAGTGCAATATCGATTTGCCCACCGACGGAGAGATGGGGCAGCTGCAGACCAATGTCTTCTTCTGGTATCTGGCGCTGCCCACCGAGCAAAAGACCTGTCTCAGCACCGAATGGCAGGCCGTCGTCGATGCTGGGGTGCAGCCCACCGACAACATCTGGGCCATGGTGCAGGCCAGCCTGAACACCTGTGGGGTGACGCCACCCTTTGGGCTGGGCTGAGCCTTCCAAGCAGGCCAAAGAACAGCCTCACTACTCCCCGTGCCGGAGACGATGAAGTCCTAGTAAGGCAGATCAGTTGGGACTGCGGTGACTTCCATGAGTAGAGGTCAGCGGGTTGTGCTCAGCCGGGGATGCAGTCCAGGGCTGTGGTGAAGGCGCAGCGGCGTCGTTGAGCGCTCTAGCTCCTGAAGGTGCTATTGAGGCGCGCTATTCGCATAGTGGGTCCTTGCCCGGGGTCTTGGAGCAGGCCAAGTGTTCGTTGCTGGTTTCCGCTCGTCAGGCTGACCAGCCTGTGTCGGTTGGCACTCATGAGGGCCAGGCGATCTTTTCCTTCAACGGGATTGGCCAGGCTGTGGGTGTGGCAGTCAACGGACCCGAAGTGGTGTCTGGTGCCAAAGCGTACGACGGTGACTGGCGACATCCAGTGTCATGAGGTTGCTTGGGGGCGTGATGCTCAAGGGGCGCCCGACTTGTGGTTGGTCAACACTCTGTTTTCTTGTTTGGTGGGTTTGGATCCGGCGTACAGTTTTATGCCGCGTTGGTATGAGGGGCAACTGTATGTATTGAACTCTGGTTTTGGTCGGTTGGAGCGAGTCGACCTGGCCACCGGAGACACACGATCGCCACCCTCCAATTCGAATCGGGTGTGGAAGAGATCTTCGACGTCCAAGTCATGCCAGACACACGGTGCCTGGCATTGGGTGGTGGGGCAGACAGCAACAACCAGATCTGGCTGCTTCCCTCGCCCCAAGGTCGACCAAGCGGCGAGCCATCCTCGTTTTGACCGGTTGTGTGCCCGAGCGGTACTGTTTCTTCTCGTGCCTGATCTGACTCAGGCCGTTTCGCGTGTCCAGATGTGTTGGGCACGTGTTGCGCGGGCACCAAAGACCATCTCGGTCGAAGTTCCCGACTCCATCCCGCCTCGGCAAGGTGCCGTTGCGAGCTAGCAAAACAGGAAGGGAACCACCCGGTGCCCACTATTCAGCAATTGGTCCGCAAGGGCCGCCAGGACAAGGTGTCAAAAAACAAGACGCCTGCCCTGAAGGGTTCGCCCCAGCGTCGCGGCGTTTGCACCCGCGTCTACACCACCACCCCGAAGAAGCCCAACTCCGCTCTGCGCAAGGTCGCGCGTGTGCGCTTGTCCAGCGGCGTTGAGGTCACGGCGTACATCCCAGGTGTGGGCCACAACCTCCAAGAGCACTCGATCGTGCTCGTGCGTGGCGGTCGTGTGAAGGACCTCCCCGGCGTGCGCTACAAGATCATCCGCGGCTCACTCGACACCCAAGGTGTCAAGAACCGCAAGCAGGCTCGCAGCCGCTATGGCGCGAAGAAGGAGAAGAACTGATGCCACGCAAAGGTCCAGCTCCCAAGCGCCCCCTCGACGTAGATCCGGTCTATGGATCGCAACTGGTCACCCAGTTGGTCTCCAAGATCCTTCAAGACGGCAAGAAGCAGGTCGCCCAGCGGATCGTCTACACCGCGCTTGAAGGGACCCGTGAAAAGACCGGCACCGATCCGGTGGTCACTCTCAAGCGGGCTCTTGACAATGTCAAGCCCAGCATCGAGGTCAAGTCTCGTCGCGTTGGCGGCGCCACCTACCAGGTGCCGATCGAGGTCAAGCCTGCTCGCCAGACCACACTGGCCTTGCGTTGGCTCGTCGGCTATGCCCAGGATCGTCGCGAGAAGACCATGTCTGAGCGATTGATGAATGAAATCCTCGACGCCAGCAACGGCCTTGGTGCTGCTGTGAAGAAGCGCGAAGACACCCACAAGATGGCCGAGTCCAACCGCGCGTTCGCCCACTACCGCTGGTAACGGCGCCGACAATCTGAGGAGTTCACAGCAGTGGCTGTAGACATCACAACCGACCTGAGCAGGGTCCGCAATATCGGCATCATGGCCCACATCGATGCCGGCAAGACCACCACCACCGAACGCATCTTGTTCTACACCGGCATCAACTACAAGATCGGCGACACCCACGAGGGTTCGGCGACGATGGACTGGATGGAGCAAGAGCAAGAGCGTGGCATCACGATCACTTCGGCTGCCACCACCTGCTGGTGGAAGGATCACCAGATCAACATCATCGACACCCCTGGACACGTCGATTTCACCGTTGAGGTGGAGCGATCCTTGCGCGTCCTCGACGGTGCCGTCGCCGTCTTCGACGGGGTCGCTGGCGTTGAGCCGCAGTCGATGACGGTTTGGCGTCAGGCCAACAAGTACTCCGTGCCCCGGATGTGCTTCGTCAACAAGCTCGACCGCACCGGAGCCGACTTCTTCAACTGCGTCGACATGATCGTCGATCGCCTCAACTCCACCCCGTTGGTGTTGCAGTTGCCAATCGGTGCCGAAGCCGACTTCCTCGGCGTTGTCGACCTGGTCGGCATGCGGGCCTTGACTTGGCGTGGTGAGACCACCATCGGTGAGGACTACGAGGTCGAGGAGATCCCCGCAGAGCTCCAGGCTAAGGCCGAGGAATACCGCGAGAAGCTTCTGGAGACCCTGTCCGAGGCCGACGACGAGATCATGGAGAAATACCTAGAGGGCGAAGAGCTCAGCGTCGAAGAGATCGAGGCCGGCATCCGCCGGGCGACTCTCGCCGACAAGCTCAATCCCGTGCTCTGTGGCACCGCATTCAAGAACAAGGGCGTACAGCCTCTGCTCGACGCGGTCGTGAAATATCTCCCCAGCCCACTTGACATCGTGGCCATTGAAGGACACGCCGTCAACAAGGAGGACGAGGTCATCACACGTCAGCCTTCTGACGATGAGCCTTTTGCTGCCCTCGCCTTCAAGATCGCCGCCGACCCGCACTTGGGCAAGCTCACCTTCGTGCGCGTCTACTCGGGCAAGCTTGAGGCCGGCGGCACCGTGCTCAACTCGGTCAAGGGCCGCAAGGAGCGGATCGGCAAGATCTACCAGATGCACGCCAACAAGCGCGAAGAAATCGCCTCTGTGGGCGCTGGTCAGATCGTGGCAGTCATGGGTCTCAAAGACACCACCACTGGTGACACCTTGTGTGACAACACCAAGCCGGTTGTGCTTGAGTCGATGACCTTCCCCGCTCCTGTCATCGAGGTGGCCATCGAGCCCAAGACCAAGAGCGACCAGGAGAAGTTGGGCATCGCTATCCAGCGCCTGTCTGACGAAGACCCCACCTTCACGGTCAAGACCGATGAAGAGACCGGCCAGACGATCATTGCTGGCATGGGTGAGCTTCACCTCGAGGTGCTGGTCGACCGGATGAAGCGTGAGTTCCGTGTCGAGGCGACTGTCGGCAAGCCCCAGGTTGCCTATCGCGAGACCATCCGCAAGAAGGTCGAGAACCACTCCTACACCCACAAGAAGCAGACGGGTGGCTCTGGTCAGTTCGCCAAGGTGATCATCTCCATCGAGCCGTGCATCGATGAGGAGACCGGCACCGGCGGTGGCTATGAGTTCGTCAACAACGTGACCGGTGGCCGCGTGCCCCGTGAGTACATCCCTTCGGTTGACCAGGGCGCCCAAGAGGCGATGGAGTTCGGCGTGCTCGCCGGCTATCCCATGGTCGACGTGAAGGTGTCTCTCGAAGACGGCGCCTATCACGATGTCGACTCATCAGAACTGGCCTTCAAGATCGCGGGCAACCAGGCTTTCAAGGAAGCCGCCCGGATGGCGAAGCCAGTGCTGCTTGAGCCGATGTTCGCCGTCGAGGTGACCACCCCAGATGGCTTCCTCGGCACCGTGATTGGTGACTTGAACTCCCGCCGTGGGCAGATCCAGCGTCAAGAAGAGCGCCATGGCGACATGGTGGTCAATGCGCTGGTGCCGCTTTCGGAGATGTTCGGGTACGTTGGTGACCTGCGGTCGAAGACCTCGGGCCAGGCGTCGTACTCGATGGAGTTTGACTCCTACGCCGAGGTTCCTTCGAACGTCGCCGAAGAGATCATCAAGAAGGTGCGTGGCGAGTAGTGCCCTAGAGGTACTACAGTTCTCTGCGCGACCAGTCAGCAAAACAACCAGACCAAGCAAGACCGAAACAAACAGGAGGAGCCCAAAGTGGCGAAGGCGAAGTTCGAGCGGACCAAGCCGCACATCAACATCGGCACCATCGGTCACATCGACCACGGCAAGACGACGTTGACCGCAGCAATCTCAAAGGTGCTGCATGACAAGTACCCCGAGCTGAACCCACAGTTCGCGTTCGAGGACATCGACAAGGCTCCTGAGGAGCGCCAGCGCGGCATCACGATCTCGATTGCCCACATCGAGTATCAGACCGAGGCGCGTCACTACGCCCACGTCGACTGCCCAGGTCACGCCGACTACATCAAGAACATGATCACCGGTGCGGCTCAGATGGACGGCGCGATCCTCGTGGTTGCCGCCACCGACGGCCCCATGCCCCAGACCCGTGAGCACGTGTTGCTCGCTCGTCAGGTTGGCGTGCCCGCGATCGTGGTCGCGCTCAACAAGTGCGACATGGTTGATGACGAAGAGCTCATCGAGCTCGTCGAGATGGAGGTGCGCGAGCTCCTCAGCGAGTACGAGTTCCCCGGCGACGACATCCCCGTCGTCCGCGTTGCGGCCTACCCGGCTCTCAATGGCGATGCCAAGTGGGGCGAGTCCGTGCTCGAGCTCATGACTGCGGTTGACGAGTACATCGAGACCCCTGAGCGCGACATCGACAAGCCCTTCCTCATGCCTGTCGAAGACGTCTTCACCATCACCGGTCGTGGCACGGTCATCACCGGCCGCATCGAGCGTGGCATCGTCAAGGTCAACGAGGAAGTCGAGATCATCGGCATCCGCGAAGGCTCGCAGAAGTCCACCGTCACCGGTGTGGAGATGTTCCGCAAGTTGCTCGACGAGGGCCAGGCTGGCGAAAACGTTGGTCTGTTGCTTCGTGGCACCAAGCGCGAAGACGTGGAGCGCGGCATGGTCGTGATCAAGCCCGGCACCACCACCCCGCACACCAACTTCGAGGCTTCGGTCTACATCTTGTCGAAGGAAGAGGGCGGCCGTCACACGCCGTTCTTCAACAACTACCGTCCGCAGTTCTACTTCCGGACCACCGACGTGACCGGCGTCGTGACCCTGCCCGAGGGTCGCGAGATGGTCATGCCCGGCGACAACACCGACATGAGCGTTGAGCTGATCCAGCCCATCGCCATGGAGGACGGCCTGCGCTTCGCCATCCGCGAAGGTGGCCGTACCGTTGGCGCTGGCCGCGTCACCAAGATCACCAAGTGAGCCTTTGACTCACTGATCTGACTGATCCAAGAGCCTCGTCCTACTTCGGTAGGGCGGGGCTCTTGGCGTCTGCGCCCAGTCCCTAGGCTGGGGGCATGACAAGTGCCCCCGAATCCGCAGTCGTTCCCGTCAGATTCGCGAAGGTGCCCACGTCGTACTTCACCACCTTGGTCTGTGTCTTTGTCGTTGGCGTGGTCGTGTCGAATATCGTGGCCACCAAGGGGGTTTTGCTCTTCCCTGGCTTGGAGTTTGATCTTGGCCCACTGCATGTCAATGGCCTCGTGACCGACGGGGCCTTTTGGCTGTTTCCCTTCTCCTATGTCATCGGCGATGTGATCAGTGAGGTCTACGGCTTCAAGGCGATGCGCAAGGTGGTGCTGCTCGGCTTCGTGATCATGGCTGCGGTGGCTGGGGCATTCTGGATCACCATCGCATTGCCCGCGGCGAGCTTCTATCCCAATCAAGCTGCCCTTGAGGCCGTGATCGGAGTCGTGCCCCAGATCCTGCTAGCCTCGATGGCCGGTTTTGTGGCTGGCGAACTGCTCAACTCATATGTGCTGGTCGCGATGAAGGCTCGCACTGGTGAAGGCACTTTGTGGGCCAGACTGCTGGGCTCAACCGTGGCCGGGGAGTTGGCCGACACCACGATCTTCTGTCTGATCGCCGCATCTGCGATCGGGATCAGCACCGGCAGTGACCTGTTGAACTACATCGTGGTCGGATTTGTGTGGAAGACCCTCGTCGAAGCCGTGGTGATGCCGGTGACCTATGTGACTATCGGGTTCATCAAGAAGCGCGAGCCCAGCTACTGGGGCGAGCCGGTCTGACGCTGACGTTTGCGGCGTACGACGAACCAACCCGCCCCAATCCCAAGCAGCACGACCGCCCCCACACCCGTCGCAGCGATCCAGTCGGGTGAGCGCTCGCGTGGTGGCTGCTTCATGGTGCGCGGGGCGATCTTGCCGACGACATAGCTGATCGAGTTGGTCAATGGATGACCTGAAGCCGAGATGACTCGATAGGCAAGTCGGTAGCGACCGTCGGTGACCTTGGGCAGGGTGAGCGTGAGTGTCTTGGCTTGCACCTTCACCGGACCGGTCGTCAGGGGGCCGTCTGGGCCGGTCAGGATCACATAGGCAGTGGGTGCCAGTGGTTGGTTGAACTCGAATACTGCTCGGGTGGGAGCCTCCTTCAGGACAGAGCCGTCGGCGGGGTCAGAGCGCAGCAACAGCACATGAGCCTGCGCTGGCAGGGGCAGGCTGGCCACAACTCCTACGGCGATCATGAGCAGGCAGGCGGCCAGCCGGGCGATGGCCCGAGGAGCTGATGCCGACAGCGCCTTCATCGCGGCAACCCGAGCTGGGCTCTGCCCACATAGTCACCCTTTGGGGCGCCAGGCCAGATCGCATATACGGCCGAGCCAATCGCTTGGGTCCACTGGTTGAGCAGGTCCTGCTCGGCAAGTCGTTGCTGCACGGGCACGAACTGGCCGGCCAAGTCGGAGGCATATGCCATGAAGATCAGACCGGAGGTGCCGTCGGTGGGCTCAACATAGTTGTAGCCGCGCCGGAGGAACTGCGGGCCGTTCATGGCACTTCGCGAGCGAGCCACGTGACTGGCCGGATCGATCAACGCAAATCCATGCTTATCTGTGGCATGCAGATCAGGGTCGGCGAACTCATCCTTGCCGCCGCTCAGAGGTGCCCCATTGCTCAGCTTGCGGCCGATCGTGAACTCTCTTGCTTCTCGATCGAGCTCGTCCCAGGTGTCCAGATGCATCTCGATGCGGCGTACGGCGAGGAAGGTGCCGTGCTTCCACGCCCCATCAGCCCAGACCAAGGCATCATGCTCATTGGCATTGCGTGGGTTTACCGAGCCGTCCAGTTGGCCCATCAGGTTGCGCCCGCTGGAGCCGTCGTCGGTGCGCTGGTGGAATCCGCTCTGAGTCCAGCGGAGTACGCCGAGTCCCGCCATGTCTTTGAGCAGCATCCGTTGGGCATGGGTCAACGAGATCAGGTCATCGGCGCAGAGTTGCACCACTAGGTCGGTCTGCCCCCAGCGCTCTTGCAGTTTGTCGGTGGAGAAGTGGGGCAGCGGGTCGAGTGTGACCCCGGAGACGAGCTGGGTGAGCCGGGGGCCAATCCCAAAAGTGACCGTGAGATTTGCTGGATCGACGGCCAACTCCGGCTCGGTGTCGGCGAGAGCGGGCTGCCCGCTGGTCAGGCGGGCGGCGTCATCAGACCACAACCACATCAGGCGACCCAAGTCTTCTGCCCCTGACTTCGGGGTCAGGTCGATGCCTAGTAGCACCAGGTGGCTCTGCGGCGAGGTTTGCACTCCTGCCTGGCGCAAGCCATGGAAGGCAATCACTGATGTGGACTTCTCTGGGCTGAGCGGCTTGCAGGCGCTGGCTGCTACACCAGCACCTGCAAGGACCCCAGCCCGCAAGATGGTGCGGCGGGTGGGCATCTCAGCTCTCCGGGTCGTAGTCTTCTTCGGCTCCGGTGAATGGCTTGACCGGAGCCGTGAACTCCAAGCTGTCTCCGTTTGACAGCTCCAGAGTGATCCTGAGCTGTTCTCCAGGTTTGAGCTCACGGCTTAGACCCATCAGCATGATGTGATCCTTGCCGGGGGCCAGCTCATGCATGCTGTTGGCCTTGATGGTGAAGCCTCCCGGCTTGGGACGCATCTTCATGGACCCATCGGCAGCGGCCACGGTCTCGTGCAACTCGACCTTGGTGGCCACCTCGCTGGTGCCGCCAGTGATGGTGATGTCCTTGTCGGTGTGGTTCATCACGACTCCAAAGACCCCGGTCATGTCGGGCTTCTGAGCCACCCAGGCATCGGAGACCTTGATCCCCGAGTGCACAGAGTTGTGGCTGGCTGATGACTTGTCTGAGTCGTTGGAGCCAGAACAGCCGTTGAGTGCAAGTAGTGCGATGAAGATGGGCAGGAGCAAGTAGTTCTTGAGATTCATGTGCCTTTTCCAGACGTTGGGTTTTACGCCCAGGCGCAGTGGGCGCGGGCGTTTGAGGGGTGAGGGTGACTCAGCGAGTAGGAGGCCCGCGAGCGAGGCGGGTGCTGGTGATCCAGTTGTCCGGGAAGGTCGGGGCTGGCACTGAGGCGACCACGCGACCTGGCCTGGGTAGGGCTGGAAGGCCCATTCGCCGGCCGAGGCCCAGGCTTGCTGCTGCTGCTCGGATGACGCGCAGCAGGGCCTGCTCGCCGCCCATCGCGCAGGTCACCGAGAAGGCTGCGGCCAACAAGTGTGCGGTCACCATCTGCGCAGGCGTCAGCAGGCAACCGACCTCGCTTGCGCAGGAGGTGATGAAGACCAGATGGAGCGTGGCTTGGGAGCCAATGGCCACAAGACCGGCTCCGACGAGATTGAGGCGCCTGTTCACGAGAAGGCGGGCAAGGACAACGGGCACCACCACAGCCAAGGTGGCAGTGGTCAGGTCAACTCGGCCGCCAGCCAGTGAATGGGCCGCGACGGCCCCGGCTCCACACGACAATGCGGTCAACCAAGCACGCATGCGCAATCCCAACACCTCCTCGCCAGACCAGTCTAGATGCCAGCCCTGAGCTAGGTGTTGCGCGGTGTCGTGCCGTAGTACCTCGCCAAGAAGTCACTCTTGAAGTCGACATAGCTGCCCGAGTCAATCGCGGTACGGATGTCACTCATCATCTGGTTGAGGAAGCAGACATTGTGCATGCTGGCAATCGTGTTGGCCAGGTGCTCATCGGCCTTGAACAGGTGGTGCAAATAGGCGCGTGAATAGCTGCGCGAGGAGGGCAAGGGGCTTTTGGCATCGATCACGGACTGGTCGGTCTTGAAACGGGCGTTGTTGATGCGGACCTTGCCGTCACGGGTCAGCAGATAGCCGTGCCGGGCCAGTCGGGTCGGTGCCACACAGTCGAAGGTGTCTGCGCCGTTTTCCACGGCGGCGAAGATGTCGTCGGGCTCGCTGATCCCGAGCAAATGTCGGGGAGCCGACTCCGGGAGCTCGTCGACGCACCAGCCGACAATCGTCCCGAGGTTGTCCTTCTCCAAGGCGCCACCGATGCCATAGCCGCCGAAACCACGGCGACCTTCGGACTGGGCCTGCTCGCTCAATGACACCAGACCACGAGTTGCCTGACGACGTAGATCTTCATATTGCGCCCCCTGGATCACGCCCCACAGAGACTGCAGGGGGCGGTGGGTGCGCTCGTCGGTGAGTCGCTGATGCTCACTCAAGCAGCGGTCGGCCCAGCGGTGGGTGCGCTCCACGGAGCGCACTTGGTAGTCACGGGTGTTCATCAAAGTGGTGAGCTCGTCGAAGGCAAACATGATGTCGGCCCCGAGCTGATGCTGGATCTGCATGCTGATCTCAGCCGTGAAGCGGTGTTTGCTGCCGTCGCGATGTGACTTGAAGGTGACGCCATCTTCGTCGACCTTCGCCAGCCGATCCTTGCCACCGGCAGTTGCCTTGTCGTCTGGGGTCTGACCGCCGGTCATGTCGATCACCTTCTTGAAGCCAGCGCCCAGGCTCATCACTTGGAAGCCGCCGGAGTCGGTGAAGGTCGGGCCAGGCCAGTTCATGAACTTCCCCAGCCCGCCAGCAGCATCCAAAATCTCCGCGCCTGGCTGCAGGTAGAGGTGATAGGCATTGGCCAAGACCGCCTGCGAACCAGTCTCGGTGAGCTGCTCAGGAGTCATCGCCTTGACGGTGGCATTGGTCCCCACCGGGGTGAAGGCCGGCGTGGCAATGGTGCCGTGTGGGGTGGTCAGGATGCCCGTGCGGCCACGCTGATTGCCCTCGAGGTCGAGGCGATTGTCGACCCGGAAGCTGGTGTCTGTGCTGTCGTTGGCCACCGGCCCATCCTGCCAGCCTCTAGGCTGGCCGGGTGACTGCAGGGGCAGGGCGCTATGCGCCAACACCATCTGGTGATCTGCACATCGGCAACTTGCGTACCGCGCTGCTCGCCTGGCTGTTTGCTCGTCGTACGGGGCGAGCCTTCCGGCTGCGCATCGACGACCTCGACCCGGATCGCTCGCGAGACCCTGCTGGCCAACTGGCGGATCTTGCTGCGCTGGGCCTCACCCATGACGGGCCGATCGTGCGCCAGTCTGCGCGCACTTCGTCGTACGCGAAGGTGCTGGACGGCCTCATCGAGGGAGGCCTGGTTTATGAATGCTTTTGCACCCGCCGAGAGATTGCCGAAGCGCCGACGGCTCCCCATCATCCGCCAGGGGCCTATCCGGGGACCTGCCGGTCACTGACCCGCTCTGAGATCGAGGCCAAGCATGCGTCGGGGCGTACGCCGGCCCTGCGGCTGCGCGCGGAAGTCTCCGCATTGACGATCGAAGATGAGTTGCACGGTGCCTTTGCGGGAGGCGTCGACGACATGGTGTTGCGGCGCGCCGACGGAGTGCACGCCTACAATCTCGCGGTCGTCATCGATGACCACGACATCGGTGTTGACCAAGTGGTGCGTGGTGATGACCTGCTGGCCTCCACACCCCGGCAGGCCTATCTGTACGACGTGTTGGGGCATCCGCGACCGTCATATGTGCACGTGCCACTGGTGCTCAACGCGCAGGGGCAACGCCTCGCCAAGCGGGATGGGCCGGTGACCATGCGTGATCTCGGGCTGCCGGCTCACCTGGTGTTGGCCATGCTCGGCGCGTCACTTGGTTTGTGCGCCGACGATGAGCAGGTCGATGTGGAGGTGTTGCTGGACCGCTTTGATCCCAATGCCATCCCGCAAGAACCATGGGTGTTTGGTTGAGGGATGCTCACCACCATCAGCGTAACGAGGGCGCAGCCTGGGCGTCTTGTGGAGGCGTCTGGGTCCCTGTGATTTTCCACCGGCTTTACGCCAAAACCTCACTGTCCATGCAGATCCAACCCATCTAGGCTCAACGCCGGACACACCGGGCGCCGTCGACCCTTTGAGCAAGTTCAGGAGACTTTGATGTTGCACACCAGGCCGAGTAGCTCCAGTCGAGTGAGGCTTCACCAAAGGTCGGTGGGAAGGAGCTTTGCAAACCGGATGGCAGTCGCCGTACTTGCCACATTGCCACTGCTTGCTTCGTGCGCGAATAGTAATGACACCAATGCACCGACCACTGGTTCTTCCGTGCCTTCGATCTCTGCGGGGTCGGAATCGGGCGGGGAGAGTTCGGCCCCCGGTGACCTGTGCTCGAAGGAGATCCAAGACAAGGTCAAGGATGTCATCGCGAAACCGGTCACTTTCAGTGTTGGCCCCACAGGGGACTGCGAGATTTCTCAAGACGACCCTCGAGGGTTGCAGGGTAGCTTCGGGACCGTGGAGAATGCCTCGACTAACGGCGGTTATGACACCTACTTGACTGGCATCGAAGCGACCATGGACCAGGTGAGCAAAGTCCAGGTTGCTGGGCTGGGTGACCAAGCGGTCGTGTTCACGGGGCTGCCCAAGATGGGGTCGGGGGAGAACTTCATGGCTGGAGGGGTGACCGACCATGGCACGTATCTGTTGCAGGTGACTCTGACCCAAGGCAAGGGGATGGCTCGTCCTGACCTCGAGGCGGTCGCGGAGGGAATCTTGCGAGCGATTGACACTGCGTCAAGCTGATCGGGCCTTAGGCTCTTGGGTGTGAAGCACCTGCTCCTCATGCAAGAAGTGTTTGAGGATGTTGCAGCGGGCCGTCCGCGTCAGGGTTGGCACCGAGCGCGTGGGAAAGAGCAAGATCTCGGATCCCAAGCAGCTGCGCTGGCCTCGGTGGCGGCATTCTGGTGCGGTGAGTTTCCCCAAGCGACCTCGGATGCCACTCGCGCGCGGTCAACTGCGATTCATCTCGAAGATCATGCTTTGGCTGCCGCAGCCTCAGCTCTGGCATCCGCTGGAGAGGCTTCGCCGTGCCACGACGACCCGGTGAGAGCATCGACTGACATTGTCCTTGAGCACTTTGCCGATGACGCGTGGTGGTCTGGGGTCCAGTATCTCTCCGTCGAGGCCGCACTCATGTGTGCGCAACTGGCCACCGCAGCTCGCATCACGACCTTCGCGAGTGGACCGGCGTCGGGTTGGGATGGCCACCCCTTCGGCACAGTAATGACGGTCTGCGCAGTGCGTCTCGCCGCGTTTCGCGGTTACTTGGGCGACGCGGCGGAGCTGATGGCAGTAGCCCGTCAAGCAGCTTCGAGCAGGCGACTCGAAGATCTCACCGAAGCTCTCGACTACATGGTCTTGAATCACTCCTCGGCCCTACCGTCGACCATGACACGGGAGGGCAGTACCTTCCGGGCTCGGTCAGTCGAAGACCTCTTGGAGCGTGGCGTGGTGTTCTTGATGGCATACGGTGCGCAAGCAGCAGGCAACCGTTCCGATGCCGCACGAGCGATCTTCAGGGCTGGTGGCGACTCCAGACTGAGCGGTTGCACGCTCATCGACCGCGCCCTCGGGTTCGAGCTCCTTTTGATGGCAGCACTGGCTGACAACGATCAGACGGCTGCGGATGCTTGGCTGCATGAACTGTTGAGCCTGGAAGGTGGTGGAATCTGCAGACCATCGGTCGATCGCGCCCTGGCTCGCTACGCATTGTCAGCCGGTGACTACCCCACGGCGACAGTGCTGTGTACTCGCAGCATCGACGACTGCCGCCGCCAAGAACGGGCGATTGAAGCCGCTGAAGGCGAATTGCTGCTCGCTCAGGTCAACATCGCCTCCTCCGATGTGGCGACTGCCACGCGTAGACTGCGTTCCTTGGTTGAGCACGCCGACCGACAGGGTCACGGTGCGGTGCGCCGTAGTGCCGGGGCGACACTGGCCACGGTCAACCGACGGCTACCGCCAATCGCCGGATTGGGGTGGGCTGCGCTAACTCCCAGAGAGGCCGAGGTGGCGCACCTCATCATCCAGGGCTTGGCTGTGGCAGAGATGGCCACTCACATGTCACTATCGGTCAGAACCGTGCGCGGCTACGTTTCACGGATCCTGTGCGCTTTCAACGTATCGACTCGCGTCGGACTCCTCGCAAGCGTCGGCCCCGGACCCCTTGAAGACCTTCGCGTATCCAGAAACACTGCTCAGCTGACACCACGGCAGATGGAGGTTGTGGGTCTCATTGCCCAAGACCTCAGCAATATCCAAATTTCTTCCAGACTGGGAGTCGCGCCACGGACAGTTGAGAAGCACATCAGTGACATCCTTCAGCGTCTTGATGGAACTTCACGCTTCGACATAGCTCGGTTCTGGTGGTCCGCGCAGAGCGGCAAGCAACAGGCTTAGAGTCGATGCCATGAGCTTCAACGGCTTCCCTGTGTCTGCCCTGGACTTCTACGACGACCTCGAACTCGACAACACCAAGTCCTTCTGGGAGACCCACAAGCACATCTACCAAGCGAGCGTGCGGGCTCCCATGGTCGCGCTGACAGAGGCGCTGGCTGACGAGTTCGGTACCGCCAAAATCTTTCGGCCCTATCGTGACGTGCGCTTCAGCAAAGACAAGACGCCGTACAAGACTCACCAAGGGGCCTTTGTGGTGGCCTCCCCGGCCACCGGCTGGTATGTGCAGATCTCGGGAGCAGGCTTGCGCACGGGTGCGGGCTTCTATGAAGCAACCCCGAGTCGACTGGCGGGGCTGAGGGCCGCGATCGACAACGAGCACACCGGGATTGAGTTGGCGCGGCTCATTTCGGGATTTCTCGATCAGGGTTGGGTGCTCGGTGGAGAGAAGGTCAAGACCGCACCCCGCGGATATTCGATCGACCATCCGCGCATCGACTTGTTGCGACACCGGGCCTTGACGCTGAATAAGGATCACGGATTTGAGGGCTTGGACTCACCCGAAGTATGCGACTGGGTGCGAAGGGATTGGCGTGAACTACGGCCACTGGTGAACTACCTGACCAGACCGGATGTGCTCGTGGCCTGAGTCGCTCGTACCCTAGCCCGGTGTCTGACTCCAGCCTGCCCGCCGCCCGGCCCCACACGAAGTACACCGAAGAGGGACGGCGGATGCGTGAGGTGCTCACCTATTCGCGGCGGGGGAGTAGGTTTACCCCCTCCCAGCAAGAGTCGTGGGACGCGCACCAGCACAAATGGGTGATCGACGAGGCTCAGGTCGACCAGCCTGACTTTTCGCTGAGCACCGCTTTTGGTCGACAGGCCCCCCTGATCGTCGAGATCGGCTCAGGCATTGGTGAGGCGACCGCGGCCCTTGCGGCTGCTCGCCCTGAGGTAAATGTGTTGGCCTTTGAAGTGTGGGCGCCCGGGGTGGCGCACACCCTGGGCCTACTGGGTGAGGCCGGTGCCGAGAATGTGCGCCTGGTCTCGGTGGATGCCGTGTGGGCAATGCAACACCTGATCGGTGAGGGTGAGCTGGAGGAGCTCTGGACCTTCTTCCCAGACCCCTGGCCCAAGAAGCGTCACCACAAACGCCGTCTGGTCACCCCCGACTTCGTCAGACTCGTCGCGTCACGCCTGCGCCCGGGAGGCGTTTGGCGCCTGGCCACCGACTGGGCGGAGTACGCCGAGCAGATGTCTGTCGTACTCGATGCTGAGCCTGCGCTCGACGGTGGCCCCGTTGACCGCTGGCCTGACCGCCCAATCACCAAGTTTGAACGCAAGGGTCGTGCCGCCGACCGCACCATCCACGACTTCGCTTATGTCCGCAAAGGTAGAGTTTGATGGGGTTGCATGTTTCCAGCTTGGGAATCCGTCACACCTGCAGGTGCCCCGGATTTGCATCCACCGGCATCGGTCTGCCAAACTACTCAGGTTGCTCCGGCGGGATTGCCGGGGCGCAGGCACTTGACTACTGAACAGGTTCTCCTGAGCCGTCTGAATGGCGGCTGGTGGTTGTGCGTGTCTGCGCCGCACCTGGAGATCCCGTTCAATCGCTCGGACCCAACCGGGCGGCCAACCAGACAACCGAACCAAGCGCGATCCAATCGTGCGTACGACGTGCGACACGCCCGACCGCGTGGGGCGCTCGAATCGGGTCTGGGGAGTAGGGCAGTTGGCCTCACCGGAGGTTGGCTGTAGGAAGTCACACGACGACGAAAAGGAAGTTTGATGGCCGGACAGAAGATCCGCATCAGGCTGAAGGCCTATGACCACGAGGTGATCGACACCTCGGCACGCAAGATCGTGGACACGGTGACCCGCACGGGCGCCAAGGTCGCTGGCCCAGTGCCGTTGCCGACCGAGAAGAACGTCTTCTGCGTGATCCGCTCGCCCCACAAGTACAAGGATTCGCGCGAGCACTTCGAGATGCGCACCCACAAGCGTCTCATCGACATCATTGACCCCACGCCCAAGACGGTTGATTCGCTGATGCGTCTCGACCTGCCTGCCGGCGTCGACATCGAGATCAAGCTCTGAGGTCATCGATATGAGTACTTTCGAACGCAATGTGAAGGGGCTGCTGGGCACCAAGCTCGGCATGACCCAGGTTTGGGATGACAACAACCGTGTCGTCCCGGTCACCGTGATTGCCGCTGGCACCAATGTGATCACCCAGATCCGCACCGCTGAGAAGGATGGCTACGCAGCCATTCAGATCGGTTTCGGCGAGGTCGACGGCAAGAAGGTCACCAAGCCCGAGTCGGGTCACTTCGCCAAGGCCGGGGTCACCCCTCGTCGCCATGTGGCCGAGATCCGAACCGCCGATGCGGGCAGCTATGAGATCGGTCAGGAGCTCTCCCCGGAGATCTTCACCGCCGGCCAAGTCGTTGACGTCACCGGCACCAGCAAGGGCAAGGGATACGCCGGTGTGATGAAGCGTCACGGCTTCGCTGGCGTGAGCGCCTCCCACGGTGCCCACCGCAACCACCGCAAGCCGGGCTCGATCGGCGCCTGCGCGACGCCGGGCCGCGTCTTCAAGGGCATGCGGATGTCGGGTCGCATGGGTAGCGACACGGTCACCACCCAGAATCTGTCCATCCACGCTGTCGATGCTGAGAAGGGCTTGATCCTCCTCACTGGCGCGATCCCCGGCCCCAAGGGTGGCCTCGTGGTGGTCCGCTCGGCAGCCAAGATCAGTGAGGAGGCCGGCGCATGAGCCCCAAGACCGTCAAGGTTGACCTCCCCGCCGAGATCTTCGACGTCGACGCCAATATCGCGTTGATCCACCAGGTTGTGGTGGCTCAACAGGCTGCGGCTCGCCAAGGCACCCACGCCACCAAGACCCGCGGCGAAGTCCGCGGTGGTGGTCGCAAGCCCTACAAGCAGAAGGGCACTGGTCGTGCTCGCCAGGGCTCGACCCGCGCGCCACAGTTCGCTGGCGGCGGCATCGTGCATGGCCCTCAGCCACGCAGTTACGACCAGCGCACGCCCAAGAAGATGAAGGCTGCTGCTCTGCGCGGCGCCCTGTCTGACCGGGCCCGCGACGGTCGTGTGCACGTGGTCGAGTCGCTCGGCCTCGACAAGCCCTCGACCAAGGCGGCTGTCAAGGCGCTCAATGAGCTGACCAACAACCGTCGTCAGCTCGTCGTACTCGAGCGTGATGACGCGATCACTTGGTTGTCGCTGCGCAATGTCACCGACGTGCACATCTTGGCTGTTGACCAACTCAACACCTACGACGTGCTGCTGGCTGACGACGTGATCTTCACCAAGGGTGCCTACGACGTGTTCGTCGGCCAGGCAACTGGTGAGAAGAAGACCGCCGAGGAGGCTGACAAGTGAGCACCCTGCACAAGGATCACCGCGATGTGTTGATCGCGCCGGTCGTGAGCGAGAAGAGCTACGGCCTGCTCGATGCCAACAAGTACACCTTCATCGTGCATCCCGACGCCAACAAGACCGAGATCAAGATCGCGGTCGAGAAGATCTTCAATGTGAAGGTCACTGCAGTCAACACCCTCAATCGGCCCGGCAAGACCCGCCGGACTCGCACGGGCTTGGGCAAGCGCAAAGACACCAAGCGCGCCATCGTGAGCCTGGCCGAGGGTGACCGCATCGACATCTTCGGAGGCCCGGTCGGCTGACCGGGGGAGGACTAAGGACTCAACATGGCAATCCGCAAGTACAAGCCGACCACACCGGGCCGTCGTGGCTCGTCGGTCGCTGACTTCGCCGAGATCACCCGGTCGACGCCGGAGAAGTCTCTGGTGCGCCCCCTTCCCAAGAAGGGTGGCCGCAACAACCAGGGCCGGATCACCACGCGTCACCAAGGTGGTGGGCACAAGCGCGCCTATCGCGTCATCGACTTCCGTCGTTATGACAAGGACGGCGTGCCAGCGAAGGTCGCCCACATCGAATACGACCCCAACCGCACTGCCCGGATCGCGTTGCTGCATTTCGCTGATGGCGAGAAGCGCTACATCATCGCTCCGGTTGGCGTGAAGCAGGGCACCCCGATCGAGTCGGGTGTGCAGGCTGACATCAAGCCCGGCAACAACCTGCCGCTTCGCAATATCCCAGTCGGTACGACGATCCACTGCATCGAGCTTCGCCCCGGTGGCGGCGCCAAGATGGCCCGCTCTGCTGGCATGTCGGCGCAGCTCGTCGCCAAGGAAGGCTCGCGTGCGCAGTTGCGGCTGCCTTCTGGCGAAATGCGCTACGTCGACGTGCGCTGCCGCGCCACCGTCGGTGAGGTCGGCAATGCCGAGCAGTCCAATATCAACTGGGGCAAGGCTGGCCGGATGCGTTGGAAGGGCAAGCGCCCGACCGTTCGCGGTGTGGTCATGAACCCGGTGGACCACCCACATGGTGGTGGTGAAGGCAAGACCTCTGGTGGACGCCATCCTGTGTCACCTTGGGGCAAGCCAGAAGGCCGTACGCGCAAGCGCAAGGCCAGCGATGCCCTCATTGTCCGTCGCCGCAAGTCCGGCAAGAAGCGCTGAGTAGGGGAGTAAGGGAATGCCTCGCAGCCTGAAGAAGGGCCCGTTCGTTGACGACCACCTGATGAAGAAGGTGGACGCTCAAAACGAGGCCGGCACTCACAACGTGATCAAGACCTGGTCACGGCGGTCGATGATCGTGCCCGACATGATCGGTCACACTCTCGCCGTACACGACGGACACAAGCACGTGCCTGTCTTCATCACCGACTCGATGGTGGGCCACAAGTTGGGCGAGTTCGCCCCGACCCGCACCTATCGCGGTCACGTCAAAGACGACCGGAAGAGCAAGCGCCGCTGATCGCGGTGCTGCAAGGAGATAACCAATGAGCACAGTTGAGCGCAGGCGCAGCAGCGCCCGCCGTGACTCGCTTCTCGGCGATCAGCCGGGAGCGTTCGCCAGCGCGCGCTTCGTCCGGATCACCCCGATGAAGGCCCGCCGTGTGGTAGACCTCGTCCGTGGTCTGCCGGTCGATGAGGCTTTGGCGCTTTTGCAGTTTGCCCCGCAGGCTGCCAGTGAGACGGTCTACAAGGTCTTGGAGAGCGCGGTGGCCAATGCCACCACGACCGAAGACCTGGATCGCAACACCCTCGTGGTGTCGAAGGCACTGGTCGATGAAGGCCCGACCATGAAGCGTTGGCGCCCCCGGGCCCAAGGCCGGGCCACCCGGATCAACAAGCGCACCAGCCACATCACCTTGGTGGTGCAGCCTGCTGACGAAGTTTCCAAGTCCAAGTCCAAGAGTGAGAAGGGTGATGCCTGATGGGTCAAAAGATCAATCCCAATGGCTTCCGTCTCGGTATCTCCACTGACCACAAGAGCCGCTGGTACGCCGACAAGCTCTACAAGGCCTATGTTGGGGAGGATGTCGCAATCCGTCGGCTCCTGTCCAAGGGCATGGAGCGAGCTGGCATCGCCAAGGTCGAGATCGAGCGCACCCATGATCGGGTCCGGGTTGACATCCACACTGCGCGCCCGGGCATCGTCATCGGTCGTCGTGGCGCCGAGGCCGATCGGTTGCGTTCGGAGCTGGAGAAGCTCACCGGCAAGCAGGTGCAGCTCAACATCCTCGAGGTCAAGGACCCCGAGATCAACGCACAGTTGGTCGCCCAGGGTGTTGCTGAGCAGCTGAGCGGCCGCGTGCAATTCCGTCGCGCGATGAAGAAGGCCATGCAGACCTCGATGCGCTCGGGTGCCAAGGGCATCCGGATCCAGTGCTCGGGTCGTCTCAATGGCGCAGAAATGTCACGCTCGGAGTTCTACCGCGAAGGCCGCGTGCCCTTGCACACGCTGCGTGCCGACATCGACTACGGCTTCTACGAGGCCCGTACGACGTTTGGTCGCATCGGTGTGAAGGTCTGGATCTACAAGGGTGAAGTGGCCGGCACTCGCGCTGAGCGTGAGGCTCAGGCTGCCGCCCGCGCTGGGGCTCCTGGCCGTGGTGGCCGTGGTGGTCGCTCTGATCGCCCCAACCGGGGCTCACGTGGAGATTCACGTGGCGAGCGCCCCACTCGCAATGATCGTGCCGAGGCTGCTGAGGCACCTGCCGCAGCGCCCGTTGAGGCGGCCGCAGCCCCTGCTGCGACCGATGGAGAGGGCTGAGTCATATGTTGATGCCCCGTAGGGTCAAGCACCGCAAGCAGCACAGCCCCAAGCGTGGCGGCATGGCCAAGGGCGGTACCAAGCTGGCGTTCGGTGACTTCGGTATCCAAGCCGTTGAAGGTCACTACGTCACCAACCGTCAGATCGAGTCGGCTCGTATTGCCATGACTCGGCACATCAAGCGTGGCGGCAAGGTCTGGATCAATATTTATCCAGATCGCCCGTTGACCAAGAAGCCAGCCGAAACCCGCATGGGCTCAGGCAAGGGCTCCCCCGAATGGTGGGTGGCCAATGTCAAGGCTGGCCGTGTGATGTTTGAGCTTTCCGGTGTTCCTGAGGATGTTGCCCGCGAGGCCATGCGCCGCGCGATGCACAAGCTGCCGATGAAGTGCCGGTTCGTTACCCGCGAAGTAGGTGATTTCTGATGGCTACCGCAGTTGAGCTCGATGACCTCAACAACATCGATCTGGAGTCGAAGTTGCGCGAGGCCAAGGAGGAGTTGTTCAACCTCCGTTTCCAGGCCGCAACTGGTCAGTTGGAAAGCCATGGTCGCCTGCGTGCGGTCAAGAAGGACATCGCCCGGATCTACACGGTGGTGCGTGAGCGTGAGCTCGGCATTCGCCAGGACCCGGACAACAAAGACAAGGCCGCTAAGGATAAGGAAGGTGCTGCGTGAGCCCTGAAGCAGTTACCCCAGAGGTTGCCGAGGAGCGTTCGCGCCGCAAGGTCCGTGAGGGCCTCGTGGTCAGCGACAAGATGGACAAGACCGTCGTCGTGTCTGTTGAAGACCGCGTGAAGCACGCCCTCTACGGCAAGGTGATGCGTCGTACGTCGAAGCTCAAGGCCCATGATGAGGCCAACGAGGCTGGCATCGGCGATCGCGTTTTGATCATGGAGACCCGCCCGCTCAGTGCTACGAAGCGCTGGCGTGTGGTGGAGATTGTGGAGAAGGCGAAATGATCCAGCAGGAGTCGCGACTCAAGGTCGCCGACAACACCGGTGCGAAGCAGATCTTGTGCATTCGCGTCCTCGGTGGCTCGGGTCGGCGCTACGCAGGCATCGGCGATGTCATCGTGGCCACCGTCAAGGACGCCATCCCCGGAGGCAATGTCAAGAAGGGCGATGTGGTCAAGGCCGTCATCGTGCGCACCGCCAAGGAGCGCCGTCGTCCCGATGGTTCCTACATCCGATTCGACGAGAATGCCGCCGTGATCCTCAAGTCCGATGGCGAGCCACGTGGCACCCGCATCTTCGGGCCGGTTGGTCGCGAGCTGCGTGAGAAGAAGTTCATGAAGATCATTTCGTTGGCGCCGGAGGTGCTCTGAGATGAGTGTCAATATCAAGAAGGGCGACACCGTCAAGGTGATCGCCGGCAAAGACAAGGGTGTGGAAGGCAAGGTCATCCGGGTCTACCGCGAACAACAGCGGTTGATCGTCGAGGGTGTCAATCAGGTCAAGAAGCACACCAAGACTCCCCAGCAGGGCGGACCCGCTGGTGGCACCGGTGGCATTGTCAACACCGAGGCTCCGATCCACATCTCCAATGTGATGTTGGTCGAAGGCAAGGGCACCACCCGGATCGGTTTCAAGAAGACCGAGGCCTCCAAGCGTCGCTCTGATGGTTCGACCTACAAGGTGCAGCGCAGTGTCCGCATCTCGCGCAAATCCGGAGATGAGATCTGATGAGTGAAACCACCAAGCAGCCGCCGCGCATGAAGACTCGCTATCGCGAGGAGATCATCTCGGCCATGCAGAGCGAGTTCAACTATCCCAACGTCATGCAGGTGCCCGGCCTGACCAAGATCGTGGTCAACATGGGTGTCGGCGAGGCGGCTCGTGATTCCAAGTTGATCGAGGGTGCGGTCAAGGACCTCACCGCGATCACTGGCCAGAAGCCCCAGGTGACCAAGGCCCGCAAGTCGATCGCGCAGTTCAAGCTGCGTGAAGGCATGCCGATCGGTGCCCACGTCACGCTCCGTGGTGATCACATGTGGGAGTTCCTCGACCGACTCCTGTCGCTGGCTCTTCCCCGGATCAGAGACTTCCGTGGTCTGTCGGGCAAGCAGTTCGACGGTCGTGGCAACTACACCTTCGGTCTGACCGAGCAGGTGATGTTCCACGAGATCGACCAGGACAAGATCGACCGTTCGCGTGGCATGGACATCACCATCGTCACGACCGCCACCAACGATGACGAAGGCCGGGCCCTGTTGAAGAATCTCGGTTTCCCGTTCAAGGAAGGCAACTGAAATGGCGAAGACTGGACTCAAGGTCAAGGCAGCTCGCAAGCCCAAGTTTGCGGTGCGCGCCTACACCCGCTGCCAGCGTTGTGGCCGACCCAAGTCGGTTTACCGCAAGTTCGGCCTGTGCCGGATCTGCCTGCGCGAAATGGCTCACCGCGGTGAGCTGCCCGGGGTCACCAAGAGCTCTTGGTGACCGAAGCTGAAGGTCCGCTTCGTGCGGAAACCACAGAGTAGAAAGAAATCCACATCATGACGATGACTGATCCAATCGCAGACATGCTCACGCGTCTGCGCAACGCCAATCAGGCGTACCACGACTCAGTGTCGATGCCCTATAGCAAGATCAAGACTGGTCTGGCAGAGATCCTCAAGCAGGAGGGGTTCATCACCTCCTATGCGGTCCGCGATGCAGACAGTGGCGTCGGCAAGACCCTCGACATCGAGCTGAAGTACGGCCGCAACCGCGAGCGTTCGATCGCTGGCCTACGCCGGATCAGCAAGCCCGGTCTGCGGGTCTACGCAAAGCACACTGCGCTGCCCAAGGTCTTGGGCGGTCTGGGTGTGGCCATCATTTCAACCAGCCAGGGTCTGCTCACAGACCGTCAGGCCAATAGCAAGGGTGTAGGTGGGGAAGTCCTCGCCTACGTCTGGTGACAAGGGAGGTATGACGCAATGTCTCGCATTGGCAAGCTCCCGGTGACCATCCCCTCCGGCGTTGACGTGCAGGTCGATGACCAAGTGGTGACGGTGAAGGGCCCCAAGGGCACCTTGTCTCACACTGTTGCCGCTCCGATCACGGTCGAGAAGGGTGACGCCTCAGTAGAGGTCAAGCGCCCCGATGACCACCGCAACAACAAGGCGCTGCACGGCTTGACCCGCACCCTGATCAACAACATGGTTGTGGGTGTGACCGAGGGTTATGAGAAGCGCCTTGAGATCGTGGGCGTCGGCTATCGCGTCCTGTCCAAGGGCCCGACCAAGCTGGAGTTCCAGTTGGGCTACAGCCACCCGATCATCTTCGATGCTCCTGAAGGCATCACCTTCAACGTCGAAAACCCAACTCGCCTCGGCGTCGCTGGCATCGACAAGCAACTCGTCGGTGAGGTGGCCGCAAATATCCGCAAGCTGCGCAAGCCTGAGCCTTACAAGGGCAAGGGTGTGCGTTATGCAGGCGAACACGTCCGCCGCAAGGCTGGAAAGGCTGGCAAGTAATCATGGCCGTCTCTTTGAAGCAACACAAGCACATGGCTGGTCGTCAGGCTTCGCGCCTGCGTCGCCAGATCCGTGGCCGCAAGAAGATCCAAGGGTCTGCCGAGCGTCCTCGCCTGGTCGTGACCCGCTCCTCAAAGCACATCACTGTCCAGGTAGTCAACGACCTGGAAGGCAAGACGCTGGCTTCTGCCTCCACCATGGAAGCAGATCTGCGCGGTTTCGCCGGAGACAAGACTGCCAAGGCCAAGAAGGTTGGTGAGCTCGTTGCAGAGCGCGCCAAGGCCGAGGGCATCGAGGGCGTGGTCTTTGACCGTGCCGGCAACAAGTACCACGGCCGTGTCGCGGCCCTAGCTGATGGCGCCCGCGAGGGCGGCCTGACGTTCTGATCGCGACTATTCTTCGAAGAAGGGAACTCTCATGAGCGCACCTCAGCAACGTGCCGGTGGTGACCGGAGCAATGATCGTGGCAATGACCGCGGTGGTCGCAATGACCGTCGTGGTGGCCGTGACAGCCGCAACAGCGGCGAGAAGAGCAACTACCTGGAGCGCGTAGTTGCCATCAATCGTGTGGCCAAGGTCGTCAAGGGCGGCCGTCGCTTCAGCTTCACCGCCTTGGTGATCGTCGGCGACGGCGACGGCATGGTCGGTGTCGGCTATGGCAAGGCCCGTGAAGTGCCTGCCGCCATTGCCAAGGGTGTCGAGGAGGCGAAGAAGAACTTCTTCCGCGTACCCCGGATCCAGGGCACAATCCCGCACCCCGTACAGGGTGAGAAGGCTGCTGGCGTGGTCCTGCTGCGTCCGGCCTCTCCCGGTACCGGTGTGATCGCAGGTGGCCCTGTTCGCGCAGTCCTGGAGTGCGCGGGCATTCACGACGTGCTCAGCAAGTCGTTGGGTTCGTCCAACCAGATCAATATCGTGCACGCCACTGTTGAGGCATTGCGGATGTTGGAAGCCCCTGAGGCAGTGGCCGCACGTCGTGGTCTGCCTGTTGAAGAAGTGGCCCCGGCAGCCTTGTTGAAGGCTCAAGCTGATGCTGACAACCAGGCGCCAGTGGCCGTTGGGAGTGAGGCGTGATGGCGCAACTCAAGGTCACCCAGAAGAAGTCGACGATCGGCTGCAAGCAGAACCAGCGCGACACCTTGCGCACGCTGGGGCTCAAGCGCATCGGCGACCAGGTCGTCAAGGAGGACCGCCCTGAGATCCGGGGTATGGTCCACACCGTCCGTCACTTGGTGACGGTCGAGGAAGTGACCCAGGGAAAGGGAAACTGACATGTCGTTGAAGTTGCATCACCTGCGCCCAGCGCCCGGAGCCAAGACCGCCAAGACCCGTGTTGGTCGCGGCGAGGGCTCCAAGGGCAAGACCGCTGGTCGCGGTACGAAAGGCACCAAGGCTCGCTACCAGGTGCCGGCCGCATTCGAAGGTGGGCAGATGCCCATCCACATGCGCTTGCCGAAGCTGCGTGGCTTCAAGAATCCCTTCAAGGTCGAATATCAAGTCGTCAACCTTGACCGGATCAACTCGTTGTTCCCTGAGGGTGGCCAGATCAGCGTCGCTGACCTGGTGGCCAAGGGCGCAGTCCGCAAGGGGCATCCTGTGAAGGTCTTGGGTCAAGGCGACATCACCGTTGCTGTCCAGATCACTGCAGAGAAGTTCTCCGCGGCGGCGAAGGAGAAGATCGCTGCCGCCGGCGGCAGCACCACCGAGGCCGAATGAGTTTTGCAGGGCAGGCTTGTCTCCCGACTAATCGTCGCGGAGCGGGTCTGCCCTGTTAGGCTTCACCGGGCCCGACAGGGCAGCTGGTGACTGATCAGGATCAGAAAGTAGGGGCACGTTGCTCGGCGCATTCGTTAGTGCATTCCGGACTCCGGACTTGCGGAAGAAGTTGCTCTTCGTCCTGTTCATCATTGCCGTCTTCCGGCTGGGATCACAGGTGCCTGCTCCAGGTGTCAACACCGCAAATGTGCAAGCCTGTTTCGAAAACAGCAAAGATGGCATCTACGGCCTGATCAACATGTTCTCCGGCGGTGCGCTGTTGCAGCTCACCGTCTTCGCCTTGGGCATCATGCCCTACATCACCGCGAGCATCATCTTGCAGCTCCTGGTTGTGGTGATCCCCCGCCTGGAGGCCTTGAAGAAGGAAGGCCAGGCCGGCCAGCAGAAGATCACGCAGTACACCCGCTATCTCACCTTGGGTCTGGCGATCCTGCAGGCCACGGGCATCGTGGCCTTGGCCCGCACCGGCAACCTGCTCCAAGATTGCAACAAGGACCTGCTCTACAACAACGACACGCTGACCGCGGTCCTCTTGGTGATCACCATGACCGCTGGCACCGTGGTGATCATGTGGCTCGGTGAGTTGATCACTGAGCGCGGCATCGGCAATGGCATGTCCTTGCTGATCTTCGCCCAGATCATTGCGACCTTCCCGATCGCCCTGTGGCAGGTTGAAAAGGCCAAGGGCCCTTGGATCTTCTCCGCCGTGATTATCGTTGGCGTGGCGGTCATGGGTGCGGTTGTCTTCATCGAGCAGGCCCAGCGCCGCATCCCGGTGCAATATGCCCGCCGGATGGTAGGGCGCAAGATGTTTGGTGGCTCCTCCACCTATATCCCGCTCAAGGTGAACCAAGCCGGCGTCATCCCGGTCATCTTCGCGTCCAGCCTGCTCTATCTGCCCGCAATGCTGGTGCAGTTCAACCAGAACTCAGATGCGGCTTGGGTACGCTGGATCAGCGAGTACTTCGTGCGTGGTGACCACCCGCTCTACATGGCCACCTACTTCCTCATGATCATCTTCTTCACCTACTTCTATGTCGCGATCACCTTCGAACCCAAAGAGGTGGCCGACAACATGAAGCAGTACGGCGGGTTCATCCCAGGCATTCGGGCCGGCAAGCCGACTGAGGACTATCTCAACTACGTGCTCTCCCGGATCACCGCCCCCGGCTCGCTTTATTTGGGCATCGTGGCGTTGATCCCCCTGATCGCCTTGGTGATGGTGGGCGCAAACCAAGACTTCCCCTTCGGCGGCACCTCACTTCTGATCATGGTGGGCGTCGCCCTCGACACGGTCAAGCAGATCGAGAGCCAACTACAACAACGCAACTACGAAGGGTTCCTCCGTTAATGCGACTCATTTTCATGGGCCCTCCAGGGGCAGGCAAGGGCACGCAGGCCAAGCAGGTTGCGACCCGTTATGACATTCCAGCCATCTCCACTGGCGAGATCTTCCGCGCCAACGTGGGGGCCGGGACGCCGCTTGGCCTCAAGGCCAAGGAGTACATGGACCGCGGCGACTATGTGCCCAGCGAGATCACCAATCAGATGGTGCGCGATCGCATCGGCGAGCCCGATGCGGAGAAGGGCTTCCTGCTCGACGGCTATCCGCGCACGCTCGATCAGGTGCACGAGCTCGACGACATGATCAAAGCCACCGGCCATCAGCTCGATGTCGCTCTCGTGATCACCGCAGATCGCGATGAGCTCGTCGCGCGCTTGTTGCAGCGAGCCCAGACCGAGGGGCGAGCCGATGACACCGAAGAGGTCATCCGCCGCCGCCAAGAGGTCTACGCCGAGCAGACCGAGCCTTTGATCAGCCTCTACCGCGAGCGCGATTTGCTGATTGAGGTCGATGGCATGGGTGACATCGATGAGGTCACTGATCGCATCATGGCTGCACTTGAGGCTGTCAACCAGTCCTGAGGAGTCCGTGGATGTTGTTTGGTGAGCGCGGCATCGAGATCAAGAGCCCTGATCAGATCGCCAAGATGAGGGTCGCGGGCCTGCTCGTCGGACGCACTCTCGAGCTCATTCGCGAGGCCGTGCGACCCGGGGTCACGACCGGCAGTCTCGACGCCCTTGCCGAAGACACCATTCGCTCTGGTGGAGGCATCCCTTCGTTTCTGGGATATGGCTATCCGCCCTTCCCCGCGACCATCTGCGCCTCGGTCAATGATGAAGTGGTGCACGGCATCCCCGGAGATCGGGTCTTGCACGATGGCGATGTGATCTCGGTCGACTGTGGCGCGATCGTGGACGGCTGGCATGGCGATGCGGCGATCACGGTCGCAGTCGGTGAGGTTGAGCCCGCCGTACTCGAACTCATGAGGATCACCGAGGAGTCGATGTGGCAGGGATTTGCTGCGGCTCGACTGGGCGGCAATGTCGGTGACATCTCCCATGCGATCGAGTCTTATGTGACCAGCCAGCCGCATCCAAGCGGGGGCAGTTTTGGCATCTTGCGTGACTACACCGGTCACGGCATCGGCACCGAGATGCATCAGCCGCCAAATGTGCCCAACTTCGGCAAACCCGGCAAGGGTCCCAAACTCCGGCGCGGACTCGCCTTGGCTGTGGAGCCAATGATCACTCTCGGCTCCCGTGACACCGTTGTCGCCGAGGACGAATGGACCGTGATCACCGCCGATGGGTCCATGTCGGCGCATTTCGAGCACACCTTCACCCTCACCCCCCAAGGGCCATGGATCCTGACTGCCCTTGACGGCGGTGAGGAGCGATTGGCCGCCATGGGAGTGCCATTCGGAGGACGTTGAGCCTGGCCTGCCCAAACGAATAGTTGATATGGGCAACGCCACCTCAAGCTTGACGTCTACCATTGCCGCCATGGCACTGAGCGAAGATCGCGTCACTTGGTTTACCAACACCTTTGAGGCGATGACCCAAAACATGGAGCGCGCCATCCTCGGCAAGCGCAACGTGATCCATCTGGCGTTGACCTGTCTGGTCTCAGAGGGACACCTGCTGCTTGAGGACTATCCCGGCACCGGCAAGACGATGCTGGCCCGCTCGCTTGCGGCCACCATCGACGGCTCACACGCGCGCATCCAGTTCACCCCGGACCTGTTGCCCTCCGATGTCACTGGAGTCACGGTCTACGAACAACAGCGTGGTGCCTTCCAATTTCACCCCGGCCCGATCTTCCATGGCATCGTGCTCGCCGACGAGATCAACCGGGCCAGCCCCAAGACACAGGCTGCTCTACTCGAGGTGATGGAAGAAGGACACGTCACGGTCGATGGCGTCACTCATGAGGTGCCGCAACCCTTCATGGTGATTGCCACCCAGAATCCGATTGAGCAGGCAGGCACCTATCGTCTGCCCGAGGCCCAACTTGATCGCTTCTTGATGAAGAGCTCGGTTGGCTATCCAGACGCCCAGGCCACCGAAGACCTCCTTCAAGACGCAAAGACGCGCGATCGTGCTGGCCTGATCAAACCGATCATGAGCACCGACCTGATCGAGTCGATGAGCGCCATTGCCGACGAGGTGTACGTCGACCCAGCGATCATCACCTATGTGCGCGAGCTCGCAGAGGCCTCTCGCGACGCCGATCACGTGAAGTTGGGTCTTTCAGTGCGCGGCTGCCTGGCTCTGATCCGGGTTTGCAAGACCTGGGCGGTGGCCAATGGCCGCAGCTACGTCGTACCCCAAGACGTCGCCGACCTCGCCCACCCTGTCCTGGGCCACCGGCTGATCCTTGACGGGGAGGCGGTCTTCCGTGGCGTAGACATCGATGAGGTCATCGATGGCCTGCTGAAGCAGGTCGCTGCACCCGCCGTACGCAAGCAGTAGCCGCATGGGCGACATCGAGTTCAGTTTCGATGCGTTCAAGCGGTTGGTCACTCCGCTTGGTCGCTCGCTGCTGCTGATCGGGCTACTTGCTTGGCTCTTGGCTGTCTTTGGTGAGTGGCCGGTCATGCAGATCGCGGCAATCACCTGTCTGATCTTGTGGTTGGTGGCGCTGGTCACTGTGGTGATCCCGGGCTCGCTCACCGGTCGCGCGACCGTCGTACCTGCTCGCACCGTTGCCGGGGAGTCTGCGGTCGTGGCGCTCTCGGCCTCCACGGAAGGGGCCGTGCCGGTGCTCTCCCCAGTGGTCAACATCGATGTTGGCAATGAGCGTCATGCGGTGCGCTTGCCGACCGTGCGCCGGGGCGATGAGGTCACTGAGGAGTTGTATTTCACCGACCTGCCACGAGGAGTCATCCCAGTCAGCCCGGCCAGACAGGAGCGGGGTGACCCGATCGGGCTGATCCGCTGGTTTCAGCAGATCACGCACTCCAATGAGATCTTGGTGATGCCTCGCACCATCGACCTGCCGACGTTGCCCGGCGGTGCGATCCGCGATCAGGAGGGCCGACCCAGCGACGAGGTGTCAATGAGCGACTTGGCCTTCCACGCTTTGCGTGAATATGTGCCCGGCGATGATCTCCGGCATGTCCACTGGCGATCCTCAGCCAAGACCGACACGCTTATGGTCAGGCAATATCTCGACAGTCGCCGCAATCACCAGACGATTGTCGTCGACAGTTCACCGGAGTCATATCGCCATGACGATGACTTCGAGTTGGCTCTGTCAGTCGCAGCATCCTTTGCCATCCGCGCCGCCAGCGACGGACTCGACCTGTCCTTCCTTTGTGGCGCACATGCTGTCACCAACAGAGGGGCCGAGGCCGTGCTCGACGCGACCTGTCGCGCGGAGTTGGAAGAAACCGATCTCGGAGCCAGCGTGCGTCAAGGGATGCGACTGGCCCCCGAGACCAGTCAACTCGTGCTGGTCACGGGCGGTAAAGCAGGGCGTGACTCTGGGAGCATGCTCCGATCCAGCCTGCCCATCGAGGTGAACGCACTTTTGGTGAAGGCCGACCATCGCAACATGTCATTGCTGGGCAGGGACTACGGCGTGACCCAGATCGACATCGCCAAGCTTGAAGACCTGCCTCGGCTAGTGGACGGGGCAAATCGCTGATGAGCCCAAAATGGAGCCGGATTGCCTTGGAGGGTTTGGCAGTGGTGCTGGCCGCCACTGCCGTGCTGACCCCGCTGCGTGCGTCGTACGCCTCAAATGAGCTTTGGGTGATCGGACTGTCGGGTGCTCTCTGCGCAACCTTGATCTCGGCTGCATTGACTCGGGCATCGGTCTGGGTGCTCATCCCGGCACTGTTCATGGGTTGGCTGTTGTTGGCTGGCCCATTTGCCCTCCGCTCGCCCGGCTTCGCGCTCGGCGTACCCAACGGCGAGACCCTCGCGGATGTCATGACTGGCACCTTCACGGGATGGAATGACCTGCTCACGACCTGGCCATGGGTTGATGTCGAGGGGCCACCGGCGATGGTGCCCTTCGTGATCTCCTATGCCACCGCTGCCATCGCTGCGAGCTTGGCCTTCCGTGGGCGCAGCCCTGGGCTCTTTGCCCTACCCATCTTGCTTGGGGCAGCGGCTGCCCTGTCGGTCAGCCAACTGGGCAATCTCTCTGATTGGGTGCCACTCGCCTTGACCTTGGCGCTGTTGGGGTGGGTGATGTTGCGAGGGCTGGTCCATTCGGACCGGGAGACCCTGCTCAGTGGAGCCAAGAGTGGGTTGATCACCAAAGGGGTGGTCTTGTTGGTGGTGCTGGGCGTGGCCTCGGGCATTGCCTTTGTGATCACCTCGCCTGATCGCAAGGATCCAGGTTTGTCTCTGCGCGGTCAGGTCGGCACTTTGCCCGATACGAGCGACTTCGACAATCCGTTGAGCCGCTTCCGCACCTTCACCAAGCAGCGCCTGGGAGACAAGGACAATGTCTACGACAAGCTCTTGTTTGTCGTAGAAGGTGCACCCGTCGAGTCTCGAGTGCGGCTCGTGGCTCTTGATGCCTATGACGGCCGCAGTTGGTTTGCCGCCAACGACACCACGCCGGGAACGACATCGGATCGCTTCTTGCGGATGGACACCACCATGGCCCGCAAGGCGTCGGGCGAAGAGATTGCGGCAACCGTCAAGGTGCAGAGGCCCTACAAGGGCGACTGGTTGCCCACCGTGGGGGCAATCCGATCGCTGGCCTTCGTCTACACCGATGAAGACAATCGCCGCAATCGGCTGCTCTACAACCAAGCGACCAACTCGACTGTGGTGCCGATTGGGATCGGCAGCGGTAACGACTTTGACTTCGAAGGCACGGTGCCAGACGACAAACTGCGGCGGGGGATGAAGCCCTATCCACAAGCGATGACCTCCATCGACAAAGGATTGGCAGAGGCACACTTCTTCGTGCGCAGCCTCGGCGGTAAGGGCACTCCCATGCAGAAGGTCTTCACGATCGCCGAATATCTGAGGACCCAAGGGCACTACTCCAGCGGCTCAGAAGAGTGGGAGTCCCAGTACCTCGCCGGACAAGACGTCAAGCGACTCTTTGGCAGCTTCATGGGGGCCCCATATGTCGTTGGTGACGACGAGCAGTACGCCGCTGCGATGGCCCTGATGGCCAATGCGGCGGGAGTGCCTGCTCGTGTCGTGGTCGGGGCGGTCCTGCCCAAGAATCGTCAGATCAAGGGCAAGGACATCCAATCCTGGGTTGAATTGCGGATTGCCGATGGGAGTTGGCGGGTCCTGCCGCGTGAAGCATTCACCGGCACAAAGCCCCCACCTCGCGCCTATGTGCCAAACCTCAACATCATGCCGCCCAAACCGAAGAAGCAGGACCAGCCCCAAAACCAGCCTCATGTGAAGAAGCAACAGCAGAAGAAGAAGCAACAAAACGAAGAGGCGGTCAAGCGCGGCTGGATCAAGGCGGCAGTTCCGATCCTGCTGCTCCTCCTGCTGTTGCTGACCGTGCCGCTCCTCAAAAGGCTGCGCCGGCGCCGGCGGCGGCGTACGGGCGCTCCTGGTGACCGGATCGCAGGTGCGTGGGCTGAATTGTTGGACAGTGCGCGTGACATGGGCACCCAAGCGCCACTTGGTGCGGCCAGGCCGAGCCAGGCCAAGCAACTGGTGCACGCCCCGGCTGGCGCCAGTTTGTCGCACAGTGCCGATGAGGCCAGCTTCGCTGAGCGTGAGCCAACCGAAGGGCAAGCCACGGCCTACTGGGATCGCATCGACGTTGAGATCGCGGCATTGAAGAAGGCTGGCTCGACTCAGCGGCGCCTGCTGGCACCCTTCAACCCGGTGACCTTTTTCGTCAATCGCAGCCTGCGCTGAGCGAGACTGCGTCGATCAGAGTCCGGTGTCCGCGATTGCGCCCGACCTCGATTAGGATTTCTGGGGTGTAATCCCATACACTGACGTGTCTGCCCAACGTGGGTATGGTCTTGGGTGCCTCGCGGCTGCCCGCAACAAGCTTAGGTGCTGCCTTCGGGTAGCCCTGCGCCTGATGCAGGTTGAGGTGCTCGTTCCTCTCACGAGGTCCACTGGCTGCATGCAGCTAGGCGGTTCCCGGGCACGACGTACAACTGCATCAGCAGTGCACCAGTAGCCAAACAGATTGTGGAGGACATGCCGAAGAAAGAAGGCGTGATTGAGATGGAGGGCTCCGTCGTGGAGGCCCTGCCAAACGCCATGTTCCGGGTCGAGTTGACCAACGGACACGTGGTTCTCGCCCATATCAGCGGCAAAATGCGCCAGCACTACATCCGGATCCTCCCCGAGGACCGCGTGGTGGTGGAGCTGACTCCCTACGACCTCACCCGAGGTCGGATCACCTATCGCTACAAGTGACCTGCGTCCAGCCGCTACTGCCAAGAAAGATCTGACATGAAGGTCAATCCAAGCGTCAAGCCCATCTGTGACAAGTGCAAGGTGATCCGTCGCCACGGCCGCGTCATGGTGATCTGCGAAAACCCGCGCCACAAGCAGCGCCAGGGCTGATCGCAGCCACAACTGAATATCGACAAGACAACGTGTTCGCTTAGGTACGACGTACTGAAAACACCTCCGGAACGGATGGCCGGAGCTGGGGTCCTTGACACCAGATGCGACACGCCAACACCGCCGTGAAATCGAAGGGGAAACCCTTCAGGAAAGGCCAAAAATGGCACGCCTCGTTGGTGTTGACCTGCCGCGCGACAAGCGCATTGAGGTCGCACTTACCTACATCTACGGCATCGGCCGTACCCGTGCTCAGCAGCTTCTGGCCGCGACCGGCGTTGATCCCAACGCTCGCGTGCACACGCTGGGTGACGAGGAGCTGGTGAAGCTCCGTGACGAAATCGAAGCCAACTTCAAGACCGAGGGCGATCTGCGCCGTGAGGTCCAGGCCGACATCCGCCGCAAGATGGAGATCGGTAGCTACCAAGGTCGCCGCCACCGGATGGGTCTGCCTGTCCGCGGCCAGCGCACCAAGACCAACGCTCGCACCCGCAAGGGCCCCAAGCGCACGGTCTCCGGCAAGAAGAAGTAACCACGCTTCGGTTGCACAACAAGCTTTCAACCAGAAATCAGGAGTAACTAGATGCCTCCCAAGAGCCGCGCAGCGGCCGGCGCCAAAGGCAAGGTGCGCCGCAAGGAAAAGAAGAACGTCGTCCAGGGCGAAGCCCACATCAAGAGCACGTTCAACAACACCATCGTCACGATCACCGATCCCACCGGTGCAGTGATCTCATGGGCCTCAGCCGGCACCGTCGGCTTCAAGGGCTCACGCAAGTCGACTCCATTCGCTGCGCAGATGGCTGCTGAAGCCGCTGGTCGGCGCGCGATGGACCACGGCATGAAGAAGATCGACGTCTTCGTCAAGGGCCCCGGCTCTGGGCGCGAGACCGCGATCCGCTCGCTGGGTGCGATCGGCCTCGAGGTCGGCAGCATCTCTGACGTCACGCCCACCCCCCACAACGGATGCCGGCCGCCCAAGCGCCGCCGCGTCTGATCGACCAAGAGACTTAGAAAGGCTTAGACATGGCTCGTTACACCGGACCCATGACTCGCAAGTCGCGTCGTCTCGGCGTCGACCTGGTAGGCGGGGACGCCGCATTCGAAAAGCGCCCCTACGCCCCAGGTCAGCACGGCCGCGCGCGGATCAAGGAGAGCGAGTACCGCAATCAGCTCCAGGAGAAGCAGAAGGCACGCTTCACCTACGGCGTGATGGAGAAGCAGTTCCACCGCTACTACAACGAGGCCAGCCGTCGTCCCGGCAAGACCGGTGACAACCTGCTGCAGCTGCTCGAAACCCGCTTGGACAACGTGGTCTACCGTGCCGGCTACGCCCGCACCCGCCGCCACGCGCGCCAGCTCGTCGTACACGGCCACTTCAAGGTCAACGGCAAGAAGGTCGACATCCCGAGCTTCCAGGTCACCGAGAAGGACGTCATCGACGTACGCGAGAAGTCGCTGGAGATGACGCCATTCATCGTGGCTCGCGAAACTCACGGTGAGCGGATCGTGCCTGCTTGGCTCGAGGCTGTGCCCAGTCGGATGAGGATCTTGGTGCACTCCCTGCCCGTGCGCGAGCAGATCGACATCCCCGTGCAAGAGCAACTCATCGTCGAGTACTACTCCAAGAAGTAATCAACCCAACTCAAAACCGACCGCCTGTGTGAGTTCGAGTCCATCAAATAGTGGTTGGACTCGGGAAGGAAAAACAAGTGCTCATCGCTCAGCGTCCGCAGCTCTCAGAAGAAGTAGTAGACGAGTTCCGGTCACGTTTCGTGATCGAACCACTCGAGCCCGGCTTCGGCTACACGCTCGGCAACTCGTTGCGCCGTACCCTGTTGTCATCCATCCCCGGAGCGGCAGTCACCAGCATCAAGGTGGCCTCCGCGCTTCATGAGTTCTCCACCATTGAAGGGGTCAAGGAGGATGTCACCGAGATCATCCTCAACCTCAAGTCACTGGTGGTCTCCTCCGAGCATGACGAGCCAGTCACCTTGGTGTTGCGCAAGTCTGGCTCCGGTGAAGTAAAGGCCTCTGACATTGAGGTCCCCGCTGGTGTGGAGATCCACAGCCCAGACCTGCACATCGCGACTCTCAACTCCAAGGGCAGCCTGGAGATGGAGCTCGTGGTCGAGCGTGGCCGAGGCTATGTTTCTGCGGCACAAAACAAGGGCCCTGATGACGAGATTGGCCGGATGCCGGTCGACTCCATCTACAGCCCCGTGCTGAAGGTGACCTACAAGGTCGAGGCCACTCGTGTCGAGCAGCGCACCGACTTCGATCGCCTGGTCATCGACGTGGAGACCAAGCCGGCCATCGCTCCGCGTGATGCTCTCGCCTCTGCGGGCAGCACCCTGGTGGAGCTGTTCGGTCTGGCTCGAGAGCTCAATGTCGAGGCTGAAGGCATCGACATCGGGCCGTCTCCGGTCGATGAGCAGTTGGCTCAGGATCTCGCGATGCCGGTTGAGGAGCTCAACCTCACCGTGCGTTCCTACAACTGCCTCAAGCGTGAGGGCCTCGACACTGTCGGTGAGCTGCTGCAGCGCTCGGAGCAGGACCTCCTCGACATCCGCAACTTTGGCGCCAAGTCGATCGACGAAGTCAAGCTCAAGTTGCACGAGATGGGCCTGGGCCTCAAGGACAGCGCACCTGGTTTCGACCCGGCCGCAGCCTTGGCAGCCTACGAAGAAGACGACTACGACGACACCTTCGTCGAAGACGAGCAACTGTGAGTTGGTCGGCTCAAACCGACAACTCGCCGAACTGAACACCCGCTACCTGAGTACCTAGTCCGGCTCAGGAGAATCGAGAAACACAATGCCAACTCCACGTAAGGGCAAGCGCCTCGGCGGCAGCCCGGCGCACCAACGGCTGATCTTGGCCAACCTCGCAACCTCGCTGTTCGAGCACGGCCGGATCACCACTACCGAGACCAAAGCTCGGGTGCTGCGTCCCTACGCAGAGAAGCTGATCACGAAGGCCAAGCGCGGCGATCTGCACAACCGTCGCGAGGTCTTGAAGGTCATCCGCGACAAGTCCGTCGTACACGTGTTGTTCACTGACATCGCCGAAACCTTCAAGGATCGCCCCGGCGGCTACACCCGGATCACCAAGATCGGCCCACGCAAGGGTGACAACGCACCCATGGCAGTGATCGAGCTCGTGACCGAGGCCTATGCGCCGAAGCCTTCCACCAAGAAGGAAGCCAAGGCCGAAGCCGCTCCCGTGCCGGTCGAGGCAGAAGAGGTCGAGGCAGAAGAGCCAACCGAGGCTCCCGCTGACGAGGCATCTTCCGAGGAAGCCGTGGCCGAAGATGCTGCAGCCGACGAGGCTGTTGCTGAGGCAGCGCCTGCTGATGAGGCTACTGAAGAAGCACCCAAGGACGAAGAGACCGCCTGAGTCCTTCAAGCTCAACAAAGGGTCTTGTGTTCATCGCGAACGCAAGACCCTTTGTTGCGTCATTCGGACTTGGTGGTTGGTGCTCCATGTTGTTTGAGCACGGCCTTGATGGCCTTCCACTTTTCGCCATCAAGTCGCGTAGCTAGCGAACGGGCTTCCTCGGCAAGTGTCTGCTCATCAGGTGCCAAAAGGCCAGCAAACCTAGGGTCGAGTACCCAAGCCGAGTCTTCGCTGGCATGCATAGCCATCTCGTCGAGAAAGAGTTCGAGGGACCGGGCGCGTTGTGGGAGGGTTTCACCTTCCATTGGCACCCAACTTATTTGCTTTTCCCATAACTTGGCTCGGATGTCATCCCCAGAAACGTCCAAGAGAGTCCCCAGAATCTTCGCGGGTAGATGGTGGGCCTTTTGATAGTCCTGTACTTCGCTGGCCAGCCTGATCACGTTGTCGTCAGTGAGTGACACGCCGATCATCAGAACATGGCGAGTCAATAGCAGAGTCTGGAGAACAGATCCCGAAGGGCGATTGTCCGCGTCGTAGCGCAGCATGTGGCGTCTGGTGAGAATGATGTCGTCTTGATGGTTCACGTCGCCGTGAAGCTTAAGAATCCAAGGGTCTCCGACCTTGCACGCAGTCCAAGGTAGCGCAATTCCCTGGTCGAGGTCGGTGCTTGCGACAGCATCTTCGTACAGGGTGTCGTAGTTGGTCGTCACCACTTCGTGGATGTTGAGCCCAGCAAGCAAGACATGCAGTAGGGATGGCGTTGTTGCTTCTCTGATGATTTTGCCAACGTGAGCTCTGAAATCCTCTTGGTCCTGCATCTCAATGAGGGTTGCTTGGTCGACGAGGGACAACTGCTTGATGGCCTCGACATCCAAGCCCTCAGCATCCGTTGATAGGCGCTCGAGGAGTTTGGGCCACGTCGGTAAGCCTGCCGGAACGCCTATACCAGCACCAGTTAGGAGGGCAAGACCACGCATCCTTGCAAGCTTTGCCAATCCATGTGGACTTCTTGCCGCATCGGGTGAGCTCGTTTCCTCACTGGCGTGGTTCTGAAGACGCGTCTGTTGAGCCGCTGCATAGACAGATGATTCGGGCGTTACCAGCGCAAGGTCGATATTGTGAACCGCTACGTTTTCATCTGCCCAATCAAGCAAATCGCTGATCACTTCGCCTCGCTGGTCGCCATATCCCGTGCCACCTAGCCCTATGAACGGTAGGGCGATCAACGGAAGTGCGCGATCTCCCTTCGGGATTTCATGTTCAAGTGTTGTGGCGATCTCTTGCAGCACTGAAGAGAGCCGATTCAGGATCGCTTCGTATTCCAGTGCTGAGGAGCCACCGATGCTGACTGCCCAAACTTCATCGCTTACGCGCCCCCAGCCACGTTGTGGCCAATCCTCTGGCTCGGCCCAAGGGGCGGGGTTCTTCGGGTAGCTGCGGCTCAGGCGTTTCCAGTGATCTTCGATCTTAAAACGATCATCAGACGAAATGATGGCGGCGTCGTGAACCAGGGATTCAATCCGACCATGCAAAACGAATAGATGACCTGTCATGAAGAGAACTCTGCCATCAATTCAGTGATTGATCCCGATGCAGGGAGCCGGAAGGGGCCTGCATGAGGGGGTGGGTAATGGGGCAAGATCAGACGTCGTGCCGGTTGTGTTGGTGTACGTCGAGTCGCAGCAAGGAGCCAGCCAGGGTGACTGCGGGGCCTAGAAGTGCGATCACGGCGATCGTGGCAAGGCCGACCGTGGCCCCCCCAAACCAGCCGACCAAGGCGCCGCCAAACTGGACGGCGCTGTAGCTCCACTTGAAGGGGATCGGTGGATCCCAGGCCAGGGCCGCTGCCTCCGTGGGGCCGGCCCCGGTGTGGCTTCCCAAATAGCCTGCGATGCCGGCGGCGAGCAAAGGGAAGGCCAGGACAAGCATCATGACTTGGCCCACAAGACTGGCGGGGGTGTCCAGCCAGTGCATGGTCAATGGCACGGTGGCGCTGACCACGCCAACTTGAGCCACAGTGCCCACTCCGGGGGTCAGGCCTCGCACGAACGCCAGCACCAAGAAGAGCACTGCGACGATCACGCTCACCACGCCCCAAGCCAGGCCGGTACTCAGAGACAGGCCCGTGATCAGGGTTGAATATCCGTCAGCGCCTAGGTCTGCAGTCAAGAGCAGCCCCACCCCCAGACCGAGACTGCAGCATCCGACGAGCAGCACGATGAGTTGGCGGGCAGTTGGCATGGAGCAGAGTGTGGCAGATATTGAGTTGCCAGAGGCAACGATAGATTCAAGACGTGCGGTTGCGACTCGATCTTTCCTACGATGGCGCCGGCTTTCATGGCTGGGCCACTCAGCCTGACCTGCGCACCGTTCAAGGCGAACTGACTTCGGCCCTCCAAAAAGTCCTGAGGGTTGAGGAAATCCAACTCACCGTCGCTGGCCGGACTGACACCGGCGTACACGCGCGCGGTCAGGTGGCGCACTTCGACCTAGCCCCTGCGGTTCTCGAGTCCGTCACAGGGCGATCAGATGTGAGCCCGCTGGCCTCTTTGGTACGCCGAGTCAACGGCGTCCTCGAACCGGACATCCGGGTCAGGGCGATCGCTATGGCAGCAGAAGGCTTTGATGCTCGATTCTCGGCGATCTGGCGTCGCTATTGCTATCGCATTGCCGACCACGCGGGTTGTCGAGACCCGTTGACCCGAGGGTTCGTCCTGCACTGGCCGCGCAACCTGGATGAGGCCCTGATGAATGACGCTGCCGAGGCGCTGTTGGGGGAACACGACTTCGCGGCCTTCTGCAAACGCAGGGAGGGCGCCACCACGATCCGGACGCTGCTCGACTTGGAGTGGGAGCGAGACCAAAGCGGCGTACTTGTCGGCACTGTGCGAGCGGATGCCTTCTGCCACAACATGGTGAGATCTTTGGTGGGCTGTTTGATCGCCATTGGTGAAGGGCGTAAGCCGGTCACGTGGGCTGCACAGATCCTGGAAGCCCGGGCCCGCGACAGTGCCGTCGGCGTGGTGGCTGCGCACGGCCTCACCCTCGAAGAGGTGGGCTATCCAGACGACCTGGATCTTGCAGATCAGGCCAAGCGTTCCCGGGTGGTACGTACTCTTTCAAGGTGAGGACCACCGACAAGAGGCAGCGGCATTCGGTGCGGCGACCGCATCGGGAAACAGCCGTGGTGATCACGGCTGCCCTCATCCTGCTCGCCGGCCTCGCCACTGTGGTGCTCTCTCCGAGGGCGGAGCGGTCCACGGTGAAACTGCCTCCCCTTGCGCTGCCGACCCCAGCAGTCCCATCCCCCCCGACTGCTGGCCCAGACCCTGTTTTGGATCTTGTGCACAAACAACTGCCGCTCAGGGTGGCAACTGCCAATATCTATCAACGCCTGAGTTGGCCGAGGGCTGCTGCTGACTTGGAGCGCCTGATGGAGGCCAACATAGATGTGATCGGCCTCAACGAGATCACGCCCGGGCGGGCCGCGGAGATCAAGGGATGGCTTGGTGACGACAAAGGTTGGCACCTTTACGCACCACCCACTACCCCAACGCGATTTCGGGTGAGCAATTCACTGCTGTGGAATGACGCGCGTTTGCGACTCCTAGACTCCGGCAGCGAGTTCGGCAGCCATTCGGGCACCCGCAAATACGCGGTTGATTCGCGTTGGATCACCTGGGCCAAGTTCAAGATCAAGAAGAGTGGTACCAACCTCTACTTCTTGGTTACGCATATGGATCCTGCCGTGGAGCGACGTGGGGTACCTCGCCCCAATGCGACAGTGGGGGCCAACGCCGTCTACATGGACAGACTTAAGTCCTTCGTGCCTGAGTTGACCAAGGCGGCAAAGTCCGGATCGTCCGCTGGCAATGTGGTCATTGTGGGCGACTGGAATGTGAATGCACTCGCAGATCGGCGAGTGCAGGCCGCTGCCATGCCCTTTGTGAGATTGGAGGGCCGTGGTGAAGGCCCAATCATCTCCAACTACACGGCCTTGGGCTTCTCCTTCCCGCCCACGAGTCCAAAGAGCCGTCGCTGGATCGACTACATCGCCTTGTGGAGTGATCTCCCCAAGGGAAACCCCGAGTTGAGCTTCACCAAGCAGTACTCACCCAAGGGTGGCTACTCCGACCACAATCCCGTGATCGCTGACCTGGTGCTCAAATATCGAGCTCTCAGGAAGGCCGAGTCTGAATTGCTGCCAACTCCTTTGCAGTGATCTTCTTGAGCCGCTCAACCTCGACTTCATAGCGACTGGTGCGCCCTTGAGCTGTGGTGAAGAACCTGCGCCGCAGACAACCGATGACCAACACGCTGTCACCTGGCAGCCGCCGCATCGCCGCGGCCCGAGTGCGGGCAGACCAGCAGGCCAAATCAATCACATCGACCTTCCGGCGTAGGTCGTCCATTTGTCGGGGTCGATCGACGATCACCCGCAAAGAGACGATCAGATCACCACTTGGCAACTCTCGCTCAATGGGCTCGGCGCTGACCCGGCCGATCAATCTGACTTCATTGTTTGTCAACGACTCAACTTGCATGCGTCGATGATGTACGGCGGATGGGGGCGGTGGCTGAGATGGTGCGGATCTGTGGAGAAGTCGCTCCCTTTTGATCCTTGTGGATGACAACCGGGCATGATTGCTGCATGGCTGAGGAGCACTATTTCACGGCAGATCCGTCAGTGCCGTTCAAGCGTGCGCCGATCCGGGCCCTGGTCTGGGGCCATTGGCTCGAGCTCACGTCAGGCAGTGGGGTCTTCGCGCACGGTCGACTCGACACTGGCACCGGTGTGCTCCTGCGGGAGGTTCCGCCACCACTGACAGCCCGACGGGTGCTCGATCTCGGCTGTGGCTTCGGCGTGATCGGGTTGGCGATTGCGGTCGCCGTACCTGACTGTCAGGTCACGGCCGTCGACGTGAATGAGCGCGCGATCCTGCTCGCCAACGAAAACGCAGCGTCACTCGGGGTGGCCGATCGTTTCCATGCCTGTTTGCCTGATCAGGTGCCGGCAGATGAGGAGTACGACGAGATCTGGTCGAATCCGCCGATCCGAGTGGGCAAGGACGCCCTTCACGAACTCTTGCTCAGGTGGCTGCCACGCCTAACCGAATCTGGTCACGCGCGACTAGTGGTGGGCAAGAATTTGGGGGCGGACTCATTGGCCCGCTGGCTCAGTGAACAGGGCTTTCCCACCATCAAGACCTCGAGCAGCAAGGGCTTTCGGGTGCTGGAGGCACGGCGAAACCCAGCCGCTTAGACGCCGTGATGAATAGGCTGCTGGAGTGAGCGTCGCGACACACGGGGAGCGGATACCCGCGCCACTGTTGGTCTTGGGTGGGGTCCTCTCGGTGCAATTTGGGAGTGCCCTGGCCGCGACGATGATCCCGGAGATCGGCGCCGGGGGAGCAGTCCTACTGCGCCTGGTCTTCGCTGCGGCAGCGTTGGTCTTGTTGGTCCGACCGCGCCTTCGTGGGCTCTCGGTGCAGGCCTGGCTGACAGTTGTGGCCTTTGGTTTGTCGCTGGGGGGAATGAACTGGTCCTTCTACGGATCATTGGCCCATCTGCCGATTGGGGTGGCCGTCACGGTCGAGTTTTGTGGTCCCCTCCTCTTGGCTGCGTCGATGTCGCGGCGGGCGGTCGACTTCTTCGCGGTGCTTGCGGCTGCGGCGGGCGTCGTACTCACCTCAAATGCACTTGTCGTGCCATTGGGGGAGTTGAGTTGGACCGGCTTGGGGCTGGCAGCCTTGGCGGGCGGCTTCTGGGCTGCGTATGTCTTGCTCAGTGCTCGCACGGGGGCGGTGTTCGAAGGCCTGGATGGGTTGGCGATCGCGTTGGTTGTGGCCACGCTGATTGTGCTCCCAGCAGGCTTGCAATCCCAGGAGCTGTGGACGCCTGAGCACATCTTCAAAGGGGTGGGCTTGGCTCTCTTGTCTTCCTTGGTGCCCTATTCCTTCGAGTTGTTGGCCTTGCGGCGGATGCCTGCTCGGGTGTTTGGGGTCTTGTTGTCCACCGAGCCAGCCGTGGCCGCCATGGCGGGCCTTGTCGTGCTCGGTCAGCGACTCTCTGCTCTGCAGGTCGCTGGTTTGGCGTTGGTTGTGCTGGCCAGTGCCCTTGTGCTTGGGTCAGGCGCTTCGGCACGGACCTTGGCTGAAGAACCCGGCGTGATTGAGGGTGCCTGATGGCTGACAAGGCGATGTGTCCTGTGTCACAGTTGCGGGCATGACAGACGCGCCCGCGCCCCAGTACCTCGATGACCGCCTCAACTATTGGGCTCAGGTCACCCCAGATGTCGAGTGCATGTCCTATCTCGAACGATCGTGGACCTTCGGCCAATGGCACGAGAGAGTACGCCGCTGTGCCGGGGCTCTGCGGCAGGCTGGCGTGGGCCGTGGTGACGTGATTGCCTTCCTCGACAAGAATCATCCGGCCTGTGTCGAGATGACCATCGCCGCAGCGATGTTGGGTGCTGCAAATGCGGTGATCAACTTCAGGTTGGCTGGAGCCGAGATCGACTATGCGATCAATGACTCTGGGGCCAAACTCCTAGTGGTGGGCAGCGAATTGCTGCCCACCATCGATCAGATCAAGGACCAGTTGCCCGGCGTACAAACCATCTGGGAGGTGACCCCAGACGGAGCCGAGGGAGACGAATACGAGCAAGCCTTGGGGCAGGCGGAGCAGATTGACCGTGACCCGGCAGTCACGCCGGATGACGTCGTACTCGTGATGTATTCATCTGGCACGACCGGACGCCCCAAGGGTGTGATGATCACCCAACGCGCTCTGATCGCGCACACACTCAACGCCCATGACGGCTGGGAGTTTGACCCCGGTGACAAGAACATGGTCGCGATGCCGCTCTTCCACGTGGGCGGCACCTCATATGTGCAATTCGGCATCCACGATGGGGTGCCCAGTGTGATGACTCGAGACCCCGATGGCGCCTCTTTGGCAGGGGCGATCTTGAAGGGAGCCAATCGCACCTTCTTGGTGCCGGCCGTGCTGGCCCAGGTGTTGCAGGCCGGTCCAGACGCCATCAAATTGTTCGGCGCTTTGAAGACATATTGCTATGGGGCCTCGCCGATGCCGTTGCCGCTGTTGCGCGCGGCGATGGAGGCATGGCCCGACACCGACTTCATCCAGGTCTATGGTCTGACCGAAGTTTGTGGAGTGGCCACCCACCTGATGCCTGATGATCATCGAGATGCAGACCATCCTGAGAGGTTGGTCTCTGCAGGCACTCCCGTGCCCGGTGTCGAAGTCAAGATCGTTGACCCAGCGACTCTTGAGGAAGTGCCGGTCGGCGAGCACGGTGAGATCTGGATGCGTACGCCGCAGCTCATGCTGGGCTTCCTCAACAAGCCCGAGGCCACTGCCGAAGTGATCACCGACGATGGTTGGTTCCGCACCGGAGACATGGGCAAGGTCGACGAGGGTGGTTATGTCTTCGTGCAAGACCGACTCAAGGACATGATCATCTCTGGTGGCGAAAACATCTACAGCCCAGAGATCGAGCGGGTGCTCGCTGAGCATCCAGCGGTCATGGAGGTGGCGATCATCGGCGTACCCGATGACACCTGGGGTGAGGTGGTCAAGGCGGTCGTGTCACTCAATGAAGGCCACACTGCGACCGAAGCCGAGCTGATCGACTATTGCAAGGAGTCGTTGGCGTCGTACAAGTGCCCCAAGTCGGTCGACATCGTGGAACTCCTGCCGCGCAATCCCACTGGCAAGATCCTCAAGCGTGACCTGCGTCAGCCCTATTGGCAGGGCAGGGAGAGCTCGATCGTTTGATCGATCAAGGTGTGACTCAACTGCTCGGTATGGCGAAGGCCTGCTCACCCTTGACGATCCGCAGACCCGGCATGCCGTGGCTGCGGGCATAGTCGATCGATTGCTTCAACGACACCAAGGTGTTGGACAGCGGCGGCCAGAAGTTGAGTGACGTCAATGTGCCGACAGGGCGACCGGAACGGTCCATGTAGCCAGCCCCTGAGTCATGCTCGATGCCGAAGTTGAAGCTGTAGATGAAGGCATTCCATGGCGCTGGCCAAAACATCATCGCCGTGGTCGGTTTCGACGCATCATTCCCGGTGCGATATTGGCTGTTGAGATAGCCATACATCAACTGGAACCAACCGGGGAAGCCTGAAGCCTCGGTGGTGTTTGGGCCGCCCCAGTGGGGCACCGTGGGATCAACTTTGGCTCGGTCAGACTCATCCACCTTGATCAACGCAAAATCGTTGTTGTTGCACAGGGTCTGGTCGGTTTGGCCTTCGCCGTGCATGGCCAGCCAAGAGCTGTAGACGATCGTGCCTGAGCCGACGACGGTGCCGGAGTCGTTGGCGGACTTGTCGACCACGAAGTCGGCCCGATCGCCCAGGGGTGCGGGGTTCATCAGGCAACCATTGAGCGAGGTCTGGTTGTCTTCCTTGGGATTGCAGTGCGCGGTGTAGCCGAGATAGAGCGCCCCGGTGTCGTCAGTGAAGACGAAATTCGTCGTACACACGGTGAACGGTGTGACCACCTGGGTGCCCGGATGGATTGGGCGCTGTGGATCTGGAATGTAGGGGCCGGCGGCGAACGCAGGGCTCTGGCCGATCGTGATCAGGCCGAGCGTCATCAGAAGGGTCGTGAGCAGCCCGACCATTGTCGTCAAGAGGGCTCGCAGGGGCAGGCGCATGTGGACATTTTGCCCCACATTGGCTGCTCCGTCGCCTACAGAGCTGGTCTGGTGCAGTCCACGAAGAGTTCCCCACAAGCATCAGGTGGCCCCTAATCTGGACTCGTGCGGAAGCTATTCGCCTATTTCGACTGGAACATCCTCAATTGTGGATGGCGTGGACACGTGCTCTACGCGCCTACCGAAACTGACCTGGCGAAGCGGATCAGCATCGAAACTCCAAATGGAGTGGCCTGGCGTTGTCTGCGCTGCGAGGCCTATGTGGTGGGCAAACCACACTCCAGCGGACCTGCCCAAGACGCTCCCTTGGTGCTGCGTGGCAAGGCTTTGCGCGATGCGCTGATCCTGCGGGCCTATGCGGTGGAAAGGCTGGTCAGAGGCACGCTGATGGTCTTCTTGGCGATTGGGGTCTACATCTTCAAGGACTCCAGGCACGCCCTCAGCGACCTCATGGAGACCTACGTGCCGCTGCTCCAGCCAGCCGCCACCCGAATGGGCATCGACTTGGACAACTTCGGACCGGTGCGTTTGTCGCACCGGATCTTGAACATGAACCCAGACACTCTCAACTTCGTGATCACGATCATCGCCGTCTACAGCGTCCTGCTGTTTGCACAAGGAATCGGGCTGTGGTCGATGAAGAGATGGGGGGAGTACGTCGCAGCAGTGGCCACCTCCGTGTTCATCCCCTTTGAGATCCACGAGCTTGTGGAGCAGGTGACTTGGGTCAGGGTCTCGGTGTTGGTGTTCAACATCTTGCTGGTCCTCTACATCGTGTGGACGAAGCGACTATTCGGATTCCGTGGCGGAGTCGAGGCCTTTGTCGAAGAGATGCACAGTCAATCGGTGATGGAGATCGAGCACGCGGCGATTGCTGGCCCCAAGCCTGCTGAGAGTTAGGCGAGCCTGCGTCAGTATTTCGTGGTGACTCGGGGGATGATGGTCTTGACCACACCTAGTCGGTCCAGCACTTGGGGAAGTGATTGCAGTGGCTGGGAACGAGACCAGATATGTCTTCGATTTTGCCGAGGGCAACAAAAACCAAAAGGATCTGCTCGGAGGCAAGGGTGCCAACCTTGCCGAGATGGTCCGTTTGGGTCTTCCGGTGCCGCCAGGCTTCATCTTGACCACCGAGGCGTGCACGGAGTACTTCACCACTGGTGACTTCCCCCCTGGTCTCGATGAGGAGATCAGCGCTCACCTCGCCGCCTGTGAAGCCGCAATGGGCAAGACGCTCGGTGAGCCCAAAGACCCGCTGCTGCTTGCAGTCAGATCCGGCGCGAAGTTCTCCATGCCCGGCATGATGGAGACGGTCCTCAACGTCGGTCTCAATGATGACTCCGTGCAGGGCTTGGCGACGGTGGCGGCAGACCCGCGCTTCGCTTGGGACTCCTATCGCCGGTTGTTGCAGATGTTTGGCTCCACCGTGCTGGGGGTTGACGCGGAGTACTTCGCCGAGGCTTTGGGGGAGCAGTTGTTGGCCCAAGGAGTGGACAAGGATCAAGAGCTCTCCGTGGCTTCGCTGCAGGCGCTGGTGGCGTCGTACAAGGCGATCATCCGAATCCATGCCGGTCGAGATTTTCCGCAAGACCCGCGTGAGCAACTCGACTTGGCAATCCGGTCGGTCTTCGACTCTTGGAACACCGACCGTGCCCGGCTCTATCGCCGACAGGAGAAGATTCCCGAGGATCTTGGCACTGCGGTGAATGTGTTGGCGATGGTCTTCGGCAACTTGGGCGCTGGCTCTGGCACGGGCGTGGCCTTCACCCGTGACCCGGCAACCGGCAACCAAGGCGTCTATGGCGACTATCTGGAAGATGCCCAAGGCGAAGACGTCGTCGCGGGGATTCGCAATACCTTGCCGCTGGCCGCCTTGGAGGCCATCGACAAGGACTCCCATGACCAGTTGCTCAAGATCATGGACACCTTGGAGCGCCATTACCTCGACATGTGTGATGTGGAGTTCACCATCGAGCGTGGCAAGTTGTGGATGTTGCAGACCCGAGTGGGCAAGCGCACCCCGGAGGCCGCCTTCAAGCTCGCTGTGCGTTTCGTCGATGAAGGGCTGATCGACATGGATGAAGCCTTGCGTCGGGTCAGCGGCGAACAACTGGCCAGACTGATGTTCCCCGGATTTGAAGTCGATGCTGCAGTTGACTCCTTGGCGACCGGGATGGGGGCCTCGCCAGGGGCAGCAGTTGGCAAGGCAGTGTTTGACTCTGCAACGGCCGTCGCCTGGGCACAGCGGGGCGAAGACGTGATCTTGGTGCGTCAAGAGACAAATCCCGATGACCTGCACGGCATGGTTGTGGCCAAGGGCATCCTGACCAGTCGCGGCGGCAAGACCTCTCATGCAGCCGTGGTGGCCAGAGGGATGGGGCGCACCTGCGTGTGTGGCGCCGACGACCTGCAAGTCGACGTCAAGGGCAAGTGCTTTTCACTCCCCGACGGCAGGAGAGTCAACGAAGGCGAGGTCATCTCCATCGACGGCACCAGCGGCGAGATTTTCCATGGCGCCATCCCCTTCCACGACTCGATCGTCGTACAACATTTTGAAGGTGCTGATCATGAAGACAGCGAGCTGGTGGCGGCAGTAGCCAGACTCATGACTCATGCAGATCGCGTACGCCGATTGGCCGTTCGGGCCAATGCAGACACGCCTGAGGACGCGGCCAGGGCTCGCCGATTTGGCGCAGAAGGGATTGGGTTGTGTCGCACCGAGCACATGTTCTTGGGTGAGCGTCGCCAACTCGTCGAAGACCTGATCGTGGCTGCGGACGACGCGGAGCGAGACCTTGCCCTGGCAGCTCTCCTGCCGCTCCAACGTGAAGACTTCGAGCGCATCTTTGCGGCCATGGATGGGCTGCCGGTGACGATCCGCCTCCTTGATCCGCCGCTGCACGAATTCCTCCCCAACCTGACCGAACTCTCCGTTGAGGTGGCCTTGGCTCGAGAGCAGGGAGCCCCGGATGAGCGGCTTCGTCGCCTGCTCAGCGAAGTGCAACGCGTACATGAGCAAAACCCCATGCTGGGTCTGAGAGGGGTACGCCTCGGCATTATCATCCCCGGCCTGTTCGTCATGCAGGCCCGAGCGATCATGGAGGCTGCTGCTGCTCAGAGTGCTCGCGGACTGACGCCGCGACCGGAGATCATGGTGCCTTTGGTCGCCACCGCGGACGAGTTGGCCGTGATCAAGAGCCAGGTCGAGGCAGTCGCTGACTCGGTGCAGCAAGAGACCGGCTATGCCTGCGCCTACAAGATCGGCACCATGATCGAGTTGCCCAGAGCTGCCTTGACTGCAAGGCAAATCGCAGCCCACGCGGAGTTCTTCTCCTTCGGCACCAACGACTTGACCCAGATGACCTGGGGCTTCAGCCGAGATGACGTGGAGGCAACCTTCCTGCCCCACTATCTCGATGAGGGGCTCTTGTCGGTCTCTCCGTTTGATTCACTCGATGTGATTGGGGTGGGTGAGCTGGTGCGGATGGGCGCCGAGCGCGGTCGTCAAAGTCGACCAGATATGCATCTGGGTGTCTGCGGTGAGCACGGGGGCGATCCTGCGAGCATCCACTTCTTCGAAGAAGTTGGCCTCGATTATGTCTCTTGCTCCCCTTTCCGCGCCCCGGTCGCTAGGTTGGAGGCTGGCCGAGCGGTGTTGCTGCGGAAGGGTGCATAGATGACCTATCAGTCACGGATAGTTTCACGGCGACGTCCGTTGGGGCTCTTTCACTTCGCTGACCCCAGGCACTGGACCCCCACCGACCTGCGGATCGCCTACGAGCAGGGCAGTCAAGCACTCCTTGACGAAACGATCATGACTGGCTTCAGGGTGGCTCGCACTCGCCGCTCGACGCGTCGACTGCACCAGATCATCGCCGAGGCTGAAGGTGCCCTGGAGGTGTACGACGAAGCCGGCTGGTTGGCGCGGCCCGAGCTGGCCTATGCCAAACAGGTGGCGCCACTGCCAGATGATCTGTCTATCCGACCTGGCCGTAGCACGGGCACCGACTTCGAGCACCTGCAGTTTCCGAGCGGCTATCAACCGCACCCCGATGATCCGTCGTCTCGCCGATGGTCGGCGATGGTGGCCAATCGAGATGTGCATGCATGGGTGCTACGCCATGAGCGGCCACGACCTTGGGTGCTAGGGGTGCACGGTGCTGAGATGGGTCGGCCCTTCGTTGACTTCATGCTCTTCCGGGCCAGATGGATGCACGAAAAGCTCGGCCTCAATGTGGCGCTGCCAGTCATGCCTCTGCACGGGCCGCGAGCCGGTGGCGGGCACTTCCCATCCGAGGTGGTGGCCCACAACGTGCACGGCATCTTGCAGGCGGTCGCCGATGTGCGGCGTACCCTCGCCTGGATCCGCAATGAGCAACCCGGCCAGCCAATCGGTTTGCACGGCATCTCCTTGGGCGGACACATCAGCGCGATCGTGGCGAGCCTGGAGACTGAGCTGGCCTGCGCGCTGATCGGGGTGGCACCGATGGACCTCGTCTTGCTGCTCGAACGACACCACGGCACTGGGCATGGCCACGACTTGCGCGTGCAGAACTTCGAGTTGGGCGCCCGACTCGGTCAAATGACCACGCCCTTGCGGATGCAGCCCAAACTGCCACGGGAGCGGCGCTATTTCTACGCCGGTGCCGTTGACCGACTCGTGGACTTCGCGGATCATCAGGCCCCGATGATCGCGCACTGGGACTATCCCAAGACCTTGGTCTACAACGGCGGCCATGTCGGCATCGGGATGGCCAAGGAGTTGCCCGGCTTTTGGGCCAGGGCCTTCGCGGAGTCGGGTCTGATCAGGCCCAGGGGTGTGAGCCCTAGCTCCAGCGCTGCTCTGACGGGATGAAGTCCAGACGCCGATCGCCGGTGTAGATCTGCTTGGGGCGGGCGATCTTCTGCTCCTTGTCTTCGGTCAGCTCAACCCATTGGGCCAGCCAGCCAGGAGTGCGACCGATCGCAAATAGCACGGTGAACATCTCTGGCGGGAAGGCCAAGGCCTCGTAGATGAGTCCTGAGTAGAAGTCGACATTCGGATAGAGACGACGCTTGACGAAGTATTCGTCTTCAAGAGCGATCTTCTCCAACTCCACGGCAATGTCGAGCAGTGGATTGGTGCCGGTGACCTCGAAAACGTCATCACAGGCCTTCTTGATGATCTTGGCCCGAGGATCGTAGTTCTTGTAGACGCGGTGTCCAAAGCCCATCAGGCGTTCTTCGCCGGCCTTGACGCCCTTGATGAAATCGGGGATGTTTTCGGCCTTGCCGATGCGGCGCAGCATCCGGAGTACGGCTTCGTTGGCGCCGCCGTGAAGCGGGCCGTACAGGGCACCGATGCCAGCCGCCACCGAGGAATAGGGGTCAACATGACTTGAGCCCACCGAGCGTACGGCGTTGGTGGAGCAGTTCTGCTCATGGTCGGCGTGCAGGATGAACAGCGTGTCCAGGGCCTTGACTAGGCGTTCGTCTGGCGCATAACGCTGCTCGCTCATCTTGAACAGCATCGACAAGAAGTTCGCGGTGTAGCCGAGATCGTTGTCGGGGTAGATGTAGGGCTTGCCTTGGGCATGCCTGAAGGCCCACGCGCCCAATGTCGGC
>WBZL01000037.1_pt1 | contig 115780 bp, 113 predicted proteins | sample 5204291 | NCBI WGS metagenome assembly WBZL01 (sample SAMN12344345, study PRJNA552823) | activated sludge metagenome | biome: Activated sludge suspended growth; feature: Nitrification reactor; material: Wastewater; isolation source: activated sludge from nitrification reactor of wastewater...
AGGCCGTCGAGGTAGGTGCGCATCGTCGTCAGCGGCTTGTCCCACGACATCCCCTCGTGGGCGTTGATGAACGAGGCGTGGCTGATCCCGATGCCGAGCAGCAGCCGGTCCCGGTCGGCGTCGGCGAGCCCGGCCCGCCACCCGGCGGTCTCGGCGGGCGTGTGCATCCAGACGTTGAGGATCCCGGTGGCGATCGTCGTGGTCGACGCCGTCGCCGCCAGGAGCGTGTCGAGCGCGCCGAACAGGTCGCCACCCACGTCGGGCACCCACAGGGCGGAGAAGCCCAGCCCCTCGAGCTCGGCGGCGAGGTCGGCGATCTCGCCCGGGTCCCCGTAGCGGAGCTCGTGGGCCCACACCCCGGTACCGGTCAGCACGGCGTTCTCGGTCATGCGCCCAACGCTACGGGGACCGCGACACCGGCTCCCGGTCCAAGCGAGCAGGGGCAGCGCCGGCGGCCTACGGTCGGCACCATGGCCACCACCCGAGCCGTCGCCCTGCTGCGCGGCATCAACGTGGGCGGGAAGAACCCGGTCCCCATGGCCGACCTGCGGGCAGCCATGGAGAGCAGCGGGTACGGCGACGTGCGGACCTACATCCAGTCCGGCAACGTCCTGTTCTCCACCGACGAGACGACCGCCGGCCTCGAGGAGCGGGTCGAGGCGGTGCTCGAGGACCGCTTCGGCATCCCGATCCTCGTGGTCATCCGCACCGAGCGGCAGTTCCGCTCGGTGGTGGCCAAGGCGCCCGACGGGTTCGGGCAGCGGCCCGACACGTTCCACTCCGACGCGGTGTTCCTCAAGAACCCGCTCACCGCGGCGCAGGCGATGAAGGTCGTGCAGGTCCGCGACGGCGTCGACCGGGCGTGGCCCGGCGCCGGCGTCGTCTACTTCGAGCGGCTCTCCGCCCAGCGCACGAAGTCCAAGCTGAACGCCATCATGGGCACCCCCGAGTACAAGCGCATGACCATCCGCAGCTGGGCGACGACCACCAAGCTCCTCGCGCTCCTCGACGAGGGGTGACGGCACCCACCGGGCGGCAGGAGGGAATTTCCGCGATTTCTCCGTCGAGGGTGTCGAATCCCGCGATCGCGTTCGTGGAGAGGGTGAGCGGCGCCACCGGGGCGTCGCCGGAGCACCCGATCACCGATCACCGATCACGACCACCAGGAAGAAGGAGACCCCTCCGATGCCCCAGTACCTGATCTCCGTCTGGCACGACGACGAGTACGGCGAGAACGACTTCAGCGACCCCGACATCGCCCGGCTGGGCCAGCAGGTCGGCGCCCTCAACGAGAAGATGATGGCCACTGGCGCCTGGGTGTTCGGCGCCGGCCTCCAGCCCGCCTCGACCGCCACGGTCCTGCGCGGCGCCGGCGGCGACGTGTCGATGACCGACGGCCCCTACGCCGAGACCAAGGAGCAGATGGGCGGCTTCTGGGTCATCGAGGCCGCCGACCTCGACGAGGCCCTCGACTGGGCCGGCCAGTGCACCCTCGCCTGCGAGGGCCCGGTCGAGCTGCGGCCCATGCAGGTCGAGCCGGAGCCCGAGGGCTGAGCCCGGCCCCCGTGAGCAGGCCCGTGGGCGACGGCGCCGCCGACGAACTCGCCGCCGTCTACCGGCGGGAGGTCGGGCGCTGCACCGCCACCCTCGTCCGCATCCTCGGCGACCTCGACCTCGCCGAGGATGCGGTCGCGGAGGCGTTCGCCATCGCCGCCGAGCAGTGGCCGGTCCGGGGGATCCCCCCGAACCCCGGCGGGTGGATCACCACCACCGCCCGCAACCGGGCCATCGACCGGCTGCGGCGGGAGGCCACCCGCGACGCCCGCCACGAGGCCGCCCACCGGCTCCACGCCCTGCCCACCGACACCGATGCCATGGCCTCCGCCCCCGACCCCACCTCGGGCCACCCCGACCTCGACGAGCTCGACGGCTTCGTCGACGTGGTGGCCGACGACCAGCTGCGGCTCATGTTCCTCTGCTGCCACCCGGCCCTCGCCCCCGACGCCCAGGTGGCCCTGACCCTGCGCCTGCTCGGCGGGCTCGACACCCCCGAGATCGCCCGGGCCTTCCTCGTCCCCGAGGCGACGCTCGCCCAACGGATCGTGCGGGCCAAGCGCAAGCTGCGCGACAACCACGCCCCCTACCGCATCCCCCGCCCGGCCGAGCTGCCCGACCGCCTCCACGTCGTGCTCTCGGCGATCTACCTGATCTACACCGAGGGCCACACCGCCACGACCGGCGACGCCCTCACCCGCGCCGACCTGTCCACCGAGGCCATCCGCCTCGCCCGGGTGCTCGCCGGGCTCATGCCCGACGAGCCCGAGGCGGTGGGCCTGCTCGCCCTGCTCCTGCTCACCGAGGCCCGGCGCCCGGCCCGCACCGCGGCGGACGGCTCGATGGTCCGCCTCGCCGACCAGGACCGGTCGCGCTGGGACGCGTCGATGATCGCCGAGGGCCACGACCTCGTCCGCGCCTGCCTGCGCCACGACCAGCCGGGGCCGTTCCAGGTGCAGGCCGCCATCGCCGCGGTCCACGCCGACGCCGCCCGGGCCGAGGACACCGACTGGGACCAGGTCGTCCAGCTCTACGACCTGCTCCTCGCGCTCCGCCCCAACCCCGTCGTCGCCCTCAACCGGGCGGTGGCCGTGGCCGAGCGCGACGGCGCCGACGCCGGCCTGGCGGCGCTCGAAGACGTGCAGGGCCTCGCCGACTACCAGCCCTTCCACGCCGCCCGCGCCGACCTCCTCGCCCGTGCCGGCGATGCCGACGCCGCCGCGGACGCCTACGCCCGCGCCCTGGCCCTCACCACCAACGCCCCCGAGCGCGCCTTCCTCCTCGCCCGCCGCGCCGCACTCCCCTTTCCCACCGGCTGACCACCACGGAACGCGGCCGACAGCGCCGCTGCAGCCTCCTCGCCACAGACTGGCCACCGTGCGTGGCGGGTGCGCCGGCCACGACGGACCGCCGACCCCGGGGCCGCGCCCGGCGGGTGAGGTGCTGGCGCCGCCACCGGGTGGGTACAGGTGGCCGGCGGCCCGACGAGCGGGCCGCACACCTGACCGACGCACGGGACGAAGGAGCGGGACACATGGCCAACGAGGGCTACCACGAGCCGGTCGAGCTGCTGACCGCGGAGGTGATGGACCGCCACCGCGCGATCACGTCGCTGATGGAGGAGCTCGAGGCGGTCGACTGGTACGACCAGCGCATCGCCGCCACCGAGGACGCCGAGCTGCGCGACATCCTCGCCCACAACCGCGACGAGGAGAAGGAGCACGCGGCGATGGTCCTCGAGTGGCTGCGCCGCCGCGACGCGACCCTCGACGAGCACCTCCGCACCTACCTCTTCACCGACAAGCCCGTCGTCGAGGTCGAGGAGGAGGCGGAGGGCGACTGAGCCCGCTCCAGCGCAGACCACCGGGGCGGGGCGGCGGCCGACCCGCGCCGGTACCGTCGCCCTCGTGACCGACGCCGTGGACGATCCCACCGACGCACCCCCGCCGCTCGAGGCGTTCCCCGAGGACTGGGACCGCGCCCTCGCCGTCGTCGCCCACCCCGACGACATGGAGTACGGCGCCGCCGCCGCGGTGGCCCGCTGGACCGCCCAGGGCAAGCACGTCGCGTACGTCCTGGTGTCCGACGGCGAGGCCGGCATCTCGACCATGGCGCCGGCCGAGGTCGGGCCACTGCGCCGCGAGGAGCAGCGGGCGAGCTGCGCCGCCGTCGGCGTGGACGACGTCGAGTTCCTCGGCCACCCCGACGGCGCCATCGTCGAGGGCCTCGCGCTGCGGGCCGACCTCGCCGCCGCCATCCGCCGCCACCGCCCCGACGTCGTGCTGTCCATCAACTACCGCGACGGCTGGGGCGGACCGTCCTGGAACCACGCCGACCACCGGGCGGTGGGCCGGTCCCTGCTCGACGCCGTGCGGGACACCGCCAACCCGTGGTGCTTCCCCGACCGGGGCGACGCCTGGGACGGCGTGCGCTTCACCGCCTTCAACGCCAGCCCAGAGCCGACCCACGCGGTCGACGTCAGCGACACCTTCGACGCCGGCCTGGCCTCGCTCGCCTGCCACCGCACGTACCTCGAGGCCCTCGGTGGCGACCATGCCGACCCCAGCGCCTTCCTCCGCCAGAACGCCACCGCCGCCGGCGTCCGCCTCGGCGTCGCCCTCGCCGCCACCTTCGAGGTCATCGCCTGATGATGCGCCGGCTGATCCTCTGGGACATCGACGGCACCCTGATCACCAGTCGGGGCGTCGGCCGTCGGGTGATGGAGGAGGCCGCCGCCGCGGTCGCCGGCATCACCGAGGTCCCCTCGATCGTCATGAGCGGCAAGACCGACCCGCAGATCCTGCGGGAGATCTTCCGGGCCGCCGAGCTGGCCGACGACCACATCGACACGATCCTGCCCGACGCCATCGTCGCCGCCGAGGCCGCCCTGGCCACCGCCGAGGACGACCTGCGGGCCCACGGCAGCGTGCTGCCCGGCGTGCGCGGACTGCTCGAGCGCCTCGACGCCGCCGACGGCGTGCGCCAGACGCTGCTCACCGACAACCTGACCGCCAACGCCGCGGTGAAGGTCGGCGCCTTCGACCTCACCCACCTGTTCGACGCCGAGATCGGCGCCTACGGCAGCGACCACGCCGACCGCCTCGAGCTCGTCCCCATCGCCCTCGAGCGGGCGCAGCGCTACCGCGGCGAGGCCTACGCGCCCGACGAGGTCTGGGTCATCGGCGACACCCCCAACGACCTGGCCTGCGCCCGCGCCGGTGGGGTCCGGTGCCTGCTCGTCGGCACCGGCGGCCAGGAGGGCCTCGCCGAGCTCCACCCCGACGCCTACCTCGACGACCTCGGCGACGTCGACCGGGCGTTCGCCCTCCTGACCGGCTGACCGGCCCCGCTGCTGCCGGCAGGAACGGGACGTCCCGCGTCACGGCGCTACCGGCGGGCTGCCGGCGGGCTGCCGGCGGGCTGCCGACGAAGGAGGCTTCCCGGCGAGCGCCGACGAGCGGGCGTACCGTTGGGCATGGCCGCGACCGCGTACCCCAACCCCGCTCCGGCGCCGGTGAAGCTGCCGAAGGCCGGGTTCTTCTGGGCCCTCGGCATCTTCGTGGTGACCGCGGCGATCGGCATCACCCTGTTCGTGCTCGGGGTGCGCCAGCTCGTGGACGACGTCGACGGCAGCCAGTCCATCTCCGCACCCGGCGAGAGCGAGCTGCAGCTCGACGAGGGCGACGCCTGGGTCTTCGCCTCGGTCCCGTCGGGCGACGCCGCCGACCAGGTCAACGTGACCATCACCGACCCGAACGGCGCGACGCAGACGTTGAGCCAGGAGACCATTCCCACCAACTCGGCCAACACCGAGGGTGAGCAGTTCGTGCCGCTCGGGTTCTTCTCGGTCGACACCCCCGGCACCTACCGCTTCTCCATCGACTCGCCGGCGGGCACCGAGGTCCGCGTCGGCTCGCTGTCGATCGGCAAGCTGCTCGGCTTCGTGTTCGGCGGCATGGCCATCGGCGGGATCGGCTTCACCATCGCCCTGATCCTGCTGATCGTCACCCTCGTCCGCCGGGGCGGCGCGAAGAAGCGCCAGCGGGCGGCGGCCTACGCCGCCGGCGGTGGCGGCTACCCGGGCGGGGGCTACGCCGCCCCCGGCGCCTACCCGGCGCAGCCCCAGCCGGCGCAGCAGTGGCCGCCCGCCGACCAGGCGCCGCCCGGCGCTCCCCAGGGTCAGTGGCCGCCCCCGGCGCAGCCGCAGCAGTGGCCCCCGCAGGACCCCGGCGCCGGCGCTTCCCCGCCCCCACCCCCCACCTCCTGACGCGAAGCGACCGCCGAGGGGTCGCGGGATCGGTACCGGTACCGATCTCGTCTCCCCCGGCCCGAGGCCATGTCCCCACGACCACGAACGCCCGAAGACGTCATCCTCCGCAGCACCGTCGAGCTGCTCGCGGAGCGGGGCGTGGCGAACCTGACCGTCGACGACGTGGCCGCCCGCGCCGGCGTGGGCAAGGCCACCATCTACCGCCACTGGTCCTCCCGGGACGGCCTGGTCCGCGCCGCCATCGAATGGCTCCAGGAGCCGCTCGTCGAACCCGACACCGGCGACCTGCGCGCCGACCTCCGGTCCCTCCTGTCGCAGCTGGTCGACGAGCTCAGCGGCCCCGACAGCGGCCGGGTGCTCCCGTCGTTCATCGACGCCGCCGGCCGCGACCCCGTGCTGGCGTCGATCCTCGAGACCGCCACCCGCGAGACGCGGGCCGCCTACGCGCGGGTGATCCGGCGTGGGATCGATCGAGGCGAGCTGCCCGAGGGCACCCCGGTCGACCTGCTCACCGATCTCCTCATGGCGCCGTTCGTGTACCGCCAGCTCGTCCTGGGGGCGCGCTCGCGCCCGGGGAGCATCGACGCCTGCCTCGACCTGGTCCTCGCCGGGGTCAGGGCCCGCGCCACCGACGACCGGCGCTGAGCCGCCGGTCCCCTGGGCCGCGCCCGCGCCGGCGCGGCCCGTTCAGCGGCCGTGGCGGACGTCGCGGAAGGCCACGTCGCGATCCGCCGACGGCTCGCGGGGCATGCCGAGCACCCGCTCGCTGATGCCGTTGCGGGCCATCTCGGTGGTGCCGCCGCCGATCGAGCCGGCCTGGCGCATCAGGTAGCCGGTGCCGCCCTCGCCCAGCACGCCGTCCTCCTCCGACCACGCCGCGGCGGCGTCGCCGACGAGCTCGAGGGCGATGGTGGCCTGGCGGGCGCTGGCGGTGCCGATGAAGAGCCGCACGACCGCGGCCGCCTGCGCGTCGATCGCGCCGGCCGCCACCCCCGCCGCGACCCGGTCCTTCAGCTCGGCGGCGACGAGCTCCAGCATCCGGGACTCGCCGACGAGGTCACGGCCCTCGTCGTCGTCGAGGCGGCCCGCCGCCCGTGCGATCTCGAACGGTGGCGTGCCCCCGCCCGCAGCCCGCATACCCACGGGCCAGGTCACGTACGGCGAGTTGTGCAGCATCCGCTCGTGGAACATCCAGCGGGTGCACACCGTCCACCCCTGGTCGACGTCGCCGATGCGGTCGGCGTCCGGCACCCGCACGTCGGTGAAGAACTCCTCGCAGAACTCACGGTTCCCGTTCAGCATCTCGATCCGCCGCAGCTCCATGCCGGGCAGGTCGACGGGCAGCATGAACACGGTGAGGCCGCGGTGCTTGGGCACGTCCCAGTTCGTGCGGGCCAGGCACAGCCCCCAGTCCGAGAACCAGGCGCCCGTGGTCCAGATCTTCGAGCCGTTGAGCACCCACTCGTCGCCGTCGCGCACCGCGGTGGTGCGGGCCGAGGCGAGGTCCGAGCCGCTGGTGGGCTCGGACAGGAACTGCAGCCACAGCTCCTCGCCCCGGAGGATGGCCGGGATGTGGCGCTGCTTCTGCTCCTCGGTGCCGTAGTCCAGGAGCACGGCGAGGCACGGGGTCATGGTCGGGCTCTGGATGCGCAGTGCGGACTCGTAGCCCTCGAGCTCCTCGTCGAGCACGCGCTGGTGGGCCGGCGTGAGGCCCTGGCCGCCGTAGGCCCGGGGGACGCACACGCCAGCGAGGCCGGCGTCGAAGAGCAGGCGCTGCACCTCGCGCTCGCGGGCGATGCGGGCCACCTCCTCCTCGTCGGAGCGGGCCGCGAGCCCGAAGCTCGCGCCCTCCGAGGGGCCGAGGGACCCGCGCACGAAGGCCCGGGCCCGGGCCCGGAAGGCCTCGAGGTCCTCGATCTCCTCGCCGCCGCCGTCGGGGGCGCCGAACGGGGTGTCGGGTCGGTCGGTCATGCCGCCTCCCCGTCGCGGGCGAGGTCGGCGAGCCGGCGCCGGTGCTCGGCCGGACGCCCGTACAGGGTGCGGGCGAGGGTGTGGCGCCGCAGGTAGAGGTGCGCGTCGTGCTCGAAGGTGACCCCGATGCCGCCGTGGAGCTGCACGGACTCCTGCACCAGCTCGCCGCCCCGGTCGCCCACGTAGGCCTTGGCCGCGCTCACCAGCTCGGCGCTCGTCGACGCGCCGGCGGCGACCGCGCCCACCGCGGCGTCGGTGATGGCGTGGCTGGCCTCCAGCCACATGGCCATGTCGGCCACCCGGTGCTTCAGGGCCTGGTAGGAGGCGAGGGGCCGCCCGAAGGAGTAGCGCTCGTCGAGCCACCCACGGGTCAGGTCGAACGCCGACTGCATGGCCCCCACGGCCTCGGCACAGGTCAGGGCCAGCGCGACATCGAGCTGGTGGCGCACCGCGTCCGCGGACTCGCCGGGCGCCCCGACGATCGCCGCCACGGGAAGGCGCACCTCGTCGAAGGTCACCTCGGCGAACCGCCGGGTGAGATCGATCGACTCGAGCGGGGCGATCCGGACGCCCGCGGCGTCGGCCGGCACCAGCACCTGGCTGAGCCCGTCGCCGGTGCGGGCCACGACCAGCAGGTGGGTGGACTGGGCCGCGGACTCGACCGGCCGGGTGGTGCCCCGCACGACCACGTCACCGCCGACGAGCTCGGCCTCGAGTGACGGCGTCGGGCCGTCGGATCCGTGGCGGAGGTCGGCGCCGCACCAGGTGGCCACCGACTCCCCCGACAGGAGGGCGTCGAGCACCCCGCGGTGCCCACCCGCCCGGTCGAGGGCGAGGGCCACCACGTTCGCGACGAGGAGCGGGCCCGGGGCCGCGGCGGCGCCGAACTCGTGGGCCACGAGGGCCAGGTCGGCAAGGCCGTCGCCGCTGAGCGAGCCGCCGCCCGACGCCTCGCTCACGAGCAGGGAGGTCCACCCGAGCTCGGCGCCACGGCGCCACTCGTCAGGGTCGAAGCCGGCGGGGTCGTCGCGACGCGCCCGCAGCTCGGCGGGCGGCACCGTGTCGGCGAGGAACCGGGTCGTCGTCTCCCGGAAGAGCTGCTGGTCGGGGCTCAGGTCGAAGCGCACGGGCCCCCCGTCCGCAGGTCGATCGAGGCGGCGGGGCACCGGAGCCCGGCCGCACCCACCCGCCCGCTCACTGGGTCACCGGTCATCCCGGCACCTCCCCCTCCTGACCCGTCCCCGCGGCGCGGGCGCCGAGTAGTTCGACACGCTCGCGGCCCGGCGTCGGCCGACCACGATTCGAAACGAGACTGTATCGTTTCAGCCCGACGGTCCGACCCACGGCCACGCCCGCCGCGGTCAGGCACCATCGGCGAGCTCGGAGGCCTCGATGGCATCGATCGACCCGGCGAGGAGGTCGGCGGTGGTCTGGAGGTGCTCGGTCAGCAGCCGCACGGCCAGGTCGGTATCGCGCGCCAGGGCGGCGTCGCAGATCGCCTTGTGCTCGTCCGGCGTGGCGCGTGGGCGGTCCCGCCGCGGCAGCAGGCTGGACCAGTACCGGTAGAGCTCGGATGCGTCGTAGAGCTGGCGGCGCAGGCGCTCGAGGATGGGGCTGCCCGCCGCCGCGGTGAGCGCGGCGTGGAAGGCGCCGTGGGCCGCCATCCAGTCGGTGTTGCCGGTGCCGTCGTCGAGGATCATCGGCGTCGCCGCCAGGCGGTGGTGGGCGGCCACGAGGTCGGCCTCCCAGCCGACGTCGCCCTTGGCGATCGACTCCCGCAGCGCGAGCGTCTCGAGCTGGATGCGGACCCACGTGAGGTCGCGCAGGTCCTCGAGCGACACGGGCCGGACGCGGAAGCCCCGCTGCGGCGACGCCTCGACGAGGTCCTCGGAGGCCAGGCGGGTCGTCGCCTCGCGGACCACGCTCAGGCTCACGCCGTGCTGCTCGGCGATCTCGTTGAGCTGCAACCGCTCACCGGGCAGGCGCCGCCCGAAGAGGATGTCGTCGCGCAGGGCGGCGTGGACCTCTTCGACGAGCGAGCGGCCTCGCCGGGCGCGTGCCATGGGGGAGCTCCTCGAACCGACGGACGGGGACGAAATCGATCCTACGGCCGGGCAGGGTCACCGACCGGCCGGCGTGGCGATGGTCGGTGCACCACGGCGATTTGTCAAGAAGAAATCGATTTACAGACGGAAGATCGTTCGCTAGAGTCGCGTCCGCCGCCAGGAGAGGAGACCCCTTGAAGCTCGCCAACCACCTCGGACGCCTCGCACTCGTCGTCGATGACGGGGTGCTCGACGTCGAGCAGTCCTCGGACGGCCGCTTCGGCCCCGATCCCCAGGCCGTCTACGAGGACTGGGAGGCGTTCCGCTCGTGGGCGTCGACGGCCGCCGGCCCCGTGGCCGCCTTCTCGGCCGACGAGCTCGGCCCCCCGGTCCCCCGGCCCCGCCAGGTGTTCGGCATCGGGATGAACTACGCCGCCCACGCCGCCGAGTCGGGCGTCGAGCCCCCGACCTTCCCGCCCACCTTCACCAAGTTCGTCACCTGCCTCACGGGCCCGGTCGCGTCGGTCACCCTGCCGAGCGAGTTCGTGGACTGGGAGGTCGAGCTGGTGGTGGTCGTCGGGACCCGCGCCCACGAGGTGCCCCTCGGTGAGGGCTGGCGCCACGTCGCCGGGGTGACCGTCGGCCAGGACCTGTCCGAGCGCATGGTGCAGCTCCGGCCGCCCGTCCCGCAGTTCAGCCTCGGCAAGTCCTTCCCGGGCTTCGGCCCGACGGGCCCGTGGGTCGTCACCACGGACGAGCTCGCCGACCCGGACGACCTCGCCCTCGGCTGTTCGGTCAACGGCGAGGAGGTGCAGAACAGCCGCACCTCGGACCTCATCTTCCCGGTCGACGCCCTGGTGCACCACCTCTCGTCGATCACCCCGCTGCTCCCCGGTGACCTGATCTTCACCGGCACGCCGTCGGGCGTGGGCGGGTCGCGCACGCCGCCCCGGTTCCTCGCCCCCGGCGACGAGCTCGTGTCCACCATCGAGGGCGTCGGGACGCTGCACACCACCTTCACCGCCAAGGAGGCGCCATGACCACGGACCTGAACGAGCTGGCCTACCTCGGCCTCGACCTCGCCGACCCGGCCGCCATGGACGCGTTCCTGGCCGACGTGGTCGGGCTCGTCCCGGGCGAGCGCACCGCCGACGGTCGCTCGGCCTGGCGCAACGACGACCGCGTCCACCGGATCCTGGTGGGCGAGGGCGAGGCGAACGACGCCGCCTTCGTCGGCATCGAGGCGCCCGACGCCGCCGCCTACGCCGCCGCGGTCGAGCGCGCCCGCGCCGCCGGCGCCACGGTCACCGAGGGCGACGCCGCCACGGTGGCGGCCCGGGGCGTCGCCGCCCTGACCCGCGTCGAGTCGCCGTGGGGCATCCCCTTCGAGCTGGTGCACGGTCTCGCGGCCGCGGCGACGCCGTTCGACTCGGGCCTCGTGCCCGGCGGCTTCGTCACCGAGGGCATGGGCTTCGGCCACGTGGTCTTCGTGGTGGAGGACCTCGACGAGGCGGACAACTTCGCCCGCGAGGCGCTCGGGTTCACCCAGTCCGACTGGCTCGAGACCGACCTCGGCGGCCTGCCGTTGACGGTGCGCTTCTACCACTGCAACCCGCGCCACCACACCCTGGCCCTCGGCTCCCTCGGGATGGCGCTGCCCCAGACGATGCACCACGTCATGGTGGAGACCGTCTCGCAGGACAACGTGGGCAGGGCCTTCGACCGGGCCTACGCCGCCGGCCACCCCATCGCCAACGCCCTCGGCAAGCACCCCAACGACGAGATGTTCAGCTTCTACGTCGTGACGCCGGCGGGCTTCCAGCTCGAGTTCGGCTACGGCGGGCGCACCATCGACCAGCCGTGGACCGGCGACCGCCGCTACGACCGCGTCAGCGAGTGGGGCCACCAGCCCCTGCCCTCCCCCCTCCCCGCCTGAGCCCCGCTTCCTCCAGCAGAAACGCGCGGTACCACCTTCCGTTTCTGCTGGAGGAATGGGTGGGTCAGCGGACGGCGGGCTCGAAGAGCTCGACGAGGTTGCCCGAGGGGTCGACCGCGAGCACCTGGGCGCCGCCGGGGCCGCGCACCACGGCGTTGCGGAAGGTGACGCCGTCGGCGGTGAGCCGGGCGACCTCGGCGTCGACGTCCTCCACGTGGAGGTGGATGCGATTCCAGCCGCCGGCGTGGGGCCGCTCGCCGTCCTCCATGGGCTGGCCGGCCGAGCTCTCGGGGCCCGAGAGCAAAAGGCGCAGGTTGCCGCGGTAGACGTCGGCGAACGCCGGGCGGGCGTCGATGCCCACGGTGAAGCCGAAGTGCTGCGTGTAGAAGTCGACGGACGCGGCGACGTCGTCGACGAGGTAGCGGACGTTCACGGTCGGGTCATCGGGCACGGCGGCGCTCCTTGGTCGGGTGGACGGTGGGGTGGGCGGTGAGGTCGGTGGCGGCAAGGCGGGCGAGCAGGTGGCGGATCCGCCCCTCGAGCTCGTCGGCGGTGCGCTCGAAGGCGGCCCGGGTCTCGGCCGGGGTCGTGCCCTCGGTGGACGGGTCGGGCATGCTCCAGTGGATCCGCCGCGGCACGCCCGGCGGTGCCCCGGGAAACTCGGGGCACACCTCGCGCACCTTGTCGCACAGGGTGACGACGGCGTCGAAGCGCTCACCGGCGAGGTCGTCGAAGTGCTTCGTACAGTTCCCGGCGATGTCGAGGCCCCGCGCGGCCATGGCCCGGACAGCCTCCGGGTGCAGCGGCTTCGGGTGGCTGCCGGCGCTGCGCGCGTCGACCGTGCCCCCCGAGCGCGCCACCAGCAGGGCCTCGGCCATCTGCGAGCGGGCGCTGTTGCCGGTGCAGAGGAAGAGGACCGTGCCCCCGGTGCCCGTGCTCGTCGGTGCCGCCGCCGGCTCGAGCCGCAGGGCCGGGTGCAGCGCCACGCCGGTGGCGCGGAGGGCGTCGGCGCAGTGGTCGAGGTCGACCCGGTAGTAGGTGTCGCGCCCGTCGTGGGCGCTGCGCCGCGACGTCACCAGGCCGGCCTCCCGGAGCACGCCGAGGTGGTACGAGACGAGGTTCTGCGGGCGACCCACGGCGGCCGTCAGCTCGCCCACCCGGCGGTCGCTCTCCCCCAGCTCGGCCAGCAGGTGCCAGCGCAACGGGTCGGCCAGTGCGGGGAGCACGGCGGGCAGCGGCGGAGCGACGACGACCACCCGGGCACAGTACATCAAATCAGCTTGATGTATCTGCCGATCGCGTCCGGCGGCGCGCCCTCGGCTACGCCGCGCCGAGGTGGTCGGCACCGCGAACGCCGCCGTCGGCGACCTCGTCCGTCCACGCCCCACCGTCCCAGTAACGGAGCTGGTGGCGGGCGCTCGGGTCCGCGTACCAGGCAGGGGCCGCGGCCGGCCGGGCCGACGGTGCCGGTGGAGGCGGCGGCGGTGGCGGTGGCGGCGGTGCGGGACCAGCATCGCGGCGTGGCGGGGGCGGCGGGGGCGGGGGCGGGGGCGGCGCCTGGGCGCCGGGCGTCGCGATCACCTCGTTGGCGGCGAGCACGTCGTCGTAGGCCTCCCGCGCGATCCAGTGGCGGACGCCGGCGATCTCGACGGGCAGCCACAGATGTCGACTCGGCGCCTCGAGGAGTTGGATCGGCGCCAGCGGCAGGCGCCGCAGGAACCGCTTGGATCCCTTGCGGCCGAACGCCTCCACAGGTGAGAGCACGATGTTGCGGTCGGTGACGGCCACGTTCCAGTAGCGCATGAGGTTGGCGCTCAGGCCCACGCTGAACGCGCCGCGGGGGCTCGGGCCGGTCTGCGACCCGAACAGAACCCGGATGGTCTCACCGGGCTCGAGCAGCCCCTGCACCTGCGCCCACACCTCGGCCCGTCGAGCGTCGAGCTTGCGCTGCCGGACCTGCTCCTTGCGCTCGGCCGGCGTCATCGGGGCGACCGGGGGCGCACCGGCGGTCGCCGCCGGCCCGGGGGCGTACCAGCGACCATCCGGCGCCTGCCACCAACCGGGTCCTCTCGGCGTGTCGCTCATGGTCGGCTCCCACGCGATCGCTCGTGTTCATCGTCCGCCCCGCCGTTGCGGACCAGAAGGGTCGATGGTCCCGATCGGGGCCCCGCCGGCGCTCAGACGATGCGGCGCTCGGCGGCCCAGCGGGTGAGCTGGTGGCGGTTGGAGAGCTGGAGCTTGCGCAGCACGTTCGAGGCGTGGGTCTCGACGGTCTTGGTGCCGATGAAGAGCTCGGCTGCGATCTCCTTGTAGGCGTAGCCCCGGGCGAGGAGGCGCATGACCTCGAGCTCGCGCGGCGTGAGCAGGTCGAGCTCGGGGTCGGTCGGCGCCGCTACCGGCGTGGCCCGGAAGGCGTCGATCACGAAGCCGGCGAGGAGTGGGCTGAACACCGCGTCGCCCTCCGCCACCCGGCCGATGGCGGCGGTGAGCTCGTCGGCGGAGATGGCCTTGGTCACGTAGCCCCGGGCGCCGGCCCGGATCACGGTGATGACGTCCTCGGGCGAGTCGGACACCGACAGGGCCAGGAAGCGGGGCCGCTCCTCGTCGGGCGACCCCGTCGCCGCCCGCACACCGGTGATCACCGCGGGGCCGCCGCCGTCGGGGAGGTGGACGTCGAGCAGGACGACGTCGGGGTCGGTGGCGGCGATCCCCCGGACGGCCTCGGCCACCGTGCCCGCCTCGCCGACCACCTCGACCTCGGGACCGAGCCCGGCGCGCACCCCGGCGCGGAACATGGCGTGGTCGTCCACGAGGAAGACGCGGATCGTCATCAGGCCGCCCTCGGCATGCGGATCGTCACCTCGGTGCCGGCGCCCGGCGTGCTGCGCACGGTGGCCTCGCCGCGGTGGCGGGCGACCCGGTCGACGATCGACCCCCGCACGCCCTGGCGGTCGGGCGCGACCGCGTCGGGGTCGAAGCCGCAGCCACGGTCGCGCACGTAGGCGGCGACCGCGCCGGGCTCGACCTCGGCGTAGACCGAGACGGTCTCGACGCCGGCGTGGCGGCCGGCGTTCACCATGGCCTCACGGGCCGCGGCCACCAGCGCCGCGAGGTGCTCGTCCAGGTCGGCGTCGCCCACCACCACCACGTCGATCGACACGGCGTAGGCGTCCTCCACCTCGGCGGCCGCAGCCCGCAGGGCGTCGGCCAGGTGGGTCGGGGTGTCGGGCGGTGGCGGGGCGCCGGGGCCCGCCGGCGTGTAGAGCAGCGCCCGGAGCTCGCGCTCCTGCATGCGGGCGAGACGGGTGACCTCCCGCGGCGAGTCGGCGTTGCGCTGGATGAGGGCGAGGGTCTGCAGCACCGAGTCGTGGAGGTGGGCGGCCAGGTTGGCCCGCTCCTGCGAGCGGATGCGTTCCCGCCGCTCCTCGCCGAGATCGGTGACCATCCGCACCCACCACGGCCCGGTGACGAGGGCGACGCCCACGAGGGTGACGACCACCGCCTGGATCCCGTCGCGCAGGGCGGACACGTCGGTGGTGGCGAGCACCGCCACGCACCCGACCACGACGAGACCCGTGCCGACGACGACGCGGGCCAGGCCCCAGCGGTCGTCGGCGCCGGCGGCGAGCGAGGACCGCGACACCGCCCGCCAGCGCTCGCGCTGGCCCGCCCCGGCCTGGCGCCACAGCAGCGCGGCGCCGACGCAGCCCACGGCCGCGGGCAGGAAGAGGTCACCGAGAGGCGAGACCCACGTCGAGGTGAGCAGCACGATCACGCCCGCGGCCACCGCCACCACGTACTCGACGGGCGTCATCGCGCTGCGCCCGTCCTGGCGGGGTGCGGCCGGCAGCACGATCCAGAACACGGCGTAGAGCACGACCCCGAAGCCGCCCCCGAGGGCGGCGGCCACGAAGGCGGCCCGGATGGCGAGGGCCGAGACCCCGAGGTGGTCGGCGATGCCCCCGGCCACGCCACCGACCAGCCGCCCCGTGCCGCGCCGCTCGAGCCGGGCGGACCCGACCGCTGGCACGTCGACGTCGACCGGCATGGGTCCATGATCGCCCGTCCCGGACCGGATCGCCTCCGGGGCGCCCCCGGAGATCGCCCCCACCCGCCTCCGGGTCGAATCAGGGTCGTTCCCGATGGGCAACCACGGCGGGCGGGCGCATGCTCGACCCGTGAGCACGATCATCGACGACCCCACGGTGCCCTTCCCCTCCGACGACGACGGGAGCGGCGACGGCGGCAGCGGCGACGGGAGCGACGGGAGCGGTGGCCACAACGGTGGGACCGGCCCCGAGGGGGCGCCCCGCCCCACCCGGTCGCTGCGCCGCAGCACCGACGACCGGGTGCTGGCGGGCGTGGCCGGCGGCCTCGGGCGCTACTTCGGTGTCGACCCGATCCTGTTCCGGGTGCTGTTCGCGGTCAGCGCCTTCTTCGGCGGCCTCGGTGTGCTCGCCTACCTCGTCGGGTGGGCCCTCGTGCCCGAGGAGGGCGCCGTCGAGCCTCCGGTCGACCGCCTGGTCGACGAGCTGCGCCGGCGCGGCGTCGCCTTCTGGGTGGTCGTCGGCGTGCTCAGCGTCATGTTCTGGGTGGCCGTCATCCCCTCGTGGCAGCCACTCGGGTTCGGACCGATCGCCGTCGCCGTGGTCATCGTCGCCGTGGCGCTCTCCCAGCGCAGCTCGGCCCGGGCCGCGGCGCCGACCGGCGGGGCCACCGGCCCCGGGGTCGCGGCCGGTGGGGCCGCGGCGGGGGCGCACCCGACCGCCGCCGTCCCGACCGCCGACGACCAGACCGCCGACGTTCCCACCGAGGCGACGCCCCTCACCGGCGGCGCCTGGGCCGCCGCCCCGGCGGTCGACCCGACGGTCCCCGCCTACACGGTGCAGGACCCGACCCAGGCCTTCGGGCCGCCGCCCGAGCCCACCGACGTCCGCCGTTGGGAGGCCCAGGCCCGGGTGATGGCCGCCCGCACCGCGGCCAGGGAGTCGCAGCGCGCCGCCCGCCAGGAGCGCCGGCGGCGCATGGCCCCGGCCCGGTGGGGCTCGTTCGGCCTGCTCGTGGTCGCCCTCGCCACCGTGGCCGTCCTCGACGCCGCCGACGGCGTCCCCCTCGCCACCTACGGCTGGGTGATGGTCGGGGTCGGCCTCGTGTCGCTGGTCGTGGGCGGGCTCTTCCGGCGCACGCCGTGGCTGAACGTGCTGTGGGTGCTGGTCGGGCTCTCGATCATCCTGGCCTTCGGCACCACGCCGGCCAGCCTGGCCGACGGCAGCGGTGACCGCCTGCTCGTCCCCCGCTCCGGCGAGGCCCTGCCCGACGACGTGCGCATGGCCTTCGGGCGCACGACCGTCGACCTCACCGAGCTGCCCGCCGGCGCCGGCCGGGGCCGCACCATGGAGATCCGCCAGGGTGCCGGCGCCATCGTGATCCGGGTGCCCGAGGGCATGCGGGTCGCCATCCATGCCGGCGTGCACCTCGGCGCGGTGATCGTCGACGAGGTGGACCAGGTCGGCGGCGGCGGCGACGCCGGCCGCCAGTTCGACGAGGGGCCGAGTGGCCCGAACGTCCTCACCATCGACGCCACCCTGGCCGTCGGCGGGATCGAGATCGACCACGTCTCGGCGGGCGAGGCCCGGGCCGGGGACACCGGCGGGAGCGAGCGCCGGTCCGACCCCACGACGTCGCCCGACCCGACCACCGCCCCCGACCCGACCACGCCGCCGGTGCCCGGCACCCGCTAGCCGGCGCGGCGCCGCCGCGGCCCTCGTCGAGCTCGCCCACCCCTCGCCGGCGGGAGCCGGCCGTCACGGCGCCGGCGTACGGGCCAGCATGGGAGCCGTGACCGCCGCCGACCGCGCCGTGGGCGCCCTGCTGGGCCTGGCCTGCGGCGATGCCGTGGGCACGACCCTCGAGTTCGAGCGACCCGGGACGTTCGAGCCGATCACGGACATGATCGGCGGTGGGCCCTTCTCCCTGTCGGCGGGGGCGTGGACCGACGACACCTCGATGGCGCTCTGCCTCGCCGAGTCGCTGCTCGACCGGGGCGGGATGGACCTCGCCGACCAGCTCCGGCGCTACGTCCGCTGGCACCGAGACGGCTACCTCTCGTCGAACGGTCGCTGCTTCGACATCGGGGGCACCACCCGCGCCCAGCTCTTGCGCTTCGGGCGCACCGGCGACGCGGTCGACCCGGACCCCGACGAGGAGTCGGCGGCCAACGGGTCGCTGATGCGCCTGGCCCCCGTACCGATCCGCTGGCCCGGCGACCCGGCCGCCGCCGCCGATCACTCGGCCGCCTCCTCGCGCACGACCCACGCCGCGACGCGCCCCGTCGACGCCTGCCGCCTCCTCGGCGCCATGCAGAGCGCCCTCATCGGCGGCGCGGCGTTCGGGGAGGTCGTCGACCCGGGCTTCTGGCGGTCGGACGCGTGGGGCCCGCTCGACCCGGCCGTCGCCGCGGTTGCCGCCGGCTCCTGGCAGGAGAAGGCGCCGCCCGCCATCCGCGGCACCGGCTACTGCATCGACGCGCTCGAGGCCGCGATCTGGGCGGTCGCCGGCGCCACGGATGTCCGTGACGCCGTGCTGCGCGCCGCCAACCTCGGCGACGACGCCGACACCACCGCGGCGATCGCCGGCCAGCTCGCCGGCGCCCGTTGGGGGGCGGCGGGGATCCCGTCGGCCTGGCTCGACCGCCTGGTGGCCCGGGAGCGCATCGAGTCCCTCGCCCTCGGGCTGTTCGCCGCCGGCGGTGGGGAGGTCGAACCGGGGTGGAGCCACGACCCCTTCGTGCACGCGTGGTGGGTCGAGCCGGGGCGGGTGCTCGCCGGCGAGTACCCCGGCGACGCCGACCCGACCGTCGCCCGCCACCGGGTCGACGTGCTCGTGGACGGCGGCGTGCGCACGTTCGTCGACCTCACCGGCCCGGACGACGGCCTGGCGCCCTACGCCCCGATCGTGGCCGACGCCGCCGAGGCCCGCGGCCTCGACCTCCGCCACGAGCGCTTCCCCATCCCCGACTTCAGCGTGGTCGAGGACGCGGCCTACGACCACGTGGTCGCCCTGATCGCCGACGGCACGGCGCGTGGCGCGGTCTACGTCCACTGCTGGGGCGGCGTCGGCCGCACCGGCACCGTGGTCGGCTGCCTGCTCGCCGACCGGGGCCTCGGCTACGACGAGGCGCTCGCCGAGCTCGCCGCCCTGCGCGCCGGCACCCGCAAGGGCGGCCGGGCCGCGCCGGAGACCGACGAGCAGCGGGCGGTCATCCGCCGCCGCGCCGAGCGCCGCCGCTGACCGGCGGCGCGCCCCGATCTTCCCCGTCGGCGAGGAGCCGGGCCCGGCCGGCGGGCGACCGCCGGCCGGGCCGGCCGTCAGCCCTCGGTGTCGTCGATGCCGCAGAGGTCCTTGACCGTGGTGAAGGCCGCCTCCATGGCCGGCACGTTCTCGTCCTGGTTGGTGGCCTCCTCGGCGTCGAACGCCTCCTGGTCGCCGGCCTCGGCATCGGCGAGGGAAGCGGCGAAGCTGTCCTTCACCGTCGTCATCGCGGCCATGACCTCGGCGTGGGCGTCGGCGGCCTCGGCGGCCGGCTCGACCGCCTCGATGGCGCTGATGCTCTGCTCCATCGCGTCGACGGTGTCGGGCAGGAACGCCGCCCAGTCCTCGAGGGTCGGGTCGGGGTGGTCGGTGAAGAACTGGTCGAAGCCGGGGTCGCCACCGCCGGCGGCGTCCTGGATCTCCGTGCAGTAGGTGGCGAGGTCGACGGGTGCCGCCGCGCTCGTCGTGGTCTCGGCGGCGGCGCGGTCACCGCCACCGTCGTCGTCGCTGCTGCAGGCGCCGAGCGCCAGCACGAGTGCGCCGGCGGCGAGCAGCGCGGCCAGGGTCTTGGGTGTGGTCATGGTCGTCCCTTCCTCTCACGGGTGTGTGGAGGCAGGGTCCGCCGCCCGGCGTCCCGGGCGCATCGGGCGCCCGTCCCGCCCTCCCGGGAATCCTCCCGGGCCGCCCGCCGATCGGCGGCACGGCGCGCCGGCGCCGACGGGGGCGCCCCGACCCCGACGGATCGTGGGCGCCCCCGCGCCGACTACTCGACGATCAGGGTCCCCTCCATGCCGGCGGCCCGGTGACCCGAGACGGTGCAGTAGAAGGTGTAACGGCCGGGCTCGTCGGCCCGCAGCCCGCCTTCGGCGGTGCCGCCGGCAGGCGCCGCGACGTGGGTGTCGAGCTCGTCGACGGTGAAGTCGTGGACCACGTCGTCGCTGGTGAGCACGATGGCGACGTCCTCACCGGCCTGGACGGTGATCTCCGCCGGGTCGAAGGCGAACGACGAGGCGGTCACCTCGATGCGGCGGGCGCCCTCGACCACGGGCGTGTTGTCGCCGTGGTCCATGCCGCCCATCGAGCCCATGCCGCCCATGCCCATGGAGGTCGCGGACGAATCGCCCATGGGCATGTCGCCATGGCCGCCGTCGTCGCTGCCACAGGCCGCGAGCAGGAGCGCGGCGAGGACGATCGCCGCGAGGAAGAAGGTGGTTCGGCGCACAGGTGCGCTCCTTTCGGATCGGTCAACGGGATGCGCGCGCCCGACGGGCGCGCGGGCACACCGGACCGATCAGCAGCGCATCACCCCGAGCCGAACCCACGCCGGATCCGGCGCCCGGGCGCGCGTCGCGCGGAGACCGACGGCGACGATGCGGAGGGCGGGCGGCCCGATGTGGGGCGTGCGCCACCCGCCCCGCAGCAGCCGGTACGCGCCGACGCCGACGACGGTGGCCAGCACCGCGACGCACACCGCGACGAGGTGGCCGTGGGCGGCGCAGTCCGGGCAACCCTGGTCGTCGTGGACCGGGTCGGCGTGGCCATGGTCGTCGTGGACCGGGTCGGCGTGCGGCCCCGCGGCGGCGGACACCCCCACCGACTCGACGGGGTGCGCCGACGGGTCGAGGCCGTGCATCACCAGCAGGCCGAGGGTGAGCAGGAGCAGGCCCACGGCGCCGAGGACCCCACCGACGGAACCGACCGGGCGCGCGATCCTCGCGGCTCGCCGCGGGATGGAACCGGTGCTCACGCGACCAGCATATACCCCCTAGGGGTAGCGGTGGCGTCGCGGTCGCATCGCTCCCGCCATCGTCACTGGTGGAGGCGCCGAGCGCCGCGGCCGCTGACCGGCGGACGGTCCTCGCGACGAGCGTCCGTCCCGCCCTCCCGGGAATCCTCCCGGGAGGGCGGGCGCCGCCAGGTGGCCGGGGCGGGGAGGGGGCGCCCTGGCCGCTCGGACGATCAGGCGGTGACCACGGGGTGGCGGGTGAGCAGCGCCACCCGGCCGACGTCGTCGAGGGTGCCGTCCGGGACGAGCTGGGCCGTACCGCCGCGGGCGAGGACGGCCTCGATGAGCTCGTCCACGGCGTCGTCGATGACCCCGGGGGCGTCGCGGTCTTCGGCGGCGACGAGCCGGCCGTCGGCGGTCAGCCGTGCCGGGTACTCGATCCCGGTCTCGACGATGAGGGTGGCACCACCCGTGCGCTCGGCCTGGGTCCAGGCCGCGTCGATGCCGGCCGCGCAGCGCCCGGAGGCGAGGTGGCGCCCGAGCTGCTCGAGGGCCTCGGCGCAACGGCGCTCCTCGAGACGCCGCAGCTCCGGCTCGGCCCGGCCGACCAGCTCCGACACCGGCACGCGCGTCGGCCCTCGCACCGCGACGACCGGGTCGTGGGCGACGATGGACGCGAACTGCGTCACCGTGGGCGACGGCCCGATGGCCACCAGCGGCCACGGGCTCGACCCCAGCGCGGCCGTCACGGCGCCCACCACGTCGTCGAGCCGACGCCGGCGGCGGATCTCCCGCCGGTCCGCCGCCCTCGGGTCGTTCCCGTCGGCGTCGGTGTCGGCGTGGTCCTCGAGGGCGAGAGCCACCGGTGCCGTGTCCGGCCCGAGGCCGCGCCAGAGCCGGGGCCGGGCCAGGTCGACGGCCAGCAGCCACCACCCGGGCGAGCGGTTGACGGCGTGCACCAGGTCCCTGGTCGCGAAGGTCTCGTCGATCACGACCCGGTCCCGCACCCGCACCGGGAGCGACAGGGACACATCGGTGCCGGCGCCGGCGTAGACCGCGACGGCCTTGGCCCAACGGGTCGGTTCGACGGCGCGCACGGTGGCCCGCAGCGCGGCGAGGGTCGCCTCGGCGAGGTCGCCCAGAGGCTCCCGACGGAGTCGTTCGGCGGCGTCGCGCTCGAGGGCGGCCAGGCGGTCCGCCCACGGGCCGAGCCGGGGGTCGAGGTCCACGAGGAGGGAGACCGAGGGGTAGCCCCGGTGGACGAGCAGGCGGTCGAGGTCAGCGGCGAGCACGGCGGCCCCTCCTCCCCCGGGTGGAGGCCGGCGTGGCCTCGACCAGCAGGACCGCCAGGCCGGCGGTGGCGGCGCCGGGTGGCCCGGCGGCGAGCCACGCCGCGCACAGGGCCACGACGTAGGTGGCGAGGAGGAACAGGGTCACGGGGGACCTCCGATTCGGGTCGACGTTCGCGCTCTGGCGAAGGTCTCCCCCGCCTCGCGACAGCGAGGCCACCGGAGCCGGGCCAACGGCCGTGCTGACGACCACGGTGCGACGGGGTACTCCCCTTCGAGGGTGATCTTACGAAAGAGTATTCACGTTGTCAACATCGTTTGTTTGTCTGCCCCGACCCGGTCGGGAGTGATCAGCGCCGCCGGGCGCGCACGACGACGTCGGCGATGTGGGGGTTGCCGCCGGGCGGGTCGACGCGCGGCTCGACCACGTCGAGCTCGACGGTGAAGTCGTCCCTCGTGGCGAGCAGGGCCCGCCACTCGGCGTCGAGCACGTAGTCCGACGGGTCGAAGCCGCCGTCGGCCATGCGGGCGCGGTGTTCGTCATCGAGGTCGTGGTAGACCGCGAGGACCACACCGCCGGGGCGCACCGAGTCCAGGAGCCCCTGCAACGCACCCTCACCGGCCGCCTTGGGCAGCGCCGGGTACTGCAGCGACACGAGGTCGAACGAGTGACCCGGGAAGGGTGCCCCCAGGGCGTCGCCGCACACCCAGTCGACGACGACGCCGGCCCGCCGACCGGCCGCCCGTGCCCGCTCGACGGCCAGCGGCGACACGTCGACGGCGGTGACGTCCCAGCCCCGTTGCGCGAGCCAGATCGCATCGGCGCCCTCACCGCAGCCGACGTCCAGCGCCCGCCCGGCGGCCAGGGCCCCGACCTCGGTCACGAGGCGGCCGTTGGGTCGGCCGCTCCAGATCGCGTCGTCCTTCTCCCGGTACCGGGCGTCCCAGTCGGCGGCCTGGCGATCGAGGGTGAACCGGTCGCGGTCGCCGGCGGCGGCGGCGCCGGGGTGCTCGTGTGCGTGCGGGTGCTCGGGCATGCCCGGCACGCTAGGCCGTCATCCTGTTCCTGCATTGTCCATTGCGATATTCGCAAGATCCCGCCAGACTGGGCGCATGCCCACCTCCGACGGCGACGACATCGAGGGGCTCGTCCGCACCCGGCTCCGGGCCATCCGCACCAGCGCCGGCTGGTCGCTGGACGAGGTCGCCCGGCGTAGCCACCTCAGCGCCTCGACCATCAGCCGCATCGAGACGGGCCACCGCACCATCGGCCTCGATGTGCTCGTCCCCCTCGCCCGGGCACTCGGCGTCGACCTCGACGACCTGCTCGACACCACGACCGCCGACGACGTCGTGATCCACCCCCGACCCGAGAAGTGGGAGGGCGGCACCGTGTGGTCCCTCTCCCGGCCCACCAGCCCCCTGGCGGCCATCAAGGTGCGGCTCGAGGCCACGTCCGTGCCGCCCCCGCAGCGGGTGCACCCCGGCCGGGACTGGCTCTTCGTGCTCGAGGGCTGCGTCCTGCTGCTGCTCGGCGACCGCCGCATCGAGGTCGCCGCCGGCGAGGCCGCCGAGTTCTCCACCATGACCCCCCACGCGGTCGCCGCCCTCGACGGATCCGCCGAGGCCCTCATGGTCTTCGACCGCGACGGCCGCGGGGCCCACCTCGAGCCCACGACCGGCTGACGCCGAGCGGCCCGCCGCCGGCGCGGGCTACTCGACGAAGGCGGCCAGCTGGACCAGCGACGACCACAGGCCGACGGCGTGGTCCTCGGCGGTGATCCCGGCGGGGACGTCGTCGGCGACGAGATCGACCCGGGTCCTGCCGGCGACCGGGGTGACCGCCCAGGTCATGGTCATGGTGCCGGCGACGGCGGGGTCGTCCGACTCGAAGTCGACCGCCTGCACGACCCGCTCATCGGGGACCACCTCGACGAAGCGGGCCTCCACGACGTCGGTGCCGGCGCCGGCCTTGCCGGGGGCGTCCGTGGCGTCGTCGTAGGTCAGCACGAGGCGGTAGGAGCCCCCCGGGCGCAGGTCGAAGCGCTCGAACCGCCCGGTCATCCCCGCCGGCGGCAGCCACGCGGCCAGCGCCGCGGGGTCGGTGAGCGCGGCGAAGACCCGGTCCGGCGGCGCCATCACGACCCGACTCCCCCGGTCCCGACGGCCCTCCCGCTGCGGCAGCGGCTTCTCGACCATGGCCACGAAGTGCCCCGGCTCGTCGGCCCACGGCTCGAGCTCGGCCACCGGCGTGAAGCCGACCCCCTGGTGGAAGCGCAGCGAGCGGGGGTTGGGCGGCACCGTGTTGACCTCGGCGCAGAGCACGCCGGCGCCCCGATCGCGACCCCACACCTCGAACGAGCGGTAGAGGTCGTGGGCGAGCCCGGTGCCCCGGTGGGCCTCGGCCACGGCCACCCGGTCGACGTAGGCGAAGTGCTCGTGACGGGCGCCGAACCACCGGTAGTTCGGGCTGTCGTAGGGCGAGCCCTCGGCGAAGCCCACGAGGAAGGCCACCACCTCACCGCCGGCCTCGACGACCTCGACGTGCTCGGCGAGGCCGACCAGCCAGCCCCAGCGCTCGGCGTCCGCCGAGCCCACTTCGGGCACGTTGGCCTGGTTCAGGGCCAGGGCCCCGGCGGCGTCGGTCGGCTCGTAGGGACGGCGGCGGGTCATCGGCCGCCGAAGCTACCGGTCCCCGCCGCCGGCCGACCCCGCCGCGCGCCGACGCCCCCGCTCAGTCGTCCGGCACCTCGTTGATGAAGTGCCCGCACTCGTCCTGCACGGCTTGGTCGACGACCGCGATCGAGCCGTTGATGTCGGCGACGACGGCGGCGCCCTCACCCGACTGGTACTCCGGCGCGGCGGCGCCGAGGTCGACGTCGAAGTCGCGGTCGGCGGCGAACTGGCGGAGGCCGTCGACCGCCTCGGCGAAGGGTTCGGCGTCGACGCCGTCGGGCGCAGCCTCGGCCAGCCCCGCGGCGGCATCCGCCATCGCCGTCACCCGCGCCTCCACCTCGGCGGGTGTGGTGGCGTCGGGCGCCCCCGCCGAGGCCACCGCGAACGCCTCGGCGGCGTCGCAGAACGAGCCGCCGGAGGCCGGGGCGGTCCCCGCCGCACCGTCGTCCGCCACCGTGGCCGTCGTCCCCTCGGCGCCGCCGCCACCGTCGTCGTCGTCGCCACAGGCGACGCCCAGGGTGAGCACGAGCGCGAGGGCGGGCAGGACGAGCAAGGAGCGCATGCGCTCGGTTTACCCCGCCGCCGCCCGGATCGAACCGCGAGGGCCGGTCCGCGCGGTGTCCGGCGTGTCGCTACTCGCTCGGCCGGCGCTAGAAGCCGGCCCAGCCGGGCCGGCTCGCCGCCTGGCGGATCCACGCCGTCAGCTGGGCCTCGTCGGCGATGCCGTCCTCGGTCACGTGCAGGTAGCGGGCGTCCGGGTCCTTCGAGGACTCGGGCGGCGGCGGGTCGAGGTGGGCGCCGTTGAAGAACGTGACCTTCACGTACGTCGTGAAGCAGTGGAAGCTGAGGAACCAGGCGTGCTCGTCGGTCCCGTAGAACGGCGAGTTCCACCGGACCGCCTTGTTCACCCCCGGAACCGCCTCGACCACCAGGGCATCGAGGCGCCGGCCCACGTCCTGCTTCCAGCCCGGCATCGCCGCGAGGTACGCCGCCACCGGGGCGTCGCCGTCGCCCTTGGGGATCTGCGGGTTGCCGCCGGCGAGCAGCTTCGGCGCCGGGTCGTTGGTGGGCTCGGTCATCGTGGGTCCTCGCTCGATCGCTCGGGACGAGTCTGGCCGACGGCTCGCCGGCGTGCGTGGGCGGCGCCCGTCACGGTTCGGCTCACGGCCGCAGCACCCGGGCCTTGCCGAACATGGTGCCGAAGAGCAGGCGGCCGTCGTCCATCACGGTGACGCCGGCGCCCAGGGTGTTGAACTGCGAGCCGCCGAGCACGTAGTGGAACGCCGGCTCGCCCGTGGTCCAGTCCACGCCCTCGATCGTCCACTGCCGGTCCCGCGTGCCGCACGTGTAGACGAGGTCGGACCCCTGGGAGACGTAGGGCACCGAGTTCGGCGACGAGACCGTCCGGCAGACCCACGCCTCCTCGAGCCGACGGGTGGCGGGGTCCCACTCGAACTTGTGCAGGCCGAGCGGTCGGAAGGCCGGGTCGTGGCCGAGGTAGAAGCACAGGGCCCGGGCGGCGGCCTCGGGCAGGCCCTCCACGACGGTCGGCGGCTGGTTGTTGACGGTCATGGCCCCGTAGCCGCTGACGGTGAACGACTGCTCGGTCTGGATGGCGGCGAGGCCAGGGTCGCCCATGTCGGCACGGCCGAGGCCGGCGATCCGGCGCGACGGGGCCTCGGGCAGCTGCGCCCAGTCGTCGGGGATGTCGTCGCGCCAGAAGAGGGTGATGTTGACGACCTCGTCGCCGTCGCCGATGACCACGAAGCGGTCCTCGTCGGGACCGAAGCCCATGAGCGACGGGGTGGAGCCCGAGCCCCACCCCGTGCCGTTGCGGTACCGCGCCCGCCAAGCGCCGTCGGCGGGGTCGGTCGAGAGGCGGTCGCCGGTCCACACGACCTTGTGGAGGTGGTTGGGGGAGGTCACGTAGATGCCGCCGTCGTCGCCGACGCAGAGGCTCTTGCGCACCCAGCCGTACCCCGCGTTGCGGCCGGAGTCGAGCATGCGCTGCCACTGGGCGGCGGCCTCTTCGGCCGCACCGGGGAGCTGCAGCGTGGCGAGGTCGGCGAAGTCCCGGGTGAGGCAGACGAGCCAGCCGTGGTCGGAGGAGAGGACGAGGCGGCCGTCGAAGGTGAGGTTGACCCCGACGAACGAGCCCTCGACCTCGGGAGGCTTGTCCCAGCGGGCCGCCACCTCGATGGGCGACGCCGGGTCGGTCGGGTCGGTCTCCCGGTAGGCCACGACGCAGTCGCGGCGGGTGAGGAAGAGGGTGTTGTCGCAGTCCACCAGGGCGTACACGCCGTCGAGGCCGACGAGGTAGGTCATGGCCATGGTGAGCGCGTGGTCGACCGCCTCACGGCCCCGGAGCTCGTCGAGGGCCCGTACCTGCTCCTCGAGCACGGCCACGGGGGTGACGGGCTCGTCGCCCGTGGGCAGCACGGCGAGCACCTCGAGGGTGTCGGCGTCGAGCTTGGCGATGGTCTGGCGCCCGTTGCTCCAGATGACCCGCCGCCCGTCGGGGTACGGCCCCGACACCATCCCGCCGAAGTGACCCGGCCCGAGCCAGGCGTACTGGACGTCGTCGGGCCCGAGCACCTCCGTCGGCCCCACCGGCCCCGCCACGGCGGTGTTGTCCTGCTGGTCGCAGCGGCCGTGGGCGATCGGGTACTCGGAGTCGGCGAGGAACGGGTTCCTCGGCCCCACCGCCATCGCCATCGGTCCGTCCCCTCCCCGGGTGCTGCCGCCCAGCGGAGGCGAGGCTACGCCGGGCGGCGGGGTCGGGCGAGAGATCGTCCGACCCCGCCCCCCGAGCAGCCGCCCGAGCGCCCGTCAGACCAGCAGCACGGTGACCGACCCGGGTCAGGTGTCGAAGCCGACGCCGGTCCAGAAGACCTCGGGCCGACTCGCCCGCAGGGCGTCGGCGGCGGGCGGGACCATCAGGGGTCGTCCCGCCGCGTCACCCCCGGGCCGCGCCCGGAGCCGGTCACAGCAGGCCGAGCTCCAGCCGGGCGGCCTCCGAGATCCGGTCGATCGTCCACGGCGGGTCCCACACGAGGTTGACCTCGGCGTCGTCGACCCCGGGGACGCCGAGCACGGCGCGCGCCGCGTCGGCGCGCAGGACGTCGCCCATGCCGCACCCCGGGGCGGTCATCGACATGTCGACCTCGATGCGGCGCGTGCCGAGCGGGCCGTCCACCTCCTCGCAGCGGTAGACGAGGCCGAGCTCGACGATGCTCACGGGGATCTCGGGGTCGTACACCTGGTCGAGGGCGTCGACGACCTGCTGCAGGTCGAACGCCTGCGGCACGTCGGCGGCCGGCTGCCCGTCCGAGGTGCGGCTGCTCCCAGCGGCCGGTTCGTCGGTGGCGGGTGGCTGCCCGAGGGCATCGGCGTCGTCGGCTTCGATGCGCAGGAGCTCGCCGCGTCCGGTGCGCACCGTGATGCTGCCGCCGAGCTGCTGGACGACCCGCACCTCGGCGCCCTGGGGCAGGAGGATCCCCTCGCCGGCGGGCACGGTGGTGGCCCGGCAGGCCCGGCTCAGCGCGACGGGAGCGGTGGGCGAGCTCATGGCGTGGGCCCCGCGAGGCGGCCGGCGAAGGTCGCGGCGACGAGCTCGCGCAGCGACGGCGGGGTGATGTCGTCGGTGAGCTCGGCGACGAAGGCGGCGACCAGCAGGGCGCGGCTCTGGGCGAGGGGGATGCCACGGCTGCGGAGGTAGAAGAGGGCGTCGTCGTCGAGGCGGCCGACCGTGGCGCCGTGGGCGCAGCGGACGTCGTCGGCGAGGATCTCGAGCCAGGGCCGGGTGTCCACCTGGGCGGTCGGTCGCAGCACCAGGTTGCGATTGGATTGGCTGGCGTCGGTGCCGTCGGCGCCGGGGCGGACGATCACGTGGCCGGTGAACGACCCGCGTCCGTGGTCGTCGATGACGCCCTTGTACAGCTGGGTGCTCGTGCCGTGCGGAGCGGCGTGGTCGACGGTGACGACGTTGTCGTGGCGCTGATGCCCGGTCGGCAGGTACAGGCCACGGAGGTCGACGCGTGCCCCGGGCTCGGCGAGGCGCACCTCGACGGCGCTGCGGGCGATCGACGCGCCGACCATGACCGACGTGGCGCGCACGTGGGAGTCCGCCGCCTGCTCGACGCGGGTGCGGCCGACGTGCAGGGCGTCTCGAGGTTCGGCCTGTACGCGGTGGTGGGTGACGTCGGCGGCGTGTCCGGCCTCGATCCGTGTCGAGGCGTTGGTGACCACGTCGCCGCCGAGCCCGACGTAGGTCTCGATGACGGCGACGCGGCTTCGTGGACCGGCCCGGACGGCGGTGCGGGGGTGCACGGCGCTGACCCCGTCGCCGGGCACGGCCAGGTGGACCACGTGCAAGGGCTCGTCGACCCGGACCCCGGCGTCGACGAGCACCGACGCCTCGTCGGTCGCGGCGAGCTGGTTGAGCGCGTCGAAGCCGTCGGGGGGATCGTCGTCGGAGGTGCGGGGTGCACCACTCCCGAACCGCACGCCCCGGGGCAGGCCACCGGTGTCGGAGAGGCCGGCGTCGAGCGCGCCGTTGACGAACACGACGCGAGGTCCGCCGTGGTCGCCGGCGAGGTCGTCGACGTCGGCACGGGTGACGGCGCGCCCGCCGGACGGCGCGGGGGTCGCCCGGCCGAGCGCGGCGGCGATGTCGTCGACGGCGGTGTACCGCCACGCCTCCTCACGGTTGCTCGGGAGGCCGTGGGCGTCGAACCAGTCCCGGACGCGATCGGTGCGTCCGTCGGAGGGGTCGGGCGCGAGCCGGTCCAGCAGCGACGGGACGGCGCTCACGTGCCCGCCCCGACGGTCTGGTACCCGCTCGCCTCGAGCTCGCCCGCGAGCTCGGGGCCGCCGGAACGGACGATCCGGCCGTGCTGGAGCACGTGGACCCGGTCGGGGCTCAGGTGCTCGAGCAGACGCGGGTAGTGGGTGATCACGAGCATCGCCCGGTCGGGGCGCCGCAGGCGCTCGACCCCTTCGGCGACGACCCGCAGCGCGTCGATGTCGAGGCCGGAGTCGGTCTCGTCGAGGATGGCGAGGCGCGGTTCGAGCAGGGCCATCTGCAGGATCTCGTTGCGCTTCTTCTCCCCACCGGAGAAGCCCTCGTTCACCGAACGGCTGAGGAAGGCGGGGTCCATGCCGAGCTGGGCCATGTGGTCCTTGGCGAGCGCGAGGAACTCGCCGGCGCTGACCTCCGGCTCGCCCCGTTCCCGCCGGACGGCGTTGACGGCCGTGTGCAGGAAGTGCAGGTTCCCGACCCCGGGGATCTCCACGGGGTACTGGAAGGCGAGGAACACGCCCTTGGCCGCCCGCTGCTCCGGGGTGAGCGCGAGGAGGTCGTCGCCGTCGAGGGTCACCGACCCGGTGACCTCGTAGCCCTCACGCCCGGCGAGCACGTTGGAGAGGGTGGACTTGCCGGCGCCGTTGGGCCCCATGATGGCGTGGACCTCACCGGCGGCGATGTCGAGGTCGAGGCCGTCGAGGATGCCGGTGCCGTCGACGGTGACGGTGAGGTGCTCGATGTGCAGCATCAGCCCACCGCCCCTTCGAGGCTGAGGCGCATGAGGGCGTGCGCCTCGACGGCGTACTCCATGGGCAGCTCGTCGAACACCTCGCGGCAGAACCCGTTGACGATCATCGACGTGGCGTCCTCCTCGGTCAGGCCTCGCTGGCGGCAGTAGAAGAGCTGGTCGTCGCTCACCTTCGACGTCGTGGCCTCGTGCTCGACCTCGGCGGTGTCGTTCTTCACCTCGACGTACGGGAAGGTGTGGGCGCCGCAGTCCGGGCCGATGAGCAGCGAGTCGCAGCGCGTGTGGTTGCGGGCCCCGGTCGCGCCGCGCAGCATCTTCACCAGGCCCCGGTAGGTGTTCTGCGCCCGCCCTGCGGAGATGCCCTTGGAGACGATGGTGCTGGTCGTGTTGCGACCGATGTGGATCATCTTCGTGCCGGTGTCGGCCTGCTGGTGGTTGGTCGTGACGGCGACCGAGTAGAACTCGCCGACGGAGTCGTCGCCCTGGAGGATCACGCTCGGGTACTTCCAGGTGATCGCGGAGCCGGTCTCGACCTGGGTCCAGGAGATCTTCGCCCTCGCTCCGGCGCGACCCCGCTTGGTCACGAAGTTGTAGATCCCGCCGCGGCCCTCGGCGTCGCCGGGATACCAGTTCTGCACGGTCGAGTACTTGATCGACGCGTCGTCGAGGGCGATGAGCTCGACCACCGCGGCGTGCAGCTGGTTCTCGTCCCGCTTCGGCGCGGTGCACCCTTCGAGGTAGCTGACGCTCGCTCCCTCCTCGGCGACGATCAGGGTGCGCTCGAACTGGCCCGTGTCGGCCGCGTTGATGCGGAAGTACGTCGACAGCTCCATCGGGCACGTGACGCCGGCGGGGATATAGCAGAAGGACCCGTCGGAGAACACCGCCGAGTTGAGCGCGGCGAAGAAGTTGTCGCGGAAGGGGACGACCGACCCGAGATACCTGCGGACGAGCTCGGGGTGTTGGCGCACGGCCTCGGAGAAGGAGCAGAAGATCACGCCCGCCTCGGCCAGCTTCGCCTTGAACGTCGTGGCCACCGACACCGAGTCCATGACCGCGTCGACGGCGACGCCGGCCAGCCGTTCCTGCTCGGCGAGGGAGATCCCGAGCTTGTCGAACGCGGCGCGGATCTCGACGTCGACCTCGTCGAGGCTCTTCGGTGCGGGCCCCTTCGGCTTCGGCGCCGCCCAGTAGTACATGTCCTGGTAGTCGATCGACGGGTAGTGCACGTTGGGCCACGTGGGCTCGTCGAGGGTGAGGAAGTGGCGGAACGCCGCGAGGCGCCACTCCAGCAGCCACCCGGGCTCGTCCTTCTTGGCGGAGATGAACCGGACGACCTCTTCGGTGAGGCCCTTCGGGGCGTACTCGGTGTCGAGGTCGGTGTGGAAGCCGTAGGCGTACTCCCGCTCGACCAGGCCCTCGATGACGTCGGACATGTGGTCTCCCTCGCGGTCGGTCCCTCGCTGCTGGTTCGTCTATATTTCTACCATAGACTAGAACTAAGTGCTACTTCTGACCGCGAGGAGCTCCCCATGCGCGACGTGCCGCGACCGACCCCGAGCCACGACCTCGACACCCCCGAGCAGATCGCCGAGATGGTGCGGCGCTTCTACGCCGACGTCGCCCAGGACGACCTGCTCGGCCCGATGTTCAACGACGTCGCGCGCGTGGACTGGTCCGAGCACCTGCCCAAGCTCACCGCCTTCTGGTGCCGGGCGCTGCTCGGGCTCCCCGGCTACGTGGGCAACCCCTTCCGTGCTCACGCGCTCGTGCACGGGCGGCGCCGGTTCACCGCGGCCCACTTCGAGCGGTGGCTCGAGCTGTTCCACGAGACGCTGGACCTCGGCTGGGTCGGACCGTGCACGGCACGGGCGCACGAGCTCGCCGACAACGTCGCCCGTGTGCACAGCGAGCAGCTCATCGGCGAGGCCGTCAGCGTCGAGCGCTACCAGCCGACCTGACCGGACGCGTGATCCCCGTGTGCCCCGGCCGCCGCGACGCCGCCCGGCCGCGGTGGCCGAGGGGCCACGTTCAGCGGAGCGGAGCGGCGGGAGGGCAGGCGACGCAGTGCCGGGCCTCCGGGATCACCTCGAGGCGCTCGAACGGGATCGGCCGCTCGCACGCCTCGCACGTGCCGTAGGTGGCGTCGTCGAGGCGACCGAGGGCGTGGTCGATGTCGGCGAGCGCCTCACGCGCCCGGTCGGCGGCGAGGCGGGCCGTCTCCCGGTCCCGTCCCGCGCTGTCGTCGGTGTCCGAGCTCAGCGCGTTGACCAGGGCGTCGTTCAGCTCGAGGTGACCGCGGTGCTCGGCCTGCGCCTCGGTGAGCATGGCGCGCAGGGCGTCCTGCTGGCCGTCGGTGAGGTGGGTGGCCCCGGACTCACGTCCACGGGCCAGATCCGTCGGTGCCTCGGTCATGTCGGTCCTCTCCTCCTCTGGTCGCAACGGGACCCGTCCGCGCCGGTGCCGGCCGAGGGGCCGGGTCGGCGAGGGTGTGCGGAGCCCGCCGAGGGGTCGGTCGAGCCTTCCGGGGAACCGTACGAACGTTCCGCTGGACGGGCATTGGCAGAACTCGACGAGGAACCGCGTGTATGAGTGTCGGTTCTCGACACCGGGTCGGCGGCGGCGGCCCGAGTCGACCCACCGCGCCGCCGCGGTGGCCCGAGCCCCGCCCGAGGGGACAGAGTGGTGCCATGCGGCGATCCTTCGACGTCCGCGCGGTCGTCGAGGCCCTCTCCTCCGACGACGCCACCGTGGTCGCGGGTGCTCCGGGGCTGGACCGGCTCGTGAGCCACGCCCGCCTGGCGCCCTCACCCGAGCACCTGCGCCGGGTCGAGCCCGGCGATCTGGTGGTCACGACCCGTGCGAACCTGGCCGCGTCGGGCGAGCCATGGGACGACCTCGCGGCCCGTCTCGACGCCGCCCGGGTCTCGGCCCTCGTGCTGGGCCTCGACGACGGCGACGCCCTCCCGTCCGAGCTGCTCCGAGCCGCGGATCGCCTCGGACTCCCCCTGATCACGGTCCCGCCGGACGCGGCCCTCCCCGAGCTCGCCTCCGGCATCCTCGACGCCCTGCTCGACGCGCAGCGCCGGCACCTGGAGGAGGTGCTGGAGGCCCACGCCACCGCGGTGGCCGAGGCCGAGGAGCGCTTCGCCGCCATCACCCTCGAGGAGCTCGTGTCCGGTCACGCCAGCGGCACCGCGGAGATCGTCGAGCGCGCCGCCAGCTTCGGCTGGGACCTGACCCGCCCGCGCGCCGTGCTCCTGGCCTCGATCGACCCGCCCACCGAGCCGGGCGTCCTCGTGCCCGCGCTGGCCACCATCGCGGCGTCGGCGCGCGCCACGCTCGGGCCCGACGCGATCGTGTGGCGCCGCAGCGCGACCATCGCCGCCCTGGTGGCCCCGGCGGGGGACGACCCCACCGAGCGCCGGCGGCTCGCGGAAGGGCTGCGCACCGAGCTCGACCACCGGCTCCGCACGGTCACGGTCAGCATCGGCGTGGGCCGCCGGGTCCCCGAGCCCACGGCGCTGACGACCAGCTTCGTCGAGGCCAGCCGGGCGGTCGACGTCGGTCGGTGGGCGAAGGGGCGCCACGTCACCGAGGTGTTCGACGAGCTCGGCCTCGAACGGCTCCTGTCCTCGGTGCCGCAGGACGAGCTCGCCGACTTCGTCCACCACGCCATCGGTCCCCTGCACGACCACGACCGCGCCCACGCCGCCGAGCTCGTCGACACCCTCGCGGTCTGGCTGGAGACCCGGAACCGGGCGGAGGCCGCCCGGCGGATGCACGTGCACTACAACACGCTGAAGAACCGCCTCGAGCGCATCGAGGCGATCCTCGGCCCGGTGCTCGACGACCCGGCGAGTGCCCTCGAGTGCCAGGTCGCCATCCACGTCGCGCGCCACTACGACGTCCCGTGGAGCGAGGGGCCACCGGGCTGACCGCGCTCCCGGCGCGTCGGCGGGCACCCCTTGATTTCTATTATCTCCATCATCTGCTAGAACTAACTGCATGGATGGAGCCCCGGCGCACCGAACGCTGAGCGACCTGTCCAGCCGCAGCGACGTGCACGACCTCGTCGTCGGCTTCTACCGCGAGATCGTCTTCGACGACCTGCTCGCACCCGTGTTCGGCGAGGTGGCCGAAGTCGACTGGTCGGCCCACATCCCGAGGCTGGTCGACTACTGGTGCCGCACGCTGATCGGCGAGCCCGGCCACCGCGGCGCCGTCCTCGCCGTCCATCGCCACGTGCACGAGCTCGACGCCTTCCGTCCCGAGCACTTCGACCGCTGGTACGGGCTGTGGGCCCGCAGCGTCGACGAACGCTGGGCCGGTCCGGTCGCCGAGGCCGCCAAGCGCCACGCCGCGCGCGTCGCCGCCTCCCTCGCGCGCCAGCTCCTCGACGTCACGTGGCGCCCACCCGAGCGCACCCGACCCCTGATCCCGACCACCAGCGAAAGGACCACCCCGTGACCCTCACCACCAACGACACCGTGCTCGAGGACCCGAACATCGCCCGCACCGCGGCGATCGGCGCCGTCATCGGCGTCACCGTCGTCACCATCGGCGTCACCCTCGCCGGCCTCCTCGGCGGTCTCGGATTCGGGGGCGCCGTCGGGCTCGGCCTCTTCATCGGCATGTGGGGCGGCGGCGGCTTCGGCTTCATGATGGGTGGCACCATCCCGTTCGCCCGTCACATGGACCGGGCCGAAGCCGCCGCGTCGAGCCACCACCGACGCTGAGGATCGCCACGGCGCCGACCCGGGGATTCCTCCCCGACCGGCCCGTGCGGCACACTGGCGGTGAGACCACCATGACAGCGACCCTGCAGGAACAGGCGCGTGCCCTCGGCGATCCGACGCGCCACGCCATCTTCCGGCACGTCGCCCAGGTGGGCCGACCCATCGGGGTCGCCGAGCTCAACGACCAGTTCCCGTTGAACCACAACGCGATCCGCCAGCACCTCGCCAAGCTGGTCGCCGCCGGGCTCGTGATCGAATCCCGCGTCCCGACGGGCGGGCGTGGCCGCCCGCGCCTCGTCTACGAGGTCGACCCCGCCGTCGAGGGACAGTGGGGCACCAGCGGACCCTACGAGCGCCTCAGCCGCCTGCTCGTCGAGATCATCCGCACCGGGCTCGACGCCGAGGAGGTGGGACGGCGCGCCGCCGACCAGCTCCGGGTGCGTTCGCCCTCGGGGGACATCGTCGCCGACGTCACCGCGGCGATGGCCCGCCAGGGGTTCGACCCCGAGGTGCAGGCCGTCAAGGACGGCGCCGAGATCGTCCTGCACCGCTGCCCGTTCGCCACGGCCGCCCTCGCCGACCGCACGACGATCTGCGCGCTGCACCTGGGCATCGCCGAGGGTCTCGTCGAGGGTGCCCCGGCCGACGTCACCGAGCTCGTGGCCTACGACCCTCGCCACGCCGGCTGCCGGTTGCACGTCCGCCTCGTGGCCGACGACGACGAGCAGCCCGAGGACGCCTCCGGCACGCTCGTCCTGCGCAAGCGGTCCGGCCGCCGGTGAGCCCGACCGACGAGGACACCCCCGTCGACCGCGGGCCCGCCGACGACGCTTCCTCCGTCGCCGGGGAGGAGCTCGACGACGCCCAGCTCGCGGAGCTCGTGCGCACCCTGGCCGACGCCGTGGTCGTCGCCGACCCCGAGGGCGCCATCACGTTCTGGAACGACGCCGCCACCCGGCTCTTCGGTTGGTCGGCCGAGGAGGCGATCGGCCAGACCCTCGACCTCATCATCCCCGAGCGCCTGCGCCAGCGGCACTGGACCGGGTACCACCAGACCATGACCACCGGCCACACCCGCTACGGCGACCGCCTGCTCGAGGTGCCCGCGCTGCACCGGGACGGCCGCACGCTCTCGATCGCGTTCACCGTGACCCTGCTCGGTGCCAAGGGCGCGGACGCGCCCCACGCCGTCGCCGCGGTGATGCGCGACGACACCGAGCGCTGGCAGGAGCGCCGGCGCCTGCGGGCGGAGCTGGCCGCCCTCCGGGAGCCACCCGGCGAACGGCCTGCCGACGGCGGTGGTCAGCCGGCTCCGTAGGTCCAGTCGGGTCGCTTGTCCCAGAACCGCTCGTCGTAGGTGGCGACGCCGTCCGCCAGGTCGAGGAGCTTGGGGATGGGGCGCTCACCGGGGCGGGGGCAGGCGTGGGCCTCGAGGTGCTCGACGAACTCCTCGGGGAAGGCCCGCAGGACGCTGCTGACGAGCAGTCGTTCCTCGACGGCGAGGTAGCAGCGGTTGCCGTCGGTCACCCGCTCGAGCCAGCCGTGGATGGCGGCGACGTCGTCCTCGGTGCCGACGCCGGTCTCGATGCGTTCCAGCCGGGTGGTGATCTCCCCCGAGCCGATCTTGCAGGGTGGGCACTGGCCGCAGGACTCGATGAAGAGGAAGCGGGACAGGCGGTAGGCGGCGTCGACCATGCACGCGGTGTCGTCGTGGACGATGAACCCGGCCGCACCCATGGCGCTGCCGGCGGCGGCGAGCCCCTCGTAGCTCACCGGCACGTCGAGGTGGTCGGCGGTGAGGACCGGGTTGGCGACGCCGGAGAACACGGCCTTGACGGACCGACCGGGACGCGGGCCGCTGCCGACCGCGTCGATCACGGCGCCGAGGGGCGTGCCGAGCTCGACCTCGCCGACGTCGGGGGCGACCACGTCACCCACCACGGTGGCGACGACCGTCCCGGGTGACTCGGGCGTGCCCGTCGAGCGGAACCAGTCCGCACCGTGGGTGAGGATGTGGGAGACGTTCGCCAGCGTCTCGACGTTGTTGACCAGCGTCGGGTTGGGCCCGTCGCTGCGGGCCCGGCCGGACGACGAGCCCGCCTCCCATCCCTCCTGTGGGCCGGCGGCGAAGAGCCCGTGCTCGTACGGGGCGAACCACCGGGGCAGGGGCGGCTTGCCCTCGATCACCTCGAGCATGGCCTTCTCCTCGCCGAACAGGTACTCGTCGGGCCCGGCGACGACGTTCACCGTGCAGTCGGTGCAGATGCCGGCGGCCTGGAACTCCTGGGCGGCTCGGGTCAGCGCCGCGATCTCGCGCTCGAACCCCGCCTTCAGGCAGACGAACGCCTCCTCGGCGCCGATCGCGAAGGCGGCCACGATCAGCCCTTCGACGACCTGGTACGGGTTGGCCCGTAGGAGAGCACGGTCCTTGAACGTGCCAGGCTCGCCTTCGGCGCCGTTGACCACGAGGTAGCGACGGGTCCCGGCCTGGTCGGCGATCCCCGCCCACTTCCGACCGGTGGGGAACCCGCCCCCGCCACGGCCTCGGAGCCCCGATCGGGCGATGACGTCGATCGTGGCCGCCGGCCCCAGGCGCATGGCGGTCTCGACCCCCGACCCGCCGGCGTCGGTGGCGAGCCAGGCATCGAGGGTGGTGATCGGCTCGGGGGGCAACAGGTACGTGGTCATGCCGGTTCTCCTCTCGTGGGCGCGGCTCGGGCACCGAGCCCCACCCGCACGGTCCGTACGGCGGTGTCGAGCACCCACACGCCCACACCCGCCGCGGCGAGCAGGTGCACGTCGAGGGCGAGCGCGATCGCCGCGAGGTTGGCGGCGGCCAACCCGATCCACGACCGCATCGCCGCGAAGCTGCGGCCGAGCTGCTCGTGGCCGCCGCCGCGCAGCATGGGCAGCAGGTACGCGACGGACCCCCACAGGATCTGCGCGTACCCGCCGACGGCGAGCACCAGCAGCCACCGGCCGCCGAACACCGCGCCGTCCCCGCCGGCGATCTCGACCGACGTGGCGGCGACGGCGACCGCCCACCACAGGCCGCCGGCCCACAGCGCGACCAGGCGCGGCCCGGCCCAACGCAGCTGGCGTCGCGTCGGCCGGGGCAGCAGCCACAGCGCAGCACCGATGCCGACCGCGTAGGCCGCGAGCCCGCCGGCGGCGACGCGGTCGGCGCCGGTCACCAGCCCCAGGACCGCGGTCGTCACCGCAGCGGTCTGCCAGCCGACCGCGCCGAACAGCCGCGTGGCGGTCGCGTGGGGGGCCATCCGGGACCGGCCGACGGTGGCGGCGAAGAACGGCAGGGTGCCCCCGACGACGAGACCGATCAGACCGAGCAGGTTGAGGGTGACGTGGGCGGCGCGCAGCCCCGCGGTCGGTGTGCCCAGCGCCATCGTGACGCCGAGCACCACGCCTGCGGTTCCCGCGACGAGCGCGGCGAGGTAGGCGGCGACGGCGGGATCGAAGCGCCGCTCCACCCCCCGACGGGCGGTGACCACCAGCATTCCCGCGAGCAGGAGCAGCCCCACGAGGTAGGCGGTGCCGGCCGGCGCCAGCATCCACGCGCCGAGGTCGAGCTGGCGTCCGGCGGCGACGCCGGCGGCGCCCGCGGCCACGCACCACCGCTGGAGGTGCACGATCGGGTCCGGCGGGGCAGGCGCCGCCGACCACGTCACGGTGAGCATCACCGACACGCCGCTGATGGCGAGGACGACGCCGCCGGCGAGGAACAGGTGCAGCGCCAGCCAGCGCCCGTCGGTGAGACCGTCGGTGAGGCCGTCGATGAGCGCGACCGCGGCCGCCGCGGCGACGAAGGCCAGGGCCAGGCGGACCGTGCCGCGCACCTGGGCGTGCGCGAGCCGCACCCGGTCCGCGGCCCCCCGTGACGCGGCGGTCGTCGGCGTGGGGCGCCAGCGACTGGTCGGCCCGCCGACGGGAGCCCGCGTCGGGGTCACGTCACCACGCCGGTCGCGGCGCGGTGGGCGCCGTCCATGGCGTCCCACTCGTCGTCGTCGAAGGCGAACATCGCCGCCGGGAAGAGCTCCATCTCCTCGACCTCGATGTGGGCGGCCAGCGCGTAGTAGGCGCGGCGGTCGAACGAGGCGGTGGTGAGGGCTCGGTGCAGCTCCCGGTGCTCCTCTTCGAGCTCGGCGAGCTGTTCGGCCGTGAGGTCGCCGCGGGCGATGAGCTCAGGGTAGAGGCCGGTCTCCTCCTTGCGGACGTGCACGTCGAGCAGGCCCACCAGCTCGTCGACCTCACCGGCGGGGGGTGTGCGCCCGGCGCGCTCGGCCTCGGCGACCGACCAGCCCCGCTCCAGGATCTCCTCGTGCTCGGCGGTCAGCTCGGCGATCGGTGGGAACGCCCGGCAGCCGCAGTGGTCACACATCGGGCACCTCCGCTCGGTCGAGGCCGTGCGTGCAGTGCAGCTCGGCGACCGCCGGGTCGACCGCGACCATGACGCGCTCGACCGACGACATGTCGTCGGCGTGGAGGTGGCCGCGGATCACGGCGAGCAACCGGTCGGCGTCGACGCCGCGATGGCGGACGCGCAGGCACTGGCCGGTGATGCTGGCGTGGACGCCGATCACGCCCGGCTCGGCTCGAAGCAGGTCGAGGGTCTCGTTGAGGCACTGCGGGCAGTTCGCCCCGGTGACGGTGATCTCGGTGTCGGTCAGATCGGTCATGGCGTTCCTCCCGGGGCCGGGTCGCGGCCGGGCTCGAGGTGGAGGCGGAGGCGGCACGGGTGCCGCCGCGGGTCGTGCGGGACGAGCGCGTCGACGACGACACGGCCGTGGGCGAGCTCGGCGATGCCCTCGGCCATACCCAGGTGGACGGCACAGACGACCTCGGGATCGGCGACGGCGGCGGACTCGAACGGGCAGGCCCGGAGCGCCATCTCGACCGAGTCGCCGCGGCGACGCACCTCGGGGTCGAACCCGTGGCGGGCCATGGCGGCGGTGACGACGTCGACCGGGTCGGCGCCGGCGGGCGGGGCGGGCTCGGACTCGACGACCGCCCGGCGTCCGACCTCCTCGGGGGTTGCGCCGGTGCGAAGCGCCTCGGCGAGCAGCACGGTCAGCCGCTCGTACGGGCCGGTCGCGCCCCACCGACTGTCGGCGTGGGGCGACACCCGGTAGACGCGCCGCGGCCGGCCCCGGCCGGTGCTCGGCGCGGTCGCGCCCTCGACGAGACCGGCGTCCACGAGGCGGGCGAGGTGCTGACGGATGGCGTTGTGGTTGAGCCCGAAGTGGTCGGTCAGCTCGGCGACGTCGACCGGGCGGTCCGCGTCGACGAGGTAGGAGAACACGCCGTGGCGGGTGGGGTCGCCGAGGGCGCGGGCCTGGGACTGGAGGGTCGCCGTCACCGCGAGAGCTCGGCGTGGAAGGCCTCGGCCAGCTCACCGAGCGTGTCGGGCCGGGGCTCGAGCGGCTCGAGCTCGCCGAGGGACCGTTCACCGAGCTCCTCGACGACGACCTCCCACAGGTCGAGGAGCGCGAGGTCGTCGGCAACGTCCAGCTCGGTGAGGCTGCGGTCGGCGGCACTGTCGGGATCGACGCCGACGACGCCGGCGAGGAGCTCGAGCACGGCATCGACCTCGACGGCCTCGGCGTGGGTGTGGGTCTCGGCCGGCATCGGTCAGTCCCGCCGGAAGGTGACCCGCCAGTCGCCGGACTCGAGCTGGTCGGCGACGTAGCCGAAGCCCTGTTCGCCGAGCACCCCCTCGAGCGGCACCGGCTCGAACGGCGCGTAGACGACGAGCACCTCGCCGTCGCCGACCTGCCCGGCGGCATCCATGATCTCGGCGAAGGGCTCGCCGGCGGCGGCGAGCGTCGGTCGGGCGTCGACGACGCGCGCGGTGCTCGTGATGTCGATGGCCCAGTCCTCGGGGCCCTGCTCGACGTACTCCCACCGGAACTGGGCGGGCCGGGTGGCGTCGAGCTGGTAGCGCAGCGGCGCCGGGTCGTGGTCGTTCACCAGCCGCAGGGTGTCGCCGGTGCCGAGGGCGTCGAGCCGGTCGAAGATCGTCTCGTGTCGCTCCCTCGGGGGCATCGGCCGTACGTCCAGCGTCTCCATCGCGGTCCTCCTGCCTCTGGCGCCGTCCCCGGCGTCCTGTTATTCTTCTAGTCTAGAGTAGAGAAAAAACCAGGAGTCGTCCAGTGACGGTCCCCACCCAACCAGCCCCACCGGCCGCTACGGCCCGACCAGCGGCCGCACCGGCGGCGCCGTTCGTGCCCGGCGCCACCTCGACGGTCCCGCCCGCGTCCGTGCCGCTCGGGTTCCTCGCCGCCGCCGGCGTGGGCCTGTGCGCCTTCGGGCTGGCGGTGTGGTTCGCGGCCGACCGCGTGGTCACCACCCCGACGCACACCGGCGCGGTGTCGGCGGTGCACGTCGGGATGCTGGCGTTCCTCACCACCGCGGTCCTGGGGGCGGTCCACCAGTTCACCCCGGTCGTCGGTCGCCGACCGCTCCGCTCCGTCGTCGCCGCACGGGTGACGCTGGTGGGGATGGTCGCCACCGCGTGGCTCCTGCCCACGGGGTTCGCCCACGGCCCGGAGTCGCTCGTCGCCGCCGGCGGCACGATCGGGGCGGCCACCGTGCTGCTGGCGGCATGGAACCTGTCCGGACCGTTGTCCGCCCGCGACGGCGGCGTGCCCCTCGCCGGGCTGCGGCTGTCGGTCGGGTTCCTCGTCGTGACCGTCGCCTTCGGCGTCGTCTACGCCTTCGACCGCCAGACCGGCTGGTTCCCCCTGCTGCCCCATCGGGTCCTCGCCCACGCCCACCTCGGCCTGCTCGGCTGGCTCGGGCTCACCTACGTGTCGGTCGCCGAGAAGCTCTGGCCGATGTTCCTGCTGGCCCACCGACCCCGCGCCCGCGCCGGCGCGTGGGCGGTCGGGCTCCTCGCCGCCGGCGTGCCCGTGCTCGCCACGGGCCTGCTGTTCGCCGTACCCGCCGTGGCCTGGCCCGGCGGGCTCGCTGTCGCCGCCGGGTTGGGCTGCCACCTGGCGTCGCTGGTCGGCGTGGTCCGTCACCGACGCCGGCCCCTCGAGCTGCTCCACGCCTTCCTGTTCGCGTCGGCCGCCTTCCTGGTGGCGGCCATGGCCCTCGGGGCCGCCGCCGCGGTCGCCGCGGTCGAGCCGACAACGCGGACGCGTCTCGTCGCCGCCGAGATCGCAGCGCTCGCCGCCTGGTTGGGGCTCGCCGTCATCGGACACGCCCACAAGATCGTGCCCTTCATCGCCTACACGGCGCTGCGGGCGCGCGGCGTCACCACCGGGCCGACCGGCCGGCCGCTGCTGTTCGGCGACCTGTTCCATCACGGCGCCGCCCGCCTCACCCTCCTCGTCGCCGCGACGGGGTTCGCGAGCACGGTCGCCGGGATCCTCGCTGCATCACCCGCCACCGTCGCCGTCGGCGGCGCCGCGATCGCCGTCGCCGGCGTCGTGGTCACCGCCAACCTCGCCACCGGCCCCCGCCGCGCTGCCCGTGCCCGACCCGACCGTCCCGAGGAGGTCCCCATGACGAACCCTGCCCCGCCCACCGAACACCACGACCCGCCGCATCGCGACACCCGCACGGGTGAGGGGGCCGCGTCGTGATCGAGCCACCCACCACCGACCTGGCCGCCGAAGGCCGACGCGAGGCCGCGCTGGCCGCGCTCGGCGGGGTGTGGGACCCCGAGCTGGGCCTCGACGTCGTGTCCCTGGGCCTCGTCTACGACGTCCGGGTCGACGGTGACGCCGTCGAGATCGACATGACCCTCACCACCCCGGGCTGCCCGGTGTCCGAGCAGCTGCCGACCGAGGCCGAGGCCGCCGTGCGCGCCGCCGTGCCTGGCGCCGACGTGACCGTGAACGTGGTGTGGGAGCCGCCGTGGACCCCGGAGCGGCTCTCCCCGATGGCCCTCGAACAGCTCGGCTTCGCTCGCCGTTCGTGAGCGAGGCGCCGACCCACCTCGACCTGCTCGCGGCGGCCCGCTCGCTGCGGGTCGCCGCCGCCGGCGGCGAGCCCGACGCCGTGCACGCGGAGCTGTCTCGGCTGCGCACGCAGCTCGTGTACCACCTCCAGGCCGAGCACGAGCCGCTCGCGTCGGTGACTGGTGCGCTCGGTCAGCTCACCCGCAACGGCCAGCACCGGCTCCTGCGGGTGCTCGACGACCTGCTGTTCAGCACGGAGGCCGACGACGGCGGCTGCACCTGCATCGTTCGGGCCGCCGAGGTCGAGCTCCTCCTGCGCCGCCAGGTGAAGCTCGAGGCCGCGGCCCTCCCGCCGGCGCCGGCCACCGCGCACGACCGCTCGACCCACCGCTGACCGCCGAGAGGCGACCGAGCTCCGACGACCCGACCGTCGACCGACTCGCGGTCACACCTCCTGGGTACGCATGAGAACCGTCCGTGGCAGTGCTGGAGCGGCGGACCGTGCGACCCAACGTTGCGCCGGAATGGTGGATCGTCACGGATCACTAGTGTTCGGCACCGGCGGTGGGAAGCGAAGGGGCTGGGATGGCGGTAGGTGGCGAACGGCTCCTCCGGGAGAAGCCCTGGCGGGAGCGCAACTCGATGTGGCTCCTGCCGACGATCGCGTGCTGCGGCCTGCTGACGTGGGCGTCGTTCCTCTACATCGGGATCCGGTCGAGAAAGCGGGCGTGGCTCGGCGCCGCTGCGGGCTACGGGCTCGCGACGATCGTCTACGTCGCCATCGTGAGCACCGCACCGGAGAACGCCGACGGCACGGTCGACACCTCCGGGTGGCGAAGCACCACCGGGATGATCTTCCTGCTCGTCGTGTGGGGCGGCGGGTGCATCCACGCGCTGCTCGTCAACCGCCAGTGGCTCGACTTCCTGGCCACCCAGTCGACGCCGATGCCGGCCCACCCAGGTGCACCCCCATCCCCGATGGCGCCGGTCGCACCGTCGCCGGTCTACGCCCCCGCCGCGGCGCCACCCCTCGACGAGCCGTGGCGGACCTTCGTGTCCCACGCCCTCGCCTCGCAGCGAGAGATCGTCGCCTCGGTGGCCACCACTCCGCCGGGACCCATGCGCGAGCGGCTCGAGCTCCTCGCCGGCCGCGTGGACGCCGGCATCCGCGAGTGTTGGCAACTGGCACACGACGGGCAACGGCTCACCCACGCGCGTCTCCGCATGGACACGCCCGCCGTCGCCAAGGAGCTCAAGCGCATCAACGCACTTCCGGCGAGCCCCGCGCTGACCGAGGCCGCTGAGTCGCTCCAGGCCCAACTCGACACGGCGAAGCGACTCGAGAACCAGGTCGACACCACCTACAACGGGCTCCTGCTCTTGGATGCACGACTCGGCGAGGCAGTGGCGCGGGTGATCGAGCTGTCCGTCCGACCCCAGCAGCTCAACGAGGTCGCCGCCGTGGAATCGAACGTCGAGTCCGTGGTCGACGAGCTGGTCGCCATCCGCCACGGCCTCACCGAGCTCGACGGCTGACCCCGGAACCGGCCACGGTCGGGCCTCACCTTCGCAGGCGGACGGGAGCCCCCGCGGGTCGCAGCGCGCGACCGACACACCGACACCGATCCGACCATCAAGGACAGGATCACGTTCCTCGGGTCACAGGATCGGGGTCCTTGGCCCCTGTCGCGACACGACCTCTCAGCGTCCACTAGAGACGTCGCCGTCGCCGCGCCGAACGAGCGCGGTGACCGAGGCAACGACGAGGCGATCCATGCGATTCAACGCCCACCGCCCCCACGTCGATCTGGCTGCCATCGCCGACGCCGCGGCGCGCTCAGGGCAACCAGCGGTCGGTCTCCGTGGCTGCGGGAAACGGTACGGGACCGGTGAGGTGGCGGTGGATGCGCTGCGCGACATCGACCTGGAGGTGTGGCCCGGCGAGTTCGTGGTGATCCTGGGGGCTTCCGGCTCCGGCAAGACCACGTTGCTCAACCTGATCGGCGGGATCGAGGGGGCCACCTCGGGCGAGGTGACCACCGCGGACATCGACCTCGCGAAGCTCGACCGCGACGAGCGAACGACCTACCGGCGTGACCGGGTCGGTTTCGTGTTCCAGTTCTTCAACCTCGTGCCCACGCTCACCGCCCTGGAGAACGTGCAGCTGCTGGCCGAGGTCACCGGCGGCGACGCCGAAGCCCGCAGCCGCGCCGCACTCGACCGGGTCGGGCTCGGTGACGTGGCCGACCGCTTCCCGGGACAGCTCTCCGGTGGGCAACAACAACGGGTCGCGATCGCCCGCGCGCTGGTGAAGGAGCCACCGCTGCTGCTGTGCGATGAACCGACGGGCAGCCTCGATCTCGACACCGGACGCCGGGTGCTCGGCGTGTTGCGCGACCTTGCCCGAGAGGGGCACCACACGGTGCTGTTGGTCACGCACAACTCGGCGATCGCGCGCATGGCCGACCGGGTCGTGCGGCTGCACTCGGGCCGGATCACCAGCGACGAACGCGTCGCAGCACCAGTCGAAGCCGAGGCCCTGGAATGGTGAACGGCGTCCTGGCCCGCAAGCTCCGCCGCGACCTGTGGCGCCAGAAGGCACAGTTCGCCGCGATCGTCGCCGTGGTCGCCATCGGCATCGCCGTGTACATCGCGGCGTCGGACGCGTACCGCAACCTCAACGAGTCCTTCAGCGCCGCGTACGCCGAGCTCCAGCTGCCCGATGTGGTCCTGAGCGGGCCCGACGCCCCGACCCTCGCGGCGCGCGCCGCCCAGCTGCCCGCAGATCCGGCGGTCACGGTGCGCCAGCAGGTCGATCTGGGGACCCGCATCGGCGACCACACCCTCCTCGGGCGGGTCATCAGCATCCCCGACACCGGGCAACCCGACGTCTCCAAGCTCTCGGTACGTAGCGGTCGGCTGCCCCAGGCCGGTGAGGTGCTCGCCGAACAGCACCTCGCCGACCACTACGGCCTCGAACCCGGCGACACGATCGAGGTGTTCGGTCCCGCCGGTTGGCAGCGCGTCGTCGTGTCGGGCACCGGCCTGTCCGCCGAGTACTTCTGGCCGGCCCGCTCCCAGCAGGAGCTGATGACCACCGCCGAGCAGTTCGGCGTCGTGTTCGCCCCCGAATCGCTCGCCCGCACCCTCAGTGACACGCCGGAACAGCAGCTCGCCTTGTACGCACGGGACCGGGAGGCAGCCGACCAGCTCGTCGCCGCCGCCGGCCGACTGGGCCGTGACAACGGCCTCGTCGTCACCACCCGAGCACAGCAGCCCTCCTACACCGCACTCGACGAGGACGTGCAGTCCTTCGGCCAGTTCGCCGCCTTCCTCCCCGCCTTGTTCCTGGCCGCCGCGGTCCTCGGCGCGTTCATCCTGCTCTCTCGGATGGTCCACGCGCAGCGCCCGATCATCGGGACCTTGTCGGCCAACGGCGTGTCGCCGCGCGTCTTGCGCCGCCACTACCTCACCTATGGCCTCATCACCGGCCTCGCCGCCGCGATCCCCGGCGCGGTGGGCGGCTTCGCCTTGGGTGCGTGGCTCACGACGCTCTACACCGACGCGCTCAGCGTGCCGCTGCAGGTCGTGTCGCTGCATCCCGCGACCCTCGCGGTCGGCACGCTCGCCGGCATCGCCGCCGCGTCGCTCGCCGCCTGGGGCCCTGCCCGAGCCGCCGCACGCGTCGAACCCGCAGAGGCGATGCGGGTGACACCCACCGGCCGTGGGCACGTCTCGATCCTCGAACGGGTGCTGCCACCGCTGCGGCGGCTGCCGGCTCGATGGCGCATGGTCCTGCGCGGGATGACCCGCAGCCCCCGCCGGTCCCTGTTCACCGTCATCGGCGTCGCGGTGTCCCTCAGCCTCGTCATCGTCTTCGCCGGCCTGCGCGACACGATCACGAACGTCTTCGACCAGCAATTCACCGAGATCGATCGAGCGGACGGCCAGCTCTACGCCACCCCCGGCAACGGCCCCACCCTCGTCGACGCCGCCCGCCGCGACCCCGCCGTCGCCGTGGCCGAACCGTTCCTCCGCGCGGACGCCTTGCTCACCGCCGGCGAACACCGCTACGACACCCTGCTCCTCGGCCTGCCGACCGACACCACCCTGCATCGCTTCATCGACACGTCAGGACGCGAGGTCCCCCTGCCCGACCGGGACGGCATGCTGCTCGGCGAGGGTCTGCGCCGCCTGCTCGCCGTCGAGCGCGGCGACACCGTCACCATCACCCTCGCCGACGGCACCGAGCTCAGCGAGCCGGTCGCCGGCTTCGTCGACGAGCCGCTCACGGCGGTCGGCTACGTCTCGCTCGAGCACCTCGAAGCCACACTCGAGCAGCCGACGATCTCAGGCGCCCTCATACAGCTCCAACCGGACACGGACCGTGACGCCGCCGCACAGCGACTCGGCTCACTGCCTGGTGCCGCCGCCTACTTCGACAACACGTCCCTCGCGACCACCCTGCGCGACACCTTCTCGCTCATCGACGTGCTGCTCGCCGTCATGCTCGCCTTCGCCATTGTCATGGCCGCCGCCCTGATGTTCAACGCCATGTCCGCCAACCTCGCGGAACGCTCCGTCGAGCTCGGCACGCTCAACGCCGCCGGCCTCGCCCGCGGTCTGCTCGCCCGCCTCGTCGCCGCCGAGAACCTCCTGCTGACCCTCATCGGCCTCCCCCTCGGCCTCCTCGTCGGACTGCTACTCGGCCAGTGGTTCATGGCCGGCCAGGAGACCGAGGGCTACCAGTGGTCCCTGCACATCGACACCACCACGCTCGCGATCGTCACCGGGGGGGTGTTCGTCGCCTCGCTCCTCGCCCAGCTTCCCGTCCTGAGAGGCCTGCGGCGCATCGACGTCGCCCGCATCGTCCGTGAACGGTCGCTGTGACCATCCCCGCCACCATGGCGCCACTCCCGTAGGACGAGGGCGGTGTCCGCGGAAGCGACGCCTCGTTGCCGTCCGGTCACCGTCGAACCCCCCGCACGGCGAGGTGCCGGCGCCGGGTCGTCAGGGCACACCGAGACCGCCGAGCGCCACGCCGGCGACGACGACGTCGGCGGGCTCGACGCGACCGCCCTCGAGGACCACCGCCTCGATGCTGTCGGCGCCGCGGAGTGCGGCCACGCCGGCGCCGAGGCGGAGCTGGACGCCGTGGTCGGCGTGGAGCTGACGGAACACGGCGCCGATCTCGTCACCGAGCACGCGCTGCAGCGGGACGGGGGCGGGATCGACGAGCACGACCTCGGCGCCCATCTGGCGCGCTGACGCCGCGACCTCGGAGCCGATCCAGCCCGCACCGATCACCGCGACCCGACTGGCTCCTGCGATGGCGTCATGGAGGCGGAGGGCGTCGTCGACGGTGCGGGGCGCGTCACGGTCGCACGCCGGTCAGCGCGAAGAGCTCGGCTCGTGATCGCTGGTCGCTGCGCAGCAGGCCGTGGAGGGAGGAGGTGACGGTGCGCGATCCGGCGGCCTGCACGCCGCGCAACGACATGCAGAGGTGCTCGGCCTCCATCACGACTCCGACGCCCTTGGGGGCGAGTTGGCCCTGCAGCCAGTCGGCGACCTGCGTGGTCAACCGCTCCTGGACCTGCAGGCCTCGGGCGAAGAGCTCGACGACCCAGGCGAGCTTCGAGAGCCCGAGGATGCGCCCGCCGGGCAGGTAGCCCACGTGGGCGACACCCTTGAAGGGCAGGAGATGGTGCTGGCAGAGCGAGTGGAACGGGATGTCGCGCGCCAGGACCAGCTCGTCGTACCGCTCGTCGTTGGGAAAGGTCGTGAGGTTGAACGAGCGCGGCGTGAGCAGCTCGGCGTAGGCCGCGGCCACGCGGCGAGGGGTGTCGCGCGTGTGCTCGTCCGTCGGGTCCTGGCCGAGCGCCTGCAGGAGCTCGGCGACGGCGCGCTCGGCCCGGGCGAGGTCGATGTCGGTGCGCCCGCAGATCAGCTCGAGGTGAGGTCCGGGCGGCTCAGGGCTGACGTCGGTGATGGTCACGCGGCTTGGCCTCCGTGGCAGGGATCGCGGTCGGTGGTGTGGCGATGCAGGGACAGGAACCGCTCCGGGTGCGCCAGCCGGGGCCCGCCCTCGTCGAGCCAGCGCGCGGTGGCGATGCGGGCCCGTTCGACGAGCAGGGCGCCGTGGCGGAAGTCGGTGGAGCCGACCGACAGCGGGCAGAGGGGCGGCAGCACGCGGATGTCGGTGCGCTCGGCGAAGTGCGCTACTTCGAGGACGAGGCGTTGCTCGATGAGGAGGGTGAGCGCCTGCAGCGCACTCGACAGCGGACTCGACGGCGCGTCCTCGAGCGCGCAGGCGTACCCCGTGGGCAGCACGTAGACGACGTCGGCCCCGAGTGCCACCGCTTGGGAGATCGCCGCGTTGTCGGCGACGCCCCCGTCGATCAGGTCGCGGTCGCCGATGCGCACCGACGGGAACACCGCAGGGATCGCGGCGCTGGCCAGGATGGCCTCCACGGGATCGCCGGTCGAGAGCACGACCTCTTCGCCGCTGCGCACGTCGGTGGTCACCACGTGCAGCGCGATGGCCGCGTCCTCGAGGCGATCGAAGCGGATGTGCCGGTCGATGAGCCGGTGCAGGGACCCGTTGGGACACAGCGACGGGGCCCGGCCCAGCGCCGCCGCGCCCAACCGCGCCGGCTGCAACGGGAAGACGTCGCGACGCCGCAGGCCGGCCCAGATGGCCGCCAGGTCGTCCAGCGCGGCCGGGCTCGTGCCGTGCCCGGCGACGTAGCCGGCGTTGAGCGCGCCGGCGGAGGTCCCGATGAGCAGGTCGGGGCGCACCCCCCAGGCGGCGAGGGCCTGGAGCATGCCCACCTGGACCGCTCCGAGGCTCCCGCCGCCCGACAACACGAACGCAGTGGTCATGCCCGTGGACCCGTCACACCCGGCCGTGCGAGCCGTCGAAGGCGGTGGCGAGGCGCGCCAGCGCGAGCGCCGCGAGGAGCAGCCCGAAGTCGCGCAGGGCGATGTCGTAGAAGTCCGCCTGCAGGAGCAGGTTGGCGATGATCCCGGCCAGCCAGGCGGCGACGAGGTAGCCGCCGAACTTCGGGCGCACGGCGACGACGAGCCCGGCCACGATCTCGACGACCCCGACGGCCAGCATCGCCTGGTGGGCGTTGCCGGGCACGAGGTCGTTGATCTCCGGTGCGAGGTAGATGCGCCAGTCGACGAGCCAGTCGAGGAACTTGTCGAGCCCGAAGAGGATCGGGGCGACGGTGAAGCCGATGCGCAGCAGGGTGAACGCCTGGTAGGCGGGACTGCGCAGCCGGTCCTCGTGGGACCCGGTGGCGACGACTCGGTCAGCGGTGATGGTGGACATGGAACCCTCCGGTTTCTATAGCTGCTTGAAGTTGACGTTAGAAGGCCGAAGGTGTTCCGTCAACCACAATCTGTTTTAGACTGAGGGCATGGAACCGTCGGACGAGCTCGAGCGGCGCATCAGCGGCATCGCCGCGCTGGACCAGCCGCTGCGGCGCCAGCTGTACGCCCTGCTCTCCGAGCGCGACGCCTGGGTGACCCGCGACGAGGCCGCCGATGCCCTCGACGTCGCCCGTTCCGTCGCGGCGTTCCACCTGGACAAGCTGGCCGAGGCCGGCCTCGTCGAGGTCACCTTCCAGCGGACCAGCGGGCGCACCGGTCCCGGCGCAGGACGCCCCGCGAAGCTGTACCGGCGCGGGGACCAGGAGGTGTCGGCGTCGGTGCCGGACCGTCGGTACGACCTGGCGGGGTCGCTGTTGGCGACGGCCATCGCAGACGCGGAGCGCACCGGCGCACCGATCGGCGAGTGCCTGAGCGCCAGTGCCCGAACCGCCGGGCGCGCCATCGGCGAGGACGCCACGGCGGCGTCGGGGCCGGTCGCGACGAGCGACGAGCGACGCCTGGCCGTACTCGACCTCCTCCGGCTCCACGGGTACGAGCCCACGCTCGGCGAGGACGGCGAGATCGCGTTGGTCAACTGCCCGTTCCACCGCCTCGCCGAGGAGCACCGCAGCCTCGTGTGCGGCATGAACCTCGACTTCCTCGCCGGACTGCTCGACGGCGTGGGCCCCGCCGAGACGCTCGACGCCCGCCTCGCGCCCGAACCGGGCTACTGCTGCGTGCGCATCAGGGCGGCGTGAGCCGTCGTGCGGGTCGGCCCGAACATGCCCCTCGTGGACCAACCGCAGATCCCACGACGACGTCGAGGATCGCGTCGGACCGGCGCCGACGGCGACCGGGACGTCGGCGGAGAGGCATGCTTGGGTCGATGACCGACGTCGCCCCCCTCCACCCGCTGCTCGACCCGGACTTCTGGCAGCTCCCACTGCACGACCGGATGGCCCGGTTCGCCGACCTGCGGGAGGAAGGGCCGTTCCTGCACGTCAGCTACGACAACCCGATGAGTGGGCAGACCGAGTCGTTCTACGCGGCGACCCGCTACGCCGACGTCATCGAGATCAGTCGCCGACCGCTCGACTTCTGCTCCGGCAAGGGTGCGACCGCCATCCCCGACCTCCCGGTGGAGGCGCTCGACTTCTTCGGTTCGTTCATCAACATGGACGACCCCCGCCACGCCCGCCAGCGGGGCATCGTGTCGAGGTCGTTCACCCCCAAGCAGCTGCAGGGCGTGCTCGACTCGGTCGAGACGATCTGCACCGAGGTCATCGACGGCATGTGCGAGCAGGGGGAGGTCGACCTCGTCGAGGCCCTGTCCCAGCCGTTCCCCCTGCTGGTGATCTGCGACATGATGGGCATCCCCCGCAGCGAGTTCGACACCGTGCTCGAGGCCACCAACGTGATCCTCGGTGGCGGCGACCCCGACTTCATCGGTGACGAGGACCCCATGGCGGCGCTCATGAACGCCGGCATGCGCCTCAACATGCTGATGAACGAGCTCGCCGAGGAACGTCGGGCGAACCCGCAGGACGACCTCACCTCCGCCCTCGTGCACAACGACCTCGGCGAGGAGCTCCTGGCTCCGAACGAGGTGGCGCCGTTCTTCATCCTCCTCGCGGTGGCCGGCAACGACACGACGCGCAACGCCATCAGCCACGGTGTCGACCTCCTGTGCCGGAACCCCGAGCAGCGCGCCATCTGGCAGCGGGACCTCGACGCGGTCACGCCCACGGCGGTCGAGGAGATCGTCCGCATGGCCTCACCGGTGACGTACATGCGACGCACCGCGACCACCGACGTCGAGCTGTCCGGCCACGAGTTCCACGAGGGCGACCGGGTCGTCCTCTTCTACGGCGCCGCCAACCGGGATCCCCGCGCGTTCGACGACCCCGAGCGCTTCGACGTGCTCCGCGACCCGAACCCCCACGTGGGCTTCGGTGGCCCCGGCCCCCACTTCTGCCTGGGCGCCCACCTGGCCCGCCGCGAGGTGTCGGTCGTCTTCCGCCAGCTGCTGACCCGCCTGCCCGACCTCGATGTCGTCGGCGACGCCGTGCCGCTGGTCCCGCTCGGTCCGCCGTTGGTCGCCGGGATCAAGCACCTCCCGGTGCGCTTCACCCCGACGGCCCCCGTCGGCGCCTGAGCTGAGCCCAGACGCCGACGGCCCTCGCCTACGTCGCGGTCGTGGGCTCCGCGCCGGAAGGCGCCGACGGGACGGCCGACACCTCGGGGTGGCGGGGGACCGTCGGGATGGTCTTCCTCCTGGTGGTCTGGGTCGGCGGCTGCATGCGGGCCCGGTGTTCGGCGTCGAGGTCGTGGTACACCGCCGGCAGGACGCCTCGCGGGCCGCGTCGTCAGGTGTCGAAGCCGATGCCGAACCGGTCGAGCAGGCGCAGCCAGGGGCCTCGGCGCCCCGCCCGCCGGTCGGCGCGCTGCAGGGCCCGCCGGGTGAGGGTCACGCCGGCCCAGCGCAGCGGCTCGGGCGGGAACGGCACCGGCCGTCGTCGCACCATCTCCAGCTCGGTGCGTTCGGTGGACCGTCCGTCGACCAGGTCGAGCGCCACCCGGGCCCCGAACCGGCTCGCCGCCACCCCGAGGCCGGTGTAGCCCGCCACCCACACCGACCGGCCGCCGTGGCCGGTCCCCCAGGTCGCGGTGAAGCGCGTGGTGGTGCCGATGGGCCCGCCCCACCGGTGGGTGATCCCGATGCCATCGAGCTGGGGGAACGTCGCCAGCAGGTGGCGGGCGAGCCGCCGGTGGGTGGCGGCCCGCTGGTCGAGCTCGGGGCGCAGGCCGTTTCCGAAGTGGTAGGTGGCGTCGTAGCCGCCGAAGAGGATGCGCCCGTCCTCGGTGACGCGGTAGTAGTGGAACTGGTTGGCCGCGTCGGCGATGCCCTCGCCCTGGCGCCAGCCGATGGCCTCTCGTTGCCCAGCGCTGAGCGGCTCGGTGACGAGCACGTGGTCGTAGACCGGGATGACGTACCAGCGCGGGCGGCGTACCGGGCCCCGGTAGGCGTTGGTGGCGAGCAGGACGCGATCGGCCCGGATCGACCCGTGCGCCGTCCGCACCTCGAGTGGCCCCCGCCCCCGCGACCGGGCGAGCCCGGTGACCGGCGAACGCTCGAACACCACGGCACCCAGGGATTCGGCTACGGCGCGGAGGCCCCACGCCAGCCGGGCCGGGTCGACCAGCGCGAGGTCGTTGCGGCGCAGGACCCCGCCGAGGTAGGTCGGCGACGCCACGCGCTCCTGCACCCCGGCCCGGTCGAGCAGCTCCACGTCGTCGCCGTGGGCCCGGTGGAGGTCGAGCCCGGCGACGAGCTCGTCGACCTGCCAGTCCTCGGTCGCGACGGCCAGCTCGGGCACCCGGTGGACGTCGGCGGCGATGCCGTGGCGGGCGACCGTGCCTTCCAGCGCAAGGAGGTTCTCGCGCCCGAGGCGGACGAGGGTGGCCAGCTCGTCGGGCCACTGGGCCAGACCGTTGGGCAGGCCGTGGGTGAGCGAGGCGTCGCAGAAGCCCCCGTTGCGGGAGCTGGCCCCGAACCCGCACCGTTCGCCCTCGACCAGGACCACCCGCCGGCCGGGCTCGTCCTCGAGGGCCTGGACCGCGGCCCACAGGCCGGTGAACCCCCCGCCGACCACGACCAGGTCCGCGGTCAGCGCACCCCGCAACGGCGCCGCCGGCTCGGGGCCGTCGTCCCGGTCGGTCCAGAAGACCTCCGGACGACTGGCCCGAAGGGCGTCGGCGGCCGGGTCACCGGCGCCCACGCGCCGCCTCCGTTCGAGGGTCCCGGCGTGCGCAGGCGCCGCCCGGCGTGACCGCCATCGTCGCCGACCCTACCGCTCCACCCTCGGGACCTTCGACCGTGGCTCGAACTCCGCCGTGGCGCGACCCTGGAAGCGAGCAGGAGGTGGCCGATGTCACTGTTCGAGATGCTCGACGTCGCCCGTCAGGCCGCGATGGCGCAACAGCCCGCCGAGTCCTGGCAGCCCGATCCCACCGCCCGTCATGAGCAGCGGTGGTGGGACGGCGAACGCTGGACCGCGTGGGTGGCCGACGGCGGTCGGCAGGGATCCGACCCGGTGGCGCTGGGTGAGGAGGCGCCGACGTGGTCCGAGCGATGGGACAACCCGACGATCCGGGCGTGGCGCGACGAGGTCCTGGGAGCACGCCTCGGCGTGACGCCGGCCGAGCTCGCCGCCCTCGCGGGTGAGCCGGGCGGCTTGGAGGACGCGGCCGCCGTTCAGAAGAACCTTGCGCTGATGCGGACGCCCCGTGAGCAGGTCCAGGGCTGGAGCCGCAACGTGCAGTCCGTCCTGTTGAACCGCCGCAACGCCGCCGCCCTCGCCCGCGGCGACGCGGTGGCGCTCGTCCACTGCGGCCGTTGCCACGCCGTGGTGGACCTGACCTGGGACGACAGCACGAAGCGCTACCGCTGCCCCGCCCGCCACCGGTTCATGCTCGACGACGTCACCCTCGTCGCCCCCGACGGCGCCGACGCCACGCGTGCGGCGCTCGCCGCCCAACCCCCGCACAAGGGCGTGCGCCTCTGACCCGAGCCCGCCTCGCTGCTGCGCAAGAGGAAGGCCCTGCCCGGCGAGCGTGACCGACACCGCCCGATGAGCGCGGACGACGCCGACGGGCCGGCAGGCGAGCCGAAGCGGCTGTCGGGCGGCAACCCCCAGATCCCGAAAGGGCGAGGGCGACGGCCCGGTGCAGGCGTGCGGTGCTCAGCCGCGACCGATCCGGGTGACCGTGCCGTCCTCGAGGTTCGCCACCCACACGGCCTCGTCCGAGGCTGCCACCCCGATGGGCTCACGTCCCACGTCGACGGTGTCGGCCACCTCCAGCGTCTCGGGGTCGATCTCCACCACTCGGCCGCCGTCCCGGTCCGTGACCCAGACGCTGTCCTCGGTCACCGCGACGTACCAGAGGTCGCCGCCCACCTCCACCACGTCGGTCACCTCGACCGTGTCGGGGTCGATCCTCCACACCGTCCCGTCCGAGCCGGTCGCCCACACGGCGTCGTCGGACGCCGCCACCGACCACCGGCTGCCCCTCGCCACGTCGACCACGTCGGTCACCTCGACCGTGTCGGGGTCGATCTTCGACACCGTCCCGTCCGAGCCGGTCGCCCAAACGGCGTCGTCCGTCACCGCCACCCCCGTCGGGTCACCGCCGACCTCGACGGTGCCGGTCACCTCGTGGGTGTCGGCGTCGATCCGGACCACCGTGTCGTGGGTGCGGTCGGTGAACCACACCGACTCGTCCGCCACGGCGATCCCCGACGGCTGGCCGTCCACCTCGATGATGTCGGTCACCTCCGCGCTGGTCCGGTCGATGCGGGTGACGGCGCCGCCCTCGCTCGCCACCCAGACCGCGTCGTCCGACACCGCCACGCCGCGCGGCGTGCTCGCGACGTCGATGGTGTCGGTCACCTCACCCTCATCGGGGGCGAGCCGCTGCACGGTCCCGTTGGTCAGGTTCGTGACCCACGTCGCGTCGTCGGCCACCGCCACCGCCCATGCGCCGTCGCCGATCTCGACGGTGTGGCTGACCGCGGCCTCGTCCCGCATCCCCCCGTCGTCGTCCAGCACGAGCAGGGCGACCACGACCACGAGGGCGACCAGGACGACGGCGGCGAACACACCGGCCAGCACCGGCCAGATCCGCCGCCGGGGGCGCGGCGTCGCGACGGGCCCGACCAGCGGCGGCGCGACCGTTCCGCCACGAGGAGCGACGGCCGCCTCGGGACCCGCCGCAGGCACGACCGGGCGCACGCCGGGGGCCGGGTCACTGCTGAGCTCGCCACCGTCGCTGACCAGATCGGTCCACCCGCTGCCGTCGAAGTAGCGGTAGTCGTGACGTTCGAACGGATCGGCCTGCCAGCCTGCCTCGGTCATGCGGTGCTCACTTCCTGTGCACCGACGATCGTCGCGCCACACGATGGCAGCACTCCAGGGGCGAAGGGCCTCCACCGTTCGCCTGGTGCGATGACCTTCGGCCCTGGCGGGGACGGCCGACCGAGCTGATCCTGAGATCACCGACTCAACATCACGCAGGGAGTCCGACCTCATGGTTCCCGGCACCGAGATCAACGCACCCCCACCGGCGTCACCCCCCGCAGGGTGGTTCGACGACCCCGAGTGGCCGCAGCAGAAGCGCTACTGGGACGGCACCCGTTGGACCGATCGCCGCGTGCCGGCGCCGCCCGTCGCGCCCCCCGCCCGACCCCGGCCCGGGCCCGCGGCAGGCTGGTACGACGACCCCTACTCGACCGGGGGACGCCGCTACTGGGACGGCACCCAGTGGACCGGCCAGACCCTGCCGGCGCCACCCCCCGCTCCCACGCCCCTTCCGCCCCCCGAACCGCCCCAGGCCACACCACCGGACCCCGCACCACCCGAACCCGCACCACCCGAACCCGCACAGCGGGCGATGGTCCCCGCCCCACCCACGCAGCCCACACCCGAGCGTGGCGTGCCCGAGGCCGTCGCACCGACACCCACTCTGCCCGAGCCCGAGCAAACCACACCGCCGGCCGCCCCCGACGTCGGATTCGAGCCCGAAGCGCTCGCTGCCGCCGTGCGCCCGCCGCCGGAGGCGGTCGCCCCACCCGAGCCGCAGGCCACCACCCTCGAACCCCCCTCCGACGTCGAACCCGCGGCCACCGCGCCGGCCGTGGGCGCCACGCCACCGTGGTACCGGCGACGAGTCATCTGGGTGGTCGGCGCCCTCGCCGTCCTCGCCCTGATCGTGGTCGTGGGCCTTCGGAGCTGCGGAGCCCAGGGGGCGACCCCCCAGCCGGGCCAGTTCAGTGGCAGCGGTGATGGTGACTTCACGATCGACTTCACCGTCACGGCCGCCGGCGACGTGTCGGACCTCGAGTTCAACGCCTCGAGCGACGCGCTCCAGATGAGCGGGACCATCGACGACACCATCGACGTCGACGACGGCACCTTCGAGATCACCCTGAGCGACGGGCTCGGTCTCCAGACCCTCACCATCGAGGGCCGGTTCACCGACGGTGGCACGGCGGCCGAAGGGTCCTACGACCTGGGGCTGGCCTCTGGCGTCGAACAGCAGTCCGGTCCCGAGGCCGACGCGTCCGGATCGTGGCACGCAGAGCTCGCCGGCGGAGACTGACCCGAGCACACCCCGGATCTCACACCCTGATCCGCCGGTCGCCCACGACCGGGTTCGAACCGGTGGCGCCGACCTCGGGTCGCGGTGACCTTCGCCTCTGGGCAGGCGGACGACCCGATCGTAGGGTCGAAGACGATCCCGAGCGAGGGAGGAACTCCATGCGACTTCACCGTCTCCTCGCGGTGGTTGCGGTCCTGCTCGTCGCACCCGTGGCCTGCGGCGGCGGGGTGGAGACGGCCGACGAGTCGGCCACGACGAGCGAGACCCTCACGACCACGACCGAGGCGCCCACCACCACCGAGGCGCCGGCCACGACGACCACCGAGGACCCGGCCTCCGCGCTGACGCCCGAGGACGAAGCCGCCTGCCAGTACCTGTTCGACGAGACCGAGCGCCCCGGCGGCTACGACCCCACCGTCGTGTTCCCGACCATGGCGGACATGGCGACGGACGGCGGCGAGGTCGAGGCGGCGGCCAACACCGCGCTCACGCACTTCCAGCAGACCGGCGAGGTAGCGGGGGACGAGGTCGTGGGCCTGATGACGGCCTGCATCTCCGTCGTCGGCCAGTAGCGGCCCTCGAAGAGGTCGGCGGCGGTCATCGGGGGGTTCGACAGTGCGAGGGCCTGGGCCTCCACGACGGCGAGGAGGTCGGGGTCGTCGGCGGCGAGCGCGAGCACGAACTCGTCGGGCGAGAGGACGCGCCGTTCCTCAGGGACGTCGAGCTCGTCGATGCGTCGCCCGTGGCCGGTGACGGTCGCGTCGGGAGGCGCAGCGGTGCTCGTCACCAGCAACCTCGCCGACTTCCCCGCCGCCCACTGCGGTCAGCGCGGCGGCCAGGACGTGACGGTCGTCGGGGTCGGGCAGGTCCAGCGCCGTGTTCATGAGCCGGCGGGTGTAGACGCCCGTCCGTGTCGCGCGGTGGCGTGGTGGCGTCGTCATCGACGCCACCACGAGGACCCGTCCCGGCAGTCGGGCCGCCGCCGATCGGGCCCGGCTCGGGGAGCACCTGGATCTCTTGGCTGTCAGCGTCTGATTCGGGCGAACTCACCGCGACGCCGGCAGCGCCGTGACCAGGGGAAACAGCCAGCGCGCTCGGAGGGACTCGAACCCCCAACCTTCTGATCCGTAGTCAGATGCTCTATCCAATTGAGCTACGAGCGCAGGGAGCGATCAGTGTAGGCGACCGCCGCCGCCGGACCACCAGCCGATCGGGGTGAGCCCAGACCAGGGTCGCGGTCAGCCCGGCGTGGAAAGATCGCCCTAACCGTCGGTGAGCGCCGCCTCGAGTTCGTCGGCGACCTTGGCCGAGAACCCGCCGCTCCCCTGCCAGTGCACGCCGCCGTCCCCGTCGACGAGCAGCACGGTGACGGTGGAGCGGTCGTCGATGCCGAGCGGTCGGGTCACGCGGTTCAGGTCGCCGTAGACGGTGAGCGTGCGCCGCAGGATCACCGGATCCTTGATCGCCGCAGCCATGCCCCCGTCGATGAAGTTGCGGACGGGCGCCCAGATGCGCCCGATGGTGGGCACCTCGTAGAAGCGCAGGCCGGGATCGACGGCCGGTCGCCGCTCGAGGCGGCCCGGGCCGCTGGGGCGCTGCTCGGCAAGCCGAGCCTCTGGCGGGGTGCCGTGGCCCATGCCGCCATCTCCATCGTGTGGGCCTGGCTGCTGGCTGCGGTGCTTCCCGAGCGCGAACACCCGTCGCTCAGCGCGGTGGACGGGGCCGTCGCCGGCGGTGCCATCGCCGTGCTCCACCTCGGGGCCATCGGCCGGCGGGTGCCCACCATCCGCGAGCTCCCCGCGCTCCCACAAGTGGCCGACCACCTGGCCTTCGGCGCGGTCGCCGCCCTCGTGCTCGGCCAGCGCCGCCGGCGCCGGCGTCCCTTCTCGGCGACCTGAGGTTCCCCGACGTTCAGCTGAACGTCCACTGCTGCGCGGGATGTTCAACGGAACGCTCCCGCCAACTGCGCCAAGTTCAACCTGGCGCATCGCACCGCACACCGTGCGGCCGCCTGCGCCGAGATGAGGTCAGCGCAGACGGGCGGCGGTCAGGCGCAACGCCGGCGCCGTCAGCGGACGTCGGGGTGGCGGTTGCGGGCGCCGGCGACCACGCGGTCGAAGTCGTCCCGCTGGAGCAGCGCGCCCTCCCGGCGCACGACCGCCGGCGCCACCCGCAGGAGGCGGTCGACGTTGGCGTAGCTGACCCGGCCGTCGCGGTCCCACTCGCCGCGGCCGAGGACGATCCACTCCTCCTCGTCCCAGCGGCCGTCGTGGTCCTGGCTCGACAGCGGCACGACCACCAGATCCGGGCCCGCGACACCGATCACGACCGCGGGGCGGTCCTTGCCCTGGTCGGGGTCGTCCTCGTACGGGATCCAGGTCCAAACCACCTCACCCGGGTCCGGGTCGCCGTCGCGCTCCGGCGCGAAGGTGACCACCACCTCCGCGGCGGCGACCGGCACCGCGTCCGTGGGCCGCCCGTCGTCGTCGCTCATCGCGCCACCGTAGGCGGCCGGCGACGACGGAGATCGGTGCTCATCGCCGGGAACTGTGCGAAGGTGCTGCCGTGGGCGGAGAGCCGGTGCTCGACACCGTGTCCGTGCTGTTCACCGACCTCGTCGGGTCGACCGAGCTGCGGTCACGGCTGGGCGAGGACGGCGCCGACGTCGTGCGGCGCGCCCACGACGAGCTCATCGCCGAGGTCGTCGCCGGCCACGGCGGACGGGTGGTCAAGGGCCTCGGCGACGGGTTCCTGGCCACCTTCGGCTCCGCGGCGCGGGCGGCCAACGCCGCCGTCGACATCCAGCAGGCGTTCGACCGCACGCCGGTGGGCGGCACCCACGTCTGCCTGTCGGTCCGCATCGGCCTCAGCGCCGGCGACGTCACCCTCGAGAACGACGACGTCTTCGGCACGCCGGTCATCGAGGCGGCCCGCCTCTGCGCGGCCGCCGAGGGGGACCAGATCCTCGCGTCCCAGGTCATCGTGGCCCTCGGCGGCGGTCGCGGCGGCCACGCGATCACCCCGCACGGCGACCTCGAGCTCAAGGGGCTCCCCGAACCGGTCGCCACCGTCGAGATCGCCTGGGAGCGCGCCGAGTTGGGCGACGGTCGCATCCCCCTGCCCGGCCCGCTCGAGGCTCGCGAGGGCACGTTCCCCTTCTGTGGGCGAGACGACGTGGTCGACGCGGTCACCACCGTCTGGAAGCAGGCCCGGCACGCGTCCGTGCCCGCGTGCGTCCTGCTCGCCGGGGAGCCGGGGGTGGGCAAGACCCGGCTGGCGGCCGAGCTCGCCCGGTCCGCCCACGACGACGGTGCCCTGGTGATGTTCGGCCGGTGCGACGAGGACCTCGGCATCCCCTACCAGCCCTTCGTCGAGGCCCTGCGCCACCACGTCGCGCACCTCCCCGCCGACCGGGTCGACGAGCTCGGGGCGGGTGCCGGCGGCCTCGCCCGCCTCGACCCGAGCCTGCCACAGCGGTTCGCCTCGGTCACCGCCGCCCCGCCCACCGGCGACGCTTCGGTCGACCAGTACCAGCTCTTCGAGGCGATCGCCCAGTGGGTGACGGCGGCCGCCGCGCCGGACGGCCTCGTCCTCGTCCTCGACGACGTCCACTGGGCCACCAAGCCCACCCTGCTGGCGCTGCGGCACCTCCTCACCACCGCCCGGTCGGCCCCGCTGCTCGTGCTCGCCACGTACCGCGACACCGACCTCGACCGCACCCATCCCCTGGCCGAGCTGCTGGCGGACCTGCGCCGGGTGGACGGCGTCGAGCGGGTCGCCCTGCGGGGCCTCGACCAGGCCGGCATCGAGCAGCTGATGGCCGCCACCGCCGATCACGCGCTCGACGACGACGGTCGCGCCCTGGCCGCCGCGGTGCACGCCGAGACCGAGGGCAACTCGTTCTTCGTGGTCGAGATCCTCCGCCACCTCGCCGAGAGCGGCGGTCTCGTCTTCGACGGGGAACGCTGGGTCGCCGCCGGGCCCGTGGCCCAGCTGGCCATCCCCGACGGGGTCCGCGAGGTGGTGGGCCGGCGCCTGTCCCGCCTCTCGGAGGACGCCAACGAGGTCCTGTCCTGGTCGGCGGTGATCGGGCGCGAGGTGCGCCTCGACGTGCTCGCCCGGGTGGCCCGCGGCGAGGTGCGCTGCCTCGACGCACTCGACGAGGCCGTCGACGCCCGTCTGGTCGACGAGGTGGGCCCCGGGCGCTGGCGCTTCGCCCACGCCCTGGTCGCCTCGACGCTGCTGGCCGAGCTGCGCAGCACCCGCCGGGCCCGCATGCACCTCGAGGTCGGCGAGGCCCTCGAGGCCGTCGCCCCCGACGACGTGGCCGCGCTGGCCCAGCACTTCGCCGAAGCGGCCCCGCTCGGCGCCGGCGACAAGGCGGTCACCTACCTGCTCGCCGCCGGGTTCCGCGCCCTCGACGCCCTCGACTTCGGCCAAGCCGCCGACCAGTTCGACCGGGCCGTCGAGATCGTGGACGACCTCGGCCTCGACGCGCCCGGCGAGCGGGCCGACGCCTTGTTCGGCATCGCCATGGCCCGCCGCTGGACCGGCGCCGACTACACCGGCGCAGCCGAGGCCGCGATGGACGCCGCGGCGGCCATGGGCGACGGCGTGCGCATGGCCCGGGCGTTGCTCGAGACGGGTCGCCGGTACTCCACCCGCACGTTCGAGGTCGACCAGGCCGCGGTGGACCGCACGCAGCGCTGCCTGGAGCTCCTCCCCGACGAGGCCGAGCGCGAGCGTGTGATGGTCCTCTGCCAGCTGATCAACGAGCTGCTGTTCGCCGACGACCTGCCCCGCCTCCTGGCCCTCGAAGCGGAGGTCGCCGCGCTGGTGGAACGCCTCGGTGGGGCGGCCGGCGATCCCGAGGCCACGGTGGTCTGGCTGGGCACGTCGTCGAACGTCCAGATCTTCCCGGACCACCCCGCCGACCCGGCGCAGCTGACCGCCGCCATCGAGGACGTCGCCTCGCAGACCGACGGTCGGATCCACCCCCACATCGCGCTCACCCTCGTCGGCCTGACCATGCACCTGGGCGATCGGGCCAAGACCCGCAGGAACCTCGACCAGATGGCGACCGGGCTCAGATCGCTCGGCCCCTGGCAGCGAGGGCAACTGGCGGGCGGGCGCTCCGGGTTCGAGGCCCGGTACGGCTCCCTCGACGACGCCGCCGTCCACGCCGACGACGTGCTCGTGACCATGGACGACTCGGGCGAGGTCGACGCCCAGCTGTTCTGGGTGAACCTCATGACCTGCATCCGCCGCCAGCAGGGCCGCCACGACGAGGCCCTCGCGATCATGGGTCCCCTCATCGGCGAGGAGTACGCCGGCTTCCTGCCCCCCACCGCCCGCGTCGCCGCCGGCGGCCTCGTCCTGGTCAACCTCTGTGAGGCCGACCGCCACGACGAGGCCCGCGCCATCGCCGACGAGTTCTTCGACGCGGCCACCCGCTACCCGCGTGACTCGACCTGGCTCCCGGTGATCGGCTCGTTCGTCACCCCCACGGTCGAGCTCGAGGCCCCCGCTCGCGCGTGGCTACGCGAGCAGCTGACGATCCCACTCCCGACCTGGGCGTGTTGGGGCAACCTCGGCACGATCGCGCCGGTGGCCACCCTGCGAGGCCGCCTCGACGCCGCCCTCGGCGACTTCGACGACGCCGAGCGCCACTTCACCGAGGCCGTCGACCACTGCCGGGACCAGGGCGCGACCTGGTTCCTCGCCGAGGCGCTCCTCTACCAGGGTCGGGCCCGGGCCGAGGCCGGCGCACCGCCCACCGCGGTCGAGGCACCGCTCCGAGAGGCCCTTGCCCTGGCCGAGGCCGGTGGCTACGCGACGCTCGAACGACGCGCCCGGGCCGCCCTCGGGCCCAGCTGAGCCCCCAGGGCCAGCCCCGCCCGTCACCGGCGATCCGTGCGCCCCGGGCCAGCGCGAGCGTCCCCACCCGAGCGCGCGGACCTCAGGGCGGGGCGAGGGCGGCGTCGACGGTGACCGTGCCGCCGGCGAGGACCGACAGTGGGACCGCCCCGCCGAAGTCGAGGGCATCGTCGTAGAACTCCTGGCGGCGACCGCCGTTGGGGTCCGCCACCGTCACCCGGTAGGTGCCCGGAGCGAGCCCGTCGACACGGTACGAGCCGTCGGCGGCCGTGACCGACCCGCCGGCGATCCCGGACGGACCGATGGCGATCACCCACGCGCCCTCGAGCGGGTCACCGGACGGGTCGTCGGTGATGGTGCCCGACACCGCCCCACGCGACGAGGCCAACGCCGCGTCCGCGGTGCCGGGCGCGGTCACCGACACCGCCGAGCCCAGCTCGGTCGACCCGAGGTCGTCGAACCACTCCATCTCGTGGCCACCGGCGCCGTCGAGCACCGCGAGCTTGTACTGACCCGGCGCCAAGTCGAGCACGTAGTGGCCCGACCCGTCCGAGGTCGCCCCCCGCACCATCTGGTAGTCCGCCGCCCGCAGCGCCACCACCCGCGCCGACGCGATCGGTGCGCCCGTCCCCTCCTCGGTCACCGTCCCCGAGATCACCGCGCCCGTCCCCACCGGTACCTGCGGCGGCAGGGCCACGTCGGCGACCGACGCGTTGCCGGCGGTCACCGCCACCATCGTGGCATCGGGGACGTTCGGGGAGTCCGGGAAGAACCGGGTCTCGTGCGCCCCGGTGGGATCGATGAAGCCGACGAAGTGGTTCCCGGGACCCAGCCCCGTCAACGACACGTGCCCCGAGCCGTCGGCGTCCACGATGGACTCGGTCGCCCCGGTGTTGCCCGACCCCGCCAGCGCCAGGCCCCACACCCCGGCCAGCGGGTCGCCTGAGCCCGTCTCGGTCACCGTCGCGGTCACCGACCCCCGCAGCGCCGTCATCGTCGGGTTCGCGGGCACCACCGTTCCCGCGGTCACCGTGATCAGCGTCGGCGCCCCGAAGAACCCCGCCGGGTGCGCCCCCGTCGGATCGATCAGGTACAGGAAGTACGTCCCCGGCGCCAGGTCCGCGGCGAACGCACCCGAACCGTCGGCCACCGCCCCGGTCGCGATCGAGAAGTCGGACGTCCGCAACGCCGCCACCCACACCCCGCCCAACGGAGCCCCCGACCCCACCTCGGTGATCGTGCCCGCCACCCCTGAGGGCCGCAGCGCGAGATCCACGGGCGGCAACGCCGCCATCTCCCCGGGCTCATCACCCAGGGAGGCGGTCGAGTCCTGACCCAGACGACCGTTGTCACCAGTGCCCCAGCACTTGACCGAGGCATCGTCCAACATCGCGCACGTGTGGGTGAAGCCCGCGTCCACGGCGGTGCCGAGGCGCCCGGCCCCCAGGCTCACCGGCGCCAACGCCGCCATCTCCCCCGGCTCATCACCCAAGGTGGCGGACGAGTCCTGACCCAGACGACCGTTCGCGCCGGAGCCCCAGCACTTCACCGTGGCGTCGTCCAACAACGCGCACGTGTGCAGCTCGCCTGCCGAGATCGTCACCGCGGTCCGGCCCGCCCCCAGGTCCACCGGCGCCAACGCCGCCATCTCCCCCGGCTCATCACCCAAGGTCGCGGTCGAGCCCTGGCCCAACTGCCCACTGGCGTTGGAGCCCCAGCACTTCACCGAACCGTCGTCCAGCACCGCACACGTGTGCGACGCGCCCGCCGAGATCGCCGTCGCCGTGCGCCCCGCCCCCAGGTCCACCGGCGCCAACGCCGCCATCTCCCCGGGCTGATCACCCAGATCCGCCGTCGACCCCTGTCCCAACTGCCCGTTGAGGTTGCGGCCCCAGCACTTCACCGTGCCGTCGTCCAGCAACGCGCACGTGTGCGCGCTGCCCGCCGAGATCGCCGTCGCCGTGCGCCCCGCACCGAGGTCCACCGGCGCCAACGCCGCCATCTCACCCGGCTCATCACCCAGATCCGCCGTCGACCCCTGCCCCAACCGCCCATTGAGGCCGAAGCCCCAGCACTTCACGTGTCCCGTCGGCAGGATCGCGCACGAGTGCGTGCCGCCCGCGGTCACCAACTCCGACGCCGTGGCCGGGCGCACGGCCACCTCGACCTCGTTCGAGGTGACCGGCGTCGTCACCTCGGCGCTGACCACCGACACCGAGAACCGGTAGGCGGGCACGTCCCCGACCGTGGTGGTGTGGGTGCAGTCCACCGTCTGGTCGGCGCCGACGGCCAGGGCGAAGGGCGCAACCGCGCAGTCCGGCGCGTCGACGCTGGAGATCGTCACCCCGGTCAAGGCCGCGTTGCCCGTGTTGGTCACGGTCACGTGCAGGTGGACGGTGTCGCCGGACACCACCGCGGTCTCGTCCGCCGACGCGACGACCGACAGCCCGGAGAAGTCGATCGGGTCCACCGAGCCCGGCACCTCGTCGTCGCCGATCGTGGCGGTGTTGCCGAGGCCCAGGCGACCGTCGCTGCCGGTCCCCCAGCAGCGGATGGCGCCGTCGTCCAGGCGCGCGCAGGTCGCGGAGTCGCCGGCCGAGACCTCGGTGGCGGTGCGCCCGGCGCCCAGGTCCACCGGGCCCACCGACCCCGGCGCCTCGTCGTCGCCGACGTGGGCCGTGCCGGCGTAGCCGAGCGCGCCCGACGGGCCGTAGCCCCAACAACGCACGGTGCCGTCGTCCAGGCGCGCGCACGTGTGGCTCACGCCGGCGGCGACCGCGACCGCGGTGCGGCCCGTGCCGAGGTCCACGGGACCGATCGACCCCGGCACCTCGTCGTCGCCGATCGTCAGCGTGCTCGCGTAGCCCAGTTGGCCGAACTGACTCCGCCCCCAGCAACGGATCGAGCCGTCGTCCAGCAGCGCGCACGTGTGCTCGTAGCCGGCGTCCACGGCGGTCGCGGTGCGTCCGGCCCCGAGGTCGACCGTGCCTACCGACGTGATGGGCTCGTCGTCACCGATGTTCCCGGAGACGCCCGGGACGCCCAGTCGGCCGCCGCCGTGCTGGCCCCAGCAACGCACCGTCCCGTCGTCCAGGAGCGCGCAGGTGTGCTCGTAGCCGGCCGAGATGGCCACGGCCGTCCGCCCTGCCCCCAGGTTGACGGGCGGCTGCGAGCCCGGTGTCTCGTCGTCGCCGATGCTGAAGACGGGCACCCCGGACCCCAGACGCCCGTCGCCGCCGAAGCCCCAGCAACGAACGGTGCCGTTGTCGAGCACGGCGCAGGTGTCGTCCCCTCCAGCCGTGAGGGCCGCCGCGGTGCGTCCCGCGCCCAGGTTCACCGGGCCCACCGACCCCGGCACCTCATCGTCGCCGACGGTGGCCGTGCTGGCGTACCCGAGCGCGCCGAAGGCGCCATAGCCCCAACACCGCACGGTGCCGTCGTCGAGCAGCGCGCAGGTGTGCCGGGCCCCGGCGGCCACCGACACCGCGGTGGCGCCCGCTCCGAGGTCCACGGGCCCGGCGGAGCCCGCCGTCTCGTCGTCACCGATCGTGGCGGTGTCGCCGTAGCCCAGCTGGCCGAAGGTGCCGTTGCCCCAGCACCGGACGCGGCCGCCGGCGTCGACCGCGCACGAGTGGGCCGCTCCCGTCGACACCGCGGTGGTCGGGGCGACCCGGACCGAGACCGGGTCGGCCACCACGGGCGTGGTCACCTCCGTGCTCGCCACCGAGGCGGTGTGCGTGAACGAGGGCACGTCTGCGTTCGTCGCCGTGCGCGTGCAGGCGATGTCACGATGGGCGCCGACGGCGAGGGAGAAGGGCGCCACCACGCAGTCGGGTGCGCCCAGGTCGGTGATCGTCACGTTCGTGAGCGCGACGCTGCCCACGTTGGTGATCGTCAGGTGGAGGTGCATCGCCACCCCCGCTGCGACGACCTTCTCGTCGGCCGAGCCGACCACCGTGAGCGCCGACGGCTCGAGGACGACCGCGCCGACCGAGCTCGGGCCGGCGACGCTGGACGTGTTGGCGTACCCCAGGCGACCGTTGCTGCCGCTCCCCCAGCAGCGCACCGTGGCGTCGTCGAGCCGCACGCAGAAGTGGAGGTCGGCGGCCGCGACCTCCACCGCGGTCCGGACGGGGCCGAGCGGCACGGCGAAGGGCGACGGGCCCCAACAGCGCAAGCTGCCGTCGTCGAGCACGGCGCAGGTCGTCGCGGTTCCCGCGCTCAGCGAGACCGGCGTGTGGACCGTCCCCAGGTCGAGCGGGCCCACCGATCCCGGCGTCTCGTCATCGCCGATGTCGGCGGTGGTGCCGTACCCCAGGCGACCGTCGCTGCCGCTCCCCCAGCAACGAACCGTCTCGTCGTCCAGCAGTGCGCAGGTGTGCTCACGTCCAGCGCTCACGGCCAGCACGCGCCGCCCCGCCCCGACGTCCACCGGGCCCACCGATCCCGGCGTCTCGTTGTCCCCGACGTCGGCGGTGTTGCCGTACCCCAGTCGCCCGGCGTTCCCGAAGCCCCAGCAGCGCACCGACCCGTCGTCGAGCAGCGCGCACGTGTGGCTCGCACCGGCGGCGACGGCCACCGCCGTGCGGCCCGCGCCCAGGTTCACCGGGCCCACCGACCCCGGCGCCTCGTTGTCGCCGACGCTCGCCGTGTTCCCGTAGCCCAGCTGGCCGTAGGAGCCGAGGCCCCAGCAGCGCACCGAGCCGTTGTCCAACAGCGCACAGGTGTGGCTGCCCCCGGCGGCGATGGCCACCGCCGTCCGGCCCGCGCCCAGGTTCACCGGGCCCACCGACCCCGGCGTCTCGTTGTCCCCGATGCTCGCCGTGTTCCCGTAGCCCAGGCGACCATCGGTGCCGAGGCCCCAGCAGCGCACGGCGCCGCCCGTGACGATGGCGCAGCTGTGGGCGTCGGCCACGGCCAGCGTCGGCGGCGTCGCCACCGCGACCGCGAGGCGATCGGACACCACCGGCGTGGTCACCTCGGCACTCACGACGGCGGCCGAGCTCCGGAACATCGGCACGTCACCGGCCGCGATCGTCGCCGTGCAGTCCACGGTCCGGTCCTCTCCCACGGCCAACGTGAACGGCGTCACCGCGCAGCTCGGGGCGTGCTCGACGGAGATCGTCACGCCGGTCAGCGGCTGGGTGCCGGTGTTGGTGACCGTCACGTGCAGGTGGACGGTGGCGCCGACCCGCACCTGGGTCTCGTCCACGGCCGCGGCGATCGACAGCGCCGGCACCGGGGCGAAGCTCACGGGCCCCGCCACGGCCGGTGTCTCGTCGTCGCCGACGTCGGAGGTGTCGGCGTACCCCAACTGGCCGAGGGTGTTGCGCCCCCAGCAGCGCACCGAGTCGTCGTCGAGGCGAGCACAGTTGTGCTCGTCGCCGGCGCTCACCGCCAGCACCGTCCTCCCCGCCCCGAGGTCCACCGGCCCCACCGACCCCGGTAGCTCGGTGTCACCGATGTCGGCCTGGTTGGCGTAGCCGAGCCGACCGAACAGGCCTCGACCCCAGCAGCGCACGGTGCTGTCGTCCAACAGCACGCAGGTGTGCTCGTACCTCGTCGTGACCGACACGGCGGTGCGGCCCGCCCCGAGGTTCACCGGGCCCGCCGACCCCGGCGTCTCGTCGTCGCCGATCGGACTCGTGTTCCCGTACCCCAACCGCCCGTTGCCGCCGTTCCCCCAGCAGCGCACCGTGCCGTCGTCCAACAGCGCGCACGTGTGCTTGTCGCCGGCGGCGACGGCCACGGCGGTCTGGCCCGTGCCCAGGCTCACCGGGCCCGCCGACCCCGGTGTCTCGTTGTCGCCGATGCTCGCTGTGTTGCCGTAGCCCAGGCGGCCGTCGTCGCCGAGGCCCCAGCAGCGGACCGACCCGTCGTCGAGCACCGCGCACGTGTGGGCGACCCCCGCGGTGATCGCGGCCGCCGTGCGGCCCGCGCCCAGGTTCACCGGGCCCACCGACCCCGGCGTCTCGTCGTCGCCGATCGTGCTCGTGTTCGCGTACCCCGACCGGCCGTTCGCGCCGTTGCCCCAGCAGCGGACGGTGCCGTCGTCCAACAGCGCGCACGTGTGCTCGTGGCCCGCGGTGATCGCGGCTGCGGTGCGGCCTGCGCCCAGGTTCACGGGGCCCATCGACCCCGGCGTCTCGTCGTCGCCGACGTTGCTCGTGCTCGCGTACCCCAACTGGCCGGCCTGGTTGCGCCCCCAGCAGCGCACCGTGGCGTCGTCGAGGAGTGCGCAGGTGTGCTCGTAGCCGGCGGAGATCGACACCGCGGTCCGCCCCGGCCCCAGATCGACCGTCCCGACCGCACCCGGGGTCTCGTCGTCCCCGATGGTCGCCGTGTTCCCGTACCCCAACCGGCCGTAGACACCGATCCCCCAGCACCGGACCGTGCCCCCGTCGACGATGGCGCAGGAGTGGGCGCCGCCGGCGCTCAGCCGCGTCACCGGCGCCACGGCGACGGCGACCGAGTTCGACGTCACCGGCGTCGTCACCTCGGTGCTCACCACCGACGCCGAATTGCGGAACACCGGGGCATCGCCGGCCACGGCGGTGTGGGTGCAGTCCACGGTCACCTGGCCGCCGGCGGGCACCGTGAACGGGGCCACCTCGCAACCCGGTGCGTTCGCGTCCGTGACCGTCACCCCGGTCGCGGCGAGGCTCCCGGTGTTGGACACCGTCACGTGGAGGTGGATGGTGGCGCCCTCGGTCACGGCACCCTCGTCGGCGGACGCGACCACCGAAAGCACGGGCATCGAGTCCAGGAAGACCGGGCCGACCAACCCCGGCGAGGGGATGTTCACCTGGCTGGCGTACCCCAACCGGCCGTACTGGCCCTTCCCCCAGCAGCGCACCGACCCGTCGTCGAGGCGCGCACAGGTGTGCGCGTCCCCCGTCGTCACCGCGAGCGCCGTGTGGCCCCCACCCAGGTCGAGGGGCGGCTGGAACGCAGGAGGTTGGACATCCCCGTAGCTCGCGAACCCGGTGCCCAGGCGACCGTCGATGCCGTAGCCCCAGCAACGGGCCCCGCCGTTGTCCATGACCACGCACGAATGGGCGCCGCCGGCGGTCACGGACACCGCGGTGCGCCCCGCCCCGAAGTTCACCGGCCCGACCGACGCCGGCGCCTCGTCGTCGCCGACGCTCGCCTGGTTCCCGTATCCGAGCTGGCCGAACTCGCCACGGCCCCAGCAACGGACCGAGGCGTCGTCCAGGACCGCGCACGTGTGCTTGCCGCCCGCGTCGATGGCCACGGCGGTCCGGCCCGCCCCCAGGCTCACCGGCCCCACCGACCCCGGCACCTCGTCATCCCCGATGGTGCTCGTGTTCCCGTATCCCAGGCGGCCGTCGGCACCGAGGCCCCAACAGCGCACCGTGCCGTCGTCGAGCAAGGCGCAGGTGTGGGTGTCCCCCGCGGTGATGGCCACCGCGGTCCGCCCGGCGCCGAGGTCCACCGGGTCCGGCCCCGGCGTGCCCCTGGTGTTGGTGTTCCCGTACCCGAGGCGTCCGTCCGAGCCCAGGCCCCAGCAGCGCACCGTGCCGTCGTCGAGCAGGGCGCAGGTGTGCTGGCCGCCTGCGGCGAGGGCCACCGCGGTCCGCCCCACCCCGAAGGTCACCGCAGGGATCACCCCCGGCGGCTCGTTGTCGCCGACGATGGCACCGAGGCCGCTGCCCAGTCGGCCGTCGACGCCGTAGCCCCAGCACCGCACCGAGCCGTCGTCCAACAGCGCGCACGAGTGCGCGTCGCCGGTGGCGACGGCCACGGCGGTGCGGCCGGACCCGATGTTGACCGGCCCGACCGACCCCGGCAGCTCGTCGTCGCCGACGTCGTTGATGTCGGCGTAGCCCAGCTGCCCGTAGAACGCCAGCCCCCAGCAGCGGACCGAGCCGTCGCCGAGCACGGCGCACGAGTGGTTGCCGCCCGCCGCCAGCTTCGGTTGGGGCGTGACGTGCACCTCGACCGGGTCGGACACCACCGGGGTGGTCACCTGGTCCGCGGTCACCGAGGCCGTGCTCGAGAGCACCGGCGCGTCGCCGTCGACGGCGACGCGCGTGCAGTCCACCGTCTGCCCGGCACCCCCCGCGAGGGCGAACGGGGCCACCTCGCAGCCGGGCGCGTCGGGGGCGCTGACGGTCACGTTCGTCAGCGCCACGTTCCCGGTGTTGGTCACCGTGACGTGCAGGTGGATGGTGGCGCCCACCATCACCGAGCCCTCGTCTGCGGCCGCAGTCACCGAGAGGCCGGTGACCTCGGGCACGAGGGCGATCGGGCCCACCGACCCCGGCGCCTCGTCGTCACCGACGTCGGTCGTGTCGGCGTACCCCAACTGGCCGGCGTTGCCTTGGCCCCAGCAGCGGAGCGTTCCGTCGTCGAGCACCGCACACGTGTGGGCGCCGCCGGCGGTGACGGATTCGGCGGAGCGCCCCGCGCCGAGGTCGACCGGGCTCATCGAGCCCGGTGTCTCGTCGTCGCCGATGTCGCTGGTGTCGGCGTAGCCCAGGCGGCCGTTGCCCCCGTCGCCCCAGCAGCGGACCGTGGCGTCGTCGAGCACCGCACACGTGTGCGCCGCGCCGGCGGACACGGCCACCGCCGTGCGGCCCGCGCCGAGGTCGACCGGGCCGACGGACCCCGGTGCCTCGTTGTCGCCGATGGTCGTGGTGTCGGCGTACCCCAGGCGACCGTTGCCCCCGTTCCCCCAGCACCGCACCGAGCCGTCGTCGAGCACCGCGCAGGTGTGCGAGCCGCCGGCCGACAGGGCCACCGCCGTCCGCCCCGCGCCGAGGGCGACCGGGCCCACCGACCCGGGCACCTCGTCGTCCCCGACGCTCGCGATGCCTGCGTAGCCGAGGCGGCCGAGGGTGCCCAGGCCCCAGCAGCGCACCGTGCCGTCGTCCAACAGCGCACAGGTGTGCGCGTCGCCAGCGGTGATCGCCACCGCGGTGCGCCCCGCCCCCAGGTTCACCGGGCCCACCGACCCTGGCGCCTCATCGTCACCGATGGTGGTGGTGTTGGCGTACCCGAGCCGGCCGTTGGCCCCGACGCCCCAGCAACGCACCGAACCGTCGTCCAACAGCGCACAGGTGTGCGCGTCGCCGGCGGTGACGGCCAACGCGGTGCGCCCCGCCCCCAGGTTCACCGGGCCCACCGCCCCCGGCGCCTCATCGTCACCGACGTCGGCGGTGGTGCCGTACCCGAGCCGGCCGTTGGCCCCGACCCCCCAGCAACGCACCGAACCATCGTCGAGCACCGCACACGAGTGCGACGTGGCCGCGCTCACCGCGATCGCGGTGCGGCCCACCCCGAGGTCCACGGGGGCCACCGAGGCCGGGGTCTCGTCGTCCCCGACGCTGTCGGTGGTGCCGAACCCGAGTTGGCCGTTGGCGCCCTCACCCCAGCAGCGCACCTGGCCGGTGTCGGCGATGGCGCACGAGTGCGACGCGCCGGCGCTGAGCGCGCGCGCCGCCGCGGGCGCGCCGGAGGCCTCGTTGCCGTCGGCGGCGGCCGGCGCCGTCGGCGCCGCGACCCCCAGGCCGAACGCAACCAACGCCACCACGACCACGGTGCCCACCCGTCGCCGATCCATCCCGGCCCCCCGCCGTCCTGACATCCCGCCCCCCGGCTGAACGATGTGCACCGATCATGGCAGCGATGCTCCCCGCCGGATACCCCCCATATCTGTGCCTCCTGTCACGTCGGCCCGCGTGCGCGGATCTGTGCGAAGGTGACCCGGTGGGTGGGATGGGGGTGTGGGCAGCCTGGACGGCGCCCTGCGGTGCCGCCCGGGTGGGCCCGTCGTGAGCTCGCAGACCGCGACGATCCTCGTGACCGACCTGGTGGGCTCCACCGAGCTGCGGGTGGCGCTCGGCGAGGAGCGGGCGGAGGCGTTGCGGCGGATCCACGACCAGCTGCTCACCGACGCGGTCGCCGCCCACGGGGGCGAGGTGGTCAAGGGCCTCGGCGACGGCGTGCTGGCCCTGTTCGCCGGCGCCGCCGGCGCCGTCGGCGCCGCGGTCGCGATCCAGCAAGCCGTGGCCGCCCATGGCGACCGGCACCCGGAGGACCGCCTGTCGGTGCGGGTCGGCGTCAGCGCCGGCGACGTGACCCTCGAGGACGGCGACTGCTTCGGCACCCCGGTGGTGGAGGCGTCGCGGCTCTGCGCGGAGGCGGCGGGCGACGAGATCCTGGTCGCCGACCTCGTGCGGCTCCTGGCCCGGGGCCGCGGCGACCACGAGTTCACCCCCGCCGGGGAGCGCACGTTGAAGGGCCTCCCCGAGCCGGTCCCCGTGGCCACGGTGCGCTGGAGCCGTGCGGTCGCCGCCGGAGCGCCCCTGCCCGCCGCGCTCCGCACGGCGCAGTGGTACGACTTCGCCGGCCGGGCGACGGAGCGCACCGCGCTGGCCGAGCGGTGGAAGGATGCCGTCGCGGGACGCCCGGGTCTCGTGGTCGTCTCGGGCGAGCCCGGCATCGGCAAGACCCGGCTCGTGGCCGAGGTCGCGGCCGGGGTCCACGACGCCGGCGGCACCGTGCTCTACGGCCGCTCCGAGGAGGAGCTCGACGTCGCCTTCCGCCCGTGGGCCGAGGCGCTCGGGCACCTCGTCGCGCACGCCCCCGACGGCCTGGTCCGCACCCACGTGGACGAGTGGGGCGGCGACCTGGGCCGGCTGCTACCCGGCCTCGACGCTCCCGAACCGCCGCGGACCGACGCCGACACCGAGCGGCTCCGCCTCTTCGGGGCGGTCACCGACCTGCTCGCCCGGGCCGGCGACGACGCCCCCGTGCTGGTCGTGCTCGACGACCTCCACTGGGCCGACGAGTCCAGCCTGCTGCTCTTGCGCCACCTGGTCCGCAACCTGGGCGACGCCCGGGTGCTCGTGGTCGGCACCTACCGCGACACCGACCTCGACCGCACCCACCCGCTCGCCGCCGCGCTCGCCGACCTCCGGCGCGAGGCGTCGGTGGCGCGGGTCGACCTGTCCGGCCTCGACCGCGACGAGGTCACGCTGTTCCTCACCCAGGCCGGTGGCGGCGACGTCGACGCCGCCCAGGTCGAGGTGCTCGCCGGGATGGTCGCGGCCGAGACCGAGGGCAACCCCTTCTTCATCGGCGAGGTCCTCGTCCACCTCGTCGAGTCCGGTGCGCTCGTGCAGCGCGACGGCCGCTGGGAGGGCGACCGCACCCTCATCGAGCGCATCGGCCTCCCCGAGGGCATCCGCGAGGTCATCGGCCGGCGCCTGGCCGGCCTCGCCGACGCCACCGACGAGCTGCTGCGGGTCGCGGCGGTGATCGGGCCCGCGTTCGACGCCGCCGTGCTCGCCGACGCCGCCGACCAGGGCCTCGACGACGTGGTCACCGCGCTGGAGGACGCCGTCGCCCGGCGGCTCGTGGTCGAGGACGAGGACGTGCTCGACCGCTTCCGCTTCGCCCACGCCCTGGTGCGCCAGACCCTGCTCGACGAGCTCCGGACGAGCCGCCGGGTCCGGCTGCACCACCGGATCGCGGTGGCCCTCGACGCCCGAGGGGCGCCCGCCGCCGACCTCGCCCACCACTACGGCGAGGCCGCCCCCCTCGCCGACGCCGACAAGGCCCTCCTCTACGCCGCCCGGGCCGCGGACGACGCCACCGCCCGCCTCGCCTACGAGCAGGCCATCGGCTTCCGCCGCCTCGCCGTCGAGTGCGAGGAGCTGCTCGACCCGCCCGACCCCGCCCGTCGCGCCGAGGTGCTCCTGGCCCTCGGGGACGCCCACAACACCGCCGGGGATCCCCTCGCGGGCCGGGCGCCACTCGCCGCAGCGGCCAACGCCGCCCGCGAGGCCGACCGGACCGACCTGCTCGCCCGCGCCGCGTCGAGCTACGGCGGTGGGGCCGCGGTCTGGCTCGACTTCACCGACACCGTCGGGCCGACCCTGCTCGACGAGGCGCTGGCGGCCCTGCCCTCCGATGCGACCCGGGCCCGCGCCCTCTGCCTCGCCCAGCGCAGCATGTGGCACATCCTCGACCCCGACGCGGCCGAGCACCTCCGCCTCTCCCTCGAGGCGCTCCGTCTGGCCGAGCAGAGCGGCGACGTCGACGCCTGCCATCTCGCCCTCGACTACGCCCGTCATGCCTACACGAACGTCGGTGATCTCGACGGCGTGCTCGAAGTCGCCGCGCGGATGGCGGCGTTGGGTGAGGAGCTCGACCACCTGCCCAGTCGTTCGCTCGGGCTCTGGGGGGAGATGGTGGGCCGCTTCCTCGGCAACGACCTCGATACGGCCCGGGCCCTCGTCGACGAGATGCTGGCCATGGACCGACGGCGCCTGCCGCTCTCCCACTGGTGGGGCCGGGTCACCGCCCAGTCCAACCTGGCCATCCTCGAAGGTCGGTGGGACGACGTGGTCCTTCCCACCCCTGCGGAGATCGCCGCCACGGGGTCGACCGGCGCGACGATCGCCGGCGACCACCTGCTCCGGAGGCACGTCGGCCGCGGCGAGGCGGCCGACGCCGCCGCGATCGCCCGCGGCCTGATCACCGACCACCCCGACCAGCTCGTCGCCTGGCCCTTCGGCGCGTGGATCGCGTGGATGGAGGGCGACGGTGAGGCCGCCCGCGAGCGCCTCCGGCACTGGCACCGGGAGATGTTCGCGTTGGTCCCGGCGGGCTTCCGGAGCCACGCGGTGGCCATGGCCACGCCCATCGTCGTCGACCACCGGCTGGTCGACGTCGCCGCCGACCTGGCCGCCGAGCTCCGCCCCATCCGGGGGCAGTGGGCCAGCGCCAGCGCGGAGATCGCCGACCGACTCGCGGACCACTGCCTCGGCGCCCTAGAGATCGTCCTGGGCGAGACCGACTCGGGCGAGGCCATCCTGCGGACCGCCGTGGCCGACTACCGCCGCGCCGGCACCCGGGCCCGCCTCGCCGACGCCCTCGCCGACCTCGTCGTGCTCACCGGCGACGCCGACGCCCGCGCCGAGGCCCTCGCCCTCGCCGACGAGCTGGGCATGGCCGGCGTGAGCCTGCGCCTCACCGCCTGAGTGACGAGGCGGCGCCGCCCGCCACTAGGAGAACTTGGTCTTCGGGCGCTCCAGGGCCACGCCGTCGACCTCGAGGTCGACCCGCTCGTTGTAGAAGCACACCAGCCCGGCGACGGGCTGCGCCTCGGGCAGCGGGGTCGGGTAGCTCCACGCCAGGTCCTCGTGGACCTCGTCGCCCACGACCACGTTCCAGTAGCGGGCGAAGCCCTTGTACGGGCACCCGGTCCGGCTGTCGGTGGGCGCCAGCAGGTCCATGCGCACGTCGGTCTTCGGCAGGTAGTAGCGGGTCGGCAGCCCGGTCTCGAACAGCAGCACCGGCCGGATCGAGTCGGCGATCACCTCGCCGTCGACCAGCACCCGCACGTGGCGCGACGAGCGCAGCGCGTCGACCCGCACGTCGGGGGCCCGGGGATGGATCGCCACCTCGACGTCCTCCTCGAACCACGACTCGACCGCCTCGAAGTCGATGCGCAGGAGGTCGCGGAGCTCCTCGACCGGCGAGTCGACGTGGCGCCACGCCGCATCGGCGATCACCGACCCGTCCTCCAGCACGAGGTCGTAGCGGGTGCCGGGCCCGCGCTGCGGCGAGCGCAGGACCCCGCCGTTCTCGCGCAGCTCGGCCCGCACGTCGGCGAGCGGGAAGTACCACCAGGGGAAGTACGGGATCTCCCAGACCAGCTGCACCTCGCTGCTGTCCACGACCAGCTGCCCGTGGTGGAACCCCCGGATGCGCTTGGGTGAGGGTTCGATGCGGAGGTGGCGGGCCTGGTCGCTCATGCCCCGCCCAACCGGGCGCCCCGGGGCGTCATTCCCCGCGCGGTCCCGGACCCCGGGGCGACGGCCGCCGTGGACGGATCAGGCCGGCGTGGCCGGTGGGCCGTGGCGGTGCATCTCCCGTTCGATCTCGGCCTCGGTGATCGGCCGCTGGAAGAACGTGGTGTAGGCGTGCAGGGCGAGGCCGATGCCCCAGCCCCCCAGGACCCACATCGGCCAGAAGTACGACGCCCCGGTCACGAACCAGATCATGACCAGGAAGGCGTTGACGACCACATAGGTGACGACGTGGGTGGCGAACTCCCGTCGCGCCTTGAGCCGCTCGATGGCCTCTTCCCGAGGATCGTCACCCTCGACCCGGATCTCCTCCGACATGGCGGACCTCCTCTCACTGGGTCCACCCCGAGCGTCCGCCCGCCCACGACCCGGCGCCAGAGGCGAAGGTCCGCCGCCTCAGGCGTCGCGGAGGCGGGCCGGCGCCGCCGCCGACCAGGCGTCGGCCACGGCGTCGCGCACCGCCCGCTTGCCGGCCACCCGCAACTGCACGAGCACGGCGGCGTAGCCGTCGAAGTGCGGGATGGTGAAGAAGCCCGGGAGGTCCGCTCCGAGGACGATGTCCTTCTCCTCCAGGTCGGCCACGGCGATCGCCAGGATGGGCCCCTCGGGCAGGGGCTCGTCGCCGAAGCGGCGCACGTCGGCCTTGGAGAACGGCCGCTCCCAGGCGAACGCTTTCCCCGCCACCAGCCACGTCCGGTTGCCGTACCGCTCGCCTTCGGTCACCTCGGGCAGTGCCGCCGCCCAGCCGGCCACCTCCTCGAGCGTCACCACGGCGCCCACGCTACGGCGGCGCCCAGGCGCCCGCTCCCGAGGGATCGGGAGGTCAGGCGGCGAGGGAGCCGCGGAGGAGGCTGTGGCCGGAGTGCTCGGTCTGGCCGGCGGCCTGGAGGGAGATGTCGACCACGTCGTACTCGGTGGGGTCGACGCCGTCGGGCAGCGGGACCGTGGTGCTGCCCGTCATAGGGCCGAGCGAGATGGGCGCGGCCGAGTCCGACGCAGGGTCGAGCAGCCACAGCTCGTAGTGCTGGCCGTCGGGCGCCGCCGCCATGTCGTGGGTGTCGAGGACCAGTTGGTAGTGGCCGTCGGCCCGGACGAGGCGGGCCTCGGCGCCGGCCTCGCCCACCGGCTCGAGCGGGTCGAGGGTGGTGGCGGCGACGAGGTCGGGCTCGGACGAGCCGGTGCCCGAGTCGTCGGCCCGGGTCAGGAGGAACCCGGTGGCGGCGAGGAGCACCACGGTTGCGGCCACCGCGAGCACGGCCGCCCGGTGGCGCCGGCGGCGGGCGGCGTCGAGCGACGCCACCGGCGCCATGCCGGCGGCGACGACGTCCGACGGAGGGGCGGCGGGCGCGCTGGGCGGGGCGGACTCGGCCTCGACCGCGGTGGCGATGCGATCCCACAGCGAGGCGGGCGGCTCGATGCGGGCGCGGTCGTCGTCGGTCACCGCCGCCAGCAGGGTGCGTAGGCGCTCGCGCTCGGCGGGCGCCACGCCCAGGTCGTCAGCGGCCGACATCGTCGTGCTCCTCCCCGTTCAGGTCCCCGTCGAAGGCGGCCAGGTGCCGGCGCATCTGCTCGAGGCCGCGGCGGATGTCGCTCTTCACCGTGCCCAGCGGCACGTCGGTGCGCTCCGCGATCTGGGCGTGGGTGAGGTCCTCGAAGAAGGAGAGGCGGACCATCTCCCGGGCCCGGTCGGACAGGCCGTCGAGGGCCTCGGCGACCAGCATGCGCTCGGCGATGGCGTCCGGGTCGGCCTCGGCCGCGGCTTGGGCGAAGACCCGCTCGCCACCGGTCTCGTGGGGGTCGGCCACCGCCGCGGGCTGACGACCGTCGGCACGCATGATGTCGACGACCTTGAAGCGGGCGATCCCGAGCAGCCAGCCGGGGAGGCTGCCGCCCTCCGGGCGGAACCGCTCCCGGGAGCGCCACGCCGCGAGGAACGCGTCCTGGGTGGCGTCGGCGGCCCGGGTGGGGTCGAGCATCCGCCGGCAGTACGAGTGCACGAGGGCACCGTGGGCGGCGTAGACCTCCTCCAGCGCCCCGGGCTCGCCCGCCGCGAAGCGGTGGTCGAGGTCGCGCGCGGGCCCGAGCGGGGCCGGTTCGGCCACCTCGGACTCCCGGGCGTCGGACATGACGAGCACGGTAATCAGTTCGGTCCGAAGGGCGGTCGCGGATGCAGGCGCTCGCGCTCCTCCCCCAGGCGCCACCCGTGGCACCCGACCGCGCCTCCATGCCGCGCCGGTACCAGGCGCCAGGGCCCGGCGCCGGGACACGCAGCGGGGCACGGCCCGAAGGCCGTGCCCCGCTCGCCGGCGGTGGGTGCCGGCGGGTCGATGCTGAGCGTCGACTACAGGTTGACGGGGAGCAGCACCCGGTTGATGGTGTGGATGACGCCGTTGTTCGCCCGGATGTTGATGGCCTTGGTCACCAGGCGGGGGTTGGCGATGTCGGGGTCCTTGTCGATCAGGGCCAGGGTGTTCGGGACGTGGCGGATGCCCTTCTCGGCGAGGGTCGGGAAGCGGCTGGCGGCCAGCACGCGGCCCGGGCCGCGGGCGTCCGGGGTCACGTGGTACTGGAGGATGGTGGTGAGGGTCGGGATGGGGTCCCCGCCGCCGATGTCGGTGAGGGCGGCGACCAGGAAGTTCCAGGCACCCTCCTCATCGGTGTTGGCGCCGGTGAAGCCGAGGTCCTGCGCGGTGCGCACGAAGGCCCGGTCCTTGGGGGCCCAGACGGTCACGTCGAGGCCGGGGGTGGCGAGGGTCTCGCCGAGGCCCGCCGCGGTCACGGCGGCCAGGAGCACGTCGTAGTCGCGGCCGTTGGTGTCGAAGCCCGAGCCGCTGGCGGCGACGATGTCGGTGATGGAGCCGGGATCGCCCTCGGCCTGCGCCGACGAGGCGCCGGCAGGCGAGATGAAGGTGGTGGCGAGCAGGCCGGCGGCCGCCACGGCGGCGACGAAGCCGGCGGTGAGACGCTTCTTCATGGGAGGTCCTCCTGAGGACGGGGGGTAGTTAGTGGTAAATCGGGACGACCACCCCTCCTGGATGCAGACGGACGAAGATTTCTTCGCGAGACCCTCCGACGACGCTCCGAGCGGGCGCGCCCACAACGCCCGTGGGCGAAGATGGCGCCATGTCGGAGAACCTCAAGATGCTGGGCGAGTACAGCGACGCCATGTTCCGGGGCGACGCCGAGGCGGTCTACGAGTTCTGGGGGCCGGAGTTCCGCAGCCACGTGACCGACCGGGTGAACCCCGACATCGCCGACCAGGACGTCCGCAGCCACGAGGTGGTGTGGTGGGACCAGGTGCGCAAGGCCTTCCCCGACTTCACCTTCGACGTGAACCTGCTCATCGAGAAGGACGACCTCGTCGTCTCGAACTGGACGGTGAAGGGCACCCACACCGGTGAGCCCTTCTACGACGTGCCCGCCACCGGCGAGTCCGTCGAGATCAACGGCACCGCGGTCCTGCGGATCCGCGACGGCAAGGTCGTCGAGCACTGGGGCGGCCCCCACTGCCAGAAGGGCCTCGGCTACATCCAGTAGGGCCGCACGGCCACCGGACTCGCCGCCGGCGCGCGCCTGGGTCTTGCGCCGCGCGCACGGGGCGGCAAGGCTGGACCCGATGGTCACCGAGGTGCTCGACGCACCCGAGGCGACCGGGCCGGCGGGGGACGGTCCCGGTACCGCGGTCGACGGCGTCGACGCGCCCGGCCGGCCGTGGTGGGACCCGCTCGGCGTGGTCGCCGCCGGCGTCGACTGGGGCACGGGCGTGGTCGACTGGTCGACCGGCACGTGGCACCGGGTCGAGAAGCAGCTGGCCCGCCAGCCCCTGGCCCGCGTGAGCGTGGCGGCTCCCCGCACCGCGCGCTGGGTCGTCGACGAGGTGCGCTCCCGGGCCGACGAGGTCCTGCCCGGGCGACCCGACACCCGCATCACCCCGGGGCTGCTCGGCCACGTCGCCCTCGACGAGTCGATCATGGCCATGGCCGTCGGCCCGAACCGCTTCCCCCGGCGCGACGACTACGTGCGGGTGGGCGCCGAGCTGACCGAGGCCCGAGCCGTGCTCGAGGCCGGCGGCTTCCTCGACGACCCCGCCTCCTTCCACGAGGCGCCGCCGCCGCTCGACGAGCCCGCCCGCACGCGGGGCTGGGCCCTCGGCACGAGCTACGAGCGACTGTGGTGGCCGTCGGGGTTCACCCCGCGTGAGGGCCTGCCCGGGGGCGAGCGGTGGCTGGGGTTCGAGGCCAACCGCACCGCGTCCGCCTGGGTGCTCCGCCACGAGGACCGTGACCGGCCCCGCCCCTGGCTGGTCTGCATCCACGGCTTCGGCACCGGCTCGGTCTTCATGGACCTCGTCGGCTTCCGGGCCAAGCACCTGCACGAGACCCTCGGCGTCAACGTGGCCGCCATCGTCCTGCCCGCCCACGGCGCCCGCCGCCCGTCACGCATCAGCGGCGAGGAGTTCCTCAGCTTCGACCTGGTCAACTCGCTGCACGGCCTGACCCAGGCGGTCTGGGACATCCGGCGCCTCCTCGGCTGGGTGCGCACCCAGGACCCGACCCACGTCGGCGTCTTCGGCATCTCCCTCGGCGGGATGCTCACCGCGCTCACCACCGCGCTCGAGCCCGACCTCGACCTCGCCCTCGCCGGCATCCCCATGGCCGACTTCCCCGACCTCATCCGCCGCCACTCGCCCCACCACCTGCACCTGCGGGCCATCGAGCACCACATCCTCGACGGCACCGCACAGGACGTGCACCGGGTCGTCTCCCCGCTGGCCATGGCGCCGGTGACGCCCCGCGACGCCCGGGCCATCTTCGCCGGGATGGGTGACCGCCTCGCCACCGCGGACCAGGCCCGCCGCCTCTGGGACCACTGGCAGCAGCCCGAGATGTGCTGGTTCCCCGGCAGCCACGTGGGCTACCTCTGGTCCGACAAGGCGTGGCGCTTCGTCGACGACTGCGTCCGCTCCCGCGGCCTCGCCGTCGAGCCGGACGTCCCCGTCCGGGCCGCGAAGTCGACGCACTAGCGATCGGACTCCGATCGCCATTGCGTCGAGAACGGGTTCCGCGGGTCAGCGCGGCGGTTGCTCCTCGGCGGCGAGGGACAGGCGGGCGAGACCGGCGAGCATCCCGTCGAGGAGCGACTCGAGGTGGGGAACCAGCTCGGGGCACGCGATCAGGCCGAGGTGCAGCTGGCCGTTGCCGGAGAGCACGGTGACGTTCAGGCCGGTGCCCTCCATGAGCGGCCCGAACGGGTAGATGCCGACCGCCTCGGCGCCCGCGAGGTAGAGCGGCACCGGCGGCCCCGGCACGTTCGAGACGATCAGGTTGTGGACCGGAGCGATCCGGTCGGCCAGACCCGCCTGCGAGTACTGACGTGCGAACCACGAGAAGAGGGTGGGCGGCAGCAGCTCGACCACGTTGCCGAGGATGTCGGCGCCGACCGCCTGCTGCACCTCCTTGGCCCCGAGGGTGCCCTCCCGGATCGCCCGCAGCTGCGCCACCGGGTCGCCCAGCTGGACGGGCAGGTGCACGAACATGTTCGACACCTGGTTGGTCGAGCCCTGGTCGGTGAGCTCACCGTGGACGGACACCGGCACCGACGCCACGAGGGCCCGGTCGGGCAGCTCGTCGTGGACGGTGAGGTAGCGACGCAGCCCGGCGGTGCACATGGCGAGGACGACGTCGTTGATGGTCGTGCCGAACGCCCGCCGTACCGCCTTGAGGTCGTCGAGGGGCACCGTCGTGAAGGCGACCCGCCGGTTGCCGGTGATGGTGCCGTTGAGGCGGGTGCGAGGGGCGCCGCCCGGGTGGGCGATGGTCGTGGCGCCGCGCAGCCAGCGGCCGGCCAGGGCGCCGGCGGCCTGCACCACCGAGTTGGCGGTGCCCGCCGCCGCCCGCACCGGCCGCAGGGGGTCGCCGAGGCGGTTCCGGAACGCGTCGGCGGCGACGTCGCTGCGCACGGGGAGGGGGCCGGGCTTCCACGGCTTCCGTCGCGGCCGCGGGCCCTGGTCCGGGGCGAGGTCGAGGAGGTGCGCCATGATCTCCACGCCGGAGATGCCGTCCACCAGGCTGTGGTGCAACCTGACCACGACCGCGATGTTGCCGTCGTGGATGCCCTCGATGACCTGGAGCTGCCACAGCGGCTTCGACCGGTCGAGGGGGCGGCTGGCCAGGCGGCTGATCTGATCCGCCAACTGGCCGTGGCTGCCGGGGCGGTCCAGGCGGAACCGGTCGACGTGATCGTCGAGGTCGAAGTCCGGATCGTCGGCCCACTCGGGGTGGTCGATGCCGTAGGGCACCTCGACCAGGCGCTTGCGCAGCATGGGCAGCTCGTCGAGGCGGCTGTTGACGTGGGCCCGCAGCACCCGGAACGTGACCGGCTTCGGCGCGGCCGACGGGTCGAGCAGGAGCACCCCGGTCACGTGCAGGTGGACCGTGTCCGATTCCAGGTACAGGAAGGAGGCGTCCGTCGCTCCGAGCCGTTCCACGTTCCCTCCTCTCGTGCCCACCGCCCGGGCGCGCGGCAGCGTACCGCCGGCCCGATCGCACCGGCAGGGCCGTTCGGCCCGATCACGACACGGGCCGGGGGCCGGCCGTTACCGTCAGCAGCACCGTGCGCCACCGCCGCTTCTCCTGGGAGCACCTCGACGCCGCCCTGCTCGCCGACCTCACCGCCGGGGTCGACCTGGCCGGCGACGCCCCTGCGGCCTGGCTGCGGGCGACCTACGGCGATCGGCCCGGGCCCGAGGTCGTCGCCGAGCACTGGCCGGCGCTGCGCGACGGGTGGCTCCACCGCGACGACGGCGCCCGCACCCAGGTGGTGGCCGCACTGCGCACGCTGGGCCTCGGCGACACGGGGATCGAGGTCGCCTACCCCGAGGGCCAGCGCGCCTACCTGGCCTCCTGTCGCAACCAGACGAGCCTGCGCCGCATCGTGGCGCGCGCCCTCACCGAGGCGGGCGAACGCGACGAGGCACCCCTCAAGGCCAGCCTGCGTCCCGAGCAGGGCTGGGACGAGTTCCTCGGCGCGCTGGCGCGCGCCCTCGCGTCGCTCGAGCCCGGCCAGTACCTCATCTGCTCGGTGCGGGGCACCGGCACCGAACAGGAGGGAGCGTTCCAGGGGTCGTCCTACTTCGTGCAGTTCGCCAACGGCGGCGACCGGGCCTTCCGCGCCGAAGCGGTCGCCAACGCGTTCCTCGCCGGCGCCGAGCGCCTGTCGATCGAACAGATCACCGAGCTCGTCGGCCTGGGATGGCAGCCGCCCACCTACGCGCCGGGCGACCCGCGCGGGGCGCTCGACGAGCACGGCTCGTGCAACTTCTTCCGGGAGTGGGACGAGCGGCCGGCGCCCCACGCGGACATCGCCGCGCTCGCCTGCACCACCCTCGAGCGGATCTTCGGGGCGGCGTCCCCGTCGTTCCTCGAGTACACCGCCGGGGACGCCGACGGCAACCCCCTCGACCTCGACGAGCTCGGCATCGAGGTCCACGGCCGCGACGACGCCCCCGGCGCCGATGTCGAGGTCGACCTCCCCCGCCCGGAGTCGCCCGAAGAGCTCTACGACGCGCTGGCGGCCACCTTGCGCACGGTGCTCACCGACGAGGCCGTGCACCGCGACGAGGACGGCGACGTCCCCATCCGGTGGGGCAGCACGGCGGTCTACGCCCGCGTCCTGCACGGCGCGCCGGTGATCCGCTTCTTCGCCCCCGTCCTGCGGGACCTCGCGCCGAGCCCCGCGCTGCTGGCGGCCGTCAACGAGATCAACCGGAGCTACCTGATGATCAGCGCGATCTGGGACGGCCACTCGCTGGTGCTCACCGTCGACGTCCCCGGTCGTCCCTACGTCGGCTCGCACGTGCTGCAGGCGCTCCAGGTGCTCGGCACCGCCGCCGACGAGCTCGACGACCAGCTCCAGGCCCGGTTCGGTGGGCGCACCCTGTTCGGCGAGGCCGCGCCGACCCCGCCGCCGGGCGAGCAGGGGAGCGCCGGCTACCTGTGACCCGGTTCGCCCAGGTGGCGGCGACGTCGGGGGCGGTCTCCGCCACCCGATCTCGCACCGACAAGCTGGCCGCCCTGGCCGAGCTGCTCGCCGCGCTCGAGTCCGACGAGGTCGTCCCCACCGTGGCGTGGCTGTCGGGCGGCGCCCGCCAGGGCCGCATCGGTGTGGGCTGGGCGACGGTCGCCGACGCGGAGCGCGACCTCGGCGCGGAGCCCGCCACCGAGGCGACCCTCACCATCGGCGAGGTCGACGCCACCTTCGACCGGCTCGCCGCGCTGGTGGGCGCCGGCGCCGGGTCGAACACCGCCCGCCGGGAGGAGCTCACCGCCCTGCTGCGCCGGGCCACGCCGCCCGAGGCCGACCTGCTGTGGCGCCTCTTCGTCGGCGAGCTCCGCCACGGCGCGCTCGAGGGCCTCGTCACCGACGCCGTGGCGCGGGCCAACGGCCTGCCCCTCGCCCTCGTGCGCCGGGCGGCGATGCTCGCCGGGGACCTGCCCACCGTCGCCGGCCTCGCCCGCACCGGCGGCGCCGACGCCCTCGTCGAGGTGGGCCTGACGGTCGGTCGGCCGGTCTCGCCGATGCTGGCCGCCACCGCCGCCGACGTGGCCACCGCGCTGGCCGAGGTCGGCACGGCGTCGGTGGAGTGGAAGCTCGACGGCGCCCGCATCCAGGCCCACCGCGACGGCGACGAGGTGCGCCTCTACACCCGCAACCTCAACGAGGTGACCGGACGCCTCCCCGGGATCGTCGCCCTGGTGCGCTCCTTCCCCGCCCGGTCGCTGGTGCTCGACGGCGAGGCCATCGGCCACCACGAGGCCGAGCCCGGGGAAGGGGATGGCGACGAGCCGGGCGACGGCGACGACCTGGGCGCCGCCCGGCCCCACGCCTTCCAGGAGACGATGTCGCGGTTCGGCACCCGGACGGGCGATGCCGGCGCCGCGCTGGGCGCCCGCTTCTTCGACGTCCTCCACGTCGACGGTGTCGACCTGCTCGACGCACCCCTCGCCGAGCGACGGGCCGAGCTCGAGCGGGTCACCGGCGCCGCCGCCATCCCCCAGGTGACCACCGACGACGCCGGGGTCGCCGCCGCCTTCCTCGCCGACGCCCTCGCCACCGGCCACGAGGGGGTGATGGTGAAGGCCCTCGACTCGCCCTACGAGGCGGGCCGGCGGGGCAAGGCCTGGCGCAAGGTGAAGCCCGTCCGCACCCTCGACCTCGTCGTGCTCGCCGCCGAGTGGGGCCACGGCAGGCGCGAGGGCTGGCTGTCCAACCTGCACCTCGGCGCCCTCGACCCCGCGGGCGCCTACGGCGAGCCCGGCGCCTTCGTGATGGTGGGCAAGACCTTCAAGGGCCTCACCGACGCGCTGCTCACCTGGCAGACCGAGGCCCTCCAGGGCATCGAGGCCCGCCGCACCCAGGGGACGGTGTGGGTGCGCCCCGAGCTCGTGGTCGAGATCGCCCTCGACGGCGTGCAGCGCTCCACCCGCTACCCCGGCGGCGTGGCCCTGCGCTTCGCCCGGGTCCGCGGCTACCGCGAGGACAAGGCCCCCGCCGACGCCGACACCATCGACGCGGTGCGCGCCCTGCTCCCCTGAGCGCACGGCGGCGCCGGATGGTGCCGCGTGCGGGCGTAACGTGGCGCCGTGACCACCGGGGGGACGGCCACCGCGCCGGCGTTCCAGCTGCGCAGCGGGGAGACGTGGCGGGACCCGTTCCCGATGTACGCCGCCCTCCGCGAGCAGGATCCGTTGCACCACGTCGAGCGGGGCGACTACTGGGTGCTCACCCGCTTCGCCGACGTCTTCCGGGCCGCCCGGGACACCGCCACCTACTCCTCGGCCGAGGGGCTCACCGTCACCTACGGCGACATGGTCGCCGCCGGCATCGACGAGGCCCGGCCCATGGTGATGCTCGACCCGCCGGACCACACCGGGTTCCGCCGCCTCGTGGGCCGGGGCTTCACGCCCCGGCGGGTGGCCGAGATCGAACCGGCGGTGCGGGCCTTCGCCGTCGAGCGCCTCGACCGGCTCGCCCGCGAGACCGCCGGCGGGGAGCCCGCCGACCTCGTGGAGGTGCTGGCCAAGCCGCTGCCCAGCTTCGTCGTCGCGCACTACCTCGGCGTGCCCGACGCCGACCGGGCCCGCTTCGACGGCTGGACCGAGGCCATCGTCTCGGCCAACGCCACCGGCAAGGTCGACGTCACCTCCGACGCGGTGGGCGAGCTGCTCGGCTACTTCGCCGACCTGATCGAGCGCCGGCGGGCCGACCCCGGCGACGACACCATCTCGCAGCTCGTGCACGCCGCCGACCGCGACGACCGGGTCGCCGCGAGCGGTGACGAGGTGCCGGTGCTGCGCATCCTCGGCTTCGCCTTCACCATGGTCGCCGGCGGCAACGACACCGCCACCGGCCTCATCGCCGGCAGCGCCGAGCTGCTGACCCGGTACCCCGACCAGCGGGCCCGCCTGCTCGCCGACCCGGCGCTCGTCCCGGGCGCGGTCGAGGAGCTGCTGCGCCTGGTCTCACCGGTCCAGGGCCTGGCCCGCACGGTCACCGCCGACGTCGAGCTCCACGGCCGCACCATCCCCGCGGGCCGCAAGGTGCTGCTCGCCTACGGGTCGGCCAACCGCGACCCCGACGAGTTCGGTGCCGACGCCGACGCCTGCGACGTCACCCGCCCCATCGCCCACCACCTGGCCTTCGGGTCGGGCGCCCACCACTGCCTCGGCGCCGCCGCCGCCCGCCTCCAGGGCCGGGTCGTGCTCGAGGAGCTCCTCGCCCGCTGCCCCGACTTCACCGTCGACGCCGACGCGGGCCGCTACGCCCCCGGCCACTACGTCCGCCGCCACGAGTCCCTCCCCTTCCTCGCCGGCAACTGATCCGTCCCTCCGGGGGTCAGGTCACCAGAGGACCTGGGCCAGGGAGACGACGGCGGCGCCGACGAGGAGGCCGAGCACGAGCACCCGGAACTGCTCGGTGCGGACCCGGTAGGCGACGCGCTCGAAGGCGAGGGTGCCGACGAGCGCGGCCGGCACGGCGACGAGGCCGGCAGCCCACGTCGAGTCCGCCACCACGCCCGAGGCGAAGAAGAGGGGCAGCGCGATCAGGTTGGACACCAGGAAGTACGAGACCGTCGTGGCCCGGAAGGCGTGCTGCTCGTGCTCGGCCGCCTGCAGGACGATGACCACCGGCGGGCCACCCACGCCGATGCTGGTGTTGATCATCCCGGACACGAAGCCGGCGCCGACCTCGGTGCGGGGCGACTCGCGGCGCAGCCGGAAGCCCGAGGCGAGGACGGCGACGGCCACGAGCACGACGACCGACACCGCGACCTGCAGCGGCGCCGCCGGCACCCGGCGCAGCAGGACGATCCCGATCGGCATGCCCACGATCGCCCCGAACAGCAGTCGCTTCACCACGGGCCGGTCGGTGCGGTGGCGCAGGCGCACGGCCATCAGGGCGGTGCCGGCCAGGCCCGCCAGCGACGACAGGGCCACCGCGTCCTTGGTGCCGATGACCAGCGACAGCAGCGGGACGGCCATCAGCGCGAACCCGAAGCCCGAGAGCTGCTGGGTGCCCGCCGCCACGAAGACCGCCGCGGCCACCGCCGCCAACTCCCACCCGCTCACACGGCGAACCTAGCGAGCGGCCGGGCGCAGGGACGAGGCGCCGGCACGAGGCGCCGGCGCGAGCGCGGGCGCCGGTCCCGGCCCGGCCCCGTCGGGGGTGGGCGTACGCTCGCGCCCCATGGCCCTGCCCCCGCCCGCCTCCGACCGGACGTGCCTCGTGACCGGCGCGTCCTCGGGGATCGGCGCCGAGATCGCCCGGGCGCTGGCCGCCCGCGGCCTCGGCGTCACCCTCGTCGCCCGCCGTGAGCCCGAGCTCCGCGCCCTCGCCACCGAGCTGCACGAGGCCCACGGCGTCCGAGCCGAGGTGCTGCCCACCGACCTGGCCGACGAGGAGGCACGCGCCGGCCTGCCCGGCCGGGTCGACGAGCTCGGGCTCACCGTCGACGTCCTCGTCAACAACGCCGGCTTCACCACGATGGGCCCGATCACGGACGCCGACCCCGCCGGCGAGCTCCTGATGGTCAAGACCAACGTCGACGCCGTCGTGCACCTCGCCACCCTGTTCGTGCCCGGCATGGTCGAGCGGGGCCGGGGGGCGGTGTGCAACGTGGCCTCGGTGGGCGCCTTCCAGCCCCTGCCGGGTCAGGCCGGCTACGCCGCCTCCAAGGCCTTCGTCCTCTCCTACAGCCACGGCATCCGCCAGGAGCTGGTCGGCACCGGCGTGACCGTCACCGTCCTGTGCCCCGGCCCCGTGCGCACGGGCTTCGCCGAGGTGGCGGGCATGAGCGACGAGGAGGCCGGCGCCTCGCTGCCCGAGGTCATGTGGGTGCCGGTCGAGAAGGTCGCGGCCGACGCGGTCGAGGGCATGGACAAGGACCGCGGCGTGGTCATACCTGGCCGGGTCAACCAACTGGGCGCCCTCGGCGGCTACCTGCTCCCCCGCCGGGTGCTCCTGCCGATCCTCGCCCGCCAGCACCCGGCGCTCCACCGATGAGCGCGACCGACGGCACCACCGGCCCCGCCGAGCTGGCCGGGGCGTCCGACGAGCTGATCGCCGCCGCGGTCGAACTGGCCGCCATCGGCGCGCTGCTTCCCACCCTCGCCCACGTCACCGGCGACCGGGACCTCGTCCCCGAGCACCTGCGCCCGAACCCCGACGACTTCATGGACCCCCAGGGCGGGCTCTCCCCCGAGCAGCTCGACGAGGCGCGCGCCCTCGCCGCCGCCGCGCTCCGGGACCTGCGCGACGGCAGGCGCACCCGGGTGGCCGAGCCGCCGGTCGACGACGAGCCGCTGCGCCCGCTCGCCGCGCACATCGTGGGCGACGCCAACGTCGACGCCTACCTGCCCCTGCTGCTCGAGGAGCTCGCCCCCGAGGGCGTCGACCGCCGGGCCCCGGCCTGGCACAAGGACGACCTCGCCCCCGGCGCCGACTTCCGCGTCGGGATCGTGGGCGCCGGCATGTCCGGCCTGCTCGCCGCCCACCGCCTCCGCCAGGTCGGCGTCGACGTGGTGGTGTTCGAGAAGAACGACGACGTCGGCGGGACCTGGTTCGACAACACGTACCCGGGCTGTCGGGTCGACGTCCCCAACCACCTCTACAGCTACTCGTTCGCCCACACGACGTGGCCGCAGCACTTCTCCGACCAGGCCACCCTGCTCGCCTACTTCCGGGAGTTCGCCACCGACACCGGCGTGCGCGACGACGTGCGCTTCGGCACCGAGGTGCTCGGCGCCACCTGGTCCGACGAGGCGCAGACCTGGGCGGTCGAGGTGCGGGCTACCGGCGCCGGGGACGGGCCGAGCGAGACCGTGCAGGTCGACGCCCTCGTCAGCGCGGTCGGCCAGCTCAACCGCCCCCACCTGCCCGAGATCCCGGGCATCGAGGACTTCACCGGGCCGTGGTTCCACTCGGCCCGCTGGGACCACTCGGTCGACCTGACCGGCAAGCGGGTGGCGGTCATCGGCACCGGCGCCAGCGCCGCCCAGTTCATCCCCGCCGTGGCCGAGCAGGCCGCCGACCTGGTCGTGTTCCAGCGCACGCCCAACTGGCTGGCCCCGACGCCCGACTACCACGAGGACGTCGAGCCCGAGACCGCCTGGCTCCAGGCCGCCCTGCCCGAGTACGGCGACTGGTACCGGCTCTGGCTCTTCTGGCGCATGCACGAGGGCCTCACCAGCGCGGCGGCGGTCGATCCCGAGTGGTCCTCGCCCACCGGGTCGGTCAGCCTCCTCAACGAGATGGTGCGCATGGGGCTCGTCGAGTACCTCGAGGAGCAGTTCGCCGGCCACCCCGACCTGCTGGAGAAGGTCGTCCCGACCTACCCGCCGATCGCCAAGCGCATCGTGCGCGACAACGGCGTCTGGGCCCGGACCCTCACCGCCGACCACGTGCACCTCGTCACCGACGCCATCGAGGCCGTCACCCCGACCGGCGTGCGCGCCGGGGGCGTCGACCACGAGGTCGACGTGATCATCTACGGCACCGGCTTCACCGCCTCCGAGTTCCTCACCCCGATGCGGCTCACCGGGCGGGGCGGCCTCGACCTGCACGAGCACTGGGGTGGCGACGCCCGCGCCTACCTCGGCGTGACCGTCCCCCACTTCCCGAACCTGTTCGTGCTCTACGGGCCGAACACCAACATCGTCATCAACGGCAGCATCATCTTCTTCTCCGAGTGCGAGGTGCGGTACCTCACCGAGTGCGTGCACCTGCTGCTGGCGGAGGGCCGCCGCGCCCTCGACTGCCGGCCCGAGGTGCACGAAGCGTTCGGCCGGCGGGTGGACGAGGCCAACGCCCGCATGGCGTGGGGCCACTCCACGGTGAACAGCTGGTACAAGAACGCCCGCGGGCGGGTCAGCCAGAACTGGCCCTTCCCGCTCCTCGAGTACTGGCAGCTCACCCGGGCCCCCGACCCCGCGGACTACGAACTGACCTGAGGGTGAGGACCCGCCGCGGGCCCCGGGCAGCGGCCGTGGGCGTTCGGTAGCGTCGCGCCACCGACGGACCCGAGGAGGCCACATGCCCGAGCGCACCAGCTACGCCCCCGGCACCCCGAGTTGGATCGACATCGGCACCGACGTCGAGGCCGCCACCACCTTCTACTCGGGCCTGTTCGGCTGGACCTTCCAGAGCGCCGGCCCCGACGGCGGCGGCTACGGGTTCTTCACCAACGCCAACGGCAGGCAGATCGCCGGCATCGGCCCCCAGGCGAGCCCCGGCCCGCCGTTCTGGGCCCACTACGTCACCGTCGCGGACGTCGACGACACCGCCGGCCGGGCCCAGGCCGCCGGTGGCACGGTGGTCATGGCCCCGTTCGACGTCATGGACGCCGGCCGCATGGCCGTCTTCCAGGACCTCGAGGGCGCCTTCTTCTCGGCCTGGCAGCCGGGCACCAACGTCGGCTGCGAGGTCGTCAACGAGCCCGGCGCGTTCTGCTGGAGCGAGCTCAACAGCCGGGACCTCGCCAAGGCCACGGCCTTCTACCCGGCGGTGTTCGGCTGGGACGTGGCCGACAGCGAGGGCGAGATGGAGTACGCCGAGTGGAAGCTCGGCGGCGAGAGCATCGCCGGGATGCTGCCCATGCCCGCCGACGTCCCCGCCGAGGTGCCGCCGTACTGGCTCGTCTACTTCGCGGTGGACGACGCCGACGTCGCCGCGGCCAAGGCCGTCGGGCTCGGCGGCCAGAACATGGTGGCCATGGACACGCCGGCGGGCCGCCTCGCGGTCCTCGCCGACCCCCAGGGCGCGGTCTTCGCGGTCATCGCCCTCGCCGCCTGAGGCGGCCCGTCAGCCGGCCTCGTCGAGGGCGGCCTGCTGGAGGACACGCTCGAGGCGGTCGCCCAGCTGGGCCTTGGCGTGGCGCTCCATGGCCCGGGCCAGCTCGGCGTCGACCACGCGCTGGCCGAGCGGGCGCAGGCGCTGGACCGCGGCCGCCAACCGGGGGACCGCCTCGGCGGGCACGGGATCACCGAGCGGGTCGAACAGGTGCGTGGTCACCAGGGTGACGAAGCGCTCGGCCACCCGGTCGATCTCCCCGCGCAGCTCGGCGCCGGCGGCGAGCACCGCGGCCAGCGGGATGCCGGCGGCGACCAGTTCGGCCGCGGCCCGGATCTCCCGCGGGCTGTGCACCAGGAAGCCGTCGCCGTCGACGTCGACCACGCCCAGGGCGAGGGCATCGTCGAGCAGGGCACCGACCGCGGCGTCGCCGTCCGGCGCGCCGGCGAAGAGCGCGGCCAGCTCCTCGGCGGTGAAATGCTCGGGCGTCTCGTCGGACCACGGCCCGGTGACCGCGAGCTCGAGGCCGACGAGCTCGGCCACGTCCTGGCCCTGGGACCAGGCGTCGAGCAGCTCGGCGATGTTGGCCAGCGAGTAGCCCCGGCCGAGCAGCTCGGCGATGGTCCGCAGGCGGGCGAGGTGGGCGTCGTCGTAGAGGGCCACCCGGCCCTCGCGGCGCGGGGGCGGCAGCAGGCCCCGGTCCTGGTAGGCGCGCACGTTGCGGACCGTCGTGCCCGCGGCCCGGGCCAGGTCGTCGACGCGGTACTCCGCCATCGCGCCCATCCTCTCACCCGGGCGACCCGGTTCGGTGGGTCCTGTGACATCCTTCACTGTCGACAGTCTTGACTGTTACAGTCGATGATGTCAAGCTCTCCTCCATGACCGGAGCGCCCCCCGTCGTCGCTCGCCACCGGGTGGTGATCATCGGCGCCGGCTTCGCCGGCCTCGGCCTGGCCCACCGGCTCCGAGACGCCGGCATCGACGACCTCGTCCTGCTCGAGCGCGGGGACGACATCGGTGGCACGTGGCGGGACAACCGCTACCCGGGCTGCCAGTGCGACGTGCCCTCCGTCTTCTACTCCTTCTCCTTCGCGCCCAACCCCGACTGGTCCCGCACGTACTCGCCCCAGCCCGAGATCCAGGCCTACCTGCGCCGCTTCGCCGACGAGGACGGTCTGCGCCCCTCCGTGCGGCTCGGCACGACCGTCGAGGCGGCGGCGTGGGACGAGGAGCGCCGGACCTGGGTGATCGACACGAGCGCCGGCCGCTACGAGGCCGAGGTGCTCGTGGCCGCGCACGGCGGCCTGAGCGAGCCCCGGATTCCCGATCTCCCGGGCATCGACACCTTCGAGGGCACCGCGGTGCACTCCGGCTGGTGGCCCGAGGAGGACGTCGACCTCTCCGGGCGGGTGGCCGTGGTCGGCACCGGCGCCTCGTCGGTGCAGATCGTCCCCCACGCCCAGCGCGCCGCCGCCCACCTCACCGTCTTCCAGCGCACGCCCGCGTGGGTGTTCCCGCACCCCGACCGGTCGGTGAAGAGTTGGGAGCGCCGCCTCTACCGCCTCCTCCCGTTCACCCAGAAGCTCGTGCGGGCCCGGGTCTACGCCACCCACGAGCTGCTCATGCTCCCGCTGGCCAAGCGCCCCCGGATGCGCCGACCGGTCCAGAAGGTGGCCGAGGACCACCTCCGCGCCCAGGTCGCCGACCCCGAGCTGCGGGCCGCCCTCACCCCCACCTTCGACCCCGGCTGCAAGCGCTTCCTGCGCTCCAACGAGTTCTACCCCGCCCTCCAGGCCGACAACGTCGACCTCGTGACCGACCGCATCGTCGAGGTCGCGCCGAACGGCCTCGTCACCGCCGACGGGGTCAAGCACGAGGTCGACACCATCGTGTGGGCCACCGGGTTCCGGGTCACCGACCATCCCATGGCCCGCCGGGTGCGCGGCCGCGACGGCCGCACCCTCGCCGAGGCGTGGGGCGATCAGGGCCCGCGCGCCTACCTGGGCACCACGGTGGCCGGCTTCCCCAACCTGTTCCTGCTGTCGGGGCCGAACACCGCCATCGGCCACACGTCGCTGCTCTACATGCTCGAGTCGCAGTACCCCTACGTGCTCGGCGCGCTGGCCCACCTCGAGGCGTCGGGCGCGGCCGCGGTCGACGTGCGCCCCGAGGTGCTCGACGCCTACGACGCGGAGCTCCAGGAGCAGCTCGCCCCCACCGTGTGGAACGCGGGTGGCTGCTCGAGCTGGTACCTCCACGAGAGCGGGCGCAACCCCACGATCTGGCCGGACTTCACCTGGCGGTTCCGCCGCCGCACCCGTCGCTTCGACCCTGACGCCTACGAGACGCTGGGCCCCGCCGGGAGCGGGCGCTGATGGGCGGCATCCGGCTCGAGGGCGCGACCGCCCTGGTCACCGGCGCCGGCCACGGCATCGGGCGGGCCAGCGCCCTCGCCCTCGCCGCGCGCGGCGCCGACGTGATCTGCGCCGACCTCGACCTGCCCGCGGCCGAGAAGGTCGTCGCCGCGGCCGAGGAGGCCGGCGGCACGGCACGCGCCCTCGCCCTCGACGTGGCCGACCGCCCCGCGGTGCTGGCCGCCGCCGGGTCCCTCGACCACCCCCTCGACCTGCTCGTCAACAACGCCGGCGTGGGGATGAGCGGCCCCTTCGCCGACACCGACCTCGCCGACTGGGACTGGATCCTGTCCATCAACCTGGGCGGCGTCCTCAACTGCTGCCACGCCTTCGGTCGCCCGATGGCCGCCGCCGGCCGGGGCCAGATCGTCAACGTGTCCTCCGGCCTCGGCTACACGCCCCGGGGCACGGAGTCCGCCTACGTCACCACCAAGGCCGCGGTCCTGGCGCTGTCGCGCAGCCTGCGCGCCGACTGGGCGCCCCTCGGCGTGGGCGTCACCGCGATCTGCCCGGGCGTCATCGACACCGGGATCATCGGCCGCACCCGCTTCACCGCCTCCGACGGCGAGGACGACCGCCGCCGGGCCCAGCAGGTCTTCCGCCGCGGGCACCGGCCCGAGGCGGTGGCGGCCGCCATCGTGCGCGCCGCCGAACGGGACCGGGCGGTGGTCCCCGTGGGGTGGGAGTCCCACCTGGCCTGGTGGTTCTCCCGCCTGGGCCCCGTGGCCCTCCAACAGCGCGTCGCCCGCCGGCGCCTGTAGCCCCGTCGCAGCACCCGCACCACCGCCCGAGCACCAACCCGCCGTCCCCGCCGACCCAGGAGGTCGTGCCCGTGACCGCTGTCCCCCTCCTCGCCACGCTCCCGCTGCTCGCCGCAGAGCCCGCGCCCGCCGGCGGCTCGGCCGTCTCCGAGATCGTGTCGGCCACCGTCGTGGCCTTCCTCGCCATCGGCGCGGTCGTCGCCCTCGGGGTGGCCCACCGCCGCCGCGGCCTGCTCACGCCCCTCGCCCGCGAGGTCGAGCACCGCACCGGCCTGCCCGCGTGGGCGGCGCTCCCCGGCGCCATCACCGCCGTGAGCCTGCTCGTGGCGGTGACCGGCTACTACTGGGACGTCTCCTGGCACATCGACCGGGGCCGCGACCCGGGCGCGTTCGCCAACCCGGCCCACTGGCTCATCATCATCGGCCTCGACGGCATCGCCTTCGCCGGCGTGCTCGCGCTCATCCTCGGTGACCGCCGCACGGCGTCGTCGGTGCGCCTGCGGCCCGGCTGGGACGTGCCCGTCGGCGGCGTGCTCCTCGCGATCTGCGGCCTGGTCGCGCTGGCCGGGTTTCCCGCCGACGACCTCTGGCACCGACTCTTCGGCCAGGACGTCACCGCCTGGGGCCCGACCCACATCCAGATGATCGGCGGCGCCTCGCTCGCCACCCTGGCGGCGTGGGCCCTCGGGGTCGAGGGCGCCCGTTGCCGGACGCCCCGCGGCGGTGGTGACGAGCGGACCGCCCGCCGGGACGCGCGCATCGACCGCCTGCGGGACGTCGCCGCCGGCGGCGGCTTCCTGATCGGGCTTTCGACGCTGCAGATCGAGTTCGACTTCGGCGTCCCCCAGTTCCGCCAGCTCTACCACCCGGTCCTGCTGGTGCTCGCCGCCTCGATCGCCCTCGTCGCCGTCCGCATCCGGGCCGGCCGCGGCGCCGCCCTCGGGGCGGTGGCCATGTTCTGGCTGGTCAACGGCACCCTCTCCTGGGCCATCACCGAGCCGCTCGGCCGCTCGACCATGCACGTGCCGCTCTACCTGGCCGAGGCCCTGGTGGTGGAGGTCGTCGCCCTCGCTGTGCCCCGCCGGCGCCAGCTCACCCTCGGCCTCACCGCCGGCCTCGGCATCGCCACCTTGGGCCTGGCCGCCGAGTGGGCGTGGTCCCACGCCTGGATGCCGCTGCCCTGGGGCACGGCCCTGCTGCCCGAGGCGCCCGCCCTCGCGCTCGTGGCCGGGCTCGCCGGTGGCGTGCTCGGCGGCCTCACCGGCCGCGCCCTCAGCGACCCCGGCGTCCCCCGCCAGGCCACGCCCCGGGGCTGGGCCGCGGCCGCCTGGGTCGGCGCCCTCGTCGCCCTCGCCATCCCCCTCCCCATGACCGCCCACCGGGACTGGAGCGCGACCGTGACCTACGAGCAGGTCGCCGGGGAGGGCGCCGGCCGGGAGGCGGTCGTCGCCCTCACCCTTTCGCCGGGTGCCGCCGAGGCCGGCGCCGAGGACGCCAACTGGTTCGGCGTGGTGGCCTGGCAGGGCTCGGACACCGGCGAGGGCGGCCTGGTCATGGCCGACCTCGAGCCCGCCGGCGACGGCACCTGGCGCACCGACCGGCCCGTCCCCCTCGGCGACCCGTGGAAGGTGATGGTGCGGATGCACACGAGCACCAGCCTGCAGGCCCTCCCACTCCACCTCCCCGAGGACGCCGCCATCCCGGCGCCGGCGGTCGAGCTGGCCTCCGGCGACACCGCGTCGTTCCTCCCCGACAAGCAGGTGCTCCAGCGCGAGGCCCGCACCACCAACGTCTGGCTGGAGCGCGGCGCCTACGTCCTGCTCCTCGCCGTGGCCCTCGCCTGGGTCGCGTCCCTCGCCTGGGGCCTCCGCCGCCTCGACCGCGCCGCGGCCCTTCCCCCCGCCGAGGGGCGGCGGTACGCTCCGGACGCTTCCCCCTTCGTCGACCGATGAAGGGATCCCCCCGTGGCCCCGACCACCCGCCAGCGCAGGTTCCTGTACGCCGCGATCGCCCCGGCGATCGGCACCGAGGAGGCCGACCTCCTGCTCGACCAGTTCCCCGCCAGCGAAGGTGACGAGCTGATCACCCGCGACTACCTCGCGGCGCGCCTCGCCGAGGTCCGCACCGAGGTCGCGGACTTCCGGGCCGAGGTCGCCCGCCTGGAGAACCGGCTCTACGTCACGCTCGTCGGTCTGACCACGGTCGCCGTCGGCATCATCCTCACGGTCGGCCGATAGGTCAGCCCCGGCGGGGCGGGCCGGCCGAGGTGAAACGGGTGCCGGGCGGATCCTCCGCCCAGGTCGCCGGCGCGTCCCAGCGGTCCTCGTAGACGAGCTCGGCGAGCGGGCGCCGCCGCACCGGGCCGTGGTGGCCGGCGGGGCGGCCGAGGGTGATCGTCGCCCCGATCACCACGTCGTCGGGGATGGCGAGCACGTCGTGCAGGCCGCCGTCGACCGCGCCGTGCCACATGGTCAGCGCCCCGCCGTAGCCGAGGGCCCGGGCCGCCAGCAGCAGGTTCTGGCAGGCCGGGTAGATCGAGGCGCCCTCGGTGGGGTGGGGGTCGCGGTGGCGGCGGTAGCAGGCGAGGACGACGACGGGCACCTGCTCGACGTGGTCCACGAAGTGCTGCATGGTCGCGGCCATCCGCCCCTTGGGGCTGGTGGGGTCGGCGCCGCTGCCGGCGTCGTAGCCCTCGGCGGCCCGCTTGGCCGCCCACAGCGCCCGGAAGCTGTCGCCCAACAGGGCCCGCGCCTCGGTGGCCGCGGGGCCGTCGCGCAGCACGAGGAAGCGGAACGGCTGGCGGTTCGAGCCCGACGGCGCGCGGCTGGCGGCGAACAGGATCCGGGCCAGGTCGGCCTCGGGCACGGGCTCGTCGCGGTAGCGCCGGATGGACCGCGTGGTGGTCACCACGTCGAAGAAGGAGAGGTCGTCCACCGCCCGAGCGTGGCCCAGCCCGGGCCCGGCCACAACCGCCGATGGTGGATCGGTCGGCCGCGCCCGCTACGGTGACCGCCGCAACACCATCGTCGGGCCCGTACTCCGGGCGCGGCGGGCCGCTGGAGCCGACCGGGCTCAACGGTGGCCACGCCTTCGCTGCCGCGACTGCAGCACGCTGGTCCGCCGGCGCTCTCGAAGGCCACCAATCCCGGGTCTGTCGCCGCCCCACCGCACCACCCGACGATCGGTGCCGCCTGACGCGGCGCCACAGGAGCTTCCTTCACCGTGTCCTTGACCTTCCGCGAGCTCGGCGTCCCCGCCGACCTCGCCGCCCTCCTCGACCAGCGCGGCATCTCGCACCCCTTCCCGGTGCAGTCCGCAACCCTCCCCGACGCCCTCGCCGGCCGCGACGTCTGCGGCAAGGCCCCCACCGGGTCGGGCAAGACCCTCGCCTTCGGCATCCCCCTCGTGGTGCGCGCCACCCAGGGCCGGCCCCGCCGACCGCACGCGCTCGTGCTCGCCCCCACCCGGGAGCTGGCCGCCCAGATCGAGGGCGAGCTGCGCCCGTTGGCCGCGCTGCGCAGGCTCACCGTCGCCTCGTTCTACGGCGGCGTGGGCTTCGGCAAGCAGCTCACGGCGCTGCGCCAGGGCGTCGACATCGCCGTGGCCTGCCCCGGCCGCCTGGCCGACCTCGTGCAGCGCGGCGACGTCCGCCTCGACGAGGTCGACCTGGTCGTCATCGACGAGGCCGACCGCATGGCCGACATGGGCTTTCTGCCGGAGGTCAAGCGCCTGCTCGACCAGGTGCGCCCCGACCGCCAGACCCTGCTGTTCTCGGCCACCCTCGACGGCGACGTCGACGTGCTGATCCGCCGCTACCAGGACGACCCCGGCCGCCACGAGGCCGAGCCCATCGACCAGGGCCCCGACCGCACCGAGCACCACTTCTGGCACACCGCGGACCACGAGCGGGTCGACCTCACCGCCCGCCTCGTGCGCGGCCACGGTCCCACCATCGTGTTCTGCCGCACCAAGCGCCGCGCCGACCGCCTGACCCGCCAGCTCACCACCGCCGGCGTCAGCGCCGCCGCCATCCACGGCGACCGCAGCCAGCCCCAGCGCGAGCGGGCCCTGCAGGCCTTCGCCAAGGGCAAGGTCGAGGCCCTCGTGGCCACCGACGTCGCCGCCCGCGGCATCCACGTCACCGACGTGGCCTGCGTCATCCACTTCGACCCCCCGGCGGACGAGAAGGACTACGTGCACCGCTCGGGTCGCACCGGTCGGGCCGGCGCCTCCGGCACCGTCGTCAGCCTCGTCGGCGGTGAGCACCGCAAGACGGTCAGCCGGATGCAGCGCAAGCTGGGCCTCGGCACGAGCGGCCCCGTGACCCCGGACCTCGCCGACTTCCCCGCCGTGCCCGCCCCCGAGCCCGGTGCGGTGAAGACGTTCGATGCCGACGGCCCGAGCAACCAGCGGCGGGGCAACGGGCCCAAGCGCCCGTACCGCGACGGCCCCCGCCCCGGCGGGACCCACGGGGCCCGCGGCAAGGGCGGCCCCCGTCGGGCGACGGCCGAGGCCGGCGCCCGCAGCTCGTCGGGCAACCGCAGCTCGAACGGGCCCCGGAACGGCTCGGGCCCGAGCCGCAGCGGCGGCCCGTCGGCCAAGCGCAGCGGCGGCTCGACCGGCCACCGCAAGGGCGGTAGCCCCCGCTCCCGGTGACGCGGCCGGGGCGGCCCTCCGGGGCCGTCCCGCCCGTCCGCCGCGGTGCGCTCGGGGACGCCGCCGCTCCGGCGGTGGCCTCCTCGGCGACCGCGGCCTCGGTGACCCCCGAGTCGTCGTGGGGCGCGCCCCGGCCGCGCCGGCTCGACCCGGCCGCCGGCGGGCCCCTCAGCGAGCGGTGGTGAGGAGCGCGGCGACCCGTTCGTAGCGCGGGTCGGTGTCGCCGGCGATGCGGCCGACCCAGCGCAGCACCTCCGCCGTGTCGAGGTGGGTGCCGGCGTCGAGCATCGCCTCGATGTCGACCCAGTCCTTCTGGCGGTCGAACACCGCCTTGGCCACCGCCAGGTGGTCGGCCGACAGCACCGGGATGCTGGTCGTGGCGAACGGCACGCCGACCGCCGCGCCCCGGGCCGCGTCGTGGAACGCGTCGTACGCGAAGAAGAGGTCGACCGGCGTCCGACCCCACCACGCCCGGGCCTGGCCGTCGCGCTCGACCGCGGCGTCGACGCCCGCGAGGTCGACGCCGAGCGCGGCCAACGGCTCGAGCACGTCGGCCCGCCGGTCGACGGCGACGAACACGTTGAGGTCGATGTCGACGGTGGCCCGCGGCTCGGCCCAGTAGGCGAGCGCCAGCGCGCCGCCGAAGGCGTGCGGCACCGCCGCAAGGGCCTCGTGCACGGCCACCACCTTGTCCGGCAGCGACCGCTCGCTCATCGCCGTGACACCAGGCGGGGCGCGACCAGCTCGCGCGGGCGCGGCCGCGGCGGGATGGCGTCGGCGAGGAGCAGGACGTCGACCAGGCGGGCGCCGTGCTCGGCCGGATCGCTCGCCGGTGGCAGGTCGGGCATCGCCGCGGCCAGGCGCAGCTCGAGCCGCTCGCCGGCGGCGGCCACCAGGCGGCGCAGGGTCTCGGTGCCCGGGTCGCGCCGGCCGTGCTCGTAGGCCGAGACCACGGGCTGGCTGGTGCCCGCTCGCGTCGCCAGCTGGGACTGGCTCAGCCCGCGGCGGACCCGGGCGTGGCGGATCAGCTCGGCGGCCTGCACCCGCCCATCGTACCGCCAACATATCGGATCGTCTATCCCACACGACCCACGTTCTGGTCACGGATTCGGGAGGCGGGTGGGGTCAGGCGCCGGCGGGGGCGGGGACGAGGTCGTCGTCGCGGAACCCGCCGTCGTCGCCGGCCGAGCCGGTGAGGTCGACGGCGGAGCCGCCGCCGGGGCCGTCGCCGTCCCACCCGTCGCCGGCGGGGGGCTCGTCGTCGGGCGGCGCCTCGTGGAGGCCGAAGCGCTCCTGGAAGCGGCGCAGGGGCGCCGGCGCCCACCAGTTGGCCTCGCCGGCCAGCTTCATCAGCGCCGGCACGAGGGTGGCCCTCACCACGGTGGCGTCCATGAGCACGGCGAGGGCCAGGCCCAGGCCGAAGAGCTTGATGAAGGTCACGCCCGAGGTGGCGAAGGCCACGAAGGTCACCGCCAGCAGCACCGCCGCCGCGGTCACGATGCGCCCAGTGCGCTCGAGGCCGCGGGCCACCGCCTCCTCGTTGGGCACGCCGCGGTCGTGCTCCTCCTTGATGCGGGAGAGCAGGAAGACCTCGTAGTCCATCGAGAGCCCGAAGGCGATGCAGAACATGAGGATGGGCGTGGTCGTGTCGGTGAGCCCGGTGGCGGTGAAGTCGAGCAGGCCGGCGCCGCGGCCCTCCTGGAACACCCACACCATGGCGCCGAAGGTGGCGCTCAGGCTGAGGGTGTTGAGCACCAGGGCCTTGAGGGGCACGACGACGCTCCCGAACATCAGGAACAGCAGGACGAAGGTCGCCCCCGCGATCCACGCCGCCGCCCACGGGGCCAGGGCGAAGATGGCCTCCTTGGTGTCGACCTGGAAGGCGGCGCCGCCGCCGACGAGCACGTCGAAGCCCGGGTCGAGGTCGCGGATCTCGTGGACCAGCGCCTCCCCGGCCTCGGAGGCGGGCTCGACCGTGGGCACCACGCTCAGCCACGTGGCGCCGTCGCCGGCGAAGCGGGACGAGGTGTCGTCGGGCCCGAGCACGAGGGCACCGTCGAGGTAGTGGCCCGTGCGGGCGTCGACCCGGCCGACGCCGGCGAGGCCCGAGAGCCCGGCGGCGTAGGCGTCCACCTGGCCGTCGGTGAGCGTCTCGGTCACGACCACCGGGAAGGCGTCGGCCTCGTCCGAATCGAACTCGGTGCGGAGGCGCTCGCTCACCTCGCGGGCGGGGTTGCCCTCCGGCAGCACCCGGTGGTCGGGGCTGGCGAACACCACGTTGAAGAAGGGCATCCCCAGCACGCCCAGGAAGGCCACGACCACCACGGTCACGATCACCGGCCGGCGCATGACCCGCTTGGCCAGCCGGTACCAGAACCCCTCGCCGACGGGCGGGGTCGGGCGCCGGGACCACAGGCGCCCCTTGTCCACCCGGTGGCCGAGCACGGCCAGCAGCGCCGGCAGCGACACCACCGAGGTGATCAGGGCCACGAGGATGACGCCGATCCCGGCGTAGGCGAACGAGCGCAGGAAGAACAGCGGGAAGATCAGCAGGGCCGAGAGCGAGACGGCCACCGTGAGGCCGCTGAAGGCGACCGTGCGCCCGGCCGTCTCGACCGTGCGGACGACCGCGGCGTCGACGTCGCGGCCGGCGGCGAGCTCCTCCCGGAACCGGGACACCACGAAAAGGCTGTAGTCGATGGCCAGGCCGAGGCCGAGGGCGGTCACCAGGTTGATCGAGAACACCGAGACGTCGGCGACCGAGGTCACCAGCCAGAGCACCAGGAACGCGCCGAGCACGGCGACGGCGCCGATGGCGACCGGCAGCAACGCCGCCACGAGCGAGCCGAAGACGACGAGCAGCAGCGCCAGGGTGATGGGCACGGCCACCGACTCGGCCCGGGCCAGGTCGCCCTCGATGGTGAGGCCGACCTGGCGGAAGACCTCGGCCTGGCCGCCGACCTCGACGGTCACCGGGCCCGACGGGCCGGCGAGGGCCTCGTCGATGCGCTCCACCACCGCCTCGGCGTCGTCGGGGTCACCGCCGATCACCCCGAGCACGAGGGCGGCGTCCCCGGCGGTGCTCCGGAGGGGTGGCGGGCTGCCGAGGCTCCAGTAGGACAGGGCCTGGTCGACACCGGGGACCGCGGCCAGCGCCTCGGTCAGGCGCTCGCCCTCCGCGGCGACGGCGGCGTCGTCGACGCGGCCGTCCTCGGCGGTGACGAGCAGCACCACGTTCGGCGAGGCCGCACCGAAGTGGTCGTCGAGGTAGGCCTCGGCGCGGCTCGACTCGCTGTCGGGATCGGCGAACCCGCCGGTCGACAGGCGCTCGAACACGCCGCCGCCGAGGGCGCCGGCGAGCACGACGAACAGGACGGTGGTGACCAGCACGGCACGGCGGCGGTGGACGGCGAGACGGCCCAGGGCGGTGAACATGCGGGCCATGTACGCATGTATACTTACGAGCGTCAACCCGAGGAGCACGTGATGTCCGTCACACCGACCCGGACGCGCAACCCCCGCGGCGAGGGCGAGCGCCTGCGCGCCGACCTGCTCGATGCCGCTGCCGACCTGATCGCCGAGCAGCGCTCGGTGGACCGGGTGAGCCTCCGCGCCGTGGCCGGACGCGCCGGGGTCAGCCCCATGGCCGTCTACAACCACTTCGAGGACAAGGACGAGCTGATGGTCGCGGCGGTCGACCACTGCTGGGAGGAGTTCCAGACCTCCCTGGCGACCGCCTACCTCGCCGCCGACGACGTCTACGCCCGCCTGCGCGACGCCGGCGCCGCCTACGTGCGCTTCGCCCTCGAGCACCCGGGCAAGTACCGGGTGATGTTCTCCGACCCCGCCGACCTGCCCGCCCGGGCCGACGAGCCCGTCGGGCTGAGCGCCTTCGACCAGCTCGTCACCGTGGTGGCCGACATCCTCGCCGCCCGCGGCGACGACCGCGACCCCACCTTCGTCGCGGTCCAGGTCCACACCTGGGTGCACGGCATCGTCAGCCTGCTGGCGTGCAAGCCCGAGGGCGACTGGCCGGCGACCGACGCCCTCCTCGACGACCTGGTCGTCCGCCTGGAGCTCGGCGCGCCAGGCTGAGGGCCGTGACCGACCCGTCCCCTCGTCCCGAGCTCGCCCTCTTCGGCCGCCAGCGGGCGTGCCGGGCCTACCGCGACGAGCCGGTCACGGACGAGCTGGTCGAGGCGGTGCTCGACGCCGCCACCCGGGCCCCCAGCGCCCAGAACCTCCAGCCGTGGGAGTTCGTCGTCGTCCGCGACGCCGCCGTGCGCGCCGCGGTGTGGGAGGTGGGCGCGCGCCTGTGGGAGGCCGGAGGCCGGCAGGCCTCCGCCGCTACCGACCCACCCGCGATGCACGCCGCGGTCGACACCGGCCTCGCCGGCGGTGCGTTCGCGGCGGCGCCGGTGACGATCGTGGTGGCCGCCGACACCGACCGGTGCCCGCCGGGCTCGGTCGAGTCGTCGATCTTCCCCGCGGTCCAGAACCTGCTGCTCGCCGCCACCGCGGTCGGTCTCGGCAGCGCCCTGACCACCATCAGCACCTTCTTCACCGACGACCTCCGCGCCGCCGTCGGCCTGCCCGAGCGCCTCGTGCCGGTGGCGGTCACCCCCCTCGGCTGGCCCGCCCGCCCCCTCGGCCCCAACCGCCGCGAGCCCGCCGCCGCCCACGCCCACCGCGACCGCTACGGCACCCCCTGGTGAGCGCGCCGACCGGCGCCCTCAGCGGGGGATGACGGTCGAGCCGTGGTGGATGGTGAGGAGCCAGCCGAGGCCGCCGTCGGCCCGCACGAAGACGTTCGTGGCCGCGACCGTGCCGGCGGCGCCGCCGGCCATGACGTTCTCGTCCACCGTCACCCAGGCCACGTCGCCGGCCACCGTGACCTCGTCGTTGGTGAGGATGAACTGGTTGCGGCCGGGGCCGTGCAGGATGCGGCGCCAGGACTCCTCGACCAGGGCCCACCCCCGGAGGATGGGCCAACCGTGGTGGACGCACACCACCCGGTCGCTGTGCTCCCAGCACTCGACCATGGCCACGAGATCGCGCGCCTCGTGGGCGTCGTAGAACGCGTGGTTGGCGGCCCGGACCGCGGCCTCGTCCTCCTCGAGCGTCACGAGCCGAGACCGTACCCGTCGTGCATTCAGCTCCGTGGACCTGATCTGGGCGGAGTTGCTGGTGGTGGTCGTCTCCGTGGCCGCGACGGCCCTGATGCTCATTGTCCCGGGTGGGCTCCAGCCCACCGCCATGCAACGGACACTGCGCGTCATCGACGACGAGCTCGCCGCGTTCGAGCTCGCGGTCGACCCACCCTGCGACGCCGAGGGCAACCCGACCTGACGTCCCCCGCAGCGCCGCCCCGGCACCCGCGCGAGCATGGAGCACCCACACCACGGAGGTGACCCATGGCCGACGCACCCGACGAGCGCCACCTGGACGGGTTCGACCCCTACGACGCCCTCGACGCCGAGGCCGCCCGGATCGACACCCTCCTCCGGGCCATGGCCGCTGGCGACCTCGACGACGTGTGGGACCGGCCGTCGCGCTGCGAGGGCTGGAGCGTCCGCGACGTGGTCGCCCACCTCGCCGCGACCGAGGAGTACCACCACGCCTGCCTGGACGGGCAGGTGCAGCAGTTCATCGCCGACGGCCTCGCCGCGGGCTACACCAGCCTCGACGACTTCAACCAGGGTGGGATCGACGCCTGGCGCGACATGCCGATCGCCGAGCTCGTCGACGAGTGGGCCGTCGCGGACGCCGAGACCCGCCGGCGCCTGCGCGAGGGCGACGGCGGCGACATCGACAGCACGGTCGGGCCCTACCCGTTGCGCTGGCAGGCCTTCCACGTGGCCATGGAGCTGGCCACGCACGCGGACGACATCGCCCTGCCGGTGACCCCCGACGAGGCCGCCGACCGCCTCGCCTGGCGGGCCGCCTTCAGCCGCTTCGCCCTGACCGAGAAGGACCCCGCCGCCACCGTCGAGGCCGCCGACGGCGGCACCCACGTGGTGGTCGGCGGGTTCGACGCCGTCGTCGACGACGAGACCCTCATCGCCGGCGTCGCCGGCCGTCTCGGCGACGACGCCGACCCGGCCCTGCGCGACGCCCTCGCCGCGCACTGAGCCCGGTGGGCCGCGGCGCCCACGCCCGTAGGGACCAACGGCCCTAGGCGGCGCCGGACGCCGCGCCGACCATCGGGGCATGAAGACGGCGTTCCGACGACTGCCCGTGGTCCGTGACCGCACCCACACGATCGAACCACCCGGCTGGACCGGTCCCGACGGGGCCAAGCGGGTGCTCGTGGAGGAGGACGACAGCGAGTTGCGCCACGCCATGGCGCAGGCCCTGCGGCGCGCCGGCTACCAGACCGCGGAGTGCGGCGGACCCGGCCACCACGACGGCGCCTGCCCCCTCGTCGAGGGCACCGGGTGCGGCACGGTCGACGGCGCCGACGCCGTCGTCCAGGTGCTCGTCACCAGCGACGAGCCCATGCACGAGGTCCGCGCCGCCATCACCGGCCACGACCCCGACCTGCCGGTCGTCGTCTTCGCCCCCAAGCCGGCGGTGGAGCGTCGTCCCGACCTGGTCGAAGGCACCCTCGTCAACTCCGGACCGCTCACCCGCCACGGCGTGGTCGCGGCCGTCACGGAGGCCATCGGGCCTCCCTAGATCCCAAGGAGGGCACCATGATCAGCCTCACGCTGCTCGCCCTCGTCATCATCCTCGCCGTCGGCCTGCTGACCCTGCAGCGGCGGGCCCGCCCCCACCACGCCGGCGGGCGCGCCCCGCGCCGAGCGAGCCCCCCGCCCGAGCTGGACCTCCAGCTCCACCACTGGGTCGACGCCAGGCTGATCAGCCCCGAGGCGTCCGCCGCCATCGCCGCCTACGAGGCGGTCGAGGCGGCCTCCGTCGTCGGCGGCGAGGCGGGACCCCCCGAGCCCCCCTCGCCGCCGGCAACCGCCCGGCCCCACGCCGCCCTCGTGCGGACGGGCCGGGTCCCGGTCGTCGCCGAGGCCCTCGGCTACCTCGGTGCGGCCCTCGCCACCGCCGGGCTGCTGCTGGTGGTCAGCCGCTTCTGGACCGACCTGGCCACCCTCGGCCGGTTCGCCCTGGCCGGCGGCGCCGCCGTGGCCCTCGGCCTCGCCGGCCTCGCCGTGCACGAGCGCGTCGACCCCGCGCTCACCCGACTGCGTGCCGTGCTCTGGCTCGCCTCGACGGCGGCCGCCGCACTCGCCGCGGGCGTGATCGCGGACGTCGTGGCCGACTCGCCGGCCCCGATCATCGGTGCGGTCGCCACCACGGCGGCGCTGCTGAGCGGCGCGATGTGGGCATGGCGTGAGCGGCCCGTCCAGCAGGCGGTGGCCCTGGCGGCGGTCCCGGTCGCGGTCGCCGCCTGGGTCGCCATGACGGACTCCACGCTCGCCGTCGGGATCTCGCTCTGGCTCGTCGGCGCCGTGCTCTTCGCCCTCGGGGTCCGGCTGCGGACCCCCCAGCCGTGGATCACCGAGTCGGTCGGCGCCGTCGCCCTCGTCGCCGGCGGCATCCAGATCGCCACCGCCATCGAAGGCGCCGGCACGTTCGCGGTGTTCGTCACCGGCGTCGGCCTGCTGGCCTTCGCCCTCGTCCGCGGCCTGGCGCCCAGCTTCGTCGGCCAGCTCATCGCCGGCGTGCTCGGTGTCATCACCGTGCTCCAGAGCCTGCCGCCGCTCGTGGGCTGGTACGCCGAGCAGGCCGGCGTGGTCACCGGTCTCACCCTCTGGCTCGGCGGGGTGGCGGTAGTCGCCCTCGGGTGGTCCGCCCGCACCCGCGTGCCCCTGGTGCTCGAAGCGACCGGCGCCGTGGTCGCGGTGGCCGGCGCCGCGGTGTGCGCCGTCCAGGCGCCCGGCTTCGCCACCCTGTTCGGGATCGCGAACGCGCTGGCGCTGCTCGGCCTCGGCCTGCGCCCGGGCCGGGTCCTCCTGTCCGCCGTCGGCGCCCTGGCCCTCGTGGTCAACGTGCCGTGGGCCATCGCCTGGTTCTTCCCGGGCGAGGGGACCGCGCCGCTGCTCATCATGGTCGCCGGCCTGCTCATCATCGGCGCCGCCGTCCTGCTCACCCGTCTCGGCGACCGCTTCAAGCACGAGCTGGGCCACCCCCACCCCGCCTGACCAGGACCGTCGAACGCGGGCGGTGCCGGGGTGGCTTAACGTCTGCGGCACCGACCGCGAGCAGGAGGACGACCCGTGAGCCAGGGTGGCGCAACGCCAGGATGGTACGACGACCCGTTCGGGCGCTTCGAGAAGCGCTGGTTCGACGGCACCACCTGGACCGATCAGGTCTGGCAGGCGGGGGCCCAGCACGTGGACCCGCCCACCGCGGCGCCGGCCGAGCCCGCCCCGCCGGCCTTCGACCCGAACGCGACACAGACCGTGAACCTGGGCCAGCAGCCCCTGGTGCCACCGGCCCCGTCGGCCGCACCGGCGGCCCCGCCCGCCGCGAGCGCCGCCCCGGTCGGTGGGCCCCCGCCCGCGGGGACGCCGGTGGGCGGCGCCGCCGTCGGTGGCGTGGGTGGTGTCGGCGCCGTGGCCGGCGCACCGAAGACGGGCACGCCGTTGCCGCCGTGGCTCGGCGCCCTCGCCGCACCGGTCGTCGCCCTCGTGTCCACGATCATCCTGGCCACCATCTTCGACCTGTTCCCCCGCCTCATCTTCTTCAACGTCAGTGACGGCGTCCCGGGCGAGTTCAAGCGGGCGATCGTCGCCCTGGTGTTCGGCGCACTGGTCGGCGCCGCCGTGCTCGGCGGGCCCAAGCTGGTCGCCGCCCTCGGCGCCGGCAAGCTGGACCAGGACGCGCTCATGCCCCTCGTGCTCGGCGGCGCCGGCGGCGCCGTCGCCGGACTGGTCACCCAGCTCGTCGGGTTGCGCATCATCGACGTCGTGGTGTTCGACACCATCTTCGACAACCCCGGTGACTTCACCTTCCGGTTCCTCTTCGCCATCTACTACGGCCTCGGGTGGGCGCTCTTCGGCCTGGTCCTCGGCGCCGCTGCGCTCCTGCCCCTGGCGGGCCCCGACCCTGCGGCCAAGAAGCGCCTGCCCCTGCTGGCCGCGGCCGGCTTCGTCGGCGGGGCGGTCGGCGGCTTCCTGATCGCCCCCACCGGGTTCGACGTCCCCGGCCTCGGCTCGGCCGTCTTCCAGGTGCTCCTCGTGACCGCCGCCTTCGGCTTCGCCAGCCTCCTCGCCGCCCAGGGCCTCGGCGTCACCGAGCTCGCCGGCAAGGCCACCGAGGTCGCCGGTGGCCTCAGCGGCGGTGGCGGCATCAACCTCACCGGCTCGGGTCCCGCTGCGGGCACCACGCCGTCGTCGACCGCCCCCGCCGCCGCGGCCCCCGCGGGCGGCTGGCACCCCGACCCCACCGGTCGCCACCAGCAGCGGTGGTGGGACGGCTCGACCTGGACCGACCAGGTCGCCGACGACGGGGCGGTCTCGACCGACCCGGCCGGCGCAGCCTGAGGCGGGGCCGGTGGCGGACACCCGTCAACTGCTGATCGACGGCGCCTGGGTCGAGCCCGGGTCCGGTGACCGCTTCGACACCCTCGACCCCGCCACCGGCGCGGTCCTGGCCTCGGTCGCCTCCGGCGGCGTGGAGGACGTCGACCTCGCGGTCGCCGCCGCCCGCCGCGCCTTCGACGGCGGCGCCTGGGGTACGGCGGTCCCCGAGCGCGAGCGCGCCGAGAAGCTGTTCGCGCTCGCCGCGCTGCTGCGCCGTGACGTCGACGAGCTGGCCCGGCTCGAGACCCTCGACTGCGGCAAGCCCCTCGAGGACGCGGTCTGGGACGTCGAGGAAGCGGCGTTCATGTTCGAGTACTACGCCGGGTGGGCCACCAAGATCACCGGTGACATCCCGCCCGTCGGCCCCGAGGCCCTCAGCCTGATCGTCAAGGAGCCGGTGGGCGTCTGCGGCCTGATCGTGCCGTGGAACTACCCGCTGCTCATGGCCTGCCAGAAGGTGGCGCCGGCGCTCGCGGCCGGCTGCACGGTGGTGCTCAAGCCCGCGGAGCAGACCCCGCTGACGGCGCTCGCCCTCGGGCGCCTCGCCGTCGAGGCGGGCCTCCCGCCGGGTGTGCTCAACGTGGTCACGGGCACCGGCCCCGTCGCCGGCGAGGCCCTCGTCCGCCACCGGGGCGTCGACAAGATCAGCTTCACCGGCTCGAAGGCCGTGGGCCAGCACATCATGCGGCTCTGCGCCGACGACCTGAAGCGGGTCACGCTCGAGCTCGGCGGCAAGAGCCCGAACATCGTCTTCGCCGACGCCGACCTGGGCGAGGCCGTACCCGGCACCGCCCTGGGCATCTTCGGCAACCAGGGTGAGGTGTGCTCGGCGGGCAGCCGCATCTTCGTGCAGCGCCCGGTCTACGACGACGTGCTCGCCGGCCTCGTCGACGAGGCCCGGGCCATCAAACTGGGTTCGGGCCTCGACCCCGAGGTCACCATGGGCCCGCTCGTCAGCGCCGCCCAGCGCGAGCGGGTCGAGGGCTACATCGACCTCGGCCGCACCCAGGGCGCCAACGTGGCCTTCGAGGGGTCGCGCCCCGACGACCCGGCCCTCGCCGGCGGCTTCTTCGTGCCGCCGACGGTGTTCGAGACCGAGTCGCTCGACCTCACCATCGCCCGGGAGGAGATCTTCGGCCCGGTCGCCACGGTGGTCCCCTTCGACGACGTCGCCGACGTCACCCGGATGGCCAACGACACCGAGTACGGCCTCGCCGCCGCGATCTGGACCCGCGACATCGGCAAGGCCTTCGCCGCGGCCAAGGCGGTGCGGGCCGGCGTGGTCTGGGTGAACGACTCCCAGCCAGCGCCCACCGAGGCGTCGTGGGGCGGGTTCAAGCAGTCCGGCATCGGCCGCGAGCTCGGCCCGTACGGCCTCGACGCCTTCCTCGAGTCCAAACAGATCTACGTGAAGCTGGGCTGAGGCTCGCTCAGCAGGTCGCCGGCCCGCCCGGCGCATCGAACGACCCCGCCGGCGCCCCGTCGAGGTAGACGTCGAGGCGCAGCGCCACCGGGGCGCAGGCCCGGGTGAGGGTGGCCGTCCCCGAGATCGACCCCGACTCCGACAGCAGGCCGAACCGAGCCATCTCGGCGGCCTGGACGAAGGACGCGCCGTCGGCCGGCTGCTCGTAGAGGTACACCGACACCGCGGTGTCGTCGGGCAACCCCTCGTGGGACAGCGTGAGAGACCGTTCGTCGCCGTCGACCGCGAGCTCGTCGACGGCGACCGCGGCCCCCTCGGGGACCTCGCCGCTCAGCTCCCGGCCCACGACGAGCGCCGTCTCGCCGGCGGCCAGCTGGTCCTTCAGGGCGTCGGCGCCGTCGGCACGCTCGGGCTCGTGGGCGCGCACCCACTCGAGCAGGGTGAACAGGTCGGCGGCGACCGCCCGGTTCTCCGCCGACGCCTGCATCGTGTCGAGCCGGGCCAGCGCCTCGTCGACTGACGCTTGCACCCCCGCACCGTCGCCGCGGGCCAGCTCGGCGGCGGCGCGCAGCACCGCGACCTCGGGTGACGAGTCCGCCAGGGCGTCGGCCTGGTCGAGGCGCTCGACCGCTCCGTCGTAGTCGCCGGCGAAGAAGCGGTACGCGCCCGACTCCACCACGGCGGGCAGGTCGCGGCCGTCCCCGAGCGCCATCGCCCGCTCTGCGTCCGAGAAGGCCGACCTCGCCGCCGCGCTCTCGGTGTCGACCACGGCGAGGGTGCGATCGCCAGGGCGATCAGGCGCTTCCTCGTCTCCGCCGGCACGGTGCCCAACGCCAGACCGGGTGACGGGGGGCCCGGACCCCGGCGCGCCGCCGGGCCGGCACCTCACGGGTGCCGGCCCGACACCGACCCGACGGGTCGGAACGCGTCGGTCAGTCGAGCCCGAGGCGGGCGCCGAGGGCGTCGTGGTCGGCCGGGGTGAGCACGGTGCCGGCCAGCGCCCAGACGCCGGCGAACACCTCGGCGGGGGCGCCGGCCTGCATGCCGCCGAGCAGCTCGGACCGGTCGTCGAGGTCCATGGCCGGCAGCATCACCGCGAGGGACGACGCCATCTCGTCGGGCGGGATGCTCGAGATGATGGCGCCCTCCAGGGCGCGCACCTCGTCGGGGCCGATGGCGGCCTCGAGCGCCGGCATGACCACCCGCTCCTCGGTCTCCTGGTGGCGCAGGTAGTCGCCGGTGAACAGGGCCAGGTCGAGGTAGAGGGCGTGCAGCCAGGCCCGGGCCTCGGCGCCGTCGACCTCGGCCACGGTGCCGGCCAGGGCGACCAGACCGTCCATGCGGGGCTCGAGGCCGTGGTGGTCGGCGGCGATGATCTCGGCCAGGTCCGGGCGCTCCACCTCGAGCACCGGCTGGATGACCGTGTCCTCGTGCTCCGCGTGGCTGACGAGCAGGTCGACCGAGAAGCGCACGGCGTCGGCCAGGGCGGCGCGCCCGGCGGCGTCCGCGGCGTCGAGCGAGCCGGCCCGGCCGGTGACCGAGAACAGGTCGGCGCGGATGCCCTTGTGGATGTTCAGGTAGAGGTCGACGGTCGCCATCGCGGGCGCCGAGGTCAGGATCTGGGAGTCGGTGGTGAGGGTCATCGGGGTTCCTCCGTGACGTGGTGGGTGGGTACCTCGCCATCGTGAAGGGGCCCGGAGATCCCCGCGGCTCAAAGCTCCCTCAGCGGATGCTAAGTAATTGCTACCCGTGGCTGATCCCGACGACGGCATCGACCGTGAGCTCGCCGAGCGGGGCTGCGCCCTCGTGGTCGGCACCGTCGGCCCCGACGGTTCGCCCTACGCGAGCCGGGGCTGGGGCCTCTCCCTGACCCCGGCGTCGGCCAGCCCCGTGCGCCTCCTGCTCGACGCCGGCGACCGCGTCACCATCGCCAACCTCTCCCGGGACGTCGAGCACGGCGGCCGGATCGCGGTCACCGGCGCCGACGTGGTCACCCTGCGCTCGTTCCAGCTCAAGGGACGCTCCACCGCCATCACCCCGGCCACCGACGACGACCTGGCCAAGGTGGACCGCTACTGCGACGAGTTCTTCACCGACATCGCGAACACCGACGGCACGCCGCGTCACCTGACCGAGCGGCTCCGGCCCGCCGCCTTCGTGGCCTGCACGGTCGAGGTCGAGGAGGCCTTCGACCAGACCCCCGGCCCCGACGCCGGCGCGCGGGTCCAGCGATGAGTGCGCCCGAACCCGTCGCGCTCGCGTCGCTGCACCTGTGCTTCGAGGGCGCCGTCCCCGCCGTCGTCGCCACCGCGTCCGCCGACGGCACCCCCAACGTCACGTACCTGTCCCGGGTGCGCATGGTCGACGCCGACCACGTGGCCCTGTCCAACCAGTTCCTCTCCAAGACCGCCCGCAACCTGGCCGAGAACCCGCGGGCCTCGATGCTGATGATCGACCCCACCACCTACGACGAGTACCGCCTCCAACTCGTCTACGAGCGCACCGAGCGCCGGGGCGAGCTGTTCCGGCTGCTGAGCGACGACGTGGACGCGGTGGCGGCCGAGACCCGCATGGAGGACGTGTTCAAGCTGCGGTCCGCCGACGTCTACCGGGTGCTCGAGGTGGTGCTGATGCCGTCGCCGCTGGGGCGACCGCTCACCGCCACCACCTCCTCCGGGCGTGGCCCCGCGGGCATGGCGGAGCTGACCACCCGCATCTCGCGCTGCACCGACCTCGACACCCTCGTCTCGGTCACCGTCGACGGGTTGGCCGAGCTGCTCGGCTTCGAGCACAACCTGCTGCTCCTCGTGGACGAGTCGGGTCGCCGGCTCTTCACCATCGCCAGCCACGGCTTCGCGGACCAGGGCGTCGGCTCCGAGGTGGCGGTGGGCGAGGGCATGATCGGCATGGCCGCAGCCCGGGGCGTCGCCATGCGCATCGGCAACATGCGCCAGGTCCGTCGCTACTCGCGCGCCGTGCGCCAGTCCTACGAGCAGACGGGCGAGGTGGGCCCCGGGCTCGAGGTGGCGCTTCCCGGCCTGGTCGACGTCACCAGCCGTCTCGCCGTCCCCGGTCTGGCCATGGGCCAGCTGGTGGCCGTCCTGGTGGCCGAGACCGACGCGCCGGCCGTCTACACCCCCGAGGACGAGGCCCTGCTGACCGCGGTGGCGTCGGTGGTCGCCAACGCGGTGGAGGCGTCCCGAGCGCAGGGGGGCGACCCGGTCGACGCGGTGCCGCTGGGGCGCGGCACGCCGCCGGCGCACCGGCCCGAGGGCACCCGCGTGCGCTTCTTCGCCGTGGACGGCAGCACCTTCCTCGACGACGAGTACCTCATCAAGGGCGTGGCCGGCCGCGTCCTCTGGGCCCTGCTGGGCCACTACGAGCGCGAGGGCCGTACCGAGTTCACCAACAAGGAGGTGCGGCTCGACCCGAGCCTCGAGCTGCCCGACTTCCGCGACAACCTCGAGAGCCGCCTCATCCTGCTGAAGCGGCGGCTCATCGAGCGCGACGCCCCCATCCGCATCGAGAAGACCGGTCGCGGCCGCTTCCGCCTCCTCGTCGACGGCCCCCTCGTCCTCGAGGAGCGCTGACCCCCGGCGCCCGCGGGCCCGATCTCAGCCGAGGGCGACGACGAGCACCGTGGTCATGGCGCTGCCAGCGGCGATGACCACCGTGGTCACGGCGAGGGCGACGGTGGTGATCCGGCGGTTGGTCGCGGCGGCCTCGCGGTGGAGGTCGACGCGCAGCTGTGCCATCTCACCGTGCACGTCCGCCCGCAGCTCGGCCATCTCGGCCCGGACCTCGGCCATCTCGGACTGCACCTCGGCCCGCAGCGCGGCCATCTCGGTGCGCAGTTCGGCCCGCAGGTCGGCCATGCGCTCGAGGAGCTCGGCGCGCAGGGTCGCCATCGCCGCCTCGAAGTAGCGGCGGGTGACGAGCTCGTCGCCCTCATGCAACGGGAACTCGGCGAGGAAGGCTTCGGTCAACTCGTCCCCCAGCGACGGGAGGAAGCGCTCGAAGAGCGCGACGCGATGCTTCTGGGACAGGGCCACGGGCCCACCTCCGATGAGGTTCTGACGGCATCGGGGGGAAGCGTGCGGCCGACGGTACCCGCGCGCCGACCCGTTGACCAGAGGTCGGCCTCAGCGTCGTGCGGGGGCGTCGGCGGCGATGGCGGTGAGGAGGTCGGCGACCGCCTCGGGGGAATGACCGCTGAGGAGCGTGTCGACGTGGGGCAGCGCCGCGGCCATGCCGCCGGCGAGGGGTGCGAACCCCTCGGTGGCGGCGCGGGGGTTCACCCACACGACGCGGTGGGTGAAGCGGTGCAGGCGGGCGAGCTGCTCGCCGAGCAGGGCCGGGTCGGCCCGCTCCCAGCCGTCGGAGACGATCACC
>WBZL01000038.1_pt1 | contig 115141 bp, 114 predicted proteins | sample 5204291 | NCBI WGS metagenome assembly WBZL01 (sample SAMN12344345, study PRJNA552823) | activated sludge metagenome | biome: Activated sludge suspended growth; feature: Nitrification reactor; material: Wastewater; isolation source: activated sludge from nitrification reactor of wastewater...
AGAAGCAGAAGCAGCGCGCGAGGAAGCAGCACGAACTGGCGGCGACGAGCGGGGATGCCTGCATCGACTGCCACAAGGGCATCGCCCACACGAAACCCCAGGGCATGAAGGAAGACGACGAGGAGTAGTGCCTGTCATCCTTCGGCGCTCTGATTCGTTCTATACTTAACAAGCAATTTCAACCTGTAACCAAGGAGTTGACCATGCAAAAACTCATGACTGCATCCGCTGTCGGCCTGGTGCTTGCGCTCGGCGCGAGCGGGGCGATGGCGGCACCCGATTGGAGCAAGGCATCCGGCAAGAAGATCACCGTATTCTATCCGGGCGTGTCGCCGATCGAATGGATCACCAAGGGCACCGAGCATGGCGGTGCGCGCGGGCTGAAGAAGGGTGAATCCTGTGCCGGTTGCCATGAGGAAGAAGCGGCCGACATGGGCAAGAAAATGGCGACCGGCCAGAAGATCGAGCCGAAGCCCATCAAGGGCAAGGCCGGCTCGATCCCCGTCACGGTTCAGGCGTCGCACGACGGCGCCAATCTGTATCTGCGCTTCTCGTGGAAGCAGCCAGCGGGCGGGGCAGAGAAAATGGACAAGGACAACCAGGTCAAGCTGACCGTGCTGTTCGACGACAACAAGGTCGAGCGTGCCAATCTGTCGGGATGCTGGGAAAGCTGCCATGGCGATGCCCGCACCATGCCCGATGCCAAGGACGACAAGAAAACCAAATACATCAAGGACGGCAACCTTGCCGGCGGCAAGTTCTATGACCTGATCCAGTGGACCAGCAAGGGCAGCAAGCACGACGGCTATGTTGCCGAAAAGCGCGTGATGGACGGCGGCAAGGCCCTGGTCGAGGCCAAGGGCGAGAAGAAGGGCGACGAGTGGGTCGTGGTGTTCACGCGCAAACTCACCGGCGGCGAAGGCGACATCGCCATGGCAGCCGGCAAGACCTACAACTTCGGCTTTGCCATTCACGACGATCATGCCAGCGGTCGCTTCCACCATGTTTCGCTCAACTACACGCTGGGTATCGATGCGAAGGCGGATGTTACTGCTGCCAAGCAGTAATCGGTGGGACCGCGGGAACCATTTCCCCGCGCCCGAATCCGTGAGAGTGTGAGGAACAAGGAGCAGCTGTCTGCTCCTTGTCCTTTTCAGGGCCGCCCTTGCAGGCAGGCCGTTCTAGTCATCGCTTTCGGAGGAGTGATCATGCGACGGATTCATGCATTCCTGGTGCCGCTGCTGCTCTCGGCATCGCTGGCCATGGCCAACGGACCGGTGGTCGCTTCAGGCTCCGCAATCGAAGTCTCAATCGAGGATTACAAGTTTCAGCCTGCGGACCTCAAGATCAAGGCGGGCACGACGGTCAAATGGATCAACAAGGAAAAGAGAACCAGCCATTCGGTTTTGTTTATCGGACCGGAAGGATTCGAGTCGGCCCGTTTCTTCCCGGAGGAGTCGTACAGCCGCAAGTTCGACAAGGCCGGCATCTATCCCTACTCGTGCGGACCCCACCCGGAAATGAGGGGGAAAATCGAAGTCGTGGAATGAACTGACTGCTCGGCAACTCATTCAGTCTTAAACAAAAGCCGCGCCGATGCGGCTTTTGTTTTTCCGAAGTAGCCGATACACTGCGCCGGCAATGGGGCCATCGGCCCACAACGAACGGATGTCATGCAGATCGCGCGGTTGCTCGGATTTCTGGTGTTGCTGTGCATTGCGGGCTTGTCGCGGGCGACCGATTTGTCATCGGTGTATCCGCAGGCACGCAACATTTTTCCCGATGCCGAGGCCTACGGCGGATTCGAGGGAGCGCCTCCTTCTGTTGCCGTCTACAAGGGCGGCAGGATAATCGGCTATCTGTTCCTCACCGAGGATGTACTGCGAATTCCGGCCTACTCGGGCAAGCACATCAATACGATGGTCGGGATCGGCCCCGAAGGGCGCATCATTGGCCTGTCGATCGTGCAGCACGACGAGCCCATCCTGGCTGTCGGCATCACGCAAGACAGACTCAACCGCTACGTTGCACAGTACGAGGGCAAGTCCGCCTACGACCGCGTCACCATAGGTGCAGAGCGGAAAGGCTATGTCGCCATCGACGGCATCACGGGCGCCACCATCACGGTCATGGTGCAGAACGCCACCGTGATGCGATCGGCGAAACTTGTCGCCGAAGCGCGGGGCTTGCGCAACCCCGGCCTGGCGGAGTCGGGCGGCGGAAGGAGGGCTCCGGAACCGCTTCAGACGGGTCAACAGTCAAGCCCGATGCCGGCTCCCGTGAAACCGTCCCGCTCTGCCGAGGAAAGTGCTACCGTCCCGGCCGAAACAGCACGTGCGAAAGCGTTCGCAGGCGGTGCGGCGCCAGGCCGGAGTGACCCTGCCGTAGCACGCCCCGACTTCGGCCGGCCTACGCCGCCCCTGGTTCATGGCGTGGTTCCACTCTCGCGCGACATGCCACCTTCAGTCATCGCGCCGCTGCCGGCAAGGCCGGGCACCTGGACGCCGCCGCAAGAGGAGCCGGCCTGGATCGCCATCTGGCGGAACCGCACCTTCGATATCGCCGTGCTGGTGATCGGTCTGGCCGGGCTCTCCTTCATTCTCATCTTCCAGGACTGGCTGGCCAAGTATCCGGACGCGCTGATTTACGTGCGCAACGGCTTCCACGTATATACGCTCTTCTTCATCGGCTGGTGGGGTTTGGCGCAATTGTCGGTGATCAATGTACTGACTTTCGTCACTTCCGTGATGCAGGGCTTCCATTGGGAGAATTTCCTCATCGACCCGATGCTGTTCATCCTCTGGGGATTCGTCGCGATGACGCTTCTCCTCTGGGGACGCGGCGTCTACTGCGGCTGGCTTTGCCCATTCGGTGCGCTGCAGGAACTGATTTTGATCGCTTCGCGCAAGCTCAAGTTGCCTGAGGTCGAGTTCAGCGATGCGGTACATGAGCGCCTGGTGGCGCTCAAGTACATCATCCTGATCCTGCTATTCGGTGTTTCGCTGCAGTCCATCGCGGAGGCTGCCTGGTATGCAGAAGTCGAGCCGTTCAAGACCGTGATCTCGATGCGTTTCAATCGGGAATGGCACTACGTCCTCTACGCCGTGATCCTCATCGGCGTAGCGGCGGTGAACCGCAAGTTCTATTGCAAATATCTGTGCCCCCTTGGCGCGGCGCTGGCCATTCCGGGCCGTTTCCGGCTGTTCGAATGGTGGCTGCGGCGGCGCAAGGAGTGCGGCAAGCCATGCCAGGTCTGCGCCAACCGATGTTCGGTGCGGGCCATCCGGCCGACCGGCGAGATCAATGCCAACGAATGCCATTACTGCCTGGATTGCCAGGTCATCTACTACAACGACAAGGTTTGCCTGCCGTTGATAGACCGCCGCAAGCGGCGGGAGCAACAACTGGCGCCGGGTCGCACAGGGAGGGTGAATAACCCTGACGGGACCATGGCCACCTCTGGAGATAATGCATAATGCATGACCGCGACCGTCAAACATTGAGAAATATCAAACACAAAAGTTGAGAAATATCAAATAGTTGAAATCGACGATCTTGACCTGAATCAAGGCTAGCGGGGGGTGCGGGAATTCTAATGCATCACCAGATTAAAACAGCTTATTCACGTTAGGGAGGATGTCGATGCAAAGCCGCAAACTCGCTCTGGCCGCAGGGTTATCCCTGCTGGTCGCCCTGCCAGCCCTCACTTGGGCGCAGTCCAAGACCGCCCATCCGGGCACCAAGGAAGAAGAGATGCGCTACAAGGGCGCTCCCGTGCCGATCAAGCCGGGTGAGGCCAAGGAAACGCTGTCGCCGAAGGCGCCGCCGCTCACCGCAGCGGAATTTACCCGTGCCAAGCAGATTTATTTTGAGCGCTGCGCCGGCTGCCACGGCGTGCTGCGCAAGGGCGCCACAGGCAAGCCGCTCACCACCGACATCACCCTCAAGGCCGGCACCGAATACCTCAAAGTCTTCATCAACTATGGCACGCCGCAGGGCATGCCGAACTGGGGCACCTCGGGCGAACTGACCGAGAAAGACATCGACCTCATGGCGCGCTTCCTGCAGCACGAGCCGCCTACTCCGCCGGAGTTCGGCCTGAAAGAGATGAAGTCCTCATGGAAGGTGCTCGTGCCGCCCGCCAAGCGCCCGACCAAGAAGATGAACAATCTGAACCTGGAGAACCTGTTCTCGGTGACCCTGCGCGATGCCGGCGAGATCATGCTGATAGATGGCGAATCGAAAAAGATCGTGTCGACCATCAAGACGGGTTACGCGGTGCACATTTCGCGCATCTCTGCTTCCGGTCGCTACCTCTTTGTCATCGGCCGCGACGCCAAGATCGACATGATCGACCTGTGGATGGAGAAACCCACCACCGTGGCTGAAATCAAGGTCGGCCTCGAGGCGCGTTCGGTGGAGACCTCGAAGTTCAAGGGATTCGAGGACAAGTACGCCGTTGCCGGCACCTACTGGCCGCCCCAGTTCGTCATCATGAAGGGTGACACGCTCGAGCCGCTGAAAATCGTCAGCACCCGTGGCATGACGGTGGACACCCAGGATTACCATCCCGAGCCGCGCGTGGCCGCCATCGTGGCCAACCACCACAAGCCGGAGTTCGTGGTGAACGTCAAGGAAACCGGCAAGGTCCTTCTGGCCGATTACTCGGACCTCAACAACCTGAAGGTTACCGAGATTGCTGCTGCGCGCTTCCTGCATGACGGCGGTTGGGAATCCACCCAGCGCTATGTCATGATGGCGGCCAACCAGTCGAACAAGATTGCCGTGATAGATACGGTGGAAGGCAAACTTGCATCACTGGTGGATGTGGGCAAGATCCCGCACCCGGGTCGCGGCGCCAACTTCGTTCATCCGAAGTATGGCCCTGTGTGGGCGACCAGCCACCTCGGCGACGAGACCGTCAGCCTGATCGGCACCGACCCGGTGAAGAACAAGCAGAATGCATGGAAAGTCGTGCAGACGCTCAAGGCCCAGGGCGGCGGTTCGCTCTTCATCAAGACGCACCCGAAGTCGACCAATCTGTGGGTGGATACCACGCTGAACCCCGATGCCAAGATCAGTCAGTCCATCGCCGTGTTCGACATCAAGGCGCTTGACAAGGGCTTCGTGGCATTGCCGATCGCCGAGTGGGCGGGCTTGGGCGAAGGCGCCAAGCGCGTCCTGCAGCCGGAGTACAACAAGGCCGGCGATGAAGTGTGGTTCTCGGTGTGGAGCGCCAAGAATCAGCAGTCCGCCATCGTGGTCGTAGATGACAAGACGCGCAAGCTGAAGGCCGTCATCAAGGATCCGAAGCTGATCACGCCGACCGGCAAGTTCAACGTCTATAACACACAAAAAGACGTGTATTGATCCTGAATCGGCGCAAGCCGGTGTGAGCGGGGGCCTGTGGGCCCCCGTTTTTTTTGGCCTTTGACAAATATCAACGCATTGGTCGTCCACGACAGGCATTCTGTCCCTTGACAATGACTTGTCGCCCGTACATGACCCCCGTTTCCGACTGGGTGCTTGCCGCCCTTTTTTTATGCTTTTTTTCGCCTGTCGCTGCACTCGCCGCCGACCCGGCGCCTGAGCGGGCGCGCGAGCTGGTGCGCATGGTGCGACAGGACTGCGGGTCCTGCCACGGCCTGACGCTGAAGGGCGGTCTCGGCCCGCCGCTGCTGCCCGAGACCTTGCGCGAGAAGCCGGCTGAATCGCTCCGGTATACTGTGCTTCTCGGTCGACCCGGCACGCCGATGCCGCCTTGGAACGCATTCATGACCGAAGCGGAGGCCGACTGGATCGTGCACCAACTCATGGCCGGGTTTCCCGAAGAGGAACGCAAATGAAATCCCTGTTGTCCTGCCTTGCCGCCCTGCTGCTTTCCGCCTGCTCCGGCGCCACGTTGCGTGGCACGGGCGACCTGGGCATCGTCATCGAGCGCGCCACTGGCAGCGTGGCGGTGGTCGATTCCAGCGCAAAAACCATCCTCGGCCGTGTCGAGGGGCTGGGCGATCTCTCGCACGCTTCCGCCGTGTATTCGCGCGATGGCCGCTATGCATACGTCTTCGGCCGGGACGGCGGGCTGACGAAGGTCGATCTGCTCGAGCGTCGCGTCGCCAAGCGCATCATCCAGGCGGGCAATTCCATCGGAGGTGCCATCTCTCAGGACGGCCGCCTGGTCGCCGCGCAGAACTACCAGCCGGGCGGGGTGAAGGTGTTCGACGCCGACACCCTGGAACTGCAGGCCGACATTCCCGCCGAATTCGGCGACGCGAAGCAGCGCTCCAAGGTGGTGGGGCTGGCCGACGTGCCCGGCAACAAGTTCGCCTACGCGCTCTTCGACGCCGGCGAGATCTGGATTGCCGATCTTTCCAGGCCGCGCGAGCCGAAGGTGACGAAGTTCCGCAACATCGGCAGCCAGCCCTACGACGGCTTGGTGACGCCGGACGGACGCCACTACATGGCCGGCCTCTTCGGCGAGGACGGCATCGCCCTGGTCGATCTGTGGAAGCCGGAGCAGGGCGCGCGGAAGATCCTCGCCGACTACGGCAAGGGTACGGAGAAACTGCCTGTGTTCAAGATGCCGCACCTGCGCGGCTGGGCCGTCGCCGGCGGGCGTGCCTATCTGCCGGCCATCGGCAAGCACGAGGTGCTGGTGGTCGACACCACGACCTGGCAGGAAGTCGGCCGCATCCCCGTCAAGGGTCAGCCGGTATTCGTCATGGCGCGGCCGGATGGCCGTCAGATCTGGGTGAATTTCGCCTTCCCCGACTATAGCCACGTCCAGGTCATCGATACGCTCGAGCAGAAAGTCGTGCAGTCGCTCTCGCCGGGCAAGGCCGTGCTGCACATGGAATTCACGCCGCGCGGCGAGAACGTCTGGATTTCGGCGCGCGACGACAACCTCGTCGTGGTGTACGACACGGCCAGCTTCACCAAAGTGGCGGAACTTCCGGCGCAGAATCCCTCGGGTATTTTCTTCACCAGCCGCGCGGCGCGCACCGGGTTCTGATTTTCTCCATGGATTCCCTCGACTTCCGCCTGATCAACGAATTCCAGCGCGACTTCCCGCTGGAATCGCAGCCATTCGCGGAGATCGCCTATCGCCTGTGCACCGATGAGGACACCGTCCTTGCCGGCCTGCAGCGCCTGCAGGCCGAAGGTGTGGTCAGTCGCGTCGGCGCCGTCTTCGCGCCGCGCCGGGTGGGCGCCAGCACGCTGGCCGCGCTGGCGGCGCCGCCGGATCAACTGGAGGAAATCGCGGCGCGCGTCAGTGCGCGGCCCGAGGTGAACCACAACTACGAGCGCGAGCATCGCTACAACCTGTGGTTCGTCGTCACCGCGCGGGACGAGGCACATCTGGCCGAGGCGCTGACCGCCATCGAGCGCGATGCCGGTTGCCGGGTCATCTCGCTGCCGCTGGAGCACGAGTTCTACATCGACCTCGGCTTCGACCTCGCCGGCGTCTGCAAGGCACCCTGCTCCATGCGACGCATCGAGGCCGGCGGCCTGCGCGAACTGACTGTGCCGGAACAGAAGCTGATGGGCGCGCTGCAGCACGGCCTCGGCCTGGTGCCGCAGCCCTTTGCCCGGCTCGGCGAGCAGTCAGGCCTGGACGAGGCGGAGGTCATCGCTACCCTCAAGCGCTGGCGCGGCGAGGGGCTGATCAAGCGCTTCGGCGTTGTCGTGCGCCACCACGAGCTGGGCTATACCGCCAACGCCATGGTCGTCTGGGACCTGCCGGACGACGACGTCGAACGCGTCGGCGGCCTGCTCGCGGCCGAGCCGGAAGTGACACTGTGCTACCAGCGTCGCCGTCACGCGCCGGAATGGCCCTACAACCTGTTCTGCATGATCCATGGCCGCGCGCGCGGCGAAGTCGAGGCCGCCGCCGCGTCGCTGCGCCAGCGCCTCGGCCTGTCGCAGGTGCCCTATGCGGTGCTCTTCTCACGCCGTCGCTTCAAGCAGCGCGGCGCCCATTACATGCCGCAGGCCGAGGCGACCCATGGATGAGCTGGATCGCTCGATCATCAATGCCCTGCAGGGCGGCTTTCCGATCTGCAACGAACCGTTTCGCGCAGCGGCGGAGCAACTGGGCATCGGCGAGGCCGAGTTGATTGCACGGTTGAACCGAATGCTGGAAGAGAAAACCCTGACGCGCTTCGGCCCGATGTTCCAGGTCGAGCGCATGGGAGGCGCTTTCGTGCTCGCCGCGCTGGCCGTGGCCGAGGCCGATTACGAGGGCGTGGCCGCGAAAGTGAACGCCTTGCCGGAAGTGGCGCACAACTATCGGCGTGAGCATGCGCTGAACATGTGGTTCGTGCTGGCGACCGAAACGCCGGAAGGGATTGCGGCGGCCATCGACAGGATTGAACGTGCCACCGGCCTGACGGTCTACCCTTTCCCCAAGCTGAAAGAGTACTTCGTCGAAATGAAACTGGCGGCCTGATGGAAGCGATTACCCTGGATGCGGACGACCGCCGCCTGATCGTGGCGACGCAGAGTGGTTTGCCGCTGGTGCCGCGCCCCTACCATGCGCTTGCCGAACAACTCGGCACCAGCGCCGAAGCGGTGATGACGCGTCTGGCCCGCCTGCTGGAGAACGGCGTGATCCGCCGCATCGGCGCCGTGCCCAATCATTACGCCCTCGGCTACACCGCCAACGGCATGAGCGTGTGGGACGTGCCCGACGAGCGCATCGATGCGCTGGGCGAGCGGGTCGGGCGCCTGCCCTTCGTCACCCACTGTTACCATCGTCCTCGCGCCCTGCCGCTGTGGCCCTACAACCTGTTCGCCATGGTGCATGGCAAGAGCCGCGAGGAGGTGGAGGCGCAGGTCGCGCAGGTCGCCGCGCTCCTCGGCGAGGATTGCCGCGCCCATGACGTGCTCTACAGCAGCCGGATTCTGAAAAAGACCGGCCTGCGCATCGGTAGCTAGACATGTTCAGGATCTCTCAATACATGGAGGAAATCGCCCACCCGACGCCGCTCGGAACGAAGCGAAATCCTCCGGGGCCGGTGGTGATCTGGAACCTGATTCGCCGCTGCAACCTCACCTGCAAGCACTGCTATTCCATTTCCGCAGACAAGGATTTTCCCGGCGAGTTGTCCACGCAGGAAATCCATGGGGTGATGGACGACCTCAAGCGCTTCCGCGTGCCGGTGCTGATTCTCTCCGGCGGCGAGCCGCTGCTGCGGCCGGACATCTTCGACATCGCACTGCGCGCCAAGGGCATGGGCTTCTATGTCGGCCTGTCCTCCAACGGCACGCTGATTGATGAAGGCAATATCCGCCGTATCGCGGAGACTGACTTTGACTACGTCGGCATCAGCCTCGACGGCATCCGCGAGACGCACGACAAGTTCCGCCGCATGCAGGGTGCCTTCGAGAAATCGCTGCATGGCGTTCGCCTCTGCCGCGATCTCGGCCTCAAGGTCGGCGTGCGCTTCACCATGACGCAGGACAACGCCCACGACCTGCCGGGGCTGCTCAAGCTCGTCGAAGACGAAGGCATCGACCGCTTCTATTTCTCGCATCTCAACTACGCCGGCCGCGGGAACAAGAACCGCAAGGACGACGCGCATCACCAGATGACGCGGCAGGCGATGGACCTGCTCTTCGACACCTGCTGGGATTACCAGCGCCGCGGCCTGGACAAGGAGTTCACCACCGGCAACAACGATGCCGATGGCGTTTATTTCCTGCACTGGACTGCGAAGCGCTTTCCGGAGCAAGCGGCGCATATTCGGGCGAAACTTGCGCAATGGGGCGGCAACTCTTCCGGCGTCAATGTCGCCAACATCGACAACCTCGGCAACGTGCATCCCGACACCATGTGGTGGCACTACACCCTTGGCAATGTGCGCGAGCGGCCGTTCTCGGCGATCTGGACGGATGTCTCCGATCCGATCATGGCCGGCCTCAAGGCCAAGCCGCGCAAGGTCGGCGGCCGCTGCGGCGCCTGCATCCATTTCGACATCTGCGACGGTAACACCCGCGTGCGCGCCCAGCAGCTCACCGGCGACCCCTGGGCGGAGGATCCGGGCTGCTACCTCACCGACGAGGAAATCGGCATCAAATGAATAATCCATTTCACCACAGAGGTGCCCGAAAGGAATTCCCCTTGGGGGACACCGAGACGCAGAGAACGGCGAAATGGCTTCTTGTTTCTCTGTGTCTCGGCGCCTCTCTGGTTAATGTTCTTGCAGTTGCCGCAGAATCTGCGCCCGCGCTCTACGACAAGCACTGCGCGGTATGCCACGGCGTCGACCGCTTCGGCCTGATGGGCCCGGCCCTGTTGCCGGAGAACCTCTCGCGCCTGAAGAAGGATGCCGCCGCCACGATGATCCGCGACAGCCGCCCGGCCGTGCAGATGCCACCCTTCAAGGACGTGCTGAAGCCGGAGGAGATCAAGCAGCTCGCCGACTACATCTACACGCCGGTGGCGACGCCGCAGTGGGGCGAAAAGGAAATCCGCGCCTCGCGCATCGTGCACCATGCGTCGGGCAGCCTGCCCGACAAGCCGCAATTCGTCGCCGACATGATGAACCTCTTCATCGTGGTGGAAGGCGGCGATCACCATGTCACGGTGCTGGATGGCGACAAGCTCGAACCTATCCACCGCTTCCAGTCCCGCTTTGCGCTGCACGGCGGGCCGAAGTTCACGCCGGACGGGCGATACGTCTTCTTCGCTTCGCGCGATGGCTGGATCTCCAAGTTCGACATCTGGAATCTCAAGGTGGTGACCGAGGTGCGCGCGGGCATCAACACGCGCAACGCCGCTGTCTCCGGCGATGGCAAGTACGTCGCCGTGGCCAACTACCTGCCGCATACGCTGGTTATCCTCGACGCCGATCTGAATCTCCTGAAAATTCACCCCGTGCGGGACCGGCAGGGCAAGCAGAGCTCGCGCGTCTCCGCGGTCTACACCGCCGAGCCGCGCAAGAGCTTCGTCGCGGCGCTGAAGGATGTCAGGGAAGCCTGGGAAATCAGCTATGACCCGAAGGCGCCGGAGATCCCCGCCGGCATGATCCACGACTTCCAGTACCGCGAGGGGACCTTCTTGCCGGGATTCCTCAACCCGAAGCGCTCGATCCTTGACGACTATCTGGACGACTTCTTCTTCACGCAGGACTACAACGAAGTGATGGGCGCCAGTCGCGGCAAGGACGGCGAGGGCGGCAAGGGACAGGTGGTGCATCTCGACGTGCGCCGCACCATTGCCACGCTGGACCTGCCAGGCATGCCGCATCTGGGTTCCGGCATTACCTGGATGTGGCAGGGCCGCCGTGTCATGGCGACGCCGAATCTCAAGGAGGGTTTGGTCAGCGTCATCGACATGAAGGACTGGAAGACCCTGAAGCAGATCAAGACGCCTGGCCCCGGCTTCTTCATGCGCAGCCATGAAAAAACCCGTTACGCCTGGGTGGATTCCATGATGAGCCGCGAGCACAAGGACACGCTGACGGTAATCGACAAGGAAACGCTGGAAGTCGTCGCACAGTTGAAGCCCGTGCCGGGCAAGACGCTGGCCCACATCGAGTTCACCAAGGACGGCAAATACGCCCTGGCCAGTCTGTGGGAGAACGACGGCGCCGTCATCGTCTTCGACGCTGCCACCCTGCAGGAGGTCAAGCGCATCCCGGCCAAGCGGCCGGTCGGCAAGTACAACGTCTGGAACAAGATCACTCGTTCCGAGGGCACGAGTCATTGATTTCCCGCAGGCTGTTTTTCGGGGGGGTGTTTTATTGGATGAATACCCCGGCCATGGCGTAAAATGACGCCTTTCGCGTCGGCGGCGGACGTCCGTCATTCCGGTTTAATCCTGAGGCAGAAAAATGAAATGCGTGGATGATTTCCGCCTGCGCTTCGGCAACCGCGAACTGGTGCCGATCATGATCGGCGGCATGGGCGTGGACATTTCCACGGCAGAACTGGCGCTGGAGGCGGCGCGGCTGGGCGGCATCGGCCACATCTCCGACGCCATGATCAAGACGGTATCCGATCGCCGTTTCGACACCAAATTCGTCAGCGCGAAACAGAAACGCTACAAGGCCAACGTCGCCAATGTCGACAAGTCCACCGTGCAGTTCGATTTGGGCGATGTCGCCGAGGCGACCCGCCTGCATGTCGGCCGCACCATGGAGGCCAAGCGCGGCGAAGGACTGATCTTCATCAATTGCATGGAGAAGCTGACCATGAACGCGCCGAGGGAAACCTTGCGCGTTCGCCTTGCCTCCGCGCTGGATGCCGGCATCGACGGCATCACCCTGGCGGCCGGCCTGCATCTCGGTTCCTTCGCCCTGATGGAGGACCATCCGCGCTTCCGCGATGCCAGGCTCGGCATCATCGTTTCCTCGCTGCGCGCGCTGCAGCTTTTCCTGCGCAAGAGCGCACGCACCGGCCGCCTGCCCGATTATGTGGTGGTGGAAGGCCCGCTTGCCGGCGGCCATCTCGGCTTCGGCCTCGAGGACTGGATGAAGCATGACCTGCGCACCATCACAACGGAAATTCAGCAGTACCTGATGCAGGAGAAGCTCGACATTCCGGTGATTCCCGCCGGCGGCATCTTCACCGGAACCGACGCGGTGTCCTACCTGGAAACCGGCTCGGCTGCCGTGCAGGTGGCGACGCGCTTCACGGTGGCGGATGAATGCGGCCTGCCGGCGAAGGTGCAGCAGGAATATTTCAAGGCGAGCGAGGCGGACATCGAGGTGAACGGCATCTCGCCGACCGGCTACCCCATGCGCATGCTGAAGAACAGCCCGGCCATCGGCGCTGGCATCCGTCCCAACTGCGAAGCCTACGGATACCTGCTCGACACCAACGGTCACTGCGCCTACATCGATGCCTACTATCGCGAAGTGGCGGCGCACCCCGGCGCGAAGAAGATCGAGGTGTGGGACAAGACCTGTCTATGCACCCACATGCGCAATTTCGACTGCTGGACTTGCGGCCACTACACCTACCGGCTGAAGGACACCACGCGCAAGCTGGAGGACGGCAGCTATCAGCTTCTCACGGCGGAGCACATTTTCCACGACTACCAATTCAGCAAGGACGGCAAGGTTGCGCTGCCGGACTGAATGCCGCGCTGTGAAAATGAAAACGGCCTCTCAGGAGGCCGTTTTGCTTTCTGGACGGGGGACGGATTAGCCCTTTGGCGCTTCGGCGGGCACCTGAATCGCCATCGAGCGGGCCGAGATGGTGAATGCATCCGAGAAGCACATGCCCTCCTCGGCGCCCTGGCCCTTGAGCTTCGGGAAAACCGCTTCGACCATCCTGACCGAGCCGCAGGCATAGATCTCATTGCCGGCGAGGCTGGGAAAGTCCTGCAGGATGGCTTCATGTACCAACCCGGTGCGGCCTGTCCAGGCGTCTTCCGGCCCTGGTTCGGAGAGCACGGGGATAAACTTGAAGTTGGCATGCTCGCGCTGCCACTGCTCGGGCAGTTCGGACAAGTAGAAGTCCCGGCGATTCCTCACGCCCCAATAGAGATGTATCGAACGCTTGAGTCCCCGGTGGAAGGCGTCCTCGACCATGCTCTTCACCGGCGCGAAGCCGGTGGCGCCGGCGACGAAAATGATCGGCCGGCTCGATTCGCGCAGCACGAAGTCGCCGAGCGGACCCTCGAAGCGGATCGGGTCGCCGACCTTCATGCCCTCGAAGACATGGGTGGTGAAGCGCCCGCCCGGCACCAGACGGATCTGCAACTCGATGTTCTGGGCATTGTGCGGTGCGCTGGCGAAGGAGAAGGCGCGGCGTTCGCCGTCGTCGAGGATGATGTTGATGTACTGGCCGGCGGCAAAGGAGATGTGCTGTCCTTCGGGCAGCTTGACGACTACGCCCATGACGTCGTGGGTGAGCTTCTCCATCTGGTCGACCGTGCCGACGAATTCTCTCACCGGGGCGCGCGCCAGGGCGAACTGGGGTTCGTATTCGATTTCGATGTCGGACAGTGGCGAGGCGCAGCACATCAGCACCTTGCCCAGGGCACGCTCGGCCGCGCTGAGAGCGTCGGGCTGGTAAATGCCGGGATCGACCTCGCCGTTGAGCACGGAACACTTGCACAGGCCGCAGCCGCCGTTGCGGCATTCGTAGGGCAGGTTGATCTCTCCGCGCAGGCCGGCGTCGAGTATGGTTTCGCCGAAGCGCGCCTTCACGGTTCTGTTGTCGGGATGCACGCTGATGTCCAGTTCGGTCTTGGCGCTGCCGCGCAGCTTCGGCGGCAGCCAGGGCATCAGGTAGAGCACGGCCGTGGCGCCGAACAGCAGCGCCCAGACCTGCCAGAGCGGCCAGTCGTAGATGAGCGGATAGACCGGCAGGTAGAACCAGTCGAAGTCGAGCTGGACGACCTCAACCGAGAGATTGGCCGGCGCCTGGCTCACCACCGGCTTGACCAGCGAGAGCACGATGAAAGTCGCCGTGACCCAGATGGCGATGGCCTTGGGCGGATTGGTGTGGGCGCGCGGCACGCGCTGCACGTGGATCCACATCACCATCAGCACGACCAGCGGTGCGCCGAGGTGGATGAAGGCGAGCAGGCTGAACAGCCGATCGTTGACATGGCCTTCGAAAATGAAGTTGCGGATCAGGGCGCCCTTGAAGATCGGGATCCAGTCGAGCAGTTCGGCGGAGGCGACGGTGACGAACTGCGCTAATTTGTCCCAAACCAGCATGTAGCCATTGATGCCGGTGATGTAGACCAGCCAGATGAGGATGACGCCGGTGATCCAGGAGAACCAACGGAAGCCGCGGTACTTGTCGAAGGCGAAGTGGCGCGCCATGTGCAGCATCATGGTGATGACCATGCCGTCGGAGGCGTAGCGATGGACGCTGCGCATGATGCCGCCGGCCCACCACTGGTCGTGCGTGATCGACTCGACGGACTCGTAGGCTTCCTTCACGCCCGTGTCGGCAAAGACGAACAGGTAGAGGCCGCTGATGCAAACCAGCCAGAACTGCCAGAAAGTGATGGTGCCGAGGTGGTAGAGCGGATTCAGCTTGTCGCCGAAGGCAATATTGAAGACGCCTTCGACGCGCATGAAGATCCACTGCATGGATTTGTGTACGAGCTTTAGCATGATTGTCTGCCGGGGTGGAGTGGCAATAACCTTAGTAACTTTGCGGAATATAAGGCTTCAATTATTTTCCTTCCATGACTTGCATCAAGGCCGGCATGGGATGCTGCAACGACAATTCTGCCACGTGCGATTTTATGCACGGCAAATAACCCTTACCGGAGAATAGTCATGTCAAATCCCCACCTGCATTTGCAAGCCGATCAGCTCTATCCCTTCGATGCGCGCGGTATCGCCAAACGCTTCCGTCACGCCGCTATCTTCGGCGCGCTCGATGCACTGTTTGCAGGCGAAACCATGCGCTTCTGCAACGACCACGATCCGTTGCCACTGCTCGACCAGTTGCGTGCCCGCTACGGCGAGAAGGTCGGGATCAAGTACGTGCAACGCGAGCCTGGCGCTATCGTCATCGACTTCATCAAGAACCAGGCCTGAGCTTACTGCATCGAACGGGGGTGTTGCCGTTTCTCGTCGCCATGGCTGTCGCCGCCTTTGCGGCGGCGCTGGCGCTGATCCTCGTCGGTGGCGCGAGCGCCGCCGCTGTCGCGCATGTAGCCTTTGCCATGGGCATCATGCCGCTCATCTTCGGTGCCATGATGCATTTCGTGCCGGTGCTCACGCGCGGTCGCTCGCCTGACGCGCGCACCCAGGTTCTGCCCTATTGCATGCTGGCGGCAGGGGTGGTCGCCGCCGCCGCCTTCCTGTTGCCGGATTTCTTCCTTGCCGGCATTCGTCTCGCCGTCCTGGTGGGACTGACTATTGCAATTGCCATGGCCATCTGGATCGCGCACCGGGCGCGCGCAACACTCGGTGCGCCGCATCCCGGCCTGTACTGGTATCTGGCGGCGGTGCTCTGCCTGGTGCTGGCGCTGGCGGCGGTGCTGGCGATGGAGTTCTTTCCGGCGCAGCGCGCTGCCCTGCGCCTCTTCCACCTGCACCTGAACACGCTCGGCTTCATCGGCCTCACCGCGTTGGGCACGCTCGTCGTGCTGCTGCCGACTGCCGCCGGTCAGCCCGATCCCGATGCATCGAAGCGGCTGCGTCGCGACCTGCCGATCGCTGCGGCCGGCGTGCTGCTGACCGCCCTCGGTGCCGCATGGTGGCCGCCCATGGCCTATGCCGGCCTTGTGTTTCTGTTCGTGCCGATTGCGTTTCTGGGCACGGCCTGGCTGTTGCGATTTCCGCACGCGATCCTGTGTGTTCATGGCGCCGCGCCATCCCTGGCGCTGGCGCTGGTCGGCCTGCTGGTGCTGCTGGTATTCAGCGCACTGCATGGCCAGCGCCGTCTGGAAGGCGCCGATGCCATCTTTGGTTTCCTGCTGGCTTTCCTCCTGCCGCTGGTCAGCGGCGCGGTCAGCCAGCTGCTGCCGCTGTGGCTGAGACCCGGCGTGCGGACCGAGTGGCATCGCCTGGCGCGCGAGATGCTGGGTCGCTTCGCCGTACTGCGGGCACTGACTTTCGTTGCGGCCGGCTGGCTGGTCATGGTCGGATGGCCGCAGGGCGCCTGGCTGGCCGCCGCCGCCCTGGCCGCCTTCGTCAGCCAGGCGCTATGCGTTCTCCTGCGGCGCTGATCGCCGCATCGCGCCGAGCACCACGACCACGAAGACCAGCCCGCCGATGATGGCAATGAGGCCGCCCAGGCCCATGATGCCCATGGCGGCGATTTCCTGCGCGCTGCGCAGCGCCTGCTCTGCGCCTGCGACCTTGCGCTGCACGCCGTAGCCGCCGGACCACATCAGGCCGCCGATGTGCATGGCCTGGCCCACCGCATAGCAATAGGAGGAGAAGGCCGCCCACTTGCGCGAAGGCCAGCCATAGCCCAGCCGCGGCAGCAGGTGGTAGACCAGACCCATCAGCGCCAGCGTGACGCCGACGATGCAGCCGTGGTAGTGGGCGGGAATCTTGACGTTGTTGCCGGCGATCATGAAGCCGATCAGGCCCCCGAAGCAGAATAGGGCGATCGATGACCACAGTGCGGCGCGCAGCGGCCGGGCGCTGTCGGCGATCGGCGCACCGGGCCGCACCGCAATCAGGGCTGCCAGCGCGACGGGCAGGATGGGCAGGCCGCCGCCGAGTCCCATTGCGAAGGTGAGCAGGTTGCGGTGCTCGACGGTATGCGCCGGCCACAGCAGGTAGGCGACGGGAATGGCCAGGGCGCACACCGTCGCCAGGACGAAGCAGAGCAGGGCGATGCGCGGGGTCATCGGCACCCGCGCACCGCAGGCGCTGGCCAGCCACAGCCAGGCGACCAGCATGAAGGCGGTCCAGATGAACTGCAGGGCGTGGCCGCCGCCCCAGAAGAGGATCTCGTAGTAGGCCTTGCCGCTGAGTTCGTCAGGCATGGTCAGCCAGGACCAGGCGAAGGCGATGATGGCGACGACGGCCGGCAACAGGCCGAGCGCGAGGCCGCTGCGCAGCGCATCGGTGCCGTCGCGCGGCATGGCCCAGGCTGGCGCGGCGAGAAGACTGCGCCCCACCAGCAGCACCGAGCCGGCGCCAAAGATCACCAGTCCCCAGAGAAAGACCGGATCTTCGAGCACGGGGATGTAGTTCGCCATCACCGGCCCGCCGCGGCCGATGAAGGGCGACAGCGTCATCAGCAGGGTGCCTAGGCCGGAAACGGCGAGTGCTGCGCGATTGAGACCGAGGGCGCGGGTGTTGCCGGACAGGGTCCACAGGATGCCGCCGAGGGAAATGAACCATACCAGCACCGAGAGATCGACATGGACGACCAGGGCGACGCGGAAGAAATCGGCGACGGGGAAGAGGTTCTGGAACTGCGGCGCGCGCGAGAGCACCAGCACGATCGACAGCACTCCCGAGCCGATCAGCGCCAGCAGGCCAAGCCAGAGCCAGCCGCGTGCCAGTCCGCGCAGGCGGGAGTCGGTTTCAGGCAGGCTGAAGTCGATGGCTGGCGCGACGGCTGTCATTCAAAAAATATGCCGCCGTGATCCCTGCGCAGGTCGATGACGAGGATCTGCGCCGGCCTGAGCGTGACCTTCTCCTCGCGCACCATGTTGTAGTCCTGGATGCGGGCGTTGTCGTTCATCTTCACCGACAGCATATGCTCGCCTGCGGGGACTTCGAAGCGCTTGTAGATCGTCGAGCTGCCGTCCTTGGACAGGCCGGCGGGCGGTGCGATGCCCTCGAACAAGGGCTTGCCGTCCATGTCGATCTTGACCTTGATGGGCGAACGCTCGCGCGGGCAGCTCGTCGGTGCCCGCATATTGGGCGCCAGCTTGGCAAGCTCTTCCGGCGTTCGCTGATGGCACTCGCCGACCGGCTCCCCGTGATAGCTGAAGGACAGCTTGATGAGCGACCGGTCCGGCTCGAGGTGCGTGTATTTCGGTGCGGTAGAGAAATAGCCGATGATCACGGCGAACAGGCCGTAGAACAGGACCTGTCCGAACAGGACAAGCGGATTGAAGGGAGATTTGCTAACCATTTTGAGCGATCCTCCGGGGAGTATAGGCGCGCGGGCGTTTTTCGTCCGTGCCGAGGGTTTGCAGATGTTCGCGGAAATCTTCGAGCGATGCCTTGAGGCAACTCATTTCATGGGAATCCGCCCAAGCCATGCGCAACCGCTCGAGCGGCACCGACGGACGAAGGTGCGGCTCGCGCCGGCCGGTGAGGCGCTGTTCCGTGAATTGCGTGCCGAAACGGTAGGCGCAACTGCCCTCGCGACACCCCGTGACGAGGACGCCGTCGGCGCCGCTACGCAGGGCGTATTCGACGAAGCTGGGCGGCAGCAACCCGGTGCACATCAGGTTCAGCACGGCGGTTTCGGCGTTTTCGAGGCGGCGTGAATCCACGGCGCAATCGCAGCCGAAGACGGCGATCTTAACGGGTCCTGTCAATGCGGCGATCTTGCGTTCCATTTTCTCCCTCAGCGCGCCGATCGGCTGCTGCGGCATGTCGATGCCGGTAACGAGTTCCTCGACGCTGCGGAAGGGCGTCGAGGAGGGGCAGGCGCCGGCACAGATGCCGCACGATGCGCACAATTCCGGGATGACGCGCGCGAGCTGGTGTCCGGGCTTGTCCGGGTGCGGCAGCATGGCGATGGCGCCGTAGGGGCAATCGACGAAGCAGCGTCGGCAGCCATTGCAGTTGGGCGGATTGACGACGGCGATCGGCTCCTGCTTCGGATGGGGCAGCAGCGGCAGGGCGAGCAACAGCAGTGTCAGCGCCCCGGCAATGGCCCACAGTCCCGCCGGCGAAGTCAGATACATCAGCGGGTGGATGAACAGGTAGTACCAGTCGATGTGCAGGACGGTCGGTGCCAGCGAAAGATCGGCGCGGCCGTGCGATACCGTCGGCTTGACCAGGGCGAGGACGAGCAGCATGGCCAGCGTGCCGAGGGCCAGCGCGCGCGAAGGGAATACGTCCGACTGGGAGACGCGCTGGATGTGCACCCACAGCGCAAGCAACAGGATCAGCGGGATGCCGATGTGCAGGAATACCAGGAGCGAGAAGAAGCGGTCGGTCAACGCGCCCGGGGTGAGGAAGTTGCGCGTCGCCGGATCGGTGAAGATGGGCAGCCAGTCGAACCATTCGACGCTGGCAATGGCGGAGAACTGGCCGAGTTGGTCCCACACCAGCCAGTAGCCGCCGATGCCCGAGGCGTAGACCAGCCAGATCACAGGCACGCCGGTGATCCAGGAGAACCAGCGAAAACCGTAGTAGCGACCGTAGAAGACCTCCCGGACGAGGTGCAGCAACATCACCAGCACGAGGCCGTCGGCGGCGTAACGGTGCAGGCTGCGCAGGATGCCGCCGAGCCACCACTGCTCATGGGTGTAGTAGTTGATCGAGGTGAAGACGTCCTCGACCCCTGTATCGAGGACGGTAAAGAGATAGATGCCGGTGACGAGTGTGATCCAGACGAAGTACAGGCCGAGTGCTCCCAGATGCCGCCATGGATTGCCGGCCGCGCCGAAGATCGCATCGAAAAAGGCTTCAATGCGCTGCAACAGGGCGAGGCCGCCCTGGCGAATGGAAGCGAACATACTCACGTTGGGGTACCCGAGAACGGGTTTATTAGAGTTTTATGATATGAATTCGAGGCAAGGATGGACTTGACCGGAGTCAAACGCCGGGGAGTTTCTTGCTGCGCAGGCCTCTCCAAATGTACCAGGCGATGTACAGGAAGAAGGTCAGGAATCCTGCGATCTCGACGATGAGCGAGTAATTGAAGCGGTATTGCCCGGTCTTCGGGTCGTACACTGAACAGAGGATGCGCACGCGGTCGAGGATGTCGGCCACGGCATCGGTCTGGGCGACCGGGGCATTGGTGATCAGCTGCTTGAGCGGCTCGACCAGCATGTCGGCGCCGAGGGATTCGCCGTAGATCTGTCTGTAGATCTTGCCTTCGGGATCGATCAGGGTGACCTGGACGATATGGTCGAAGCCTGCCGGCGAGGCGGTATAGCTGAAACCGAGGCTTTTCGTCAGGTCGTCTACGATGGCCATTGCCGGGCTGAGGAATTTCCAGTTCGGGAAAACGATACCGTTCTGCGTGGCGAAGGCCTTCATCGCCGAGGGGGTGTCGAAGGGTTGGTTGAAGCCGATGCTGATCACATTGAAGCGGTCTGCGCCGAGCACGGCGACTGTGTTGGTGACGGCCTTCTGCAGATTCTTGGTGGTGGTCGGGCAGACTTCGAAGCAACCAGTGTAGATGAAGCTCACCAGAAGGGGCTTGCCGCGGAAGTCGGCGAGCCTGACGGGTTTCCCGTCCCGGTCAAGCAGGGTGAAGTCGCCCACCGGGTGATTGACGACGGACTGGGACAGTCTCAGTGCTCTCTCCTCGTCGAGCACCGGGACGTTGGGCGCAGACCCAGGGTTGAGCGGACGCGAGGCGATTTTCGCATCGCCCTCTGCCGCGAGCAGTGCGGCGGACCCGAGCAGAAGCAGAGTGGCGCAAAGTGCGCGCATGAAATGAATACTTTCCATGGCACGCATGATCTCTGCCGACCGGTGGAGCGTCAAGCGGATAGGTCAAAGAAAAAGGGCCGCTTGCGCGGCCCTCTTCGGATCGCCCCCGGCCTTGCGACCGGGGGGACGACATTACGCCAGACCCCACAAGGAGGACAGGTATTTCCAGTTCACGAAGTAGTACAGGATGAAAGCCGTCAGGAAGATCAGGGCCAGCACCATGGTGCCCGGAGTGGCGGGCGGATGCGCCGCACCGCCAGGCGTCGGGGCCGGCAGTGTCAGCGGGATCGGCGTGCTGCGCATCTCGCCATCCTCCAGCTTCTTGCCGAAGAGCAGCGAGAAGACGATCTGAAGGATCCACAGGCCGGCGGAGACGCAGGCGATCACGCCGAAGATGCCGGTGAGGCCCATCATCAGGTAGGCTGCACCCGGCCATTCGTAGGCCATCGGTGCGCCGGCGAAGGCCATGTCCCAGTGACGGCGGGAAACGCCGAGCGTGCCCGCGCCCATCATCACCAGCGCCACCGTGTACATGGACAGGCCGAAGATGTAGGGAAAGAGCTTGGCGTAGCCCGGGAACAGCAGTTCACGCTTGAACAGCACCGGCACCAGGAAGTAGGTCAGGCCCATGAAGGCCAGCGTGGTGCCGATGACGACCGTCGCGTGGAAATGGCCCGGCACGTAGATGGTGTTGTGGATCAGCATGTTGAGCTGTTCCGCGCCCATCATGACGCCGGAGATGCCGCCGAGGAAGCCGAAGCCGATCAGCGAGAGGAACATCGCGGAGAAGGCCGGGTTGCCCCAGGGTGCCTTGCGCAGCCATTCGAAGAGGCCCTTGTTGTAGCCCTTCAGGCGTTGTGCCTGCTCGATGGCACCCGGCACCGTCATGCCGTGGATCATGGAGGCCAGCACCGCGAAGTACATGAAGTACGAGGTGTTGACCACCTTCCACTCGGAGCCCATGCCGGGGTCTGCCAGCAGGTGGTGGGCGCAGGCGAGCTGCAGAAACAGGATGTAGAGGAAGTAGGCCGTGCGGCTCACTTTCTCGGACATCGGCTTGGCGCCAAAGACAATGGCGGCGATGGCATACCAGATCGCGACGTGCGCCGCGACGTTGATCTGCTGCGAGCTGTGTCCCATGCCCCACCACACGACGCGGTACATCAGCGAGTCGATCTCGCGGATGTAGCCGAGCGACCAGAGCAGCGTCGGGATGAGGATGACGGCGCCGGAGGCGATAGTGAAGATGGCGATGATGGCCGCCGTCAGGGCGCCGAAGGTCACCAGCGGAACCGAGCCCTCGTAAGTCTTCTCGGCCTTGGCCACCACGAGGGTGCCGAGGAAGACGAAGCAGGTCACGAGAGCGCCGACGGCGAACAGGATCAGGCCGAGATAGAAGTGCGGCTTGGCCTGCATCGGCACGTAAGAGGTGAACATCACGCTCGACTCGCCCTGGAAGATGGCGACGTTGGTCATGACCGCGCCAATTGCCATGAGCCAGAAGGCGACCCAGGCCAGCTTGGGCGTCGCCAGTCGGCAACGCAATAGCGTCGAAGAGGCGAAGATCAGCACGGCCATTTCGAAGAAGATGATCCAGAAGATCAGCATGTCGATGCCGTGGGCGGTCAGCACCATGTAGAACACGTCGGCCTCGAGCAGCTTGACGGCCGGCCAACGGGTGAGGATGACGCCCAGCGCCATGATGCCGCCCAGCAACAGCGAGAGCACGCCTGCAACGGCGTGCCAGCGCATCAGCTTTTCGGCGGCGGTGTCGAATTGCAGCCCGGAACGCGGGCAGATGCGGTAAGTAGTAGCCATTTACGCGCTCCCTTATTTCACGTAGATGCGTCCGACCATCGTGTGATGGCCGATGCCGCAGTATTCGTTGCAGACGATGGAGTAGGTGCCAACCTGGTTCGGCGTGATCTTGATCACGTGGTCGTAGTTCGGGTGGACCTGGATGTTGATGTTCTGCGGCTGCAGCGAAAAGCCGTGCATGTAGTCCATTGCGGACAGGTGCAGCTTATAGGTCTTCCCCTTCTCAAGTTCATAAATCGGCCACCAGTCCCACAGACGGCCGATCAGATAGATGTCGCTGCCGGCGGGCGGCTTGACGATAGGGAACTGTTTTTCGGCTTCGGTGCCGGTGCGGACCGTGTATTGGTCGACCACGGCCTGTGCCTTGGCGGCGAACATCTCCTTGGTCGTCTTATAGGTTTCGTTCGCCAGGTTCTGGTTGCCGTAGATATGCCACCAGATCATCATCACGAACATCACCAGCGACCAGGCCAAGGCGATCGCGATCCAGGTGAATTCCAGCTTGTCGATGGATTGTTTCCACCAGATCCGCTCGGAGGGCGGCAGGATTGCACTCATTAGTATTTCTCCCTGAAAAAAGGCTGTCGGTGGCTCAGCGGGCGACCGGGATATTGGCGATTTCCATTACGCCCCACAGAATGTAGAGCACCGTGGGAATCGTGATGCCCAGGAATAACAGCAGGAACGAGTTGTCCAGTACCTGCTGCATCACGGGAATGCGTTCTTCTTGATCAGCCATTTAAGCCTCCTTTTTTGCCGCGGGCGGCGCGGTTTTCGATCAGACATACTACGGGGATTTAACGGGCAAAATGTTGCCCCGTGGGCGTCCTGAATAGTTTGATCTAGGTTAAGAAACACCCAAATACGCAGTAGCTTGCATGCGGCGGTGCGGCACGTTGTCGCATATAATTTGCATTGCGAAATCCAGGCCGTAACAATCAGAAAAGCGACAGTTTCCGAACATGAATCCCGCCGCGCGCCGCCAGATCGCCATCTGGCTGTTCATCTGCTCCGCCATGGTCTTTGCCACCGTCGTCGTGGGTGGCGTGACGCGGCTGACGCATTCGGGCCTTTCCATCGTCGAATGGCAGCCGCTGGTGGGAATCGTGCCACCGATTTCTCACGCCGATTGGCTCGAAGTCTTTGAAAAATATAAGCTGACCCCCGAATACCACCAAGTCAATCACAGCATGTCCCTCGATGAGTTCAAGGGCATTTTCTGGTGGGAATATGCGCACCGCGTCCTTGGCCGAACCATCGGCATGGTTTTTTTCCTGCCCTTTCTGTATTTCTTGCTGCGGCGCATGATCGACCGTCCCCTCATACCCAGGCTGGCCGGCATTTTCTTTCTTGGCGGCCTGCAGGGCGCAATGGGCTGGTACATGGTGAAAAGCGGTCTCGTCGACGATCCGCGCGTCAGCCAATACCGGCTGACGGCCCATCTCTCGCTCGCCTTCCTGATATTCGTCGCCATGATCTGGGTTGCGCTGGGCCTGCTGGCCGAGCGGGGCGGGCGCATGGTCGACCAAGCCCTTCTCAAGCTCAGGCGTTTCGGCTTCTGGCTCACGCTGCTGGTGCTGTACATGGTGGTCAGCGGAGGATTCGTCGCCGGCATCCGCGCCGGCAAGGCCTATAACACCTTTCCCCTCATGAACGGCCATGTCGTGCCGCCCGAGATCTGGCTGCCGGAACTCGGCATGCTGAATCTCTTCAACAACATGGCTACGGTGCAGTTCGACCATCGGCTCGGCGCCTGGCTGCTGGCCCTTCTGGGCCCGTGGTTCTGGCTGCGTCTTCAGCGCTCCGCGGCCGGTGCCCGTGCCAAGTTCGCCGGACATGTTTTCCTTCTGGCGCTGGCCGGCCAGATCGCACTGGGCATCGCCACCCTGCTCACTTTCGTGCCCGAGCCGGTCATCGCACTGGCGGCGTCCCATCAGGGCGGTGCGATGGTGCTCCTCGGCATCGTTCTCTGGGTGAACCACGAACTGCGCGTGGCGCCCATGCAACGAGGCTTCTGATGCAAAGCCGGCGCGTTCGCGCCCTGGCTTTATTCACCTGTCTGCTATCCATTCTGGTCGTGATGGTCAGCGCCTACTTGCGTCTTTCCGGCGCCGGCCTGGGCTGTGCAGACTGGCCCGCCTGCTACGGGCGAATTCTGACGGGCGTGCCGCATGCACCGTGGGAAGGCGCTCGCTTGGTGCATCGCATCGTTGCCACGCTGGCGCTGCTGGCGGGCATCCTGCTCGTCTGGCGCAGCTGGCGACCGCAGCCCTTGCAGCCGGCAGCGCGTTACGCGACGCTGCTGCTGGCGTTGATGCTGTTCCTGTCCGTCGTCGGGATATGGAGTTCGGATCCGCGCATGGCGCTCGTGAACTTCATCAACCTGATTGGAGGACTCGGTCTGGTGACGTTCTCGTGGCGGGCGGCCATTACGGCAGAGCCATCGCGTCTGATGGAGCGGGGCGCCGGCGGGCGTTTGTCGCGCTTGGCGATTGCGATACTGACGTTGACGGTGTTGCTGGGCGGGCTCATCGGTGCACGCTATGCGGCGCCGGCCTGCGGCACGCTGCCCGATTGCCAGGGTGCCTGGTGGCCATCCATGCAAGGCTGGTCGGCGCTGCATCCCTTCGTCACGCTGACGGGCCCGGCCGGGCCGGGCGAGGACGGCGGAGTGGCGCTGCACCTGCTGCATCGCTACGCTGCCGTGCTGGCGACGGTGCTGCTGATGATGGTGGCGCTGCGCCTGCGCGTCGTGCCGCGGGCACGCAAAGCCGCGCTCGCGGTGCTGTCCCTGCTCGTTCTGGAGGGACTGGTCGGCGTCCTGATGGTGGCGAGCGGCTTCTCAATCTGGCTGGCGGTGGCCCATAACGTCGGCGCAGCCCTGCTGCTGGCGGCTGCAGCCAGTCTGATGCACAGCGTCAGGCAATAAAAAATTGGCGGCGTCAAGTCATTTGTGAAAATGGCTTGATGGCCGGAAGTCTAAATGGGGCGCGGGTTTAGCTCTACTTCGGGCCGCCTTGCGAGACTGCGGCGTTGTGGGCTGGGAGCCACATAAGAGCTTTGCGGTAGAAAGCCGGAGCGTGCTGTATCGGGGACGATTGCCAGCAGACGGTGGCCGCATTTGGTCATCATAGCCCAATAGGTCGCCGTCCTCCAGAACGAAGAACGCGCAGCCTTTGGCTGCGCGTTAGAGGGATGACCACCAGCGGAAACTCGCATCATCAGCTTGGCTTCGGCGGCGAGGCCTTGCTCGCGCCTCCCTTCCTGAATCCCCGATCCCCGGCCATGAAGGCTTCCAGCATGTGCGGAATCAGCACCGTGGCATCGACCGCCTCGCCGTAGGTTTGCGCGTGCAGCGCCGCGTATCGGTCAAGGTCGGCTTTCAGGCTGGCCGGGCAGGCAAAGGTCAGCTTCGTGGATTCCGTTTTCGGCAGCGGCCCGAGCCGCAGCTTGCGCGTCGTCATCGTGAAGTCCCCCTGTTGAAGAAAAGCGGCTGGTACGGCCGCAACACAAGATCGCGGTTGACGATGATGCGTACCGGCAAGCCGGGGCGCTCCGTCAAGGTGGGCTGGATGTTGAGGTTGCGCCGGGTCATCTCTTGGCCGACCTGATTGATGCTGTCCTGGGCGCTGTCGCGGCCGGCGATGATGATGCGATCACCGTCCTGCCGGTTCTCCGGCGCGGCCAGTTCGGCACCGACACCCAACAGCGTGGTCAGCGCCGCGCCGGCGAAAATGCGACCCCAATGCCAATCCACATCATCTTCCAGCCCGGCATAACCGGCCGGGTCGGTGCCCGCCAGGTTGTCGAGCGTGAGCGAAGACGTGTCGGGCAGGATGATCCGGTTCCATACCACCTGCACGCGGCTCTGCCCGTAGCTGATTTGGCTGTTGTATTTGCCCAGGATGCGAGAACCCTGCGGGATCAGCAGGAACTTGCCGGTGGCCGTGTCATAGACCGGCTCCGTCACCGTGGCGATCACGTCGCCCGGCAAGTCCGACTTGATGCCCGTCAGCAGCGCCCCGGCGACCACCGTTCCGGCCATGACCTGATACGGCGAAGCCGGCAGGGTCAGATTGCCAGAATTACGGGTTTCCGTGGTTCCGGCTTTCTGGAAAGCCTCTTTCTGGTCTTGCCGGTTCTGTACGGCGGTCGGATCGGCAGGCTGGGCCGCCGTCGAGGCTGGGCCAGCCGCGAGTGGGTCGAACGCCGCATTAGCGGCGAAGCCCGGCGCAGCGGCCACTTGCGTCTGCGCTACCGGCGCGGCCTTCTGCGAACCTGAGCGGAAGAACACCGATGATGCCGCCGCCGATTCGGCTTCCTTGCGTAGCGCGTCGTTTGGGTCGTGGCCGGGGGCCGCGTAGGCGGCCGTCACCGGCTGCTGCGACTTCACGATGGCCGGGCCAAGATCGCCAGGCAGCGGTGGCCCAAGCTCCGGCACCTTGGGCGGCAACTTCGAGTAGTCGGCTGGTAGCGCGTCCAGCCCTTCCGACTTCGACACGCGATCGACGTTGTAAAGCTCGGTCTGCTCGTTTGCGCCTCGCCTTTGCGGTTGCAGCGACCACATCAGCGCGCTGAGCACAGCGACCGACAGGGTGCCTGCGAGGATGGCCAGCGTGCGCCGGTTCAGGCGCGTGACCGGGCGCGGCTGGGCGCGCAGCGCCACCGCCTCGGGTGCTACCTTGCCCGCCTGCGGCGTGGTGAGGTCGGAAGTGTTGTCCTGGCTCATGGTCAGTTCCTCCCACTCCTTGAGGCTACGCCATCGGTGCGCTCGATGCGTACCACGTCGCCGCCATCACCGCCCAAGCGCAGTTCTGCCGCGCCGAACAGCCGATCCACGATGTAGTACGGCGGGCGGAATCGGTAGTTCACCAGTTGCCCGTCACCCTTCGCGCCGATGACGAACAGCGGCGGCAGTTCGCCTTGGGCGATGCCGGGCGGGAACTGGATATAGACCTTTTCGCCGTCGTCGAAGGCGCGCAGCGGCTTCCACGGCGGATTGCTGCCGCTGACCGCGTAGCGGAAGCGGATCTTTTCCAGCGACAAGCCGGTATCGACTGGAGCGGCGGCGCTGGCCGCCTGCGACTGGCGCTGCAAGGCCAGCATCCGGTCTTTCGGGTACTCCCAGGAAACCGAAGCCATCCACGTCTTCTCGGTCGAGGTCAGTTCCAGCAGGTACGTCCGGCGGCTGGTGGTGATGACCAGATTGGTTTTCAGGGCCGAGCGGATCGGCTTGATCAGCACGTTCACGCGAAGGTCGGCGCCGCTACCGCTGGACGTGTCGCCGACGATCCAGCGCACCGTGTCGCCTGCGGCGACCGTCACCAGTTCTTCGCCCGGCTGGAGCGAAACCACGGTCACGCGCCCCGGCGCGGCATAGACCTGATACAGCGCGCCATCGGTGAAAGGCCACACCTGAATCGCGTTGACGTAGCCCTCGCGGGTCGGCGCGATGCGCGCCTCCGCATTGGCACGGGACACGCGCACCTTCTCGTCGGTCGGCTCCGGCGCGGCCGGGGACGTGTCCACTTCAGGCAACGGCTTCAACTGTGCCGGGAGTGCCAGAGGCTCGGGCACGGCGACCACTTCCACCGGCGCGAGCGGCTCTGGCAGCTCCTGCGCCTGCACTGGCTCATCGAGCGAGATGGACGGTGGCGGCTTACCCTGCGAGGCGCAGCCCGACAGGGCCGCCACTGTCAGCACGAAAGCGTAAAAGCGGAAAGACTGGCTCATGGTTTGGCTCCTTCGGAAGAATCCAGTTCGCGGCTCCACGACAGGCCATTGACATAGATACCTAGCGGGTTCTTGCGCAGGCGCTGTTCGGTGCGCGGGGTTTGCAGGACGGTGGAAAGCACGGCGTTCCACCGCTCGGTGCCAGCGGGTGCGCCGTTGATGAACCGCTGTTCCGTCCAGCGCACGTTGAAAGACGTGTCGCTGGCGCGGACAACGCTGGTGATCTGCACCGTCACCGACTCCTTGCCGATGCGGGCGAAGGGATCGTTCTTGCTGGCGTAGTCGTTGAGCACGGCCGCGCCCTTGTCGGTGGTGTAGTCATAGGCATCCAGCCAGTTCTGCCGCACTACGATGGGGTCGATGGACAGGGAGCGCACCAGCGTCACAAAGCGCGCCAGGTGGTGCGCAATCTGCGCATCAGCGGGCCGGTACGGCGTCGCCGCCTCGCCCACGGCGCGCACTTGCCCCGACTGATCGACCTCAATGACATAGGGCGTGACGATGGACTGCGCCGAGCGCCACAACAGGCCGCCAGCCATAAGCAGCGCGAGCGTGAGGCAGCCGAAGGCCATCAGCCGCCAGTTCTTCGCCTGCACGCGGGCCGAACCGATGCGGTCGTCCCACACCTGCGCGGCGGACTGGTAAGGGGTGGCAGGCTGCGGCGTGTCGGCATAGCGCACCTGCGGTCGCTTGAATCGCATAAGGGTTCTCCTTGGTGGTCAGGTATCGGGTCATTCATCGGGGCGCAGGCTCGGGCCTTGCCCCGAGCCGCCGCCGTCGCCCCCGCGCAGCGTGTGGGCGGCGGTGGTCGCGGCATGGGTGATTTGCTGGCGGCGGTGCATCCGCTTGGCCCAAGCGGGCTGCTCCTGCTTCGGTGCGCTGGCAGTGCTGTCCGCGCCTTCGTCTGCGGCGGCCTGGCCGGAGCCGGCAGCGCCGCCGTTCCAGCCAGAACGGAAGGAATCGGCCACCTTCTGTCCGGCAGCGGAGACACCCGATGCAGCGCGGCGGCCTGCTGCCTGTGCGCCGGTCTTGGCGACATTGCCGAAGCCAGCCGCCGCGCCCTTGGCCCCGCCACCCGCAGCGGCGGAACCGGCCTGGAATGCCGACTTGGCGCTGCTGGCCGCCGACGTGGCAGCGCGTGCGCCGCTGCCGGCCAGCTTGGCGGCGGCCGGGGCCATGCGTGCGCCCGCCATGACCGCACCGCCCACGCCCGTCGCGGCAGCACCGATGGCAACGCCCGTACCGACCGCGCCGACGGCAGCACCGGCAATCGCCCCGGCGCCGAGCTGCGGCGCACCGGACACAAGGCCGCTGGCGATCCCAGGGCCGAAGATGCCCAGCGCCAGCAGCGCGAGCGAGGCCAGCATCACGACCAGCGCATGGTCGATGGAAGGCTCGTCGGGATGCACCTGGAACTCTGCGAACAGACCCGAACCGATGCCGACGATGACGGCCAGCACTAGCACCTTGATGCCTGACGACACCACGTTGCCGAGCACCTTTTCCGCGAGGAACGAGGTTTTATTCCAGAGCGCAAAAGGGATCAGGACAAAGCCGGCAAGCGTGGTCAGCTTGAACTCGATCAAGGTGATGAAAAGCTGTACCGCCAGCACGAAGAAGCAGAGGATCACCACCAGCCAGGCGATGAACAGCACCACGATGGGGTCGAGGTTCACGAACACTTCGGGGAAGCCGGCCATGTCGCCGATCTGGTCGAGGATCGGCGCAGCCGCGTCGATGCCGGTCTTCGCCAGCCGGCCCGGCTGCAAGAAGTTCTCCATCGTGATGGCCGAGCCAGTGGCGGTGATGCCCAGACCGGCGAACGACCGGAAGACGATGCTGGCCAGCCAGTTGAAGTTGCCGATGATGTAGGCGAAGGCGCCGACGTAGAGCACCTTGCGCAGCAGCTTGGCGATGACGTCCTCGCCCTGGCCTGTCGCATGGCTCATGGCCCAATACAGCCCGGCGATGGTCATGTCGATGACGATCAGCGTGGCTGTCAGGAACGCCACTTCGCCTTGAAGTAGCCCGAAGCCGGAGTCGATGTAGCGCGAAAACGTATCGAGGAAGCGGTCGATGATGGTCACGTCGTTCATGGCGTGTCCTCCGTAGCGGCGAGCGGCGCCTCGCCTTGCTGCGCGTCGTCGTCGGGCGTGTCGAAGCTCGCCGGGATCGGCGGCAGTTCTGCCAGCGAGCCGTATTCGCCCGGCCCGGTGTGGCCGGCGAAGAAGCGCCGCCGGAAGGCTTCGGCGGCGGCCCGGCAGGCGTCTTCGCCTGCGGCTTGCCGGTCGGCCGCGCATTGGGCGCGCAGCGCCTTGAGCCGCACGGGATCGGCGGCCAAGGTCGCGGCCAGGTCTTCGGCCGGCTGCTGGCCGCAAGCGGTCAGCAGCACGGCCAGTAGGACAGGAACGCATCGCATGGCCGCCCCCTGTCAGTTGTTGTAGAAATTGACGGACTGCGGCGTGTACGGCGTACCGGTGCCGAGGAAGCGCCGCCGCACTTCGCGGGCGCGTTCGGTCGCCGCTGCCTGCCGCGCCAGTTCCAGCGAGGCCGCCCGGTCTTGCGTGATCTGGAGCTGCTGGGCCTGGATCGACTGCTTGGCCTGCAAGGCGAGAAGCTGGTTGGTCGCCTGCGCGGCCTGCAACGCGCCGGTCGCGGACTGGCTCTGGCTGACCAGATCGGCCAGCGCGCTTTCGTCTTGCGCCAGGTTCTGCGACACCTGCGCCTGCATCCGCATCGCGGTGTGCAGGCCGTCAAGCGTGTTCTTCCACCGCTCGCGGGCATCACGCAGCATCTGGTCGCCGCTGACGGTGGCCGCGTACTGCTCCGGGTACAGCCGGGCAAATTCCCGATCCATGTTCTGCACGTCGTAGGCCAGTCCCTGCGCCTCGGCAATCAGGCGTTCGGTGGTGGCGAGCGTCGAGCGCAGCCGGTTGACGATGTTGAAGTCGAGATTCGCCAGATTGCGCGCCTGGTTCATCAGCATCTGCGCTTCGTTCTGGAGCTGGTTGATCTGGTTGTTGATCTGCTCCAGCGTGCGGATGGCAGTCAGCGTGTTCTGCACCAAGTTGACGGGATCAACGAAGGTGAGTGCCGCCGCCGGCTGGGCGAGCATCAGCGAGCCGGCCAGCGCGGCGGCGAGCGAAACGGAAAGCACACGGGTCTTCATGGCAGGTTCTCCTGTCGTGGTTGGGAAAGAAAAGAAGCCGCCGCAGGTGAGGACGGCAGCAGGTCGGCGGCCCAATCGAGGCCGCGATGGCGCAACCACGCGACGGCGAAGCCGGGAGCGCCGGCCTGCGTGAGCACGCGGTCTATGTCGCGTTGGTCTTGCGGTGTGGATGCGCCCGCGAAGGCGAGCGCGGCTGGCCCCAGGTCGAGGTCGAACAGGCGATTGCCTAGGCGCGATTGGTAGTAGTAGTCGCGCTTGGGCTGCGCGGTGGCGACGATCTCGATTTGCCGGCTGTTGAGGCCGAAGCCCTCGTAGATTGTGCGAATCTGCGGTTCGGTCGCCTGCGGGTTAGGGAGAAAGATCCTGCTCGCGCAGCTTTCGATGATCGCGGGCGCGATGGTCGAATCCTTGATGTCCGCAAGGCTCTGCGTGGCGAAGATCACCGACACGTTTTTCTTGCGCAGCGTCTTGAGCCATTGCCGGATGCGCGCCGCGAAGGACGGTTCATCGAGGAACAACCACGCTTCATCGAGGATCAGCAGCGTGGGCGCACCGTCGAAACGCGCATCGAAGCGGGCGAACAGGTAGCGCAGCACCGCTTGCACGGCGGCGGGGCTGTGCATGAGTTCTTCCATCTCGAAGCCTTGCACGTCGCCGCTGCCAAGCCGGTCGCGGTCGGCATCCAGCAGCTTGCCGTGTGCGCCGCCCAGCACATACGGCGACAACGCTTGCCGCAGCGCATTCGATTGCAGCAGCACCGAAAGCCCGGTCATCGTGCGCTGTTCCATTGGCGCACCGGCAAGACTTCCCAGCGCCGACCAGATAGCGGCTTTCTCGTCGGGGCCGACGGTCACGCCTTCATGCACTAAGCGGCCTTCGATCCATTCGGCCGCCCAGGTGCGGTAGCCTTCGCTGTCGATGCGCGCGAGTGGCTGGAAGGCAATGCCGCCGTCCGCGCCCAGATCGTAGTGTTCGCCCCCCAGGCCCAGCACCGTCGCTCGCATGGATCGCCCCATGTCGAAGGCGAAAATGCGCGAACCGCCATAGCGGCGGAACTGCAAGGCCAGCATCGCCAGCAGAACAGACTTGCCCATGCCGGTCGGGCCGGCGACCAGCGTGTGCCCCACGTCGCCGATGTGCGTCACCAGCCGGAACGGCGTCGCGCCATCGGTACGCGTGACGATAAGCGGCGGGCCGTCGAGGTGGGCATTTTTCTCCGGCCCGGCCCACACGGCGGACACCGGCATCATGTGCGCCAAGTTCAGCGTCGAGACGATGGGCTGGCGCACATTGGCATAGGCGTTGCCCGGTATGGACGACAGCCACGCATCGACTGCGTTGAGCGTTTCGGGGATGGTGACGAAGCCCCGGCCCTGAATCACGCGCTCCACCATGCGCAGCTTCTCGTCGGCCACGGCCGGGTCGGTATCGAGCACCGTCACCGTGGCGGTGAGATAGCCGAACGCGACTTGATCGCTTCCCAGCTCTTGCAAGGCCGCGTCCGCGTCGGCTGCCTTGTTGCTGGCATCCGTGTCCACCAGCGGCGATTCCTGCTGGAAGATGGTTTCGCGCAGCAGTGCGATGACGTTCTTGCGCTTGGCAAACCACTGCCGGCGCAGGCGGCCCAGCTCCTTTTCCGCCTCGGCTTTGTCGAGGCAGAGAAAGCGCGTACTCCAGCGATAGGCAAAGCCGAGGCGGTTGAGGTCGTCCAGCAGGCCAGGCCAGGTCGAAGTCGGGAAGCCCCGCACCGACGCCACGCGCAGGTGCTGATCACCCAGCATGGGCGCGAGGCCGCCGACCAGGGCGGAATCGGCCAGCAGCGCGTCGAGGTGGAAAGGCACCTCAGGCAACGCCAGCCGGTAGCGCCGTGTCGAAACCGTGGCGTGCAGGTAGGTCAGCGTCTGCGCGTCATCGAGCCAGGCGATTTCCGGCATCACGCCATCGAGCAGGTCGAACACGCGATCGGTTTCCGCCACGAAGGCATCGAGCCGACCGCGCCAGTCCACGCCATCGCCCGGCGCGTGCTCGTAGAGCAGCTTGGCCGCACGGGCGCGGGATTCTTCCGGCGGCAGGTAGGCCAGCGTCAGGTGATAGGCGCTCTCGAAGTGATTGCCCGATTCCTCGAAGGCGGCGCGGCGTTCCTCATCGACCAGCCACGACAGCGGTTCGGGGAAATCGGAATGCGGATAGTCCGCCGCCGACTGGCGCTCGGCTTCCACGAACAGCGCCCAGCCCGAACCCAGCCGGCGCAGAGCGTTGTTCAGCCGCGCCGTGGTGGCGATCAGTTCGCCCTGCGTTGCGCTGTCCAGATCCGGCCCACGAAAGCGCGCCGTGCGCTGAAAGCTGCCGTCCTTGTTCAAGACGACACCCGGCGCGATCAGCCCCGCCCATGGCAGCCAATCGGCCAGCAAGGCGGGCCGCTGACGGTACTCTGCAAGGTTCAGCATGGCGGCGTCCCCCTACACGTCCAGCAGCGGCTTGTGCTTGATGTGCCGGGCGAAGACCTGCATGAACTGCGGATCGACCCGTGCGCCCCACACCGCCAGCGAATGACCGACGATCCAGAGCACGACACCGGGAATCCAGAGTTGCAGGCCCAGGCCGACGGCGGCGGCCAGCGTGCCGTTGGCGATCGCCACGGTGCGCGGTGCGCCGCCCATCAAAAGCGGTTCGGTCAGCGAGCGATGCAGCGGCACCTCGAAGCCGGCCGCGAAGCTGTCCGGCCCGCTCATACGACGGCCCCGCCGGAGAAGCTGAAGAACGACAGGAAGAAGCTCGAAGCCGCGAACGCGATGGACAGGCCGAACACGATCTGGATCAGCTTGCGGAATCCGCCCGATGTGTCGCCGAAGGCCAGCGCGAGGCCGGTGGCGATGATGATGATGACCGCGACGATGCGTGCCACCGGCCCCTGAATCGACTCCAGAATGGATTGCAGAGGGCCTTCCCATGGCATCGAGGAACCGGATGCCTTCGCCGTGCCCGCCGTCATTAGCATGACGGCGGCCAGCAGCAGGCCGTGGTGCGCGGGGCCGACCAGCCGCCGCAGGCGTGCGATGGTCGAAGCCGGATTTACGGAAATACGGGAAGCAGGAATGTGCATCTGCGTCATGGCAGTTCTCCAGGTTGGTCAGGGGACAAGGAAGGCGCAGCGGCATCGGCTGCGAGAGGAACCGGCGTCAGCTCGGGAAACGGCGTTTCCAGCGCGTCCGCCAGGCGGTAGCCCACACCGTCGAAGCCGACGACGCGGGCGATGCTTTCCACGCGGCGCTTGCGGCCGCGTCCGGCGATGTGGATCACGACGTTGACCGCCTCGGCGATCAGCGCACGCGGCGGGTTCACCGCCACTTCGAGAATCAACTGTTCCAGGCGCAGCAATGCGCCCAGCGCGGAACCGGCGTGGATGGTGGCGATGCCGCCGGGGTGGCCGGTGCCCCAGACCTTCACCAAGTCCAGAGCTTCGCCGCCGCGCACTTCGCCGACGATCACGCGGTCGGGGCGCAGGCGCATCGTGGCGCGCACCAGCTCGGTCATGGACACGACGCCCGCGCGGGTGCGCAGCGGCACATGGTCGCGGGCCGCGCATTGCAGCTCGATGGTGTCTTCGAGCACCAGCACGCGGTCGCCCGTGGCGGCGATTTCCGCAAGCAAGGCATTGGCGAGCGTGGTCTTGCCACTGCTCGTCGCCCCGGCGATCAGGATGTTCTGGCGCTCGCGCACGGCGCGGCGCAGGAACTCGGCCTGCGCGGTGGTCAGGATGCCATCGGCGACGTAGCGATCCAGCCCGATGATGCTCACGGCGCGCTTGCGCAGCGCGAAGGCTGGCCCAGGCGCAGCCGGCGGCAAGATGCCCTCGAACCGCTCGCCGGTTTCGGGCAGCTCGGCCGTCAGCAGCGGCCGCCCGCGATGCACCTCCGCGCCAACGTGCGCGGCTACCAGTCGGATGATGCGTTCGCCATCGTCTTCGGACAGTTCCACGCCCAGCGGCATGCGGCCCGAGGACAGCCGATCTACCCATAGGGTGCGATCGGGGTTGAGCATGATTTCCACCACGTCGGGATCGGCCAGCGCGCTGGCGATGACCGGCCCCATTGCCGTGCGCAGCATCTGGATGCGGCGATCCAGCGAAGCCGCGGTGGACGAGCGTTCGGGCGGGGTCTGCGGAAGGGCGCTCATGAGGCACGCTCCTGCGCTTCGGCCAGCGCCGCCGCGTCATCCATTCGCACCGGGTCGGGGTGCAGTTCGTCCACTACGTCCCGCACCAGGCTGCGGCCGCGCAGCAGGTGGCGGCCCAACTGTTCAACGAATTGCTCGAAGCGTGCCCGGCCTTGGGCGCGCGCCGCGTCTTGATGGGCTTCGGGAACCGGCGTGCTGACCGTCAGGAAGTAGCGGATGAACAGCGCCAGCGTTTCGATCTGGATGTTCTGGTCGCGCTCCAGGCGCTCGGCCTGGCGCGACAGGCGATCGAGCCGCTTGGCGATGGCCGCCTCGCGCTGGTCGCCTGCATCGGGCGACAGCCACGATGCGAGCGCCGCCGCGACGATGGACGATTTGGACACGCCTTTCTTGGCGGCTAGTTCTTCGAGGCGCTTGGCGTGCTCGGGCTGGATGAACAGGTTGAGGCGGTATTGGCTCATAGGTCGATTCCGTCGTTGGGGTCGAGGGAAGCCAGCCGGGCCGTGCGCTGCATGGCCGGGTCGAGCTGGCCGGGAAGCGGCAGCGGCAGGTCGTCGTCGTCATCGAGCAGCGCCAGGTCATTGCCGGCGGGCTGCGGTTCGGGGCTGTATTCGGCGACTTCGGATAGCTCTGGCTGGCGGCGTGGGCCGCCGTCATCGGCGGTGCCTGCGCCATCGCTGGGCATGCTCGCAGCCGGGGCCGCTGGTACTGCGGGAATCGCCAGGCCGCTCCAGTCGTTGGGCCGGGCCGGTGGCGCATCGGCGTACTGCCGCGCCGCAAGCGCAGGCGGCGGCAAAACGCGGTTCTTGAAATTCGCGTCGGCGTAGTAGCGCAGCTTCTTCGCCTTGATCGGCGCGACGCTGGACACCATCACCACGGCTTCGTCGGTCGGAAGCTGCATGACTTCGCCGGGCGTCAGCAGCGGCCGGGCCGTCTCCTGCCGCGACACCATCAGGTGCCCCAGCCACGGGGCCAATCTGTGCCCGGCATAGTTGCGCTGGGCGCGCAGTTCGGTGGCGGTGCCCAGCGTTTCCGAAACCCGTTTGGCCGTGCGTTCGTCGTTGGTCGAAAAAGTCACGCGGACGTGGCAGTTGTCCAGAATCGAATGGTTCTGGCCGTAGGCTTTGTCGATCTGGTTGAGCGACTGCGCGATGAGGAAGCTGCGGATGCCGTAGCCCGCCATGAAGGCCAGCGCCGTCTCGAAGAAGTCGAGTCGGCCCAGGGCCGGAAACTCGTCAAGCATCAGCAGCAGCTTGTGGCGACGCTCGATGCCGTCGCTGCCGTCGAGCGATTCGGTGAGCCGCCGGCCGATCTGGTTGAGGATCAGGCGAATGAGCGGCTTCGTCCGCGAAATGTCCGAGGGCGGCACTACGAGATACAGCGAGACGGGATGCTCGGATGCGATCAGGTCGGCGATGCGCCAGTCGCAGCGCGAGGTCACTTCTGCCACGGTCGGGTCGCGGTACAGGCCGAGGAACGACATGGCCGTGGACAGCACGCCCGAACGCTCGTTGTCCGACTTGTTCAGCACTTCGCGGGCGGCGGATGCGACGACAGGGTGCGGTGCATGGCCCAGGTGCTTCGTCGTCATCATCCGATGCAAAGTCAGCTCGAACGGGCTGGCCGGGTCGGACAGGAAGTTGGCAACGCCGCGCAGCGTCTTGTCCTCGCCCGCATAGAGCACATGCAGGATGGCCCCGACCAGCAGCGCGTGCGAAGTCTTCTCCCAGTGGTTGCGCTTCTCCAGCGCGCCTTCGGGGTCAACGAGAATGTCCGCAATGTTCTGTACGTCACGCACTTCATGTGCGCCGCGCCGAACCTCCAGCAGCGGGTTGTAGGCCGCTGACTTCGCATCGGTCGGGTTGAACAGCAGGCAATGGCTGAACCGGCTGCGCCAGCCTGCGGTGATCTGCCAGTTCTCGCCTTTTATGTCGTGGATGACCGCTGACGCGGGCCAGCTCAACAACGTGGGAACGACCAGCCCAACACCCTTGCCCGAGCGCGTGGGCGCGAAGGTCAGGACGTGTTCCGGGCCTTCATGTCGCAGGTACTCGTTGCGGTACTTGCCGAGGAAGATGCCGGCCGGCTGTGTCAGCCCGGCCTTGCGAATGTCGTCCGCTTCGGCCCAGCGCGCCGAACCGTAGGTGGTGACGAGGCGTGATTGCCGCGAGCGCCACACCGACATGGCAATGGCGACGACCACGGCCACGAGGCCGCTGCCGCCCGCGATGGCCCCGCCTATATCGAAGACATGCGGTGCATAGGCATCGAAGAAGAACCACCACTCGAACAGCCGCCAAGGGTGATAGACCGGCGTTCCGAAGAAATCAAACCACGGCGAGCCAAGGCGTAGTTGATAACCCAGGGCGGCGGCTGTCCATTGCGTTGCACTCCATACGCCGGCGATCACGATGCCGAAGACGGCGGCGATCTGCCCAAACAGCACGCCCTGAGCTTGCATTGACTGGCCTCCGATATTCCTGCGCTTTTCCTCGTCCAAGAACGGCACAAGGACGTGCCGCATAGAGCGAGGATCAGTGCCGGGTCAGTGCCGGTCAAAGACTGTTATCGGAAACAAGATGATGCAAAAAGCATCGTTTCAGGTTGTGGCAAAATCAATAAAAATGCCGCAGGCGTGGGCGCGCTGCGGCGTGTTGACTCCGAAGGGAAAAGCTTTTTGAAAAAGGTCGGCGATCAGAACTTCGGAGGTGTTTCAGGCGGCGTGTAGGGTGTCTTTCCGTCGCCATAGAATCTCTTTCGCGTGGCCTCGGCCACCCGGTTGCATAACACGTCGCCAAGCGTCGCACGGTCGGTCTTGCATTTCTGGCGCAATTCCTTCAAGCGTGTCGGATCGGCGGCCAGTTCTTCCACAGTTGGCAAGTTGGGCGGCTTCGGCGCCTCCGACGGGCCGCAGCCCGTTAGCACCGCGATCAGAAGCAGGGGTGTCATTCGCCTCATAGCTCGATTTCCTCCAGGGGATCAGGTTCACGAGGTAGCGCGGGCCTCGTGCCTTCCGGCAAGTCGATGGCCTGCACCCTTTCGATGAATCGGGCCAGCACTTCTGAAACCTCGCACTCGCGCCGCAGTAAATACGTCGTCAGCAGGGGCGAGCGTCCAGCCAAGGGCCGGGCTACCACTCCAAGCTCCCGGCTTGCTGCAATGTGCGGCGCGCCGGCCAGGCCCAAAGCGAACCCTGCCGATACCACTACCATCATGAGTTCGAAAGAGGCGACGCGCTCTGCGATCAGGGGTTCACGGTCAGAACGCCGCAGCACCCGTTCGACTTGGCGGGCGTGTCCCTCGCACGCCTGCGGGTCGCATAACACCAGCGGGAATTGAAGCAGATCATGCAGCGGAATGCGCTTGAACTTGAGCAGATGGTGGCGCGCAGGTACGGCCACCATCAGCGGGTCATTCCACACCGCTTCGGCTGTGATACCGTCGCTTACCTCATCAGATTGTGCAAAACCCACGTCGTAAAGGTCATCTTGCAGCCCCTTTAGTTGCTGAGACAAAGGCACTTGGAACAGGCGAATATCGACCTCGGGTTCCTCCTGTCGGCAGAGCGCAAGTAAGGCTGGCAGGCGCGAAGGAGTGATGCCATCGGACAGCGCAATGCGCAACTGACCGTGAAAGCCATTAGCCGCGGCCTTCACGCTGTCGCGGGCCTGCTGCAAGGCGGCGAACACACGCGGCACGTGCTCAAGGAACAGCTTGCCGGCGCGCGTCAGACGCGTGCTGCGACTGGTACGAACGAACAACTGTTCGCCTAGGTCTTCTTCCAGCTCCTTGATGGCGCGCGACAAAGGCGACTGTTCTATGTGCAGTCGCTCAGCCGCTCGCGCGAAGTGTAGTTCTTCAGCGACGGCCAAGAAACAGCGAAGATGGCGAAGCTCCATCTACTGCCTCCTTCGGCTACGTGCAGTGGTCAGCACGGTGAATTCGTGCTGACCAATCTGCGGATATGCAACCATTTCAGAACATGGTATTGGTATTGGCAGCATTCTCGGGAACCACCTGCATCACATCCCAATGCTCAATGATCTTTCCGTCTTTCACCCGGAAGATATCGACGAGGGCCTGTCCTCGATCCGAGGTATTGACTTTGAAATGCACATGCAGGAAAACCAAATCTCCATCTGTACCGCTGCGAATGATTTGAGCCTTCGCGTCAGGATTACCCTGGAAGAAACCATTGAAAAAATCGACAAATGCCTTTTTCCCGTCTGGCAGAAGAGGGTTATGAGGGAGATAGTTTTCGGCAACGGATTCCGCAGCTTTGACCGTGTCATGCTGATTGAAGAACTGGTTGTAAAAGTCGACAACGAGCTTGCGGTTCGACTCTTCCATGGCAAGGTCACGCGTTTGTGCGGATACATTGCCGAGCATCGCTGCCGAAATAGCAAATACCATAATCAAAGAATGAAATATTTTTGGCATGGTCGTTCCAAGTTGGAGTAATTAATGGGATATAGGCCGAATGGCTTGCTATTCGCGCAGAGTCCAGCCGCCGTTGACAGACCAGACCTGCCCGCTGACATAGGCTGAATCTTCAGAGAGCAAGAATGTTGCAACGGCGGCCAAATCTTCAGGTTCGCCAAGACGCGGCGTTCGGAGCGAGAATTCCGCAGCCTTCTTCAGCTCGCTGATATCGTGGCGTTGCAGCGCCTCCGTTAGAACGATACCGGGAGCAACGGCGTTGCAACGAATACCCTCTCGCCCCCATCGTGACGAGATATGGCGGGTCAGCGCACTCACGCCCGCTTTGGATGCCGCATAGGCAGGCCGCATCGGTTCGCCGCCGAGAGCAGCGCCGGAGCTGGTGTTAACTATCGCTCCACCGCCTCTCTCCAGGAGATAGGGAATAACTTCACGACAGCTGAGGGCATAGCCAAAAAGGTTTACCTCCATCGTCCTTCGCCATACGGCTACGTCCATTGACAGAATGTCGAGATCACGGCTCATAGTTTCTTGGGATAGATCGGCTCCAACATTAAATATCCCATCGACACCACCCAGTAATGAAACCGATTTTTTTATCAGATCACGAATGGATGATTCATCTGCGAAGTCGAACTCAACCGCAAAAGTACTGCCACCGGCTTCATTCATGCGTTCGGCGGTCGCGCGTGCGCTTGACGCATTGATATCCCCGATGGCTACATGCGCTCCTTCGGAGACAAGGCGCTCTACCGTTGCCGCACCAATTCCCGTAGCACCTCCAGCGATGATGAACCGCTTACCGTCAAGACCTTTCATGATTCTCTCCTTTCTTCAGTGAAAACAGGAATTACTCAGCGCAGCTGCGTTGTGGCTTCTTGGATAGTTCGCCCGCGTTGGAAACTAGTGATGCGCTGAAGCTGAGAACACGTTGATCGTCAGGACACCTGCAAGGATCAGTGCAATCCCGACCATCGCTGGCGCGTCCAACTTCTGACCGAAAGCCACGAGGCCGATCAGCGCCATGAATACGATGCCCACACCTGCCCAGATTGCGTATGCAATTCCGACGGGAATGGTGCGCAACGTCAGGGAAAGAAAGTAGAACGCGATCCCGTAGCCAAGTACCGAAAGGATTGCCGGCCATAGCTTCGTGAAGCCATCCGATGCCTTAAGCGCACTGGTCGCGCCAACTTCACCGAGAATGGCTATGACTAGGAATAGATAGCTCTTCATTCTTTACCCACCTCCGTCCTCAAAGCGTTTTCAACGACCGTGACTAGTGATTTTGTGGAGCGGCCAATTAGCTGCGCCAGATCGTCGCTCTCGCTGTAACCGTCTCCATTAGCCGCGCCTGTGACTGCAAGTGCCAAAGTTTTCGATAGCCCGCTCGGTAAGCCGTAGTTTTCCAGCAGCGCCTGATAATCTTGCTGAGAGAGGTCGACATATTCGACTGGATGCCCTGACTGCCGGGATATTTCGGCTGCCACTTCAGAAAGTGTGAAGCTGGTGCTGCCTGCCAGTTCGTAAACCGGCTTCATCTGTCCCGCGGCTGTGAGAACGGTAGCGGCGGCCTCGGCATAGTCGCTACGGCTTGCGCCGGAGATTCGACCGTTCTGTGCGCAGCCATAGAGCTTGCCTTCCTGCACCGCGTAACCCGCATTCATCGTGCAGTTTTCGGTGTACCAGCCAAGCCGCAGAAAGACGTACGGAACGCCGGTTTCCCGAATCAGGCGTTCCGTCTCGCGGTCTTCGCTCACGTAGGGAACCTTTGAGCTGTCTGCGCGCAACATGCTCGTGTACGCCAAAAGCTTGACTGACCCGCTCGCAGCTACGGCTTCAATCACGTTTTGATGTTGTCGAACCCTGGTGCCGACCTCAGAGCCTGAGATGAGAAGCACCTTCTCGACACCTTGAAGAGCATCAGCCCAGTGCTCAGGCTTGTCGTAATCCGCAAGACGAACGACAACACCTCTTGCCGCCAGGTCTGCGACCTTCTCGGGATGCCGCACAGCGGCAACGATCTGCTGTGCGGGAACGCGTGCCATCAGGTGCTCAATAACCAACCTCGCCAACTGCCCAGATGCGCCTGTTACAAGAATCATGGAAATCTCCTTTGAAAATATGCGATATGCAGAAAATGAAACTACCTGGCTTTCTAGCGATTGCCGCTGATGTAGCGAGTTGGATGAAGCTATTGCTCCTCTCCGCCGAGCGCCTTATAGAGCGCAATCCGACTGTTTTGCAGCGCGGCCCAGGTATCAAGCACTGCTAACTGGTTGGAAAAATCCTGGCGTTGTGCATCCAGATAACGAAGGTGGCTATCCACACCACCGCGATAGCGGAGTTCTGCTAGGCGTAGGGTCTGTTCACTGCTAGAAGCAAGCCTCTCCTGTGAGGCCAACTGCTTCTGCAATGTGGATCGGGCCACGAGCGCGTCAGCCACTTCCGTAAATGCAGTCTGGATGGTCTTCTCGTATTCGATGATCGAGGATTCTTTACGAACCTGTGCCAAGCTCAGGTTTGCTCGATTCCTTCCACCAGCGAAGATGGGGAGATTGACTTGAGGCATGAACTGCCAAGCCCGAGTACCGGACGAGAACAGGTCGGATAGCTCTGGACTCGCGCTTCCAAACGATCCGGTGAGCGTGATGCGCGGGAAGAACGCGGCGCGGGCCGCGCCGATGTCCGCGTTACGCGCCTGGATGCGGTGCTCCGACGCCACAATGTCAGGACGTCGCGCCAAAAGCTCGGAAGGCATCCCGGCCTGAACGTCCTGAAATAGCACTTGGCTAGTGGATGAAGCCGCAATGTGCGCATTCAGCCCAACTTCTCCAACCAGCAGTTGCAGGGCATTTCGCGCTTGCTCGCTTTCCCTCTCGGTGCGCAGCAACTCCGTTGTGGCTTGTTCGACTAGGCCGATGGCTTCCTGCAAGTCAACTTCCCCAGCGGCCCCTACCTCTCGACGCAGGCGCACGAGTTCGAGCGACGTCTCCCGCGCTTTCACGGTTTGCCGCGTCAGCGTGATACGGGCTTGCGTTGTCGTATAGCGAACATAAGCCTCACTGACATTCGCCACCAAGCTGATGCGCACACCACGCGCCGCCTGTTCGGTGGCTAGATACTCTTGCAGCGCAGCTTCGGACAGATTCCTCGTACGACCGAACAGGTCAAGCTCGAAAGCGCTCAGGCCAACATCCGCGCGATAGGTGGACTGCACGCCGCCTTGTCTATTTGGGCTAACCGCGTCAGGAATCCTCTGGCGATCCAAGGCGCCATTTGCGCCTATCGTGGGTAGCCTTTCAGCTCTTTGGATACCGTATTGCGCCTGAGCCGCCTGGATATTGAGCAGTGCTTGCCGAAGGTCGCGGTTGTGAACCAGCGCGGCTTGCACAAGCGAACGAAGGTTCGCATCTTCAATAAACTCATCCCAGGCTGGCATCGCCATGCCAGCTCCATTCACGGCATCAGCCACGAATGGATAGTTGCTTGGCACCGGAGCGGGCGGCTGCTGGTAGGTGGGAGCAAGCGAGCACGCGCTCAATACGAATGCGGATGCAGTCAACAGCAGAACCAATTTTGCATTACGCATTTTCCTGAGCCTCCGTGGCAGCGTCCGAGCCGGTGCGTCGGCGTGACTTGATGACAGACAGCACCCAAACGAAGAAAACAGGCACAAACAACACACCGAGAATGGTCGCGCTCAGCATTCCCCCGATGACGCCGGTACCGATGGCGCGCTGACTTTCGGCGCCTGCGCCAGTGGCGATGGCGAGCGGCACCACACCAAGGATGAAAGCTAGCGAGGTCATCACAATGGGCCTGAAGCGAAGGCGTGCGGCTTCCATTGCCGACTCTACGAGTGGCTTGCCCTGTGCATGCAGATCCTTGGCGAACTCAATGATGAGGATGGCGTTCTTGGCCGCAAGACCGATGATGGTCACTAGACCGACCTTGAAATACACATCGTTCGGCATACCAACCAACGTGGCGGCGGCTACTGCGCCTAGCGCACCAATTGGCACGATCAGCAGCACCGACATGGGAATCTTCCAACTCTCATAGAGTGCCACTAGGATCAGGAACACCACCATCAAAGCTAGCGCCAACAACAGCGGAGCCTGAGAGCCTGCCGCTTTTTCCTGATAGGACAGACCCGTCCATTCGTAACCGATTCCCTTGGGCAATTCGGACACGATCCGCTCAATCTCCTTCATGCCCTCGCCACTGCTAAGGCCAGGCGCGACGTTGCCGGTGAACTTGATGCTCGGATAGCCGTTGTAGCGAACGATCTGCACCGGCCCAGTCTTCCAGCCGATTTCGCTGAATGCCTCAAGTGCCACCAACTTCCCGGAACGGTTAGGCACGTAGAGCTTGCCCAACGATTCGGGCGTCGCGCGACTTCCCGGCTCGGCTTGCACGATCACACGCTGCATGCGGCCAGAGTTCGGAAACTCATTCACTAGGGCGGAGCCAAACGCCGTGGACAACGAGCTGTTGATCGTATCGAACGACACACCTAGTGCCTCGGCCTTGTCACGGTCGATACGCAGATCCAACTGTGGCGCGTCCTTCAAGCCTTCAATCATGATGTAGGCAAACATGCCTGATTGATAAACTTTGCCCATCAGTTCGTCGCCTGCGGCGAAGAGCGCTTCGCGGCCCAGGCCCCCGCGGTCTTGCAAACGCAGCGCAAAACCTGCCGAGTTGCCCATGCCTTCAATTGACGGCGGAACGACAGCAAACAAAGTCCCGTCGCCAATGCCTTGGTAGGCGCCGTTGGCCTGGTTGACCTCGTTCATAGCCGATTCCTCGCTTGAACGATCGGCCCAATCCTTGAACATCGTGAATGCCAGGCCAGCGTTTTGCCCCATGCCCGAGAAACTGAAGCCCAGCACGGAAATCGTGTCTTTCACTGCAGGCCGTGACAGTTGGTACTGCTCCATTTGCTCGGCAGTGGCCTGCGTGCGCGGGAGGGTAGCGCCCGGGGCCAACTGAATGTCAGTGATCATGTAGCCTTGGTCTTCGGTCGGCAGGAAGGCGGACGGCAGCCGGATGTAGGCAAACACCAGTACGGCGACAATCGCCAAGTACATCAACATCACCCGGCCGGTTCTCTTCAGAAGTCGCGCTGTGGTTGACGAATAGCCATTGGTGATGCGCCCGAACATGCGGTTGAACCAACCGAAGAACCCTTTCTTCTCTTCGTGATGGCCTTTGGGAATAGGCTTGATCAGGGTCGCGCAAAGCGCGGGCGTCAGCGTGAGGGCCAGGAAGCCTGAGAATAGGATCGAGATTGCCAGCGAGACGGAGAACTGCCGGTAGATGACGCCGACAGAACCGCTCATGAAGGCCAGCGGCAGGAACACCGCAGACAGCACCAACGTGATGCCGACAATGGCGCCGCTGATCTGCTTCATGGCCTTGATCGTCGCCTCCTTCGGCGACAGACCTTCTTCGGACATGATGCGTTCGACGTTCTCCACGACCACGATGGCGTCGTCAACCAAGATGCCGATTGCCAGCACCATGCCGAACATCGTCATCATGTTCACCGAGAAGCCAAACGGCAACATCAGGGCGAGAGTACCCAGGAGCGACACCGGCACTACGATGGCGGGGATCAATGTGTAGCGCACGTTCTGCAAGAACAGCAGCATCACGAGGAAAACCAGAATGATCGCTTCAACCAGCGTTTGAAGAACTTTGTTGATGGCAACTTCAACGAAGCGCGAGGTGTCGTAAGGAACGCTGTATGAGATTTCCTCAGGAAACCCAGCTGACAATTCTTGCAACCGCGCCTTCACGCCTTCGGCGGTCTTCAGCGCATTCGCGCCTGGAGACAACTGAACGGCCATCGCAGCAGCAGGCCGCCCATTCAGCCGCGAAGAAAACCGATAGTCCTGGCTTCCAACTTCGATGCGTGCCACATCGCCAAGCCTTACAGTCGAGCCATCCGCGTTTGCACGAAGCACGATGCGAGAGAACTCATCCGGGGAAACCAGTTGCCCTTGAACCATGATGGTCGCTGCGATTTCCTGATCCTTCGGGCCTGGCTGGTCGCCAATGCTGCCACCCGGTACCTGAGCGTTCTGCGCCGCGATCGCGCGATCAACGTCTGCCACCGAGAGGCTGTACCCGACCAACTTGGCCGGATCAATCCAAATGCGCATCGCACGTTCGGCAGCGAACATCTGCACGCGGCCGACACCAGGCACCCTTCGGATTTCATTGTTGATGTTGCGCGCCGCATAGTCCGCCAAGCCGACCGGGTTCTTGTCGCCTTCCTTGTAGGTAAGGGCGTAGATCAACAGGAAGTTGGCGCTGGCTTGTTCGACCTGCAATCCCTGTTGCATGACGGCCTGCGGCAGACGTGACTCAACACGCTTGATGCGGTTCTGCACGTCCACTTGCGCCAGATCTGGGTCGGTTCCTGGCTGGAAGGTTACGTAGGTCTCGGAGATACCAGCACTGTTACTTTGAGACTCGTAATACAGCAGTCCCTTCGCGCCATTCAGCTCTTCCTCGATCAAGCTGGTCACGCTGTTCTTGACGACTTCCGCCGATGCGCCGGGATACGTTGCGTTGATGAGAATCTGTGGTGGTGCCACCGTCGGATACTGCGCAACGGGCAACGACGACAGCGCCAGCAACCCCGTTAATGCAATGAAAATTGCGATGACCCACGCAAAATTAGGTCGATGTATAAAGAAATTTGGCATTGAAATATCCGTCGGGTCAGCACGTATCAGGGTGTGCGCCACGCGATTGCGCGGCATTCAAGGGTTACTTCTTGTTTTCACCCTGCTCGGCGGGTGCCTTGACGACGACTGGCGTGCCGGGAGCCAATTTCTCCGCACCATCGACAATCACCTTGTCACCCGCTTTCAAACCCTCGGTGATCTGCCATTGCGGGCCGCTCATCACTCCGGTTTGCACTGGCTGCTCCTGCGCAGTGCCTTCCGCTGAAATCTTCATGACCTTGGCCACACCGTCCGGCCCGCGCAACACCGCTCGCTGAGGGACGAAGATGGCTTTTTGGTCAATACCTTGCTCGGTACTGACTCGCACATACATACCTGGCAGCAGGACGCCGTCGGGGTTGGGGAAAAGGCCGCGCAGCATGACTTGTCCCGTGCCTTGATCGACCGTCACATCGGAGAACATCAAGCGGCCCTGAGCTTTGTACTGCGTGCCATCTACGCTGATGCTGACGGGTGGCTGGCCCTTGCTGTCGGCGGACAATTTGCCATTCGCAATGGCTTCGCGAAGCCTCAGCACTTCATTCGCCGGCTGAGTGAAGTCGGCATAAATCGGATCCATCTGCTGGATCAGCGCCATCGGAGTCGTTTCACCCTGGCCGACCAGCGCGCCTTCGCTGACTAGGCTCCGTCCTACGCGCCCCGATATCGGAGCGCGAACCGTGGCGTAGCTCAGGTCAAGTTGCGCGGTTCTCACCTCAGCCTGTGCGGACACCCGGCGGGCCTGTGCGGTTTGCATCGCTGCAACCGCATCGTCGTACTCCTGCTGGCTTACTGCGTTCGCCTTCGCAAGCGGTTCGTAGCGTCGCGCCACAGACTCTGCCTGCTTGAGTTGGGCTTCAGCTTGCGCAAGCGAGCCGCGCGCACGTGCCAAAGCGGCCTCGAACGGCGCCGGCTCAATGGTGAAGAGCAAATCGCCCTGTTTGACTGAGGCTCCTTCCACGAAATGCCTTTTTTGCACGATTCCGGCGATGCGCGCCCGCACTTCGGCGACGCGTGCGGGCGAAATTCGCCCTGGCAACTCGCTGATGACGGCATGGGCCGCTGGCTCAATGGTTTGTGCATTTACCTGTACAGGTTGACCTGTGGGTTGTTGTCCGGGATCCGACTGATCGCCGCCGCACCCTAAGAGCAGCAAAGGGGCACTCAACGCGAGCGCTGCCAGCCTGACTGTGTATTTCGCCTTGAGGGGCCTTCGGGAATTCATGTCTCACCTTTCTGTGACAGCATAGAACCCGATAGTGCCATATGGACTTGATTGAGTCAACTTAGACTCAGCAATAGCTGATTGGACTTAGTTTGCATGATGCGTTATGCTGTGCGGATTCGCAGTAGTTGACTTATCTGAACCTACGTGGACTCAAATGAGTCCAGAAATGAATCAACGGCTTACACACTCATGACCATCGAACTGGATGACAAGCTGGCAGGTGCGCTGGCACTGGCGGTGTCCCAACACCCAAGAGCAAACCTTCAACAGCTCGCGCGTGCAGCGGGTACTTCCAAGGGCACTCTCTATCGAATCTGCACAACGCGTGAGGGAGTGATTGATCTGCTGATGCAGCGTGCCGAACGACACATGCGAGAAGCGCTGGAGAAAGCAGATCTCGTCCAGCCCCCTTTTGCGCAGGCCCTCCATCGTCTGACCGATCACCTGATGACCGGCCGTGAGTTCTACCTGTTCTGGAACGCAGCCATGTGGGTGAACCTCAGGGACGCTAAAGACCACGACGTCAAGGGTTACGCGCCTTCGTTCTTTAGCGATGCGCTCGAAGATTTCTTTTTGCGCGGGCAGAAGGCAGGCGTTTTTCGGATTGACATGCCAGCAAGGTGGCTGGCGAAGTCGTATGATTTTCTGCTCTACGCCGCTATCGAGTCAGCCCAGAGGGGCGAGATTGCCACGCTTGGAATGTCAGGAATCGTTGACAAGATGTTCCTGCACGGAGCCAGCGCCGAGCCTGCGTCAGCCAATGATGGTGTCGCCACTCTTTCCATGTCGAGTCAAGCTGAAAGGCAGATATGAACTCGACAAAAATGACTGGCATCGGACGACTCTTTGCACTTGCTTGTCTGCTTGAAGGTTTGACATGGGCCGGTCTGTTGGTCGGTCTCTTCCTCAAGTACGCAACAGAAACCACAGAGCTGGGTGTCTGGCTGTTTGGACGCTTGCATGGCGTCGCTTTCTTGTTCTACGTTGTAGTTTCCATCATCGCTGCCCGACGACTGCAATGGCCGTGGTGGGTAACGAACATCGCTTTGCTCGCTGCCATTCCTCCGCTAGTGACGATTCCCATGGAGACTTGGTTCAAGCGCCATGGTTTTCTCATCGGTGCCGATGACCGGAAGTTGCAGATGCAGAGTACAAAGGGGTGAACAGAAATCGCCGGAATCGACTCATTGCACAACGAACGCATGCTGATTCTCTGGCTGCGTTCTAGGATCGAGGGCCGCCCTCACCCGAACCTACGTGGCACAGACGTGTACAAGCCGACCTCACGCAGTACCGTGACCGACGGTGTTTGCTCACACCTATCGTCAAGGGTGGAGCGATATAGCTGAAATGCCGCCAAATCACCGAGAACACCCAGACCTTTGGGCATGTTTGCAAAGGCGATAAACGACACCTTGTCATCAAGCTGAAATGTCGAGTAGTCCAAGTTTCCTGGTTCGCGCTGCTGCAACTCTTCGTATACAGCGGCCAAAAGCTCAAGTTCTGTTTCAACTTGATCGGGCTTGACCTTCCATTGGATCATTGCATGCATGGCACGGGCCCTCGGCTATGACAGTTTGGAGTGGTGTAGGTTACATCAGAGTGCCTTGCGGACATCTACTCTTCGCTTAGCCAAGTCCATGACCACGAGACTGTCCAAACGTCCATGACACACCGCTGCTGCGCATCGTTGCGGCGATCTTCTGCCCCAGCCGCTCTTCGATCACCGGCCGCCACGGCACTAGGCTGAATCCCATGCCGTCATCGAGCATCGCGTAGCGCCCGCTGGCGAGCATGACGGAACGCCGGTAGATGCCGGCCACGCGTTGCCCATCGGCCACCGGGCGGTGCTCCAGGCCGGCTTCAGCGGCAATGTCCTTCGCGGCCTGCGCCAGTTCCCGATTGCGCAGCGTGCCCAGCAGGTTGCGGGCGAGGATCACGCGCTGCCCGCGCCGCTCGGCCAACCCTTGCTCCGCCAGGAAGTCCGCGCGTTGCTGCATGGCCTGCTTGGCGTCGCCACCAAAGCCCAAGTCGCCCAGCCCGCGGCCGCCGCCGATCAGTTGCTGGTCAAGCCAAGTCGCGCCGATCACGCGCGCCTGCCGCTCGATGGGCAGGTGCGATTTCAGTTCCACGGCCACGCCGCCCAGGCGCTGCGCATCGTATTGGCGGCCACGCTCGGCCAGGTCGTCCGGCACCTTCCATAGCCCCTCTGCCACACGCTCCACGATGCCAGCCCGGCGCAACGCTTCCAGCCGCCGGACGTGGGCAGCGACAACCTTCTGCGGGTCGCGTCCGGGCGTGGCCCGGCCCTGTTCGATTGCCAGGTGATGATCGGCACGGTACAGGCCATCGCTCGCCAGCGCAGCGATGTTCTTGTCGGCGGCGCGCAAATCGGCCGAACCCTTCGCTTCCACCACCGCGCCCGTGGGGTAGTTCGCCAGCTCGTCACGGGCGTTCAGTGCGACGTAGTGGGCCTTGCCGTCCGTGCCGTCGATGACCAGATAGCCCCGGTCGTGCAGTTCGTCGGCCAAGCCCTTGGCGGCCACGCGGCCGATGACGGCGCGGCCATCCTCGCCCGGCTCGAACACTGCCAGTTCGCGCGGCTGGCCGCTCATGGCCCGCTGCATGGTGCGGATGATGTCGCCACGCTCGCCCAATGCGCGCAAGGTCTTTTCGGCATCGGCATGGATGGCCCAGGAGCCGGCCTGCGTCTCGTCGGCCAGGCCCAGGCGCTGCAAGCGCTGCAGGCGGCCGATCAGCAGCAGGCGCTGGCGTTGCAGCCGGGGTTCGTTGAAGCGTTCGACCCGCACCCGACCATCCTCGCCGGCCTCGCGTTGCAGCGTGCGGTCGAGGCTCGTCCATCGCTCTTGCTCCACCTCGCGCCCCAAGGTCTGCTGGATCTCCAGTTTGGTGCGCGGCCCCAGCCATTCGGTCACCAGTTCGGCGGCCCGATGGCGGAAACCGTGGGCGATGTAGTCGCCCGCGATGATGAGGTCTTTGCCGGTCTCATCGCGCCCGCGCACGATCAGGTGGGTGTGCGGGTTGTCGGTGTTCCAGTGATCCACCGCCACCCAATCCAGCCGCGTGCCCAGGTCGGCTTCCATGCGGTTCACCAGATGCCGGGTGTAGGTGCGCAGGTCGTCCAGCTCGGCCCCGTCCTCCGGCGAGACGATGAAGCGGAAATGGTGCCGGTCGTCGGCGCAGCGTTCTTTGAAGGCATCGAGGTCAGCTTCGTCGGCCTGTGGCCCGTAGGCCCGGCCGGGTTCGCCATCGCGGCCCGCGCCGTCGCGCTCGATGTAGCGCAGGTGCTTGGCGAGCGACTGCGGGCTGGCCCGCTGGTGATTCACCAGCAAGGTCTTGATGGTCACGCGCCGCGACATGGGCGTCAGCTTCGCGCCCGCGAAGCGCGCCGCCGTGTGGCCGCGCCCCAGGCGCGAGCCGGGCCGCTGGCCGGTGCCGGCCGCCCCAGGACGGCGCACCGCCGACTTGCCGCTGCTGGCTTTGCCTGCCTGCTTGAGCACATTGGAAACGAAGCTCTGCCCTTGGCCCTTGCCACGGTTCTTCGGGGCGCTGGGGCGCACGCGGAAATCGTCGTCGCGGCGGTCGGTCATGGCTGTGCTCCCTGCAAGTTACGGCGTGTCCTGTCGTGCGAAGCACGCGGACATGCCTGCATTGGCGCGGGCCTCGCGCCCCACGCGGCACGGCGGCGAAGCCGCTGCGTGCCGCGCCACCCCCACGTGCAGACAGGCTTTCGACGCGGCCCGGTGCCGCGTCCTTTTGTCTTGCCTTCCGCCTTTGCCTTCCGCTCTCGCTCCAGGCACCGGCGGCCCGGCGGCGCTGCTGCGTGAGCAGCCAGCGCGCCGGCGAACGCGGCCATGGCCGCAGGCCGGGCGCGTTCGAGGCAAGACGCCTGCACGTTGGAAGGCTGCGCCGGATGCAGCGCGACGTGCGGTGCGAATGCACCCGCACGGCAGGCGCGGCGACACGGCAGCAGCCAGCGGAACGACATGCCCGATGGCACGCCGAAGCGCAGCGAATCGGCGGCCATCATGGGCGGGACTCCAGCCACACCGGATGCGCGACGCCGATCACGGCGGATGCGCTGACCGGGCCGAAGTAGCGGCTGTCGAACGATGCCGGATTGGTCACGCTCAACAGGAACAGTTCGTCCGGTTCGAGACGGCGGCAAAGCTGCAAGGACGGCAGCGGCCGACCCAGCCGGTCGGTCGGCAGAACGGCGGCCGCAGGCACGCCGTCGATGCGTACCTGACCGGCGACGATGCAGACGTGTTGCGGCGCGACTGCGCCCACACGTTTGAGCAGCGGCACGCGGGTCGGCAGGTAGCCGCGCTGTGCAGCCAGCATGGCGGCCCTGGCCGGCAGCGGCACCAGCACGATGCTGTCCACGGACAACGGACGTGGCAGCGAGACGGTGCGCGGGTCGAACGGGTCGATGCGATACCAGCCGACCGCCACGCTGTCGGACGGGTTGTAGGTCAGGCGCGGCAGCGGCGACACGAAAGCCGACCAGGCCAGCGCAGCGAAGGCGATGGCGGCCAGTGTCCCCAGCACGATGCGAGCGCGCAGGCGTGAGCGAGGACGCGGCGGCACGGCGGGCGCGTTGGCCGTGGTGGTCGGGGCCGTCATGGCAGCACCTTCCCGGCCAGCCAGGCGGTATGCCGCTCGGCGGTGTATTCGGGCAGCGCAAGGCGAGCCGCAAGACGGTTGCCCAGCGTGCGCCAGTACGCGGGCGACACGTCGATGGCTGCGATGCGCAGCGCCTCGATGCCGTCGATGCGCTCCAGCACAGCGCGCACGTTGGCATCGCCTTCGGTGTGCAGCAACAAGCGCGCGCCCGGCTGAACACCGGGGATGCGCTGCGCCGCGTCCAGCGGTGTGCAAGCCTGCATCACCATGAGTTGCCAGCGGATCGTGCCGTAGTCGTTGGCCTGCCAGCGGATGCGGCAGAACATCGCGCTCGGCAGGAACACCGCGCAGCGCCGCCAGTCGTCCAGGCGCAGAGTGCGTGCGGGTTCGCCGAAGCGCAGGTAGAGCTTGAAGCGGTGTTCGAGATAGGCCAGCGAAACGCGCGTCAGCGGCACGTTGCCGGCCTGTCCGGCGAGTGCTACGGGATGCAGCGGCAGCGCAGCCGGTGCCGCGTTCGCGGCAGGCAAAGCGGATGTGGTCATGGTGTGTTCTCCGGTGGAAACTCCCGTTCCAGCAGACCGCGCAGCAGGTCGGCCACGGTCACGCCTTGCGTGAAGGCCGACACCTTGATGCGCGCCCGCATGGCGGGCGTGATGTCGAGGGTCAGGCGCGCGGTGTAGAGATCGCCTTTGCCCAGCACATCGGCGTCGCCTTGGCGAATCCACGCCTCAGCGTGTGGATTCGCGGGCGGACGTGCGCCGATGCCGACGCGCTTGCCCGTGCGTTTGCTGTTGGGTGGCTGCTGCGCTGTCATGTCGGCCACCGCAGCAGTTCGTCCACCAGGGCGGTGATTTCGCGGGCGGCGGCACTGTCGGGCGCTGTCTCGCGTGCGAGCCGGCCAGCGGCCACGCTGTCGGCGAAGACGATGCGCTGATGCACCTCCGAGCGCAGGGCGGGCAGCGGCTGTTCGGCGAGCGATTGCCGCGCCTCGCGCCCGATGATGGTGGTGCTGACGCGCCGGTTGATGACGAAGGCCGCGCGGAGCAGCGGCCGGAACACCTGCGCCTCGCGGATCAGCGAAACCATTTCCGAGCTGGCCCAGAGGTCGTAAGGGCTGGGCTGCACCGGGATCAGCACGCGCTCGGCCGCCAGCAGCGCGGAGCGCGCCAAGGCGGCGATGCGCGGCGGCCCGTCGATGATGACGTGATCGGCCCGCCTGGCGAGTTCTGGCGCTTCCTGATGCAGCGTTTCGCGTGCGAGGCCCACGGCGCTGAACAGCCGTGGCAAGCCTTGCTGGCTTCTGCGCTGCGTCCAGTCCAGGGATGAACCCTGCGGGTCGGCATCGAGCAGGACGACATGCTGGCCGCGCATCGCCAGTTCGCCCGCGATGTGCGTGGCGAGCGTGGTCTTGCCGACACCGCCTTTCTGGTTGAGCAGAGCGAGGATCATGGCGCGGCCCTCCCTGCTGGAAAGCCGGGCTTTACCTGCCGTGCAAAACGCTGTTCGCCGTGCCGTTTCTCGGTTGTCCACCGAAACGGCGCGCTTCTACTAAAAGTTATGTATTTCTTGTTAGGGAAGTTAGAGGGGCCGCAAACCCGCGCCGTTATTGGCTTTCCGGCGTTTTCGTACTCCTGATAGCACGATAGGCGTACTCCCGATAGCACGATACCCGGTACTCCTGATAGCACGAGGCCGTCCACACCTTTTCCCCGAGTTATCCCCGTGCCGTGTGCAGCACGGGCCGGAAGGTCAGCAGTTCTTGTCCGTCGTCCGGCATTCGCTCGATGCCCAGGACGTAGCCGGGCAGCGACTGCCGCGCCACCAGGACGCGCAGGTCGTAAGCGAAGTCGGAGAAGCGCGCAGCGCTGCCCGACTTGCGGTGCAGGTGCCGGAAGTCGAATTGCCAGCCGCCCGGCTGCTTGCCGCCGTGCTTGCGCACCAGGCGGTACAGCCAGCGCTCGATCCCGCCCTTCAAGCGGAAATAGGCTGGGTCGATGGTCAGCACCAAGGCGGCATCGAGCACGCCCGCATAGAACCAGTCCGGCAGGATCAGTTCGATGCCCAGCGGCACGCCGCTGGCATCGGCCAGTTCCTTCCACTCGTTGATCCACGAGAAGCGATGCAATCGCCTTCCCGTGGTTTCGCGGATGGACGTGGCCACCGTGGTCGATTGCAGCCGGTCGAGCGCGGCTTTCAGGCGCAGGTAGTCGTTGAGAGACGTGCCGCGCCCGATGAAGCGCAGGATCTCGTAGGGAGTGGCGCGTATCCAGCGCGACGGGCGCAAGCCCGCGTCGCGCGCCTCCACGATCTGTGAGGCGGCCCAAATCAGCAGGTCGGCATCCCATATCGTTGCGATGCCGTGCTCCTGCGTACCCTCCACGCGGATGGTGATGCCGCCGGCGCGGAAGTCGATCGGCGCGGTACGCCGCGACTTCGCCAGCGAGAAGAACGGAAAGGCCATCAAGTCCTGGCTGTCGCGGGGTGCCATGTCGCCCGGCAGCGCGCGGAACAGGTCGAGCTGTTCGCGCTGCAAGGCTTGCCCTGGCGGGCTGGACATGGCGACGGCCACCCACGCGCCAGCGATCAGCGGCCATCACGGTAATCGCCCGCGTGGCGTTCGGCATATTCCGGGTCGGAAGTCGCCTCGTAGCTGCGCTGGTCGGCCCAGGCATCGAGGTCGGACACCGCGTACATGACGCGGCGGCCGAACTTGCGGAACTTCGGGCCGCCGCCGATCACGCGCTGTTTCTCCAGCGTGCGTGGCGACAGGCGCAGGTACTCGGCGGCTTCGTCGTTGGTCAGGTAGCGTTGGGGCTGCGCAGGCGCAGCGACAGCAGTGGCGGCAGGCCGCAAGGGAGCGGGTCGCATGGGATGTACCTCCATCAAGCCCGGCCACACCACGCGGCCGGTTAGAGGCACTTTCAAGAAAGCGAGGCTGCTTGCTAAGGGACGATCTGCGGGGGACGCGAAACGTCCCCCCCTACTGCAACGGCGGCGGAAGCTGTGCCAGGCGGCGATAGCCGCCACGCATCAGCGCATCGCCACGACGTACCAGCCGCCGCACGCGGGCACGTAAGGCGCTATCCTTGTGCCAGTCGGCGGCGACGGCATCGGCGCCGAACAGCCCTTCGGCCACTTCGCGCAATGACGCGCCCGCCAGGGTCGCGTCGAGCGTCTGCAAGGTGTGCAGTTCCAGCACCGCGGCCGTCGTGGGCCTGGAACGGGCCGCCGCCGCAGGCGCGGCAACCGTGGCCACGGCCAATGCGTCCAGCTCGGACGCGAGCGTGCGATAGCGCGCGCAGGGCGTGGCGCAGGCGCGGGTGGCGTAGAGGTAGGCCATGCCGTCTTCCAGGCCCGGCGCGAGCGCGAGCCGCAGGCAGCAGCCGGGCCAATGCGACACCAGCACCAGGCGCTTGCCGTCGTGGATCAGTTGCTTGCGGCCAGGGACGCGCCAGAACTCAAAGGCATGGGCTTCGGGTGGCGGGTCATCGTCCGGGTAAACCTGCACGACGGCATCGTGATCGGGAAACCAGGCCGGATGCGCGTCGCGCGCATCCAGGGCTGGGTCTTCCAGCAGGCGCAGGCCCCACGCCTGCGCCGTGTCCGGCCGGCGGCGGCGGCGCAGCCAGTCGCGGCGGTAGTCGGGATTTCGGCGCAGGTATTCCCACGCCAGCGCAGGGCCGTCAAGGTGCAGAACGTAGAGATAGGCCGCTGTCGGATACCAGTGTTCGGCGCTGCGATCAGTCATGGCGAAACCTCCCTCTGTTTGGGATGCGTCGCCACGCTTTCCGCGATGCGGGAACTATCGAAATGCCATCAGGTCGTCATCAAAATTGGTTAGGCTGTAACTGTCGGTGTCAAGACCATTTGGCTCCTGCGTGTTGCGGAAATCGTCTGAATGCGACGGCTACGCCTTCAGGAAAATGACGCGCAGCACCGAACACCGTGCCGCAGCCCGCGCCCAAGATCAGGACTGTTTTCAACAGGATCGCACCACTTCGGTGCAAGAATGCGGATTCAGACCTGCACGGTCTTGATCAAGATTGAAATAGTCACGATGCGCCCCGGCTGGCTAGGCCGCGCTGGTTTTCATCAGTCCGTGATCGCGCCGTTCTCCTGCGCCAGCCGGACGTACTCCGATAACGGGCGCACCGCCTGGAAATACCGATCCCGCCGCACCGGCAGCTTGCGCGGCCCGACGATGCCCGCCAGGTCGGACAGCTTGACCATCCCGAGCTCAGGCATACCGATACCGAGGTCGATCAGGCCGTAGGCCGTGTCGCCATCCGCCGGGTCGAGCGACACCAGCAGCCAGGTCACATGCGCGTCCGGGGTGAACAAGCGCACCACGGGCAGCGGGTCGAGCCGCTGACCAGCGGCGAGCGCCGCGCCGTGGGCCAGCAGCCGGGCGCGTTCATCAGCGGTGACAAGCGGCAGGGTCATGGGCAGCTTCTCCACGAAACCGACGATGCGCGAATGCGCTTTGGTGCCGAAGCGCAGAACTGCCGAAACACATCCGTGCATTCGTGTGGAAGCACCGATGTGCAAGCCATCGCATCCGTAGAAGAACAGAAGCGCCGAAGCGGAATTGTCGGAAGCCGGAAAGACACGGATGCGATTCCCCGGTTCTGTCGGAATCCGCATCTGCGGATTTCCGTGAAAGCACGAAAGCGGGCCTTTCAGCCATGAATGAACACTATAGATTGTAGCCCTATAGGGCGCAATGGGCTGTCATCTTGGTTTTTATGGGGAAACCAAGTTAGTGACAGCGAAACACTCATTGGCAACGGCAATACGGACAGTCAGGAAGGCGCGAGGCTTGAGCCAGGAAGCGTTCTCCGACGTGTCCAGCCGCACCTATATGAGTACGCTGGAGCGCGACTTGAAAAGTCCGACCCTGCACAAGCTGACCGAGCTGTGCGAGGTCATGGAAGTGCATCCGCTGACGCTGTTGACGCTGGCCTACGCCGGCGACGAAGCGCACAAGGTCGATGAACTGCTGGCGCAGGTGCGCCAGGAGTTTGAGGCCGTGCTGAAAGAACGCGACTGAATGCCCGCAAGCAAGGCGCGAAGGCGTGAGGGATTGAAGCCGAATGGCCGTGACGGCTTGCCGGCACGGGGCGCAGCCCGAAAGCCCGGCGGCGCAACGCGCCGACACGCCATGCTGTTCCTGCTGCTACGGGCGTCGAACCATCGGGTCATCACTGATGCAACGCCAGCCCAGGACATGCCGGGCATGAAGCAACCAGCGAAACCCTGTGCGTGCGGTGCTGCGATCAGCAGCACCGCGCCTCGCCGCAATGGGCGGGGCGCGGTGGGCGGCCGTCAGGCCGCCTTGGGCTTGCTGCGCGACCAGATCAGCTCGTGCGTGCCGTTCTCGCCTTCGATCAGGCGGGCATAGACCGTTGCCGGGAACGAAGGATCGTCGATGGCCACCGACAGGTAATCCCGCCCCGCCTCGCTGGTTTTCTTCCACGCCGCGCCGAAGTCGTGGCCGGCCGCTTGCAGGCGGAAGTCCGGGGCGCTTTCGTTCTCGCCCTTGTCGTTGGGAACCAGCTTGACCTTGACGTTGAGGGTCAGGGTGCGGAGCTGGCCGGTGAAGCCGTCTTTCTCTGCGGTGAAGGTGCCGATGTTTGCCATGATGATTTCTCCTTTCGGGTTGAACAAGGTCGCGCCAGTGCGTCCTTGTTGTGATCCGTCCGGCGGGGGATGGGCTGGCCGCACCGCGCAGCGGTCGCAACAACGTGGAGAACCTGGAAGCGAAAAGAATTTGTCCCGCGAGGAATGCGCACAGCGCAGGGGAAATTGTTTTCGCTGCAAGGTTGCGGCCATGAAGCCCAGCCACCGCCAGGATTCACAACAACACAAGGACGTACTGGCCGCCCGCTCCCAAATGGAGACATGGCCGACTCGGCATCCCCGTGCGACGGCTTCACCGGCCTGCGCCCCGACACGGGCAAGGACAACACCCGGCGACAAGGGCGCAAGCGCCCCTGCCGCTGCTTGCGGCCCTTTGCATGAGGCGTGGCGTGGAAGCTCCATTGCAAGACCGGGCGACATGTCGGTGAACCGTCCTTCGTGACATACAGGCGACGAACTGCCAGCGTCGAGGACGGCACGCTTTCGTGCAACCTGCGGCAGCAAGCCGGGGCGTAGCCCCACAAGCTCCGCCCATTGCGGCGGGGCGCGTTCGGAATGTCGTCGGCGCTGTGCGCCGACGCACTTATGGGCTTCGAGGGTTTCCCGCGCACAAGGTCACTTGTGCGCCGCCCCTTCGCCGTCCGCCCGAAGGCGGCGAAGGGGCGTTCTGGCTTTGGGCTTGGAAACCGGGGGCGGCCACCGCCGCGCCCGGATTTTTGACCATCGGCACCAGGGCGGAACGGCCTGGGGCCGATGCTGATGGAACAGCGAAGCGCCCCGGCCGAAACCGGGGCGCTCGGTGGTGGTGAAGGTCAGGCGGCGAGTGCGTGGGCCTGCTGCTCGTCGTCGTTGTCGATGGCTTCCGGCTCGTCGTTCGTCACGGCCTGCGGCGCATCCTGCGCCGTGGTGTCGTCGGTGCCTTCGGCCTTGAAGATGGCAGGCATCCAGCCGGTGCCATCCGCCAGCCGCTCGGCTTCGCTGGCAATGTCGGCCTTCTTCAACTTCGCCAACCGGGTAACGTGCGCCGGGGCGTACTGCTCCACGGCCGCCAGAATCGCGGCCTTCGGCACATGCCGGAAATAACCCTCATTGGTGGGCTTCCACCATGCGGCCATGTCCAAGCCGACAGCCTGCGCCAGTTCCGCGCCCGGTTGCTGCTGCGTGGCGCGGGGTGTCACCACGTCCACCGTGACGGCCACGGATACCGCCAGCAGCCGCACCAGTTCATCTTGCGACTTCGCTAGCAGCACGGCGAACAGTTCGGCGCTGTCCTCCGGCAAGCCTTCGCCTGCGACCTGCTGCAACTTGCGCAGCGCCACGGCGGCGGACGAATCCGGTATGTCGGGGGCCATGCCGTCCAACTGGTCTTTCACGGTCAGGCGCACGCCCAGCGGCAGGTCGTGGCCGTAGTGGCTGCCCTGCAAGACGGTCTGCACCATGCCATGCACCAGCGCGGCCAGCGCCACTTGCGGATGCCGGGCGACTTCGATTTGCAGCGCGGCGGTGCGGTGGGCGCTCAACCGCTGCGCCAGCTTGTCGGACATGGCGGCGGTCTTGGGCTGCTCGTCGTCCTCGCCTTCGTCGTCGTTCCCGGCTTCGCTTTCGCTGCCGAAACCTTGGCGTAGGCGTTCCAGCGTGCGCAGCGCCTTCGCTTCGGCTTCGCGCAGCAGCCCGCGATGAATCACGGCCTGCCCGTTGCGGTCGATGGTGACGATGGCACCGGCTGCGGCCTTCACGGTCGCGCCGTAGTCCTGCAAGCCATCTTCCAGCGCCTGCAACTGCTCGCCCACGGTTTCGCCTTCCTCTTGCAGCGCGTCGGCCTTTTCCTCGTCCTCGGCATCCAGCGCGTCATCCACGGCTGCGGCCAGTTCGTGCATCTTGGCTTGCAGCTTCTCGATGCGCTGCGCTTCGCGCTTGTTCGGCTCGCGCCGCTCCCTCGGCGCACGCTGGAAGGCGTGCAGGTCGGCATGGGTCACGGCGGGGGTGGCATCCACCCACGCCCAGCCTTCGGCCTTCACCTCGGCGGCGATGCCTGCCAGCTTGTCTTCCGCCAGCCGTTCCAGCAGCGCGGCATCGGTCAGATACACGCCCGCATCGCCTTCCGCGAACAGATCGCGGCGAATGCCGCCGCCTGCGGCTTCGTAGGTGTCCAGCCCCACGAAACGCACCAGCGGATGCCGGTATGCGTCAATCTCGCGCTCGGTGAGGCGGTCGCGCAATTGCGAAGGGTTGCGCTGCCACGTCGGCGCGTCGTAGAACGCACTTTCCTGCGCGGCGTGATCGTCGGTGATGGCAAGCGCCATCAACTGGTCGAGCGTCACGGCTTCGGCGCGGTAGTCGGCCAGCAGGCGGGGCGAGACGTTCGCCAGCTTCAAGCGGCGCTGCACCACCAGCGGGGACACGCTGAAATCTGCCGCAATGTCCTCGATGGGTCGGCCCTCGGCCACCAGCGCCGCGAATGCCTCGAACTGGTCGGCGGGGTGCATGGCTTCGCGCTGCACGTTCTCGGTGAGGCTGGCCGTGCGGGCGGTGCCATCGGCCACCAGCAGGCAAGGCACGTCCCATTCCTTGCTGATGCGGCGCTTCTTCGCCAGCAGCTTCAACGCGGCCAGCCTGCGGCCACCGGCCACCACTTCGTAATGCTCGCCATCGGCGGCGGCAATGACGATGAGGTTTTGCAGCAGCCCCACGCGGGCGATGGATGCGGACAGTTCGGGGATGGACATGCGCGGGGTCTTGCGCACGTTGCGGCCAGCAGGACGCGACACCAGCCGCGACAGCGGAACCAAAATCAGGTTCTTGGTCGGGTCGGCGGCTTCCAGCGGGATAGCAGCGGTGGTGTTGAGGGCGCGTGCTTCGGTTTGGGTAACTGCGTTCATGGTGATAACTCCTATCGGTTCAGGGATGTAGCAGCGAAGAAAGCGGCAAGGGCTGCTGCCTGCCCCTGCCGCGTGGGGAATCAGGCTTTCAACTGGCGCAGGCCATCGGCCAGCATCCAGAGGGCGCGGTTCAGGCGCACATCGGAATCAATGCCCTGCACCGGGCGGGTCTGCTGGCGGCGTCCGTTGGCGCTGCGGCCATGCAATCCGCCTTTGGTCAGGTTTTCCTGGGTGCGGTTGAATACGCTCCACAAGTCCGGGCGGCGGTCGTCGAACCGGCGCGGCATCAGGATTTGCGATTCGGTGATGGGCGCGGGCTTGTTGTCGGTGGGGTCGTACTTGAGGGCCAGCGCGGAACGGGCGAACACTTCGGCTTCGCCTTCGTCCAGCGTGATGGCGCGCATGGCATCGCGGGAATCCTTCACCCGGTCGAAACCGCGCAAGACTTCGTAAGCGCCTTCGATGATGTGCCCGGAAACGTCGCCCTTGTGGGGCACGCGCACATCGGCCACGGTGTCGCCGCAGACAAGGCCATTGCTGCAAACGAACCGGAACATGCCCGCGAGCATTTGGTAAGAACTGGTGCCGTCATGGGAATTGAGCAGCACGATTTCATTGGCTTCCGCGCCGTTGATTTGACTGGCATGGCGCAGGCGCAGCATGTGTTTCGTATGCTCGCGCTTGCCTTCATCGCGCACGCGGGTCTGGCAAACCATGAAGGGCTGAAACCCTTCTTTGCGAAGTTCGGCCAGCACGGCGGCGGTGGGGATATAGGCGTACCGCTGCGAACGGCTTTCATGCGGCGCGTCCGCGAAGATGGACGGCGCTACGCGGTGAATCTGGTCATCGGTCAGCGGGTAATCGCTGCGCAGCGAGGGGGAACGGGAAGCGAAGCGGGATGCGAGTTGCATGGTCTTTCTCCTGACGAAAAGGGTTTGCTGTTCACACCGCACACCGGATTCCTAGATTCGGAGCCCAGCCTTTCGGCTGTTCTGTGCGGTTGGCACGAGGAACCCGGTTGGCCCTGTTGCCACCGTCTTTCCTGAGTTCATCGCCCGCGGCCAAAGGAGCGCGCGGACGGGGGCCGTCAAGGAGACAAGCGCAGGGTTGGTGCGGCCCGCAGGCGCAGCCGAGGACACGGCCCTGCGCGCCTTGACGGCACACGGGAGCGGGCTACGGTCGCGGAGAAGGTGATGAAGTCAGGGGAGACGGCTGGACATGGCAACGGCCGTCCCTGTGTGCCGAACCGCACGCAAGCGAAGCGCGCAGGCCCGAAGCTGGAAGCCGGGCCGTAGGCGTCAGGGATGTGGAAGGCTGGCGGACGCCAGTCCCGTCAGGGATGAGCGAATAGCGAACCTGGAGCAGCGCGGTCCGCGAAGCGGAGACGCAAGAGAACTCTTCGCTTATTATTTGTTTTGCAAGAAAATTTTGCTAAAGCAAGAACACGGAGGCCCGACAAATGATCGTCTGCATTAATCGTCTCAAGCAGTTCGGCATCTTCAGCGACTTCAATGGAACGAAGATCCAGCAGTTTGGTCGGTACAACCTGGTCTATGGCTGGAACGGAACAGGCAAGTCCACCTTATCGAATCTGTTCTCTTGTTTTGAACTTCGCTCGATGGTTCCGCGCTTCAGTGCAGGCCAGTTTTCAGTTGCTTTGGAGGATGGCTCGACGATCACGGAAACCACACTCCCTTCATCCCAGTTAAATATCCACGTCTTCAATCAACGATTTGTGCATGAGAACATTGATTGGGATAAATCTGTAAAAAGCATTCTTCTCATTGCGAAAGAGAAGATTGATGACTTGCAAAAACTGGAGAAGCTAAAAGGAGATCTTCAGTCGAAAAATAAAGCTCACGCCGAAAAACAAAGCGATATCAAGAAGCAGCGTGAAGCACTGGAGAAATTTCTAACCAATGCCGCTAAGAAAATGAAGCTAGGACTTCAGGCGATTGATACAAGCGATAGCTACTACCTGAATTACGACCGCCGAAAGCTCTCTGCTTTCATTCAGAGCAATGGCGAGGCCATTATCAAAGCTGAGTCGGTTCTTCCAGATGACAAGGTTATCGACCTTACGAATGCCGCCAAGCCAGATCAGCTTCCAACCATCACTTTCGCTTCAACGGCCATTGAGCCGGACTACTTTAAGAAGGCAGCAGGTCGCATCAGGGACTTGATTGGGACTACGGCAGTCAATCAAGCTGTCCAGCGATTGACTGATAACCCGGACATCCGTGAATGGGTTCAAACTGGCCTGGAAATCCATAAACACCATGACTCACAATCCTGCGAGTTCTGCGGCTCCCCGTTCACCCAGCTTCGTGCCGAGACACTTGCTGCCCACTTCAGCAAAGAATTCACGGATTTTCAGAATCAACTTCAGAGTGCCGCAACTTGGATTGAATCTCAGGGCGCTCCGGCTAATCATTTGCCCGCAACGACGGAGTTTTATAAAGAGCTAACGGCCGAGGCTGAGAGGCTTCAGAAGGAATACACATCTGCTGCTAATAAGATCGACCAGCAAATCGAAGGATGGCGGGAAGCTCTGAAAGCAAAAATTACAGACCCTGCAAAGACAGACATTCAAATCTCGGACGTGCTTGAAGAGGACGTCAAGAGCTTCAATGAGATCCTGAAGTCGATCGTCACGCTCGTCGGAAAGCACAACAACAAGACTTCAAACTTCAAAGCTGAAACCTCAAAAAGCAAAGTGGCACTGGAGCTTCACTTTGCGGCGGCTGAGGTGCAAGAATTTGACTATGCTGGCAGTGAGAAGAAATGCAATGACCTAGAATCAGAAGCAAAGAACGATCACACAGCAATTGAAAAACTTGGTCAAGAGGTCGGAGCCATAGAGGCGCTGCTCTCGAATGAGACGGTTGGGGCTAAGGAGTTCAACGACATATTGCATCGCTTCATTGGCCGCTCAGAGCTTTGCTTGAGCTTCAATCAAAAGAAGAAAGGCTATGAGATCATCAGAAATGGAGTGGGTGAGCATGATGGGAATTTGAGCGAAGGTGAGAAGACTGCGATTGCATTTGTGTACTTCATCACGAAGCTCAAAGAGAACGGAAACAACATCAAGGACACGATTGTCGTCGTTGATGATCCGGTCTCAAGTTTCGATTCAAATCACTTGTTTCATGCCTATTCGTTTCTAAGAACTCAATGCGCTGAAGCTAAACAACTTTTTGTGTTGACTCATAACTTCACGTACTTCAAGCTAGTGAGAGACTGGTTCACTGGAACAAATCGGAACCGAGTTGACAAAGGCAAGGCCGAGAATTGTTTCTTTTATCGCTTGGATGCGCCACCCGGCTCCCCCCGCCACTCCTTACTCGTGGATGCCGACGACTCTCTGAAGAATTATGGTTCGGAGTACCCTATATCTTCAAGAAGCTCTACGAATACAGGGCACATACGACTCTTAACAGAGATGAAGCATTCTTGACGGCGAACCTCGCACGCAAGCTTTTGGAGTCGTTTTTCACCTTTAAATACCCAATGCGGAGGAGCAACATCAGCCAGCTAATGGATGTTGGGCTGAAGGGTTGCGCCGTTACGACGCCAGAACTCAAAGAGAAAATTTACCGCTTTATCAATAAATATTCGCATAGCGACGTAATAGAGATAACAGAGGAGTCGGCAGAGAACTTGGCTGGCGAAAGCCATAGCGTCATTGGGCACATTTTTCAGTGGATGGAGGAAGTGGACAAGAAACATTACGACGAGATGGTTCAGGTTGCGGCGGCCTGAGCATCAGACCTGCGAGGACTAGCTAGTGCTGGGCCACCGGGCGCAGCAAAAAGGGGCCGAAGCCCCCTGCGGTCAGATCAGGCCGCGTTTGGCAAACGATGTGGTGTCGGTGCCCGCGACGATGACGTGATCCAGCACGCGCACGTCCACCAGCCCCAGCGCCTCCTTAAGCCGCTGCGTAAGCACTTTGTCGGCCTGCGATGGCTCGGGGTTGCCACTCGGGTGATTGTGCGAAACGATGACCGCCGCCGCGTTATGCCGCAGCGCCTCCTTGACCAGCTCGCGCGGGTACACCGATGCGCCGTCGATGGTGCCTCGGAACATCTCGGCGTATTCGATCAACCGATGGTGCGTATCGAGGAACAGCACCGCGAACACCTCATGCTCGAAGCCGGCCAGCTTGGCGCGCAGGTACTCCTTGACCGCCGCCGGCGACGTGAACGACGTACCGCGTTGCATCTTGCGCTCGATGGCCTGGCGCGCGGCCTCCAGAATTTGCTCGGCGGTCGCCAGCAGGTAGCGGCCCTGCGCGTCACGCACCATCAGCGAGGAATCGAACGAGGAAAAGGACAGTTGCGACATGATCGTGCTCCGGTTGCTCGGGCGGAATTGCCCGGAACCGTGGGAAGCACGGCGCAGCGCAAGCAGTCAGGGGGCGTAAGACGGCCGCCAGGACGCAAGGGCCATCGGCCCGAAGCCCTTGACGGCGAGAACGCCGTGATACGGTGAAGGGAACAGCAAGACCGCCCACACCCGTCCAATGCACACACCCGCCTTTGTGCAAGCGGAACGCGCAGGCCCGCCAGGGCCGAAGGCGTCAGGGGTCAAAGCCGGATGGCCGCGATTCGGCACGAAGCGCGGGGCGCAGCCCGCGAACCCGGCGGCGGCACGCCGGGACGCCACCAAGCCGTGTTTTCCTTTCTTCTTTTTATTGATTCCATAATTGTTGTATCATCGAATAATGAATGAAGATCAAGCCGTTTCCGCCCTGAGTGCGCTGGCCCACACGCAACGACTGCGTGTATTCCGCGCCCTGGTCATCGCCGGGCCGGAAGGACGCACGCCCAGCGTCCTCGCCGATCAGCTCGGCGTGGCCCGCAATACCTTGTCCTTCCACTTGAAGGAACTGGCCCACGCTGGCCTCGTTTCCATCGAGCAGCAGGGCCGCAACCTGATCTACCGCGCCGAGTACGGTCACATGAACGGCCTGATCGGCTACCTGACCGAGCATTGCTGCCAGGGCGGCGTCTGCGAGGTTTCCGAACCCCCTAACTGCAACTGCTGAAGCCATGACCGACACCACCTATAACGCACTGTTCATCTGCACGGGAAATTCGGCCCGTTCCATCCTCGCCGAAGGCTTGCTCAATGAGCTGGGCCAAGGCCGCTTCCGTGCCTGGTCGGCCGGCAGCCACCCGAAGGGCGAAGTGCATCCGCTGGCACTCGCCACGCTGGAGCGCCTGCGCCTGCCGACCACGGGCTACCGCAGCAAAAGTTGGGACGAATTCGTGGTTCCCGGTGCGCCGGTGTTCGACTTCATCTTCACCGTCTGCGACAACGCCGCCGGCGAGGCATGTCCGCTGTGGCCGGGCCAGCCCGTCTCGGCGCATTGGGGCGTGCCCGACCCGGCCGCCGTCGAAGGCACCGAGGAACAACAGCGCAAGGCGTTCATGGACGCGGCCATCACGCTGCGCCGGCGCATCGAACTGTTCCTGTCGCTGCCCCTCCAGCGCCTCGATGCCATGTCCTTGCAGCGCGAGCTGCACGACATTGGCCGCAAGTGAGGCTGCCATGACCGCCAGTGCCTCCGCCAGCCGCGTTCCGGCCGCACCTGCCATGAGCGTGTTCGAGCGATACCTGACCGTGTGGGTGCTGCTGTGCATCGTCGCCGGCATCGCGCTCGGCCAGTTCGCGCCCGGCATGTTTCAGGCCATCGGCCGCATGGAAGTCGCCCAAGTCAATTTGCCGGTCGGCGTGCTGATCTGGGTCATGGTGATCCCAATGCTGCTCAAGGTGGATTTCGGTGCGCTCGGCCAGGTCAAACAGCACTGGCGCGGCATCGGTGTGACGCTATTCGTCAACTGGGCAGTCAAGCCGTTCTCGATGGCACTGCTGGCGTGGATCTTCATTCGGCACGTCTTCGCCGAGTGGCTGCCGGCCGACCAACTCGACAGCTACGTGGCCGGCCTGATCCTGCTGGCCGCCGCGCCCTGCACGGCGATGGTGTTCGTCTGGAGCCGGCTGACGGGTGGCGATCCGGTGTTCACGCTGTCGCAAGTGGCGCTGAACGACACCATCATGGTGTTCGCCTTCGCGCCCATCGTCGGCCTGCTGCTGGGCTTGTCGGCCATCAGCGTGCCGTGGGACACGCTGCTGATATCGGTGGCGCTCTACATCGTTATCCCGGTCATCGTCGCGCAGCTCTGGCGGCGGGCGCTGCTGCGCCGGGGCCAGGCCGCATTTGACCGCGCCCTTGAACGCATCGGCCCGCTGTCCATCGCCGCGCTGCTGCTGACGCTGGTGCTGCTGTTCGCCTTCCAGGGTCAGGCCATCCTGCAACAGCCGCTGGTCATCGCCATGCTGGCGGTGCCGATCCTGATCCAGGTGTTCTTCAATTCCGGCTTGGCCTATTGGCTCAACCGCAAGACAGGCGAGCAACACTGCGTCGCCGGCCCGTCGGCCCTGATCGGCGCGAGCAACTTCTTCGAGCTGGCCGTGGCCGCGGCCATCAGCCTGTTCGGTTTCCATTCCGGCGCGGCGCTGGCCACCGTGGTGGGTGTGCTGATCGAGGTGCCGGTGATGCTGCTGGTGGTGCGCGTGGTCAACCGCTCGCGCGGCTGGTACGAGCGCGGCCACGCAACGAACTGAGAGAAACCCATGAGCAACATCACGATCTATCACAACCCGAACTGCGGCACCTCGCGCAATGTGCTGGCCCTCATTCGCAACAGCGGCGAGGAACCCACGGTCATTGAGTACCTGAAGACGCCACCGACGCGTGAAACGCTGGTCAAGCTGTTGGCGGACGCGGGCCTGAGCGCGCGCGAGGTGCTGCGCGAGAAAGGCACGCCCTATGCGGAGTTGGGCTTGGCCGACCCGAAATGGACGGATGATCAGTTGCTCGATGCCATCGGGCAACATCCGATCCTGATGAACCGGCCCATCGTGGTCACGCCTCTGGGCACGAAGCTGTGCCGCCCCTCGGAAACCGTGCTGGACATTCTGCCGAATCCGCAGCGCGGCGCGTTCAACAAGGAAGACGGCGAGGCGGTAGTGGATGCAAAGGGGCAGCGTGTCTGATACTCGTATCGGCCTGCCGAACCTTGATGCCACGCTGTTCCAGCAGCCGGACAAGGAACGGCTCCTGACACCCGAACGCGCCACGCACGCGCCGCGCTTCCTGCTGCTCTACGGTTCGCTGCGTGAGCGCTCGTACAGCCGCCTTGCCGCCGAAGAAGCGGCGCGCATCCTGCGTGCGCTCGGCGGCGAAACACGGTTCTTCAACCCGTCGGGCCTGCCGCTGGTGGACGATGCCGGCGACGATCATCCGAAGGTCAAGGAACTGCGCGAACTGGCGCAATGGACGGAAGGCATGGTGTGGTGCTCGCCGGAGCGCCACGGCGCGATGACCGGCCTGATGAAGACGCAGATCGACTGGATTCCACTGTCTTCCGGAGCGGTGCGCCCGACCCAGGGCAAGACGCTGGCAGTGATGCAGGTATCAGGCGGCTCGCAGTCATTCAATGCGGTCAACCAGATGCGCGTGCTGGGTCGCTGGATGCGGATGCTGACCATCCCGAACCAGTCTTCGGTCGCCAAGGCATATCAGGAGTTCGATGAAACCGGGCGCATGAAGCTCTCGGCCTATTACGACCGCATTGTGGACGTGATGGAAGAACTGATGAAGTTCACGCTGCTCACGCGCGACGCGGCACCGTATCTGGTGGATCGGTACAGCGAGCGCAAGGAAAGCGCCGAAGCGTTGTCCAAGCGCATGAAACAGGAGTCGATTTGATGCCAGAGCCAGCCGCAGAGCGCGACAACGCCTGGCGCGTTTTTCTGGTTTTTCTGCGGCTGGGGCTGACCTCCTTCGGCGGGCCAATCGCGCACTTGGGCTACTTCCGCACGGAGTTCGTCGAGCGTCGCCGCTGGCTGGACGATCGCAGCTACGCCGATCTGGTCGCGCTGTGCCAGTTCCTGCCGGGGCCGGCCAGCAGCCAGGTCGGCATGGCGCTTGGCTTGGGCCGTGCTGGTGGGTGGGGCGCACTGGCGGCTTGGGTCGGATTCACGTTGCCCTCGGCGCTCGTACTGATCCTGTTCGCCTACGGCATTTCCGAATACCACGCGCTCGCTGAAGCCGGCTGGGTGCATGGCTTGAAAGTGGTTGCCGTCGCCGTGGTGGCGCAAGCGGTGTGGGGCATGGCGAAAACGCTGTGCCCCGACCGGCCCCGCGCCGCGCTAGCGATCCTGGCCGCGTTGCTGACACTATTGCTGCCGTCGGCCTGGGTGCAAGTCGCGGCCATCGTCATGACGGGCCTGATCGGTCGCTGGTGGCTGCAACTGCCGCCGCTGCCGGCAGCGCACCTGGCCTCATATGCGGTGTCGCGCCGTACAGGCGCGATGGCATTGGGCTTGCTAGCCGCGTTGCTGCTTGGTCTGCCGCTGTGGGCGGCGACCAGCGGCTCGACGATGGCTGCGCTGATCGACGGCTTCTTCCGCGCCGGCGCACTGGTGTTCGGTGGCGGCCATGTTGTGTTGCCGCTGCTGCAAGCAGTCACCGGCTCGACCGGCGCGGTCGGCAATGCCGATTTCCTGGCCGGTTACGGTGCGGCGCAGGCCGTACCGGGGCCGCTGTTCACCTTCGCGGCCTATCTCGGCACTGTGGCCGACTGGCCCTTGCACGGCTGGCTTGGTGGACTGGTGCTGCTGGTCGTGATCTTCGTGCCGGCCTTCCTCGTGCTGATCGGCACGCTGCCGTTCTGGCAGCGGCTGCGCCACCGCCAGGGCATCCAGGCTGCAATGGCGGGTATCAACGCAGGCGTGGTCGGCATCCTGCTGTCCGCGCTCTACGACCCGGTATGGACGAGCGCCATCCACGGACGCACCGATTTCGCTCTGGCCTTGGCCGCCTTCGGCCTGCTGGTCTATGGACGCTTGCCGCCGGTGCTGGTGGTTGTGCTGGCCGCCATAGCGGGGCAAATCCTGTCTGCCTGATCCTGCGCAGAATCAGGAGGGCGCTACGTCATGCACCTGGGTGTGCTGGGCATCAGGCGCATGCGGGTAGGCAAACGGGATGACTGTGATTCGGAGCGAAACGCGGGGTGCAGCCCGCGAACCCGACGGCGGCACGCCAGGACGCACGAATGCTGCTTGGCCTACTTCGTGTCCTGTGTGCGCTGTTCGATCTGTAAGCGCGCCCGCTCGGTCGCCTGCTGCAACCGTTCGCCCAACACCGCACGCGGCGGCAAGGTGGTCAGGTACTCGGCGACGTGGATGCCCGACTTGTCCAATTCCAGCAGTTCGATTTGTTCGCGCTTCTTGCCCGTGCAGAGGATGATTCCCAGCGGCGAGGCTTCTTCCGGCTCCCGCTCGTGCTTGTCCAGCCAGCGCAGGTAAAGCTCCATCTGCCCCTTGTACGCTGCCTTGAACTCTCCGATCTTCAATTCGACGGCCACCAGCCGCCGCAGCTTGCGGTTGTAAAAAAGCAGGTCAAGGTGAAAATCCTCGTCGTCAATCGGGATGCGCTTCTGCCGGGCAACGAAGGAAAAGCCCGCGCCAAGCTCCAGCAGGAAGGCTTCCATTTCGCGGATGATCGCGGCTTCCAAGTCGCCTTCCTGCCAGCTATCCCGCAGGCCCAGGAAGTCGAGAATGTACGGGTCGCGCATGACCAGCGCCGGCGTCATGCGTTGCGCATCGCGCAGGGTCGCCAACTCCTGCGCGATGGTTTCTTCGGGCTTTTGGGACAGCGCCGTGCGCTCGTACAGCATCGAGTCAATGCGCTCGCGCAGCGTCCGCACGCTCCAGCGTTCGGCGCTCGCCATCTGCGCGTAGTAGTCCCGCATAAGCGGGTCTTTCAGCGGAATCAAGGCGATGAAGTGCGTCCAGCTCAATTGTCGTATCAGTGATACGACAATTCGCTCGTCCGGGTAGGCGACGGCGAACTGCACCATCCGGCGCAGATTCTTGACCGAAAAGCTGCCGCCGTACTCCTTCACCAGTTGCACCGCCAGCGTGGACACGACTTCCTCGCCGTAGTCGGCCCGCCGACCTTCCAAGACCTGCGTATGGATGCGCTGGCCGATGCGCCAGTAGAGCATCGACAGCTCGCTATTCACCGCCGAAGCGGCGCGCTTGCGCGCAGCTTCGATCAGCGCCCGAATGTCGCCCAGCAGCGCCGAAGGCGCTGTAGGCGACGCGATGGATTCCTTGCGCCTGGTCATGCCGTCGCCTCCGCAGCAGGGGGGCGTTTGGTGCCGGTGATCGTCTTGCGCCGGCTCGCCACCAGTTCGGCCGCTTCCCGAACCGGCTTGTCCTCGGTGTGGACATAGCGCATGAACATCGCCACGGTCTTGTGCGCCGTCAGCACCATGCCGACCTTGACCGGGATACCCGAATTGGCAATATCGGTCGCGGAGCGGTGGCGGATACCATGCGTGCCGACGTGCGGCACGCCAGCTGCCTTGAGCGCCCGAGTCCAGCCGCCGTAGTGCTCGCCATAGGTTAGGTGTTTGGTCGGGTCGTTGGGCGACGGCAGAACGTAGGGGCTACCTTCCCGGCGAGGGGCAGTCGAAAGCAGCCGGTGGGCTTCTTCGCTCAAAGGCTTGGACATGCCGCCGGTCTTGCTGTCGGGCCAGACGACGCGCCGGTTCTGGAAGTCGATCCAGTCCCATTCGAGCTTGCAGATTTCGGAACGGCGACCGGCGAACTCGAATTGCAGCCGGATCGCCAGCGGAATGACGTAGTTCTCCAGCCCCTCGGCCTCCAGATGCTCCAAATGGCGGAAGATGCGCGCCATTTCCTCGTCATTGATGAGACGGGTAGCCTTGCCGGCCGGGAACATGGGGACATGTCGGCAGGGATTGGTGCCATCCGGGCGGAAGCCCCACACTTCGGCCATGTTGAACATCTTACGCAGCACGCCGAAGGTGTGATTCGCGTCGGCCGGCTTGTAGGCAAGCTTTTCCATCAGCCCGGCAATGTCGGGCCGCTTTACGTCCTGAACCTTCTTGCGGCCCAGCAGCGGGACGATATTGCGGTCGATGACCGCCTGATAGCCTTCCTGCGTGCTGACCTTATTGCGTTTCTTGGAGTAGTCCTCCATGAACTTCTTGCACAACGCTTCGACCGTCGGCGCTTTGCGTGCCTCGGCCTTGGCACCGCCAGGGTCGCCGCCCCGGCGAACCTCGGCCAGCCAGTCCTGCGCCATGACGCGGGCCTGCTCCACGGTCAGTTCCCCGAACAGGCCCAGGGCGGGCTTGCGGCGCTCCCCGGTGTTCGTCCGGTACTGGAGCATGAACACCTTGCGGCCCGCCGGGGTGATCTTGCACAAAAAGCCGGGCACCACTGTATCCCGTAGTTCGACGGCCTGTGCCTGGGGTTGCGCCGCATCAACGGCGGTCTTGGTGAGCTTGATCTTAGCCATGATGACTCCTCGGAAAGACCCGTTTCCAAGAGCCAAATGGGGGCCAAGCGGACGGAAGCCGGGTCAGGTTTCAGAAAGCACCGTCATATGTTGAACTCGCCTAACCCATTGATAAACCTGCTGTATCGGGCTGCGGCGTAGTCCAGCGAAATTCGGTGCTGGAGTCATCGTGAAATAAAAAATTAGTCAAATAATCGTCCCAGGCATCCTTACCAGGTTGCCCGATTGTCCAGCAATAAGACCGCATTTTTGAGGAGACGACTGACATGAAGACATTGACCCGGCACGCCCTTTTCGCCCTGACCTTTTCCGCCGTGTATTCCGGTTCCGCCCTGGCGGATGAGCCGCCCTGCCCTTTCTACGAAAACCGTTCTGGTTTGTGCGGCTATTACGCGTCTGAAATCAGCCCGGCCCAGGCTTTCGTGGACACGGTGGTCAAACGCGGCAAGTGGACCAATCCTTCCAAGCGGCCCGTTATTCTGGATGTGCGCAGCACGCCCGAATACCGCGAGGGGCATCCCGAGCACGCGTTGAACGTGCCCTATCCCTATATCTATCAGGAATGCGATGACAAGGGCCGTGCACCGGATGGCGCCTGCATCAAGAGCGTTGCCCAGGTACCCCAAAGCAATGAGGATTTCCTGCGCTACGTGGAGCGTGCAGTGCCCAACAAAAATACCCCCGTTTACACCCTCTGCCGCACCGGCGTGCGCAGCGTCGGGGCCGCCAACGTGCTGACCGATGCCGGCTACACCAATGTGCGCAATATTTGGGAAGGCTTCGTAGGCATCAATCTGACCGCGCCCAAGAAGCAGGCCGATGGCACGATCAAGACAATGAATGTCGACCTGAACCATGACGGCGCCCTGACCGACGCGGACAAGAATGGCTGGCGCTATCACCAGGCCCTGCCCTACGACACCCGGCTGCTGCCCCATCTGGTCTACAAGGACGCCCTGGAAACCTACGACTGGGAATAAGCGCCACCTCCTCGGGAGAAACCCCGCCACGGCGGGGTTTTTTGCGCTTGTCTCCGGGCCGTGCGGCTAGAGGTGGTAGTGGTGCCCGGGCTGGACTCAGTCCTGAACACACGGATTCCGTGATGCCGCGCCCGCCGCCCCCGGGCTTGCGACAAAGGGGCGCGGCCAGCAATGTCGCCGCTGTTCGGTAGGGGACGTCAGTGGGCCGCCTCCCAGTTGGGGCCCACGCCCACTTCGGCCTTGAGCGGAACCCGCAGGGCCGCGACGCCGCACATCTTCTCGGGCAGTTCGTCGCGTACGCGTTTGAGTTCGGATTCCGGCACCTCCAGCACCAGTTCGTCGTGGACCTGCATGATGAGCCGCGACTTGAGCCCTGCCCCGTCCAGCCAGCCCTGTACCGCGATCATGGCGAACTTGATGAGGTCCGCCGCGGTGCCCTGCATGGGAGCGTTGATGGCGGCCCGTTCTGCGCCCTGGCGCCGGGCCGGGGCGCCGCCGCTGAGTTCCGGCAGGTACAGGCGGCGGCCGAACAGGGTTTCCACGTAACCCTGGGCGCGGGCCGCTTCCCGGGTGCGGTTCATGTAGTCCAGCACGCCGGGATAGCGGGCGAAATAGCGGTCGATGTAGGCCCGGGCGACGGAACGTTCCACGTTGAGTTGCTGACTCAAACCGAATTCCGACATGCCGTAGATGAGGCCGAAGTTCACCGCCTTGGCCATGCGCCGCATGTCCGCCGTGACCTGGTCGGGGGGCAGGCCCTGGACCTCGGCGGCGGTGGCCCGGTGGATGTCGGCGTCCTCGTGGAAGGCCTTCAGCAGGCCGGCGTCGCCGGAGAGGTGGGCCATGATGCGCAACTCGATCTGGGAGTAGTCGGCGGAGACGATGACGCAGCCGGGTTCGGCGATGAAGGCCTCGCGGATCTTGCGGCCCTCCACCGTGCGTACCGGGATGTTCTGCAGGTTGGGGTCGTTGCTGGCGAGCCGGCCGGTGACCGCCACCGCCTGGGAATAGGTGGTGTGCACCCTGCCCGTCGTGGGGTTGACCATGCCCGGCAGCTTGTCGGTGTAGGTGGATTTCAGCTTGGCCAGGCCCCGGTAATCCAGGATCAGCTTGGGCAGGGGGTGGTCCAGGGCCAGTTCCTGCAAGGCGTCCTCGTTGGTGGAAGGAACGCCGCCCGGGGTCTTCTTCCTGGGCTTCAGGCCCAGCTGGCCGAACAGGATTTCGCCCAGCTGCTTGGGGGAGTTCAGGTTGAAGGGCTGGCCGGCGGCCTGGTGGGCCCTGGCTTCAAGTTCCAGCATCTCGCCGGCCAGGAAGCCGGAATGCCGGCGCAGCAGGTCCGCGTCCAGCTTGACGCCGGTGCGTTCCATGCGCGCGAGGATGGGCAGCAGGGGCATCTCGATGTCCCGGTACACGCTTTCCAGCCTGGGCGTGGCCACCAGGACGGGATGCAGGGCGCGGTGCAGGCGCAGGGTGATGTCGGCGTCCTCGGCGGCGTAGGCGGTGGCCCGCTCCACGTCCACTTGGTCGAAGCCGATCTGGTTGGCGCCCTTGCCGCACACCTCCTCGTACTTGATGGTGCTCTCCCCCAGGTGCCGGGCCGCCAGGGTGTCCATGTCGTGGCGCTCGTGGGCTTCCAGCACGTAGCTTTGCAGCAGGGTGTCGTGGGCGATGCCGCGCAGGTCGACGCCGTGGTTCATGAGCACGTGCCAGTCGTATTTCAGGTTCTGGCCCACCTTGGCGCGGGCGGGATCCTCCAGCCAGGGCTTCAGGCGGGCGAGGACGTCATGCAGGGGTAACTGGTCCGGGGCGCCTGCGTAATGGTGGGCCAGGGGCAGGTAGGCCGCCTCGCCGGCCTCGATGCTGAAGGACAGGCCCACCAACTTCGCCCGCATGGGGTCCAGGCTGGTGGTTTCCGTGTCCAGGCAGACCAGGTCGGCATGAGTAAGCGCGTCCATCCAGCGGTTCAGGGTGGCTTCGTCGAGGATGGCTTCATAGTGGCGGTGGACCACGGTCTCGGTGAGAGGTGGGGGGGGCACCCATTCCGTTCCGGTAGGCTCCCCCTCCCCGCCTCCCCCGCTAGCGGGGGAGGGGTTTTCTACCTCCATGCTGGCGGGGACGGTTGGGGAGGAGAGATTCAATTCCTTTAACCAGGTGCGGAAGCTGTATTGAGTAAACAATTCCCGCAGCGCCGCCGTGTCCTCCATCTTCCAGGACAGGTCGTTGGGATGCACGTCCAGGGCCACGTCGGTCTTCACCGTGACCAGCCTGCGTCCCGTGGGCAGCCAGTCCAGGGCGCGGCGCAGGTTCTCGCCGACGGCGCCCTTCACCTCGCCGGCCCTGGCCATGAGTTCGTCCAGGCTGCCGAACTGTTCGATCCACTTCGCCGCCGTCTTGGGGCCCACCTTGTCGACACCGGGCACGTTGTCCACCGTATCGCCCACCAGGGTCAGGTAGTCGACGATGCGGCCGGGGGGCACGCCGAACTTGGCCAGCACGCCGGCCTCGTCCAGCACCTCGTTGGTCATGGTGTTGACGAGCCGCACCCGGGGCGTCACCAGTTGGGCCAGGTCCTTGTCGCCGGTGGAAACGATGGCTTCCATGCCCGCTTCCTCCGCCTGGCGGGTGAGGGTGCCGATGACGTCGTCCGCTTCCACCCCGTCCACCATCAGCAGGGGCCAGCCCAGGGCGCGCACCGCCTCGTGCAGGGGCGGGATCTGCTTCGCCAGGTCGTCGGGCATGGGCGGGCGGTGGGCCTTGTATTCCGGGTACCAGTCGTCGCGGAAGGTCTTGCCCTTGGCGTCGAAGACGCAGGCGGCGTAGGCGCTGGGGTAGTCGCGGCGCAGCTTGCGCAGCATGGCGATGACGCCGTGCATGGCGCCGGTGGGGAAGCCCTCGGCGCTGCGCAGGTCGGGCAGGGCATGGAAGGCGCGGTAGAGGTAGGACGAACCGTCCACCAATAGCAGCGTGTGGGTCATGGGTCCTCCGGGGAATGGCGCATTGTATTCGGGGTGAACGATCGGTGCCGGCGCTACAATCCGCGCGTCTGACCCTACCCGACCGGACCATGAGCAAACCCAAGCTACCCGATCTTTTCGACCCCGGCGGCAGCGACGAGGCGCGGCTCTCCGCCCGGGAGTCCTGGCGCATGTTCGAGATCATGGCCGAGTTCGTGGAGGCCACCGAGCGGCTGGCGCCCATCCGCCCGGCGGTGAGCATCTTCGGCAGCGCCCGCATTCAGCCCGACTCGGCCTATTACATCCTCACCGAGGCCATCGCCCGCAAGCTGTCGGACGCCGGGTTCGCGGTGATCTCCGGCGGCGGGCCGGGAGTCATGGAGGCGGCCAACAAGGGGGCCTTCTTCGGCAAGTCCCCCAGCGTCGGCCTGAACATCCAGCTTCCCCACGAGCAGCGCGCCAACCCCTTCCAGGACATCAGCCAGACCTTCCGTCATTTCTTCGCCCGCAAGGTCATGTTCGTGAAGTTCGCCGGCGCCTATGTGGTCATGCCCGGCGGCTTCGGTACCCTGGACGAGTTGATGGAGGCCCTGACCCTGGTGCAGACCGGCAAGACCCGACGCATTCCCATCATCCTGGTCAAATCCGCTTTCTGGGGCGGCCTGGTGGACTGGTTCCGCGACACCCTGGTGCGGGAGGGCATGATCGACGCGGACGACATGACCCTGGTGCAGATGATCGACGAGCCGGACCAGGTGGTGGAGGCGATCTTCCGCCATTACGAGACGCGCGGTTTCCAGCCCTCCCCCCAGGAGCGGGAAATCCTGCTCAATCTCTGATGAGGCGGGACAGGCTGCTAGAATCAAAGCGTTCCCACCGAGGCCATCGTCATGCGCATCGCTCCATTCCTGCTCGCCAGCCTGTTGCTCATCCCCGTCGCCAACGCGGAGGAAAAGTCACGGCTGGAGGCCCTGCCCGACATCCCGCCGCCACCCGGCATGGTGCAGGATCCGGCCCTGGAGCCCCAGATCACCATCGTTCAGCGCGGCCAGGACCGGGTCGAGGAATTCCGCGTCAAGGGCCGCCTCTACATGATCAAGGTGACACCGCCCCACGGTAAGCCCTACTACCTCATCGACCAGCGCGGCGATGGGCAGATGCGGATGTACGACGACCTGTCGCCGAACTTCCAGGTGCCCATGTGGGTCATTCACGAATTCTGAACAGCGCTTCGGGTTGATTTCCACGCCGCCGCGCCAGCGGCGGTTTTCATTTGACGATAAATGCTCCCGCTCACGATTTCACGTCCCCCCGCCATCGCCGGCCTCGCCTGGGTCAAGGAGGGCTGGCGCCTGTTCAAGCTGGCGCCGATCCCCTGGACCGGCATGACCGCGCTGGTATTCCTGGTGCTGATGGCGCTCGGCATGCTGCCGCTGGCGGGCGGGTTTCTGGTGCATGTGCTGTCGCCTTTTGTGGTCGCGGGCTTCCTCGCCGCCAGCCGGGGTGGCAGCCAGGGCGAGCCGGTCACCTTCGTCTTTCTCGGCGCGGGCTGGCGGGAAGGTCGCAATGCCCTGCTGGTCATCGGCGTGGCGTACATGTTGGCGGCCCTGCTGATCTTCAACCTGGTGGGGTTCCTGACCGGGGGCGACCTGGAGGCCTTGCTGCGCCAGGCCCAGATGCCCGCCGCCCTGACACCCGAGGAGGCCGAGCGCGTGGTGGCCACCGCCCTGCCGGCCCTGAGCCTGGGCACGCTGCTGTTCGCGCCCCTGCTCATGGCCACCTGGTTTTCCCCCGGCCTGGTGCTGTTCGAGCGCTTTCCGCCCGGCCGCGCCCTGTGGTGGAGCCTGTGGGCCTGCGCCGTCAACTGGCGGCCCATCCTCTATTACAGTTTGATCCTGGGGCTGGCCGGGGTGGTGGCGGTGCTGATTCCCTTCGGCCTGGGATTGCTGGTGTTCGTGCCCTGGACCCTGACTTCCACCTATGCGGCCTATCGCGACATCTTCGTGCCCGTGGAGGCGGAGGCGTCATGAGCCCCTTGTTCTGGTTGCCGCCGCTCCTGCTGCTGCTGACGGGCATGCCCGCCTGGAGCGCCGCCCCGGTCAAGTTCGGCGACGCCCTGCACGAGAAGTTCCACCATGCTCGTTGCATCCAGTGCCACCAGTTCAACAGCGGGAAAAGCAACGGCCGTGGCTTTACCTCCCACCGTTCCCGCTATCTTTGCGACAACTGCCATACCCGGCGCATCACCGGACTGCCCCGGGGAGAGTGGCTGGCGCCCAACGAGAAGCTGGATTACACCGGCCTGGGGCCCGCCGAAACCTGCCAGCTGATCAAGCGCAACCTGGGCGCGGGCGACCCGAAGGCCGCGATGACCCGTCACCTCCTGGAGGATGCCCGTATCCGCTGGGCCCTGGAGAGCGGCATGACGCCGGCGGGGCGTTTCCCCGCGGTGCCCGGCGGCTACGAGGCGTGGGCGCGGGAGGCGAAGGCCTGGATCGACGGTGGCATGCTGTGCGAGTAAGGAAAGTTGGCGGTCGTCAGGGAGGTTTTCCCGCCAACCGCCAACTATCTACCGCCCACTTTCCTGATGCCTGAACTTTCCTTGCTGGCGGCCTTCCTGACCGGCCTTCTCGGCGGCGCCCACTGTGTCGGCATGTGCGGCGGCATCGTCGCCGCCATGTCGTTCCAGGCCCCGGGCGATTCCCCGTTGGGTCAAGGCCGTACCCTGGCCTTCCAGTTGGCCTACAACGCCGGCCGCCTTTCCAGCTATACCCTGGTCGGCGCCCTGGCGGGACTGCTCGGGTCCGCCGCCTTCCTCTCGGACAGCCTGTTTCCCCTGCAACGGGGTCTGTATCTGCTCGCCCAGGTGGTGCTCATCCTGCTTGGCCTCTACCTGGCCGGGCTGAACCAGTCCGTGCTGGTGATCGAGCGCCTGGGCGGCGGCGTGTGGCGCAAGGCTCAGCCCCTGTTGGGCAGGCTTCTGCCGATCCGGAATCCGGGCCAGGCCCTGGTGGCCGGCGTCCTGTGGGGCTGGCTGCCCTGCGGCCTGGTCTACAGCGTGCTGGTTTCCGCCCTGGCTTCCGGCGGGGCGGGGCGGGGTGGCCTGCTGATGCTGGCCTTCGGCCTGGGCACCTTGCCCAACCTGTTGCTCATGGGCTGGGGCGCGGCCCACCTGCGCGAACTCACCCGTCAGGTGTGGCTGCGCCGCCTGGCGGGCCTCGTGGTGGCGGGGCTGGGCGTGTGGGGACTGCTCCAGCTCCTGGCCTGACCGGGGGCTATGGCGTACTGAAGGCGCGGCTGAATTCCGCTTTCATCATCCTGCCCTGCACGTTGGCGTTGACCAGGAAGCGCAGGGTGTCCGGAGCCGCCACCCGGTATTCGCCCAAGTAATAGACATTGTCGCCTTCCTGGACCTGGCGGATGGGGATGCTGGAGATATGGTTCTTCTGGTTGATCGCCCCCGCGTAGACCTGGCCCTGCACGGCTTTCGCCTCGCCGTTGCGGCCCTTCCTCATCAGCGTGATGGTGAGCAGCCCCCGGCCCGAGCCCTGGTCCACGTTGTAGGCCTTGGCGGCTTCCGCCGTCAGTTCGCTGGTGGGCACCGCGATGCAGTGCATTTCCAGGTCGCCGACCCTGGCGATTTCCACCGCCTGGACGGGAGAGACGGCCAGGGCCGCCCCCAGCAAGATTGCGCGCGCATACATGATGAATCTCCTCGGGTTCCTGCCTGTGAATGGACTATAGCTCCCGGGATCATACTTGTTTGCGGCGGCGGCGATGTCGGGGCCGGATGTTAGACTGGTCGCCATCCCGCATCGCCATCCGCACTGTCATGACCCAGATGACCCCCCAGGAAATCGTCCACGAACTCGACAAGCACATCGTCGGCCAGAACGACGCCAAGCGCGCCTGCGCCATCGCCCTGCGCAACCGCTGGCGGCGCATGCGGGTGGGAGACGGCCTGCGCCAGGAAATCACCCCCAAGAACATCCTTATGATCGGCCCCACCGGGGTCGGCAAGACCGAGATCGCACGCCGCCTCGCCCGCCTGTCGGGCGCCCCCTTCATCAAGGTTGAGGCCACCAAGTTCACCGAGGTGGGCTATGTCGGCAAGGACGTGGACAGCATCATCCGCGATCTCGCGGAGATCGCCGTCAAGCAGGCCCGCGAGGAGGCCACCCGCAAGGTGCGCATGCGCGCCGAGGAAGCCGCCGAGGAGCGCATCCTCGACGCCCTGCTGCCCGGCGCCCGGGATGCCTGGCAGGCGGACGCCAAGCCGGAGGAATCCGCCACCCGGCAGAAATTCCGCAAGATGCTGCGGGAAGGCCAGCTGGACGACAAGGAAATCGAACTGGACATGGCCGCCCACCCCGCCTCCATGGAAATCTTCGCGCCCCCCGGCATGGAGGAACTCACCAGCCAGCTCCAGGGCATGTTCCAGAACCTGGGACAGAAGCGCAGCCAGAAGCGCAAGCTCCGGATCGCCGAGGCCATGAAGCAGCTCGCCGACGAGGAAGCCGGCCGCATGGTCAACGAGGAGGAGATCAAGCTGGCCGCCCTGCGCAACGTGGAAGCCAACGGCATCGTCTTCCTCGACGAGATCGACAAGATCGCCGGCCGGGAAGGCCACGGCCCCGACGTCTCCCGCCAGGGCGTGCAGCGCGACCTGCTGCCCCTGGTGGAGGGCGCCACCGTCACCACCAAGTTCGGCATGGTCAAGACCGACCACATCCTGTTCATCGCCAGCGGCGCCTTCCATCTGTCCAAGCCCTCGGACCTGATTCCCGAACTCCAGGGCCGCTTCCCCATCCGGGTGGAACTGCAAAGCCTGTCCGTGGAGGACTTCGAGCGCATCCTCACCGGCACCGACGCCTGCCTCACCAGGCAATACCAGGCCCTGATGGAAACCGAGGGCGTGAAGCTGGCCTTCGGCGACGACGCCATCCGCCGCCTGGCCGAGATCGCCTGGAGCGTCAACGAACGCACCGAGAACATCGGCGCCCGCCGCCTCTACACGGTGATGGAACGCCTGCTGGACGAGTTGTCCTTCGACGCGGACAAGCGCGGCGGCGAGACCCTGTACATCGACGCCGCCTACGTGGATGCGCGGCTATCGGCCCTGGCGGCGAGCGAGGATCTGGCGCGCTACGTATTGTGATTACCCGCAGGCGCGTCACCATTCCTTAACGTCGTTCCATCGAACGCGGGAACCGGGCTCCCATGGACAATATCAGTCCCGAAGCACGTGGCCGCCAGATGGCCAGGGTAAAGGCGAAAGATACCCGGCCGGAGATGGCCGTGCGCCGGCTGGTGTTCGGGATGGGTTATCGATACCGGCTCCATGACGCGCGGCTCCCGGGCACGCCGGACCTGGTGTTCGCCGGGCGCGGCAAGGTGCTGTTCGTGCACGGTTGTTTCTGGCATCGTCACGAAAACTGCGAGTTGGCGAGATTACCCAAGTCGCGATTGGATTTCTGGCTGCCCAAGCTGGAGGGCAACCAGACGCGGGACCGGGTGAATCAGCGACTGTTGAGAAAATCAGGGTGGCGGATATTGGTGGTTTGGGAATGCGAGTTGCGGGATATGCCGAAGCTGACCCGGAAAATCCGCCGATTCCTGGAGTCATGAGGGGGATCGAGACATGAGAGCGGTCGAGTTATACGCCGGCGCCGGGGGCTTGGCCCTTGGCGTGAGCCTGGCCGGGTTCAAGTCCCTGGCGGTGGTGGAATGGGACCGCTGGGCCTGCGACACGGTGCGGGAAAACCAGCGTCGCGGTCACCCCCTTGTCTCGGACTGGCCGCTTCACGAGGGCGACGTGCGGGCTTTCGACTGGAGCGGCATCACCGAGGACATCGAGCTCCTGGCCGGTGGTCCTCCCTGTCAGCCCTTCTCCATGGGCGGCAAGCACCGCGCCCACGACGACCATCGCGACATGTTCCCCCCCACGGTGGAGATCGTGCGGCGGCTGCGCCCCAAGGCCTTCATCCTGGAGAACGTCAAGGGCCTGACCCGCTCCTCCTTCGCCAACTACTACCAGTACATCCTGCTGCAACTGGAGTTCCCCGAGGTCGTCAGCCGGGCCGGAGAAAGCTGGAGCGACCACTTCGCCCGCCTCCAGGGTGAGCGCGCCTCGGGCCGCGCCCATGGTCGCGATCTCACCTACAACGTGGTGCCGACCCTGGTGAACGCGGCGGATTACGGCGTGCCTCAGCGGCGAGAGCGTGTGTTCATGGTCGGCTTTCGCGCCGACCTGGGTATCGAGTGGAATTTTCCCAAACCCACCCATGGCTACGACGGTCTGCTGCATGACCAATGGGTCAGCGGGGAATACTGGGACCGTCACGGCGTCGCCCTTCGGGACCGGCCGCCCATGCCCGGTAACGTGACGGCGCGGGTGGCGCGCCTGCGTGAATCCCTGTTTGCTCCCGCCGAGCGACCCTGGCGCACCGTGCGCGATGCCCTGGTCGATTTGCCCGACCCCGAATCGGGGTTGGCCGGCGAGATCGCCAACCACCGGTTCCAGCCCGGCGCCCGGCCCTATCCCGGTCATACCGGCAGCCCCCTGGACCTGCCCGCCAAGACCCTCAAGGCCGGCGACCACGGCGTGCCGGGCGGCGAGAACATGCTGCTGCGCCCGGACGGTTCCACCCGCTACTTCACCATCCGCGAATCCGCGCGCCTGCAAACCTTTCCCGACGGCTATCTGTTGCATGGCGCCTGGAGCGAGGCCATGCGCCAACTGGGCAACGCCGTGCCCGTCGCCCTCGGCCACCTGGTCGCCGGCGGCGTGGCGGAGCGCCTGATCACCACCGAGTTGGCGGCCCTTGCCCGGCAAAGGGACAGTCAACGGGCGGTCGCATGAGCGACAAGATCCTACCTTTCAACCCCCTGGACAAGCGCAACCTGGGCGCCAGCGTCGCCGAGGCCCTGCTGGCCAGTCGGGTTCACCCCCTGGGCGAGATTGATGCCTTCGAGGGCGCCGGTATCTACGTCATTTACTATCTCGGCGACTTTCCCGCCTACAAGGACATCGCCAGGCAAAACCGGGCGGGGCGTTTCCTGGCTCCCATCTATGTGGGCAAGGCGGTACCCGAGGGCGCCCGCAAGGGTGGCGGTGTCGGCGAAATCCGCACCCGTGCCCTGCACAAGCGCCTTGCCGAGCACGCGGACAGCATTCGCGTTGTGGACAACCTGAAACTGGCGGATTTTTTCTGCCGCTTCCTGGTGGTGGAAGACATCTGGATACCCCTGGGCGAATCCCTCCTCATCGCCCGCTTCGCGCCGGTCTGGAACAGTCTGGTGGACGGTTTCGGCAACCACGACCCCGGTAAGGGAAGGCATCAAGGGCAAAGGCCGCGCTGGGACGTGCTGCATCCGGGACGATCCTGGGCGGAGAAATGCCGGGAGCGGCCGGAGAGCGCGGTGGACATTGCCCGTGAGGTCAAGACGTATTTGCGGGATACGCCGTATCCGATATCGAATCGTTTTATCGAGAGTGGGGATACGTGACCGTAAAAATCCCTTATCCCCCAATAAAAAAACCCTAGCCCGCCCGGGGCCCGGCCCCTGTACAGTGTGCAAGTTTCTGATTTCCCTCATTTCCGGAGATTTCCATGGCCAATCGCACCACCCTTGAGCCCAAAGTAGCCGCCGCCGCCAAGGCCGCCGATCTGTTCGCCCTTGCCCGCGAGTGCTTCGACGAGCCGGCGGACATGGCCTACGCCAAGGACATCCTGACGTCCGCCGCCTTCACCGGCGCCGCCGACGCCAAGGCGGCCCTGGACAAGGTGGCGGGCGACGCCATGTTCACCAAGGACTTCGTCACCCTGGCCATCGGCTACGCGGCCCTGGGCGACGCGGGCAAGGCCAAGGAAATGCTGGGCCAGGGCGCCGATTTCGCCATGGACGGCGGCGAGAAGGTGTCCGTGGGCATGGGCCAGTGGCTGGCCCTGGCCGACGCGCCCGCCGCCGCCAAGGCGCTGACCGGGGCGCTGAAGGAAGTCTCCGCCACCGAGGAACTGTACGGCCTGGCCGGCGTGGTGGCCGAGCTGAACGACGCCACCCTGTTCGGCCTGGTGACCGACAAGATCAAGGCCAAGGCCGGCCGCGCCGGCGACTTCGCCCGCCTGGCCAGGATGCTGGCCAAGGGCGGCGACCAGGCCAGGGCTGTGGAGGCCATCAACGAGGGCGCCGCCAAGTATGGCAGCCCCGCCGACCTGATCGCCCTGTCCGGCGCCATGAACGAGATCGACCCGGCCGCCGCCGGCGCCCTGTACGACAAGGCCCTGGAGTCCGCCAAGGACTTCACCGCCCTGATGCAGGTGCTGGCCGCCGCCGCCGGCAACGCCGAGTTCACCAGGACGGTGCTGGCCAAGGCCGGCGCCGTGGCCACGGTGAGCGGCGAGCTGATCGAGCTGGCCGGCGTGTATGCCAACCTGGGCGACGCCACCGGCGTGACCGACATGCTGGACAAGGCGGAGGAATCCGTGGCCAACCTGGCCGAGATGCGCAAGGTGGTGGAGGCCGTGGAGAAATTCGCCGCCGCCGATGCCCCTCGCCTGGAGCGGGTGAAGGCCAAGCTGGTCAAGCGGGAAGCCAACCAGGCCAAGTACGTGGAACTGCAGAACGAGGAAGGCAAGTGCACCACGGTCAAGCAGTTCATCGCCCTGGCCGACCGCATCATGGCCGACCTGGAGGACGCGGCCTACGCCGGCAAGGTGCTGGGCCTGGCGGAAACGCAAATGCGCGAGGAGGGCGGCTTCCACTTCGCCCGCTTCAAGTCCCTGATCCTGGGCGTGGACCGCCTGGGCGACAAGACCTGGCTGGGCAAGCTGCTGGACGAGAGCGTGGCCAACGCCGCCGACTTCGTCTGGTTCCGCGAGATCGTCATGACCTGCGCCACCGAGCTGAGGGATGCCGAATACGGCAAGGCCCGCGCCCGCGCCTATGTCGAGGGCCGCGCCCTGGGCGAGGGCCCCTACGATTACACCAAGATGGCGGAAACCGCGCAGACCGCCCTGGGCGATTCGGCCCTGGCCGCCAAATTGTTGGGCGACGCCGCCAGTCGCGCCAGGGACCACTACGCCCTGGCCCACACCGCCAAGCTGTACCGGGACATCGGCGACAACGCCGCCGCCAACGCCCTGTTCGCCAAGGCCGTGGAAGCCTGCGCCAGCGGCGACCAGTGCGTGCAACTGGCCGCCCGTCTGAAGGCCTATGAATTGCCCGTGTCCGAGATCGCCCCCCTGATGACCGCCTGCGGTGGCCGCCTCGCCAGCGCCAACGACAAGCTGCGCTGGGCCGAGGGCGTGGCCGACCTGCTGATGGACGGCGCCTGGGTGGAAAAGGCCTACTCGGGCATCGCCGCCAGCTTCGCCAGCGACACCGACCGCAAGCGCTTCGACCTTAGCCGCCAGATGCGCATGGGCTACCGTTTCTTCGGCCCCGGCGTGCAGGCCCACTGAGCGCTCACTGAGCGTTTTCCTCCCCCCGAAAACGGCCTGCCGGGGCGCCCCTCGGCAGGCCGTTTTTCTTTGCCGGGCGCGGCTTTCGGCGAAGGTCGCCATGCTAAACTGCCGCGCGTTGACATAACCTTGAGCCGGCTCGCGGCCGGACCCGAGGATGGCGGAAGACAGTGATCTCGAACGCACGGAACCTGCGTCGGCGCGAAAGCTCGACCAGGCCCGGGAACAGGGCAATGTGCCCCGTTCCCGGGAGCTTGCCACCCTGGCGGTCTTGCTGGCCAGCGTGGGCGTCATCGCCGTCATCGGACTGTTCATGTTCCGGGGTCTGAGCCGGGTGATGCAAAACACCCTGTCCTTCGATGCCGGTGACGTGGCCAGCCCGGCCATGATGGGCCGCAATCTCATGGATGCGGGCATGGACGGCATGCTGTTGTTCCTCCCCATGGCCGTGGCGGTGGTGGTGGCCGCCGTGGCGGCCAATGTCCTGATTTCCGGCTGGGTGTTCTCGACCAAGGCGTTCGAATTCGATTTCGCCAAGCTGAATCCCATCACCGGACTGGGGCGGCTGTTTTCCTGGAATTCCCTGGCGGAACTGGTCAAGGCGCTGATGAAGGGCGGTCTGATCGCCGGCGTGGCGGGCTGGATGATCTGGCACCAGCGCGAGGGCATCCTTGGCCTGGCCGTGGAGCCCCTGGACGCCGCCATGGCCCATTTCGGCCAGATCACCCTGCTCACCTTCCTGGCCGCCGCCGCCGCCTTCGGCGTCATCGTCCTGCTGGACGTGCCGTTCCAGATCTGGCAGTACCACCGGGGCCTGCGCATGACCAAGCAGGAGATCCGGCAGGAGAGCAAGGAAATGGAGGGCGATCCCCAGATCAAGGCGCGCATTCGCTCATTGCAGCGGGAAGCCGCCCGCCGCCGCATGATGCAGGCGGTGCCCAAGGCCGACGTGGTGGTGACCAACCCGACGCACTTCGCGGTGGCCCTGAAATACGAGGAAAAGACCATGGCCGCCCCCCTGGTGGTGGCCAAAGGTTCCCAGCTGGTGGCGGAACGCATCAAGGAACTGGCCCGGGAAAACCGGGTGCCCATCGTCGAGGCGCCGCCCCTGGCCCGCGCCCTGCACCGCCACGGCGAGGTGGGCGACGTCATTCCCGGCGCGCTGTTCACGGCGGTGGCCCAGGTGCTGGCCTATGTCTACCAGCTCAACCAGTCGATGAATCCGGTGTTGCCGGAAACCTGGGACGTGCCGCCGAAGCTTGACCCGGCCGCCAGGACCGGGGCCACCTGATGGCCGAAACCCTGGCGCTCCGCGGCATGGCCTGGCAGAGACTGGCCGCGCCGATCCTGGTGATCATGGTGCTGGCCATGATGGTCCTGCCCATGCCGCCTTTCCTGCTGGACATCCTGTTCACGTTCAACATCGCACTGGCGATGATCGTGCTGCTCATCAGCCTGAACACCCTCAAGCCCCTGGAGTTCTCCGTATTCCCCACGGTGCTGCTGCTGACCACCCTGCTGCGCCTGTCCCTGAACGTGGCCTCCACCCGGGTGGTGCTGCTGGAGGGTCATACCGGCACGGACGCCGCCGGCAAGGTGATCGAGGCCTTCGGCCATTTCCTGGTGGGCGGCAACTACACCGTGGGCCTGATCGTGTTCCTCATCCTGGTGGTGATCAATTTCGTGGTCATCACCAAGGGTTCCGGCCGCATCGCCGAGGTGTCCGCCCGCTTCACCCTGGACGCCATGCCCGGCAAGCAGATGGCCATCGACGCCGACCTGAACGCCGGCCTCATCGGCGAGGACGAGGCGCGCCGGCGCCGGGCGGAAGTCGCCCAGGAGGCGGACTTCTACGGCTCCATGGACGGTGCCTCCAAGTTCGTGCGCGGCGACGCCGTGGCCGGCATCATCATCATGCTGATCAACGTCATCGGCGGCCTCATCGTCGGCGTCGCGCAGCACGACCTGGATTTCGCCACCGCCGCCAACAACTACACCCTGCTGGCCATCGGCGACGGCCTGGTGGCCCAGATTCCGGCCCTGGTGATCTCCACGGCGGCGGGCATCGTGGTGTCCCGGGTGTCCAGCGAGCAGGACCTGAACGAACAGATCATGGGCCAGATGTTCGGCCGCCCCCAGGCCCTGTTCCTCACCAGCGGCATCCTGTCCCTGCTCGGCCTGATCCCGGGCATGCCCCACACCGCGTTCCTGCTCATGGGCGGCATCCTGGGCGGTGCCGGCTACTGGCTGCTGCAGCGGCGCCAGCGGGAGGCGGCCATGCCGCCGGAGGAAACCCAGCCGGCCAGGCCGGAGGAGCCCGTGGAAGTGGGCTGGCACGACGTCGCCCAGGTGGATCGCCTGGGCCTGGAGGTGGGCTATCGCCTGGTGCCCCTGGTGGACAAGCATCAGGACGGCGAATTGCTGCGTCGCATTCGCGGCATCCGCAAGAAGATCGCCCAGGATCTGGGCTTCCTGGTGCCCGCCGTCCATATCCGCGACAACCTCCAGTTGAAGCCCAACGCCTACCGCGTCACCCTCAAGGGCGTGGCCGTGGCCGAGGGCGAGGCGGTAGCCGGCAAGTATCTGGCCATCAATCCGGGCCGGGTACTGGGCACCCTGAGCGGCCAGGCCGCCACCGATCCGGCCTACGGCCTGCCGGCGGTGTGGATCGACGCCAACCAGCGCGACCAGGCCCAGACCTACGGCTATACGGTGGTGGACGCCGGCACCGTGGTGGCCACCCACCTGACCAAGATCATCAACGAGAACGCGCCGGAATTGCTGGCGCGGGAGGAGACCCAGCAACTGCTGGACCATGTCGCCAAGCAGTACCCGAAACTGGTGGAAGACCTGACGCCCAAGCTGTTGCCGGTGGCCACCGTGCAGAAGATCCTGCAGAACCTGCTGGAGGAGCAGGTTCACATCCGCGACATGCGTTCCATCCTGGAAACCCTGGCGGAACACGTGGGCCGCACCCAGGATGCCGACGAGCTCACCGCCGCGGCGAGAACCGCCCTGGGCCGTGCTATCATCCACGAAACCTTTGGAGGAGCGCAGGAATTGCAGGTGATGGCCTTGGAGCCAAACCTCGAGCACATCCTGATGCAGGCCCTGGCCTCTCGTGGTGACACGGGGGTCGGACTGGAACCCGGGCTGGCCGAGCGGCTGGTGAGGGAAACGGTTCAGGCCGTGGAGCGCCAGGAAAGCGCGGGACTGCCCGCGGTCCTGCTGTCCCCGCCCGCCATTCGCCCCGTCCTGGCGCGCTTCCTGCGTCGTTCCGCCCCCGGCCTCAAGGTGCTCTCCCATGCCGAGGTGCCGGACGGCAAGACTATCCGCATCGTTTCCCTGATTGGCGGCGGTTGACATGAAACAGCCCCCTTGCTCGCCGCGCTCGTTTTCCCCCGAGGGGGAGGTCGGTTCCTTCGGAACGGCCGCGCGGAACTGACATGATCAAAAAATTCCACGCCCAGAACACCCGCGATGCCCTGCGGCAGGTGCGCGACGCCCTGGGCGCCAGCGCCATCATCCTGTCCAACCGGCAGGTGGCCGGCGGCATCGAGATCATCGCCGTGGCCGACATGGATATGGCCGCCCTGACCGCCCAGGCCGAGCCGGCCCTGTGGGCGGCGGCCAAGAATCCGCGCCCCGCCCCGGCGGCCCAGGCGATCCCCGCGCCCCGCGCCGCGGCCGTGCCCGAGGAGGCCAGGCCGCAATTGGCCAGCCTGGCGGAATATCTGACCCGGAAGGAGGAGGCCAGCCTGATCCGGCCTTCCCCGGCAAGGGCCGCCCATCCCCCCGTGCCCGGCAACGGCACGCCGGCGCCGGCCGATGCCCCGCCCGCCTCGCCGTCGGGCGTGCAGGAACTGGCCCGGGAAGTCCGCCTGCTGCGCGGCCTGGTCGAGGGCCAGCTGGCCGGCTTCGCCTGGAACGACCTCACCCGGCGCGATCCCCTACGGGCCGAGGCCATGAAGCGCCTGCTGGCGGCCGGTTTTTCCCCGGCTTTCGCCCGCCAGTTGCTGGATCGCCTGCCCCGGGAGGAAGCCGACCTGGGCCACGCCATGAAGTGGTTCAAGTCCACCATCACCCATAACCTCAGGATCGCCGACGGCGCCGACGACATCGTCGAGCGGGGCGGGGTGTATGCCCTGGTGGGGCCCACCGGGGTCGGCAAGACCACCACGGTGGCCAAGCTGGCCGCCCGGGCGGTGCTGCGCCATGGCGCCGCCAAGGTGGCCCTGGTCACCACCGATACCTACCGGATCGGCGCCCAGGACCAGCTGCGCATCTACGGCCGCATCCTCGGCACCCCGGTGTTCGCGGTGCGCGACGAGAACGACCTGGAGCTCACCCTGTCGGATTTGTCCAATCGTCATCTGGTGCTGATCGACACCGTTGGCATGAGCCAGCGCGACAAGCGGGTGGCGGAACAGGTGGCCATGCTCTGCGGCGAGGAGCGGGACGTGAAGCGCCTGCTGCTGCTGGGCGCTCCCAGCCAGGGCGTGACCCTGGAGGAAGTGGCCCGGGCCTACAGCGGCCCCGGCCTGATGGGCTGCATCCTCACCAAGATCGACGAGGCCCTGACCTACGGGCCGGTGCTGGACGTGGCCATTCGCCATGAACTGCCGGTGCATTACGTGACCAACGGACAGCGCGTGCCGGAGGACCTGCACATGGCCAACGCCACCTATCTGGCGGACCGGGCCTTCCGCATCAACCAGCCGGATTCCCCGTTCACCCAGGACGAGGGCGACTATCCCATCCTCATGGCCGCCGCCCAGCAAGGCGCCTCCATGCAGGAATTGACCGAGGGGGTGTTGGGTGCGGCTGGCTGATCCCGTCGACCAGGCGACCGGCCTGCGTCGCCTGTTCAAGCCCGAACCCGCGTTTCGCGCCCTGGGCGTGCTGGGCGCGGACGGGCGCGCCACCGCCCGGGCCTGCGTCGCCCTGGCCCGGGGGCTGGGACGGCGCGGGGCGCGCGTGATGGTGCTGGACGAGGCCAGGCCGCCTCACCACGTGGGCGGTCTCCTGGGCATCCTGACCCGCCACACCCTGTCGGAGGCGGCGGATCGCGGCCTGGTGGATATCGTCCAGCCCGCCGGCGACGGCATCGTGCTGCTGTCCGCGCCCGACGGCTTGCGCGCCCTGGCCGGCCTGTCCGAGTCGGCGCTGCGGGAAATGGCCGATGACTGGCGGATGCGGACGGAGGCGCCGGAGTGGCTGCTGGTCCATGCCGGCGAAAGCGGTCCGGCAACCGGCCTGGCGACCACCGCCGATGACCGGGTGCTGGTCTTGTCCGGCGCCAAGTCGCGCCTGGCGGACGCCTACGCGGTCATGAAGGCGGCCCATGCCGCGCGGGCCGGTCACGCCTGGTGGGTGCTGGTGGACGGCGCCGATGCCGAGCAGGCGCGGGTGTTGTTCGCCTCCCTCGGGGAGACGGCGGAACGATTCCTCGGTATCGTTCCCGGTTTTCTGGGGCCTCTGCCCCGGGATCGCTCGGCCTCGGCGCCTCCGCCCCTGGACGGAGGCCGCATGGATCGTCTCGTCGGAGAACCGGCGGGACGGCCGGGTGAAGCGCGGGTGGATTTCGAGCGGTACCTGCAGCGCCTGTGGCTCCACAGCCGCATGGTCGCGGAATCCACCGGCAAGGAAACAGCTACCAAGAGGGTACAGAATGTACGCTGGAGCTCCGGTTAGCGATAAGGATGCCCTGGTGAGGACCTACCTCCCCATGGTCAAGCGCATCGCTTATCACATGATGACCCGCCTGCCGGCCTGCGTGGAGGTGGACGACCTGGTCCAGGCCGGATTGATGGGCCTGCTGGACGCCGTGGAGCGCTTCGACGACGAGCAGGGCGCCCATTTCGAGACCTACGCCACCCAGCGGGTGCGCGGCGCCATGCTGGACGAACTGCGCGACGCGGATTGGGCCTCGCGCAACGTGCGGCGCGCCGGGCGCCAGATCGAAAACGCCATCCACGTCCTGCAGCAACGCCACAAGCGGCCACCTTCCGAGCAGGAGATCGCCGAGGAGATGGGCATGGAGATCCAGGCCTATTTCGAATTGCTCAGCGACGCCCGGGGCGCCCAGCTGGTGTACTACGAGGATCTCCACGACGTGGACGGCGACGATTTCCTCGAACGGTTCGCCGACAACCACACCCAGGCCCCCTTCGACATCCTGGCGTCCAGCCACTTCAAGGGCGCCCTGGCCCAGGCGGTGGGGATCCTGCCCGAGCGGGAAAAGCAGCTCATGGGCATGTACTACGAGCAGGACATGAATTTCAAGGAGATCGGCGCCGTGCTGGGGGTTTCCGAATCCCGCGTCTGCCAGCTTCACAGCCAGGCCATCGCCCGCTTGCGCGGCCGGTTGCGGGACTGGTCGGCCAACCCGGAATAAGGGCTCGTGGATGCCCAAGCTATTCATTAACGAGCCCTAAGCGCCCGCCCGCGCCATGGACATCATCAGCCTGGTCGGCATCACCCTCAGCCTGGTCGCCATTCTGGTGGGCCAGTTCCTGGAGGGCGGCCATATGGGTTCACTGCTCCAGTTCACGGCCTTCATGATCGTGATCGGCGGCACCCTGGGCGCGGTCATGCTGCAAAGCAGCCTCAAGGTCTTTCTCGATGGCCTGTCCATGCTCAGGTGGGTGTTTCAGCCCCCCCGCGTCGCCAGCCAGGAAACCCTGGACATGATCCTGGACTGGAGCCAGAAGGCCCGGCGCGGCGGGCTGCTGGCCCTGGAACCCTTCATCGAGCCGTTGCAGGACCTGTTTCATCGCCGCGGCCTGCAGATGCTGGTGGACGGCGCCGAGCCGGAGGTGCTGCGGGAAACCCTGGAGTTGGACCTCCAGGCCTACGAACAGCATCGCCTGGAGGCCGCCAAGGTCTGGATGGCCGCCGGCGGCTACTCGCCCACCATCGGCATCCTGGGTGCGGTGATGGGCCTGATCCACGTCATGGAGAACCTGTCCGATCCCTCCAAGCTGGGATCCGGCATCGCCGTCGCCTTCGTCGCCACCATCTACGGCGTGGGCGGCGCCAACCTGTTCTTCCTCCCCGTCGCCGGCAAGCTGCGCTACTGGGTGGGGCGCCAGGTGGCGGACAAGGAGTTGTTCATCCAGGGCATCGTGGCCATCGCCAACGGCGAGAATCCGCGCATCATCGAGGCCAAGCTCCAGGGCTATCTGTCCTGAGCCCCGCCATCAGGCCATGGCCCGCAGGAAACCCCACGAGGAACACGAAAACCTGGAGCGCTGGCTGGTCTCCTACGCGGATTTCATCACCCTGCTGTTCGCTTTCTTCGTGGTGATGTATGCCATTTCCTCCATCAACGAAGGCAAGTATCGGGTGATGTCGGATTCCCTGGTCAGCGCCTTCAAGGAGTCGCCCCGCTCGGACAAGCTGATCGAGATGACGACCAAGCATGCGGAAATCATGCCGGGAAGCGGCAAACCCATCGGCAAGATGCTGCAGCAGCCCCACGCCGACAGCGAGGCGCCGGAACGTCGGCGGGCGGCGGAAAGCATGAAGAAGGTGGCGAAAAATGTCCTGGACGTGATGCAGCCCCTCATCCAGAACGGCCAAGTGCGGGTCACCCAGTCGCCCCGTGGCGTGACCGTGGAAATCAACGCCAGCGTCCTGTTCAAGAGCGGCGAAGCGGTGCTGCAGCCCCAGTCCACGGAAACCCTGGCGGCGGTGGCCCGGGTCCTGTCCCAGGTGGAGAACCCGGTGCAGGTGGAGGGGCATACCGACAACGTGCCCATCAACAGCCCCAGTTTTCCCTCCAACTGGGAATTGTCTTCCTCGAGGGCCGGCAGCGTCGTGCGCCTGTTCGCCGAACGGGGGGTGCCGGCGGAACGCATGGTGGCCATCGGCTATGCCGACAACCGGCCGGTGGATACCAACGCCACTCTGGATGGCCGAAGCCGCAACCGCCGGGTGAACGTGCTGATCCTGAACGAGGTGGCTGGCGCCACCCAGGAGATCGCCTTGCAGGAAGGGGTGCCGCTGTCCGGCCAGCCGGCCCCGGCCACGCCCAGCACCGTGGCGCCGCCCGCCGCCCGCTAGCGGCCGGCGCGATCACCCCTGGGAGGCGGCTTCCATCTGGAAGCGGAAAAGCTCCACGCTGGGGGTCGATTCGACGCGCTTTTCGATGCGCACCGGCTGGTTGCCCTTGGGGGTCCGGATTTCGGCGTTGCTTTCCGGGACGAAACAGCCCGCCTGGGCGAGCAGCATGGGCGCCTGCTGGCTGGTCGGGTTGGGATGCAGCAACAGGCCCGGCCACTGCCGGCCGTTGTCCGGGCGCCTGACCTGAACGGCCAGCACCTTGGGCGCCAGCAGCTGGACGCCGAAGCAGATCTCGCCCTGTCCGGGCACCCGGAACCAGCGCACCAGGCCAACGCTCCAGCCGCCGGCGCCCTGGCGCACGCCCACCACGTCGCCGACGCGGATCTGCATGCCCTGGACGCCGCTGCGGCTCAGTGAAAGTCCGCCCATGCTGTCGTTGACGGTCTTGCAGCGCATGATGGCGGGGGCCGGCTCGTTGCCGGACAGGCCATAGTGAATGGTGTCGCCGCGACTGGGCGGGGCGATGAGCTGGTGGACGGACTTGAGGCCGAAACTGACCTCGAACTCCCTGCCATCCTGATGCCGGCGCCGCTGGGACTGGCGTTGCAGGTTGGCCCCCCAGTTGAGTTTGAGCCGGCGCAGCATGGACGGATAGGCGGGGTCCCGCGCGGCCTCGGGCAGGCCCAGTTTGTCGAGATCTTCCCGGCCGCTGATGTGGGAGCCGATCAGCGCCAGGTGCTTGGCGAGCTCGGTGGTGTTGAGGATCAGGTCCCAGCGCGGGTTCGTGGGGTGCGTATCCCGCGCGATGGATTTGGGCGGCGTGTCGGTATTGACCTCCACGATGAACAGGCCCACGCGGCCCTTGGTGGATTCCTCGGCCGGGAAGATGCTGGCCAGATTGGAGAAGCGGGCGATGATGTCCTTGGCCCAGGGCAGCTCCGCCTGGGGAAAGTGGTAGGGGTCGGCCAGGGCCATGAGCAGGGTGGACTTGTAGATCTGTTCCAGGGAGAGCATCTTGGCGCCCCCCTCCGGAATCACATCCTTCAGCCCGTTCCGCAGCGCGTAGTTGAAGGTCTGATGCAGATCGACCCAGATGCCCTCGGGCATGGGGTCGTGGGTTTCGAAGCTGATTTCCAGCGTGGCCTGCAGGGCGAGCAGGATGCGCTGCAGGTACAGCGGCACCGGATTGCCGCCGAACAGGTGGAAGCGTCGCTTCAGCCAGTCCACCAGCAGGATCTTGTAGGCGTCCGCCATGCCGCGCAGCAGGCGCCGGGCCAGGATGGCGTTGCGATGCTGCTTGGGGGGCAGTGGCGCCTGGACGGTGCCGTATTGCTCGTAGAGCGAGGCGACGATGTCCTCGAGCACGGGCGCCAGTCGCTCGATGATCTTGCTGCGATTGTCGTGGGGGACTTCCAGGCTGTTCAGGGTAGCCAGGTAGTCGGCCATCTCCTCGGCGGCTTCGGACGGATTGGAGAGCGGCAGTCGAGTCAGCCAGGCTTCGACTTGCTTGGGCTTCGTCTCCACGTTTATATTCCGCCCCGATTCGCGGGCTGGCAGAACGTATCTGGGTAGCATGTGTTTTTCCGTGACTCCTCGCGCCGGATTCTACCTTCCGCCAATTTGCACCGAAAAGGCTTTTCCCGGGGCGCGCCATGGATACCGTCGAGCGATCTGTCAACAGCCCACGCCCACGCGGCTTTGCGGGCGCCGAACTCTCCCCCGCCTTCCGACTCATAATGCCTCGCCCTTTCTAGGAATCTCCCACATGGTTCGCCGTTTTCTTCCCTTCGCGCTGTCCTTGTTGCTGGTTGCCCAGGCCCACGCCTTTACGCTGGTGGATAGCAAGGGCAAGACCCACACCCTCGCCCAGTACAAGGGCAAGTGGGTGCTGGTGAATTTCTGGGCCACCTGGTGTCCACCCTGCCTGGAGGAAATCCCCGACCTGGTGGCCCTGCACGAAAACAAGAAGAACAGGCTGGTGGTGCTGGGGGTGGCCATGGATTACAAGGATCCCAAGCAGGTGCTGCAATATGCCGAGCAGATGATGGTGTCCTATCCCATCATCCTGGGCGACCACAAGATGGCGGCCCAGATCGGCGCCATCCCGGGCCTGCCGACGACCTATCTCTACAACCCGGAGGGCAAGGTGGTGGCCTACAACGTGGGCGCCCTGACCAGGGAAGCCGTGGAGCGTTACATCGCCAACAAGAAATGAGGAAACCGGAATGCGCTGGCTGATCCTTGTCCTGCTCTCCACGCTGCTTGCCACCCTGGTTGCCCCGCCCGTCATGGCGGAAACGCGCGATCCCCACGCGCATTTCTTCATGCCCAAGCTGGGGGACTTCAAGGATGAACTGGCCACCGCCAGACAGGAAGGCAAGCAGGGCGTGCTGATCATGTTCGAGATGGATGAGTGCCCGTTCTGCGCGCGCATGAAGGCCAACGTACTCAACCAGCGCCCGGTGCAGGAGTATTTCCGCCAGCATTTCCTGGTCTACAGCGTCGATGTGAAGGGCGATGCGCCCATGACCGATTTCAAGGGCAAGGCGACCACGGAAAAGGCCTTCGCCCTGGAGCAGCGGGCGCGGGCCACCCCCGTATTCGTGTTCTACGACCTGGACGGCAACCCCGCGACCCGTTTTACCGGCGCCACCCAGACCGCCGAGGAATTCCTGCTGCTGGGCCGCTACGTGGTCGATGGCGTCCACAAGACCAAGCTGCCGTTCAACGTCTACAAGAAGCAGGGCGCGCCGCAATGAAGCGCCTCGGTTGGTGCGTCATGGCCCTGTGGGCCGGGGCGGCGTCGGCCACCGGGCAGCCGTTGACCCTGGAGGCCGTCCTGGCGACGGCGGACGCGCCCCATCCGGATCTGGACCTGGCCCGCGCGCGCCAGGATGTCGCCCTGGCGGATGTCCGCGCGGCGGAAAGCCTGAACGATTTCCGGGTGACCCTGGAGGCGAGCCTGCGCAGCGGCCGCAACGAGATCTACGACGACCACTACCAGCCCGACCATTTCGCCAGGGTGGTCCTGCGCAAGACCCTGTGGGATGACGGCCGGCAGCAGGTCGGCCGGCGCGCCGTCGGCCAGGAAAGCGAGGCCCTCGGCCTGCGACTCCTCGATATCCGCGCCCAGCGCCGACTCAGCCTCATGGCGCGCTATTTCGATGTGCTGCTCGCCGACATGCGGGATGCCGCGGACACCGAGTTCCTGGCGGTGGCCTATGTCGCCTGGGACAACGCCAAGGATCGTCAGGCTCTGGGGCAAATGGCCGGCTGGGAACTGAGCGAACTGGAAAACCGCTACCTGGACGCGCGCACCCTGCGCAACGACGGGCGGCGCAAATTGCGGGAAAAACGCATGCTGCTGGCCGCGGCCATGAACCGCGCCGGCATGGTCCAGGAGGATCTGGTGGATCCCCGCCTGCCGGGCAATGACCGCCCGCTGCCCGAATTCGAGACCTTGCTGGCCGGGGTGCTGGAGCGGAATCCGGGGCTGTTGGCCCAGCGCCAGTCGCTGGCGGCCGCCACCAGCCGGCTCGACGTGGCGCGGGCGGACTACCGGCCGAGCCTGGAATTCGAGGCGGAGGCCGCCACCTGGGATCGGCCCAGCACCACCCGCGATGATCTGCGCGCCGGCTTCAACCTGGTCTGGCCAATCTGGCAGGGTGGCCGCGCCGATGCGCGCATCGGCAAGGAGCAGGCGCGCTTCCACGAACTCCAGGCCCAGCATGACAAACTGGTGGCGGACTTGCGCCAGGCGGTGCTGGAAGCCCGGGAGGAAATCCAGCACTTGCGGGAAAGCGAGCGTCGCCGGGTCGAGGTGAACGCCGCCTACCGTGACATCGCCCTGGAAAAGGCGCGCGCCGAGTACGAACTGGAACTCAAGGCCAACCTGGGCAACAGCATGGCGGAAACCCAGGTCGCGCGCTTGCGCCAGCGCGCCATCGAGTACCGGCTGGCCCTGGCCTGGGCGCGGCTGGAAGCCCTGCTGGGCGACCCCGGGGAACTGACCCGGCTGGCGGATGCCATGAAAACGGAGGACAGGAAGTGACCGACAAATGGCTTGCCCCCACCCTGGCGGCGGTTTTGTGCGGCGCCGCGCTCCCGGCCGGCGCCGGCGAATATGAGGCCGTCCTGGAATGGTCCGGACGGGTCGGCCTGAGCTTCCCGGTCTCCGGCGTGATCGATGCCGTTTCGGCCCGGCCCGGGCAGACGGTGAGGAAGGGCGAACTGCTGGCCAGCCTGGAGCCCACCGTGTTCAAGGCCGGCGTCGCGGAAAGCCGCGCCGACCTGGACCGGCTGAGCGAAGAGCAGGCCGATGCCGCGCGGGAACTGGAGCGGGTGCGGGAGCTTTACGCGCGCACGGTTTCCACCACCACCGAACTGGATGCCGCCAGGCTGCGCTTCGCCCGCGCCCAGTCCGGCCTGGCCGCCGCCCAGGCCCGGGTCGAGCGGGCGCGACGCCTGCTGGCTCAGGCCGAGTTGCGCGCCCCCTTCGACGCCCTGATCCTGGCCCGCCCGGGCGAGCCCGGCATGGTGATCAGCAGCCAGTGCCAGCCCGCCATCGTATACAGCGTGGCCCGTGTGGATGAGCTGATCGCCCGGGCGCAACTGGATGCCGGCCAGGCCGGAAGCTTGCGCCTGGACGGTGAAGCCGAGGTGGTGGTGGGAGAAAAGCCGGTGAAAGGCCGGGTAGCCGGCCTCACCACCTTGCCCGATGGCCGTTACGCCCTGGAGGTGGCCATCCCGCGCCAGGCCGGCATGCTGGCGGGGCAGCCCGCCAGCATCAGCTTGCCCTGAACTGCGCTTACGCCGCCTTCAGGTAACGCTCCTTGGCGGCGCGCGCCTCGCGCGCTTCCTCGGTGCTGTAGGCCTTGCCTGACCACAGCATGTTGTAGGCGATCTCCTCGTTGCCGTTCTCGCACAGGTCCAGGACGCGCTGGAACAGGGGCTGGAAGGTCTCGGAACGATGGCTCTTCTCGTGCTCGTCGAAGGACCGCCAGAAGGTCACGATCAGGGCTTCCTTGCCCTTCATGGGGCTGTCCACGGGCTGGCCGACGGTGGAGCCCTCGTTGGAGACCTGGCCAGAGTTCAGGGCCACGAAACCGCCCACGAAGCCGGTATCCGAGTGGTAGGTTTTCACGTTCTCGCACAGTTCCGCCACCCGCATTTCCAGGTCGTCGGTCGAGTATTCGGGGCGCAGGATCACCCGGTTGATGGTCACCACGCCGTCGTTGTTGAAGCCGTTGATCAGGTCAGACATCGCACTCTCCTCAAGTAAATAAGCAAATACTGATATTTAAGGGCCAATCAAAGGCGCTTTCACAGGCGCCTTGGTCAATACCATAGTGTTTTAGTCGGATATAATCAAGCGCATGATGCATAGGGTTTTTCTATGGATGCCGGCACGGCGGCGCTCGACCCGCCTATTTCCACGCACAATCATTGACATAGCGGGGTGCCGCCGGGATAATCCGCGCCTCTTTTCTGCCGTGGTGATGTAGCTCAGACGGTTAGAGCGGTGGATTCATAACCCACAGGTCGGCAGTTCGATTCTGCCCATCACCACCACCCCCCTCTTTTTTCCCTCCTCCGCATTTCCCGCCTCCCGCATTCCTGAATGGCCCGCAAAGTCTTCATCCGCACCTTCGGTTGCCAGATGAACGAGTACGACTCGGACAAGATGGCCGATGTGCTGGCTGTCGGCGAGGGCTACGAGCAGACCGACAGGCCGGAAGAGGCCGACGTCATCCTGTTCAATACCTGTTCCGTGCGGGAAAAGGCCCAGGAAAAGGTGTTCACCGATCTGGGCATGGTGCGCCACCTGAAACAGAAGAATCCCGACCTGATCATCGGCGTGGGCGGCTGCGTCGCCAGCCAGGAAGGCGCCGCCATCGTGCAGCGGGCGCCCTACGTGGATCTGGTGTTCGGTCCCCAGACCCTGCACCGCCTGCCCCAGATGATGGACCGGCGGCGCGCCTCCGGCCGGCCCCAGGTGGACATCTCCTTCCCGGAAATCGAGAAGTTCGACCACCTGCCGCCGGCCCGGGTGGAAGGCGCCAGCGCCTTCGTCTCCATCATGGAAGGCTGCAGCAAGTACTGCACCTTCTGCGTGGTGCCCTATACCCGGGGCGAGGAGGTTTCCCGCCCGCTGGACGACGTGCTGGCCGAGGCGGCCGGCTTGGTTGACCAGGGCGTCAGGGAAATCACCCTGCTGGGCCAGAACGTCAACGCCTATCGGGGCGCGATGGGGGAGGGCGAAGTGGCGGATTTCGCCCTGCTGCTGGAGCTGGTGGCCGAGATTCCCGGCGTCGAGCGCCTGCGCTTCACCACGTCCCACCCGCGCGAGTTCACCCCGCGCCTGATCGACCTCTACGCCAAGCTACCCAAGCTGGTGTCCCATCTGCACCTGCCGGTGCAGTCCGGCTCCGACCGCATCCTGGCGGCCATGAAGCGGGGCTACACGGTGCTGGAATACAAGTCCATCGTGCGCAAGCTGAAGGCGGCCCGGCCCGACCTGTGCCTGGCCTCCGATTTCATCGTCGGCTTCCCCGGCGAGACCGAGGAGGACTTCCAGGCCACCATGAAGCTCATCGAGGACGTGGGCTTCGACGCTTCCTTCAGCTTCCTCTACAGCGCCCGCCCCGGCACGCCCGCCGCGTCCATGGCCGACGAAACCCCCGCCGCGATCAAATCCGAGCGCCTGCATCGCCTCCAGGCCCTGATCGAGGCCCAGGCCGCGGCCATCAGCGCGGCCATGGTGGGTTCGGTGCAAAAGGTGCTGGTGGAAGGCCCGTCGCGCAAGGACCCCCGGGAACTGGCCGGTCGCACCGACAACAACCGGGTGGTCAATTTCCCGGCGTCGCCCCGCTTGATCGGGCAAATGGTGGACGTGCGCATCACCCGCGCCCTGCCCCACAGCCTGCGCGGCGAGGTCGTGACGATTTGATGAGCGAAACCGTCACCTTCGCCGACGCCGAAAACAGCCGCCTGGCCAACTTGTGCGGCGTGCTGGACGAGAACCTGCGCCAGATCGAGACCGCCCTCAACGTGAGCATCGCCCGCCGCGGCGAGGTCTTCCAGGTGGAGGGCGACAAGGCCGGCGACGCGGCCCGGCTGCTCAAGGACTTTTACCAGCGGGCGCGCAAGCCCCTGGACATCGACGACATCCAGCTCGCACTGGTGGAGGTGGCCCACAAGCCCCAGCTTGCCCAGGACGAGGACAACATCCCGGTGCTCATGACCCGGCGCGCCGGCCTCCATGGCCGCACCGCCCGCCAGAACGCCTACATCCGCCAGATCCAGGAATACGACATCACCTTCGGCGTCGGTCCGGCCGGCACCGGCAAAACTTATCTCGCCGTGGCCGGCGCGGTGGACGCCCTGGAGCGGGACCTGGTGAAGCGCATCGTGCTGGTGCGGCCGGCGGTGGAGGCGGGCGAACGCCTGGGCTTCCTGCCCGGCGACCTGGTGCAGAAGGTGGACCCCTACCTGCGCCCTCTCTATGACGCGCTCTGGGACCTGATGGGTTTCGACAAGGCCAACCGGGCCTTCGAGCGCCAGATGATCGAGGTGGCGCCCCTGGCCTTCATGCGCGGCCGCACCTTGAACCACGCCTTCATCATCCTGGACGAGGCCCAGAACACCACGCCGGAGCAGATGAAGATGTTCCTTACCCGCATCGGCTTCGGCTCCCGCGCCGTGGTCACCGGCGACGTCACCCAGATCGACCTGGCCCGGCATCAGAAGAGCGGGCTGATCGAAGCCCGGCAGGTGCTGAAGGACGTGCGCGGCATCGCCTTCACCGAATTCCAGAACGACGACGTGGTGCGCCACCCTCTGGTGGCCCGCATCATCGACGCCTATGACAGCTACCAAGCCGATGCCCGGGGCGATTCCAAAGCTTGAACTGGCCATCCAGTTCGCCGTGAAGGCGGAACTGCCCGGCCGCGCCGAGTTTCGCCGCTGGGCCAGGTCCGCGTTGCGAACGGATGTGTCCGCCGCCCTGCGGGTGGTCGATGCCGAAGAGGGCATCGCGTTGAACCGTGACTACCGCGGCAAGGACAGCGCCACCAACGTGCTCACCTTCGAATACGGCCCCGATCCGGACAGCGGTGCCTTGACCGGCGACATCGTGCTGTGCGCGCCGGTGGTGGAACGGGAGGCCGCCGGGCAGGGCAAGACCCTGGCCGCCCACTACGCTCACCTCACGATCCACGGCATGCTGCACCTCCAGGGCTACGATCACGAAACCGGGGAGGCGGACGCGATTGCCATGGAAGCGGTAGAAAGCTTTATCATGCAGGCATTGGGATTTCCCAATCCATACAACCCCTTATGAACGACGACAGTAGTCCGCGACCTAGTTTCCTTGAACGTCTCACTTCCTGGCTTTCCCGCGAGCCGGACAATCGCGAGGAGTTGCTCGAGCTACTCCACGCCGCCTACGAAAACAATCTGCTGGATGCCGACGCCCTGTCGATGATCGAGGGCGTCATGCAGGTGTCCGAGATGCAGGCCAGGGAGATCATGATTCCTCGCGCCCAGATGGACGTGGTGGACATCAACGAATCCCCCGAGCAACTGCTGCCTTACGTCATCGAGACCGCCCACTCCAGGTTCCCCGCCGTGGACGGCGACCGGGACCACGTGGTGGGCATCCTGCTGGCCAAGGACCTGCTCCGGCTATGTGGCGGCGAGCAAGTCGATCTGCGCGACCAGTTGCGGCCGGTGGTGTTCATTCCGGAATCGAAGCGTTTGAATGTGCTGTTGCGGGATTTCCGCGCCTCGCGCAATCACATCGCCATCGTGGTGGATGAGTATGGTGGCGTTTCCGGGCTGGTGACCATCGAGGACGTGCTCGAGCAGATCGTCGGCGACATCGAGGACGAGTACGACTACGACGAGGACGAGGACAACATCCTTTCGGAGACCGACGGTGGTTTCCGGGTCAAGGCGCAAACGGCGATCGGCGATTTCAACCTGGCCACCGGCGCCAGCTTCGCCGACGACGAGTTCGACACCGTGGGCGGCCTGGTCGCCAATGCCTTCGGGCGCCTGCCCAAGCGGGGGGAGGCGGTGGAGATCGGGGGGTTTCGTTTCCGGGTATTGCGGGCCGACAGCCGCCGCCTGCACACCCTCAACGTGACCCGCCTGCCCCAGGGCGGCCTCCTCTAGGCGCGGATGTCCATGGGGCGCTGGCGGCCGGCCTTGCTGTTTCTCCTCCTGCTGGTGCTGTTTCCCGCGACATCCAGCCTGGTGCGCTGGCTGGATGGCGAATCCCTCGATCTCGTCGAATGGCTGGGGGTGGCCGCGTTTCCCGTCCTGGCGTGGCTATGGCTGCGCCATTTCTCGGTGCTGGGCTGCCGCGCCGGCTGCGCGCCGCCCGATGACCAGCGGCGGTGAACATTGCCTTGTCTTGGCGGCGGCATCTGGTAACTTACACGCCTGTTTTTCCCGGTTCGCCATCGCCTCCGATTCCGGGATGTCAACTTTGGAAATCACATGTCTACCTGGACCGACTTTCTTTCAACCCGTGGCGCCAAGGTCGAAAATGGCGTCGTCATCGATTTCGGTGACCCCCCCGGCGAACTGGCCGCCTGCAAGGGCGAGACCGTTGTCGCGGACCTTTCCCATTTCGGCCTGATCGGCTTTTCCGGCGAGGAGGCTCAGACCTTCCTGCATGGCCAGATCACCAACGATCTGCGCGGCCTGCGCGAGAACGCGGCCGTATTCGCCGGCTATCTCTCGCCCAAGGGGCGCATGCTGGCCAATTTCCTGGTCATGAAGCGGGGTGGCGACGTATTGGTGATGCTGCCCGAGTCCCTGCGGGAAAGCATCCAGAAGCGCCTGTCCATGTTCATCCTGCGCAGCAAGGTCAAGGCCCGCAACGCCGATGCCGAATGGGTGCGCCTGGGTGTCAACGGCGCGGAAGCGGCGGCCGCCGTCGCGGAGATCCTGGGGGTCGCCGTGGCGGAGGGGATGATGGCCGTTTCCCAGGGAGAGCAGGCTTTCGCCCTGCGCCTGGGCGACGGGCGCTTCGACCTCTTCATCGCTCCGGATGCCGCGCCCGCGGCCTGGGAGAAACTGGTGGCCCGCGCCCGCCCGGTGGGAACGCCCGCCTGGGACTGGCTCATGGTGCGGGCCGGTGTGCCGGTGGTGCTGCCCCAGACCCAGGACCATTTCGTGCCCCAGATGGCCAACATGGAAATCCTGGGCGGCGTCAGCTTCAACAAGGGCTGCTATCCCGGCCAGGAAATCGTCGCCCGCAGCCAGTATCTGGGCAAGGTGAAGCGGCGCCTGCACCTGGCCCATCTGGACGCGGAAGCCCGGCCCGGCGACGAATTGTTCGCTCCCGATCCGGCCGACCAGTCCGCCGGCCTGATCGCCAACGCCGCGCCCGCCCCCGAGGGCGGCTGGGATGTGCTGGCGGTGGTGCTGAACCCCAGCGTGGAGGCGGGCGAAGTCCGGCTCAAGAGCCGGGACGGCGCGAAGCTCTCGTTCAAGCCCTTGCCCTATCCGGTCGCCTGATCGCTTGGCTTTCAATTTCTACGTCTGGTACCGGGTCGCCCGGGACGAAGGGGCGGCCGATGTCGCCGTCCGCGGCATGATGGCGCGCCTGGGCTGTCGCGCCGGCGTGGCCGGGCGCTTGCTGAGGAAGCGCGACGAGCCCGGCCTGTGGATGGAAGTCTACGAGGGCGTGGCGGACGCGGATGTTTTCGAGCGCCGCCTGGCCCAGGCGCTGGATGAATTCGACGTGGAGATGTTCCTGGACGGACCGCGCCGCACCGAATGCTTCATCGCCGACATGCCCGTTACCGCCGCTTGCGCGGCGCCCCGCTGATGCAGGCACGCCCATGAGCAAACCCGGAGAACGCAAGGTCCAGATCCTGCAGACCCTGGCGGGCATGCTGGAGACGCCCCGGGCGGAAAAGATCACCACGGCCGCCCTGGCGGCCCGGGTGGAAGTCTCGGAAGCCGCCCTGTACCGTCATTTCGCCAGCAAGGCCCAGATGTACGAGGGCCTGATAGAGTTCATCGAACAGACCCTGTTCAGCCTGATCAACCGCATCCTCGCCGAGGAACCCCAGGGGCTCCAGCAAGTCCAGGCCATGGTGCAACTGCTCCTGGGCTTCGCCGAGAAGAACCGGGGCATGACCCGGGTGCTGACCGGCGAGGCGCTGGTGAACGAGAACGAGCGCCTGCAAGCCCGGGTCAATCAACTGCTCGACCGGGTGGAAGCCAGCCTCAAGCAGGCCCTGCGCATCGCCGCCAGCCAGGGCGGCGTGGATCAGGGACTGGATGCCGCCGCCGGCGCCAACCTGGTGCTGTGCTGGGTACAGGGACGCTGGCAGCAGTTCGTGAAGAGTGGCTTCTCGCGCCCGCCCCTGGGGCAGTGGGAAAACCAGTGGCCCCTGCTGATGCGGGGGCTGTCCGCCCCGGCGTGAATCTGGCGGATCGGCGGGGCTTTACCGGCCTACTTGTACTGCCGCCACTCGGCGGGCGTCTCGTCGTGGTCGCCGTGGGGACGCTTGGTCCAGGCTTCCATGTGGGCCTGGTAGTTCTTGGTGCGCGGTTCCGGCTTGCCCATGTTTTCCCGCTGCACCCGCTCGCTGTAATAGGCCAGGGTGCGGCGGATGCGGATGAGCAGGCTGCCTTCCAGGTGAAAGCCCTGGGCGGTCAGGGCGGCTTCCAGGTCCTGCAGGCTGTAATCGGCGACGCAGTAGGCGACCTGCAGGGTCAGGGGGCCGGATTGGCTTGCCGTCAGGCCCGGCAGGCCACTCAGCAACGCCAGGGCGCGCTCGACCTGGCCCGGTGGCAGGGGATGGAAGACGATCTCGCGACGCTTCAGAATGTCGCAGGGAGACGTCATCCCGAGCGCTCCTAGTCCTTCCTGTTCTGCAACAGGGAGAGGCCTTTCAGCAGGATGAGGGCCTGGTTGTACTGGTAGTCGTTCTTGCTGACCACTTCGCCCGGCTCGAGCTTGCCCTTGCCATCCTTCTTGGCGCCGGCGTCGTCGGATTTGTTGTCCTTGGCCTTCTCGTCCTTCGGCTTCGCGTCCTTGCCGGCTTCCGCCTCCTGGTTGTTGGCCAGATGCTTGTCCAGGTCGGCCTCGCGCACTTCCATTTTCGCGCCGTCGCTGGCGGTGACGGTCGCTTCCTCGACCACGATGTCCGGGGCGATGCCCTTGGCCTGGATGCTGCGACCATTGGGCGTGAAATAGCGGGCGGTGGTGAGCTTGATGGCGGTGCCGTTGTTCAGGGGCAGGATGGTCTGCACCGAGCCCTTGCCGAAGGTCTGGGTACCCACTACCAGGGCGCGCTTGTGATCCTGCAGTGCGCCGGCGACGATTTCCGAGGCGGAGGCGGAGCCCCCGTTGACCAGCACCACCAGGGGCACGGTCTTGGTCCAGGCCGGCAGGTTCTTCAGGTAGTCGCTTTCGGAGGGGCGCAGGTAGTTTTCCCGGCTGTTGGTCAGGCGCATCTTGGCGTCTTCCGTGCGGCCATCGGTATAGACCACCAGATCGCCGTTCTTGAGGAAGGCGCCGGAAACCCCGACGGCGGTGTTCAACAGGCCGCCCGGGTCGTTGCGCAGGTCCAGCACCAGGCCCTTGAGCGCGGCGCCCTTGTTCTGCTCCTGAAGATCATTGAGCGCGGCCACCAGATTCTCGCCGGTGTGTTCCTGGAACTGGGTGACGCGCACGTAGCCGAAGTGGGGTTCCACCAGCTTGTACTTGACGCTCTTGATCTTGATGACCGCCCGCGTGAGCGTGAAGGTAAGGGGCTTGGCCTCGCCCTTGCGCACCACGGTGAGAACGATGTCGGTGCCGGGCTTGCCGCGCATCTTCTTGACCGCGTCGTTCAGGGTCATGCCCTTGACCGGGCTGTCGTCCAGCTTGATGACCAGATCGCCGCTCTTGATGCCGGCCTTGAACGCGGGGGTGTCCTCGATGGGGGAGACGACCTTGACGAAACCGTCTTCCATGCCGACTTCGATGCCGAGGCCGCCGAATTCGCCCTGGGTGCCGACCTGGAGTTCCTTGAAGGCTTCGTTGTCCAGGTAGGAGGAATGGGGATCGAGGCCGGACAGCATGCCGTTGATGGCCTCGGTGATGAGCTTCTTGTCCTCGACGGGCTCGACGTAATCACTCTTGATCTTGCCGAAGATCTCGCTGAAGGCACGCAGATCCTCGATGGGCAGCGGTTCCGGCTCCCGCTCGGCGTTGGCCGAATAGTTCAGGGTCAGGGCGGCGCCGAACACGACGCCGATGCCGATGAGACCGATTTGCTTGATCTTGCTGGTCATGCTGCCTCTACTTGCGGATCACCCGGTATTTCAGCGAACCCAGGTGAGTGGATCGAATGGTTTGCCCTGGTGGCGCAGTTCGAAATACAGGCCGGGTTCGTCCTGGCCACCGGTGGCGCCGACGGCCGCCACCACATCCCCCGCGCGCACGGGCTCGCCCGGCTGTTTATACAAGCTTTCATTATTGCTGTATAGGCTGAGATAACCGTCGCCGTGGTCGACGATCAGCAGGTTGCCGAAGCCGCGCAGCCAGTCGGCGAAGGCGATCCGGCCGCTGCCCACGGCGCGCACTTCCTGGCCCTGGCGGGCGCGGATGAACAGTCCCTTCCAGGCCGGCCCGCCACCGTCCCGGTTCTGCCCGAACTTGTGCAGGATTTCCCCGGTCAGGGGTAGCGCCAGCTTGCCCTTGAGGCGATGGAAATCGAGCCCGGCCAGGCTGGCATCGGCCACCCGGTCGACGCTCTGGCCGCGCTTGGCGGGAGAAGAGGATTTGGGTGCGGTAGCCGCGAGCTTGGCCAGCTTCTCGATCAGGCGGGTAAGGCGTTTCTCGTCCCGCACCAGCGTGTCGATTTCCTGGCGCTGCTGGCGGATCTGTTCCGAGAGCTTGTAGAGCACTTGCTGGCGGGTGCCCTTTTCCGCCTCCAGGGTCTGTTTCTGGGCCACGCGTTCCTTCCTGACCTGGGTCAGTCCGTCGTTCTGCTGGCGGGTCTTGTCCTGGAGGGTGCGCAGTCGGGCCAGGGCCTGGCGGTGCTGGCGGATGAGTTCCGCCCGGGCACGGCCGATGTAGCCGTAATACTCCAGGTTGCGGGCTACCTCGCCGGGGTTCTGGCCGTTGAGGAGCAGCTTCATGGCATCGCCGCCACCCTGGATGTAGCGTTCCCTGAGCAAGACCACCAGGCGCTTCTGCTGCTCGGCGATCTCGGACTGGGTGAGGCGGGTGTCCTGGTTGAGCTGTCTCAGATCCCGGGACAGCATGCGCTGGCGGGATTCCAGATCGCGCAGGCCACGGTTCACGTCGGAAATGCGGCGCTCCGATTTTTTCAGGGCATCGGCGACCTCGGAACGATCTTCATGGGCTTGTTCCAGTTCTTCCTGCAGGGACTGGATTCGCCCGCGCAGGTCCTTCAATTCCTGTTGCTTGCCCGTGTCCGGGGCGGCGAGGGCGCCAGCCGCGAACAGGAAAACCAGCAGGAGCGGCAGCGCGCGCACTTAGTTGAAATCGATGAGCGCGTGTCCGCTCATTTCCGTCGGCTGGGGCAGGCCCATCATCTTGAGCAGGGTGGGCGCCACGTCCTCCAGGGCGCCGGTGTCCTGGATCGCCGCCTTGCGCCCGATGTACAGGAAAGGCACCAGATTGATGGTGTGCGCCGTGTGGGGCTGGTTGGTGAGGGTGTCCAGCATGGTTTCGGCATTGCCGTGATCGGCGGTGATCAGCACTTCCCCGCCGATGGCCAGCATGGCGTCCACCGCGCGGCCGATGCAGACATCCACGGCTTCCACGGCCTTGATGGCCGCGTCCATGATGCCGGTATGGCCCACCATGTCGCAGTTGGCGAAGTTGCAGATGATGGCGTCGTACTTCCTGGCGGCGATGGCCTCGACCAGCTTGTCGGTCACCTCGAGGGCGCTCATCTCGGGCTTGAGGTCGTAGGTGGCCACATCGGGCGAATTGACCATGATACGGTCCTCCCCGGGATAGACCGTTTCCTCGCCGCCATTGAAGAAGTAGGTGACGTGGGGGTATTTCTCGGTCTCGGCGATGCGCAGTTGCCGCAGGCCCAGCTTGGCCACGTACTCGCCGAAGCCGTTGCGCACCCGCTCGGGCGGAAAGGCGACGGGGACGTCGAAATCCTCGCTGTAGCTGGTCAGCGTGCAATAACGGGACAGCTTGGGCAGGTATTCCCGTTCGAACTCCCTGAACTCCGGTTCGATGAAGGCCCGGGTCATCTGGCGCGCCCGGTCGGAGCGGAAATTCATGAACACGATGGCATCGCCGTCATTCATCCGCGCCGGTTGTTCGCCCGCCGGGACGATGGCGGTGGCCTTCACGAATTCGTCGCCCTCGCCCCGGGCGTAGGCCATCTCCAGGCCCAGCATGGCGGAGGGCGCGGCGAACTCCGCCCGCCCCTGGGTCAGCAGGTCGTAGGCTACCTTGACCCGCTGCCAGCGGCGATCCCTGTCCATGGCGTAGTAGCGGCCGACGATGGAGGCGATGCGGCCGGCGCCGAGGGCGTCCACCTTGTCCTGCAGGCAGCGCAAATAGGCTTCCGCGCTCTTGGGCGGGGTATCGCGTCCGTCCAGGAAAGCATGGACATACACTTTCTTCAGCCCGCTTTGGACCGCCATGTCCAGCATGGCATGGATGTGGTTTTCGTGGCTGTGCACGCCGCCATCGGACAGCAGGCCGAGGATGTGCAGGGCGGAGCCGCGGCGCCCGACCTGGTCGATGACATCAAGCAAGGCCATGTTGGTGGCGAAGTGGCCATTGCGGATGGCGCGGTCGATGCGCGTGAACTCCTGGTACACCACGCGACCCGCGCCGATGTTCAGATGTCCCACCTCGGAATTGCCCATCTGGCCGGCGGGAAGACCCACCGCGGCTTCGGAAGCCTGGATCAGGGTATGGGGATGGGTTTCCCAGAGCCGGTCCCAATGGGGTTTGCGGGCGCAGGCTATGGCATTGTGGGTGTCGGGGTGACGGCAGCCGAAGCCATCGAGGATGAGGAGAAGCACAGGCTTGACGGCGGAATTGGGCATCAGGCGATTTTATCTTTATTCCGGGGGCAATTTTCGCGCGGTATTTTAGTATATTTGAATACATTAGGGATATACTGGCCGTGACAGTTCGGTTACGCCGCCCGGGCTGTCAGGCGTTTTGGCAACAGCGTAATCTGGCGGCACGGAGACAGCATGACAACCGAGTCCATGGAACTCATCGACAAGGACGAGCACATCGAACAGGCGTCGCGCGCCCTCAAGGCCATGTCCCACCCCCTCAGACTGAAGATCCTCTGCGTGCTCGGGGACAAGGAAGTCAGCGTGCAGGATATCGTGGAGAACGTGGGCACTTCCCAGAGCAACATTTCCCAGCATCTGGCCATTCTTCGCGACAAGGGCGTCCTGCGCACCCGCAAGGACGCCAACCGGGTGTACTACCGGGTGGGCGATACCCGCACCCTGCAACTCATCGGCATGATGCGCGACGTGTTTTGCGGATTCGCGAAATAATGGCGAGTTAACGACGTGAAGCGCGAGACTCGCGCTTATCCTTGCATAAGTAAAACTAATGAGTTATATTAGTCGGCACTAATGTTCCCGTGCCCTCCTCTGGTGGCGCGGGGTAGCGTCTCAGCAAGGAGCGTTGCATGGATCAGGCAAATCTATGGCGGTCGGTGTTTCTGACCGCGATTCTCGCGATGGCCGCCCCCGTCTGGGCGGAGAAGCTCGAATACAAGCAATGTGTCGATCTGGCCCTGGCCCAGAACCCGGACCTGGCCGTCAGCCGTTCCCAGATCGAGCAGGCGGAAGCCGCCCTGCGCCAAGCGGAAGGCAACAGGCTGCCGCGCCTGAACCTGTCCCTGACGGCGAGCCGCAGCAACGACCCGCTGAATGCCTTCGGCATGAAGCTGGGGCAGAGCAACGTGAGCTTCGGCGATTTCGGCCCCCCCGCGGGCGGGCCTTTCGGCAACTACCCCGCCAACCTCAACACGCTGAACGACCCCGACGACGTCAACAACTTCAACACCCGGATCGAGCTCCTGGTCCCCGTCTACAACGGCGGCATGGTGCAAAGCTACGTGGACACCGCCAAGGCCTACGTGCGCGCCGCCCAGTCCGGCGACCAGGTGGCCCGCCAGCAGCTCGCCAAGCACGTGCTCATGGCCTACGAGGGCGTCCACACCGCCCGCGCCTACATCAAGCTGGCGAACGAGGCGAAGGTCGCCGCCGAGGAATACGCGCGCATCAGCGAGAAGCTGCACAAGCAGGGCATGGTGGTGAAGAGCGATGTGCTCTCGGCTCGGGCCAACCTGGAAGACGTGAAGGTCAAGGTGGTCGAGGCGAGGAATGCCGAGGCGGCCGCCCTCGACCAGCTCGCCTTGCTGATGGGCAAATCACTGGACGAGCCCCTGGATGTGGGCGAGCCGGTCAATCCCAGGCTGTTGCCGGGCAGCGCCACCGACCTGCGCGCCCAGGCCGTGAACGAGCACGCCGGCCTGCGCGCCCTGCGCAGCCAGGTGGAAGGCGCCGGCGCCCAGGTGGGGGCGGCCCGCGCGAGCAAGAAGCCCCAGTTCAACGTCATGCTGCGCCAGGACTGGAACGACGAAAACCTGGGCGTGGATGCCTCCTCCTACACCGTGGCCGGCGTGCTGTCCTGGGCCGCTTTCGACGGCGGCACCACCAACGCCGCCATCGACCGGGCCCAGGCCCAGCGCTCGGAGCTGGTCGCCAAGCTGCGCCAGGCCGAGGAGGGCGTGGCTTACCAGGTCACCGAGGCGCGGCGCAAGGCGCTGGAAGCGGAAGAAAAGATCGTCGCCCGGGAAGCCGGCCTGGAACAGGCCCGGGAAGCCCAGCGCCTGGTGAAGAAGCGCTACGAGAACGGCGTGACCACGCTGATCGAAGTGCTCGGTGCCCAGGCCCAGTTCGACAAGGCGAACGCCGACCTGGTGGCCGCCCGCTACGAACTCGCCGTCAACCGGGCGGAACTGAAGCGCGTCGTGGGCGTGCTGACCGCCGATACCCTCTGATCCGGAGCCGACCATGGCCAACAGCAAACTCGTGAAACCCCTCGTTGTCGCCCTGTCCCTATCCCTGCCCCTGACCCTGATCGGCTGCTCCGGCGAGGACAAGGCCAAGACCGCCCAGGAAGCCCGGCGCACGGTCCAGGCGCAGACCACCATCATCCAGCCCAGCGAAGGCCTGGCCACCACCGCCGTCACCGGCACGGTGGAAGCTCTGGAATCGGTGCGCGTCGCCTCCCGCCTGATGGGCTATATCCGCGACATCGCCGTGGTGGAAGGCCAGGCGGTGAAGGCCGGCCAGCGCCTGTTCACCATCGATCCCCTGGACATCGAGGGCGCCGTGGAGCAGGCGCGCCTGGGCGTGAAGCAGGCCGAGGACGCCATGAAGGACGCGGAAGCCGACTACAAGCGCTTCGAGAACCTCTACAAGGACGAAGTGGTCACGCGCCAGAACTACGAGAAGATGAAGCTCAACTACGACATGGCCGTCACCCGCGCCGCCCAGGCCAAGGCCGGCCTCGGCACCGCCCAGGGCCAGATGCGCTACGCCACGGTGACTTCCCCCATCAACGGCGTGGTCACGCAGAAGCTGGCCAACGAGGGCGACATCGCCGCCCCCGGCCATCCCGTGCTGATGGTGGAAAACCCCGCCCGCCTGCAAGTGCGCGGCAGCGTGTCCGAGGACATCCACCGGGGCCTGAAGCTCGGCGCCCAGGTGATGGTGGAGGTGGACGGCCAGGACCAGGCCGTGGCCGCCAAGGTGGCCCAATTGGCCCCCGCCGCCGATCCCATGACCCACACCTACACGGTGAAGCTGGACATCGCCGCGCCGGGCCTCAAGAGCGGCACCTTTGCCCGCATCCTGTTCCCCACCGGCAAGCGCACCGTCCTGGCCGTGCCGGAAGCCGCCGTGCTGGAGCGAGCCGGCATCGTCGGCGTGTTCGTGGTGGATGCCCAGGGCTCGGCCCAGTACCGCATGGTGCGCCTGGGCAAGCAGGAAGGCGGCCTGGTGGAAGTGCTGTCCGGCCTCAACCCCGGCGACAAGGTGGTTACCGGCAACGCCAATGCGGTCAACAATGGTGACAACGTAGTTGAAGTGAAGGCTAACGTGAGCGAAGCGAACGTTAAGGCGCTGGGCGCCGGCCGGAACTACAAGTACGTGGGGTAAGCCATGAGCGACACCCATGCCGAATCCGCCATGAACCTGGCGGGCAAGCTCGCCAAGGGCTTTCTCACCTCCAAGCTGACCGCCCTGTTCATCCTGGCGGTGACCCTCACCGGCCTGCTGGCCCTGGTGGTCACGCCCCGGGAATACAACCCGCAGATCGTGGTGCCGGCGGCCAACATCATCGTCGCCAAGCCGGGCGCCTCCGCCACCGAAATCCACAACCTGGTGGTGAAGCCCCTGGAAGCCATCATGAACGCCCAGTCCGGGGTGGATCACACCTTCGGCTATGCCACCAACGATTTCGGCCTGGTGACGGTGCAGTTCAAGGTGGGCGAGAACCAGGAGGACAGCCTGGTGAAGCTCTACAACCAGTTGATGCAGAACTGGGATCGCATCCCGCCCGGCGCCATGGAGCCCATGGTCAAGCCCATCAACGTGGACGATGTACCGATCATGACGCTGACCCTGAGCTCCAGCGCCTATGACGACTACAAGCTGCGGGAGGTGGCCCAGCGCCTGCTGGAACAGCTGCGCAACGTGCCCGGCGTGTCCTTCACCCAGACCATCGGCGGACGCCTGCGCGCGGTGAACGTCTGGATCGATCCCCAGCGCCTGGAAGCGGCGGGGCTCACCCTGGACCGCATCGACCAGATGCTGCGCGGTTCCAACGTGGCGGCGCCCCTGGGCGAACTGGTGCAGGACAACCAGAGCAAGCCCCTGCGCCTGTCCGGCTTCCTGGGCTCCGCCGAGGAGGTCGGCAAGATCGTGGTGGGCGTTTCCCGTGGCGGCGGCCCGGTCTATCTGAAGGACATCGCGAAGATCGAGGACGGCCCGGCGGAGATCGAGGAAACCACCCGCTTCGCCTTCGGCCCGGCCGCCGGGAAGAAGTCCTCCGGTGAACAGCCCGCCGTGACCCTGGCCATCGCCAAGAAGGCGGGCACCAATGCCGTCGTCGTCGCGGATGCCGTGCTCGCCAAGCTGGAGGACCTGAAGAAACAGGCCATCCCCGCCGGCGTGGACGTGGCCGTGACCCGCAACGACGGCGCCAAGGCCGACGCGGCGGTGAACGAACTGGTCATGCACCTGGGGATAGCCATCGCCTCGGTGGTGGTGATCCTGGTGGTGTTCCTGGGCTGGCGCGAGGCCGGCATCGTCACCCTGACCGTGCCCCTCATCCTGTTCGTGGTGCTGGCCGTGGGCCTGGCCTTCGGCCAGACCATCAACCGCATCACCCTGTTCGCCCTGATCCTGTCCCTGGGCCTCCTGGTGGACGCGGCCATCGTGGTCATCGAGAACATCCATCGCCATCTGCACCACGGCTCGAAGAAGAGCTTCGCCGAGACCCTGGTGATCGCCACCAACGAGATCGGCAATCCCACCAACATCGCCACCATCGCGGTGATCCTGGCCTTCATCCCCATGGCCTTCGTCACCGGCATGATGGGCCCGTTCATGATGCCCATCCCGTTCAACGTGCCGGTGGCCATGATCGCCTCCATCGTCATCGCCTACATGGTGGTGCCCTGGGCGTCCAACCGCTGGCTGGCGGGCAAGGCGGCGCGCGACGCCCTGGAGC